>Ga0070707_100004246_pt1 | contig 13412 bp, 14 predicted proteins | sample KBSK5502metaG_FD_65468 | JGI IMG/M metagenome (GOLD analysis project Ga0070707, IMG submission 65468) | Corn, switchgrass and miscanthus rhizosphere microbial communities from Kellogg Biological Station, Michigan, USA - KBS K5-50-2 metaG | ecosystem: Host-associated > Plants > Roots >... | reverse complement strand
CCGCACCGGCCAGCAGACCTGCCTGGCGGGTACCTGCTACAAGCAGGTTCTCGTGGTCGACGAGACCAGCCCCAACGACCCTGCCAGCGGCCATCAGATCAAGTACTACTCGCCGCCGACCGGGCTCATCCAGGTCGCCGCGCGCGGCGGGGATACCCAGGAGTTCCTCACGCTGACCTCGGTCAGGCACCTCGGCCAGGCCGAGATGGCGAAGATACGCGCCGAAGTCATGGCGATGGACCAGCGCGCCTACAAGATCAAGGTGTACCGGACGACCGGGCCCGCGCAGCAGCGGGCCGGGTGAGCGCGCAGTGGTGACGGTGATGGTGATCAGGCCGCCAGGCCGTGGCGGAACGCGTAGCCGACCAGCTGGCCGCGGTCGCGTGACCCGGTCTTGGCGAGCAGATGGTTGATGTGACTCTTCACCGTCGCGCCGGATATCCGGAACCTGTCGGCGAGTTCGGCGTTGGACAGGCCCGCCGCGATCTCGGTGAGCATCTCGACCTCCCGCTGGGTGAGCCCGTCCGCCGCCAGGTCTTCCTGGCCGGCCTCCTCCGGTGCGGCGCCGGGATGGCCGGCGTGCCCGTCCCCGACCACGGCCTCGAGCAGCCTGCGCTGCACCGACGGATCCAGCTGGGCGTCTCCCGCGCAGACCGCCGATATCGCCTGGAGGATCTCGCCGGCACTGGCGTTCTTGGTGAGGAAGCCGCGCGCGCCTGCCCGGAGCGCGGCGAAGACCGAGTCGTCGCCGCAGAACGAGGTCAGCACCACGACACGGACATCTGGCTGCTGGCGCGCGATCAGGCGGGTGGCCTCGATCCCGTCGCAGTTCGGCATGCTGAGGTCCATCAGGACGACGTCCGGGACGGCGGCCGCCGCCTGGCGCACCGCGTCGGCACCGTCGATCGCCGCGCCGACCACCTCGATCCCGGGCAGCAGGCCGAGCAGCAGGCACAGACCGTCGCGGACCACCTTCTGGTCATCGGCCACGAGCACCCGTGCCGGGTCCGCCTTCACTGGCGCGCCACCGCGGGCAGCCACAGGCGGACCGCGAAACCGTGGCCGGAGCGACCCGCGTGCAGGCGGCCGCCCTTCAGCGCGGCCCGTTCGGCCATGCTGGTCAAACCGAAGCCGCTCGACGGCAAGCCGACATCGGCGCCGTCTCCTCCGCTGTCCACGATCGACACCTCGACGTCGCCAGGGGCCCAGGCGAGCCGCACGGTTACCCGGACGCCTCGCCCGGCGTGCTTGGCCACGTTCGTGAGAGCCTCCTGCACGACGCGGTACACCATCAGCCCGGCGTCAGAGTCCAGCGTGTACGGTTCGCCGTCAACCTCCAGCGCGATGGGGATGCCCAGTGCGGCGGCGGTCTCCGAGACCAGGTCCGGCAGGCTGGCCGGCCCGGGCGGGTCGTCGTCGCGCAGCATCGCCAGCGCGCGCCGCGAATTGAGTATCCCGATACAGGTCAGCTTGTGAGCGCAGGTGATCTGGCCGACGAGGTTGGCGCCCGCGGCCGCGGTGATGGCGGTCAGCCGCGCGGCCTCCAGTTGCACGGCCAGGACGGAAAGGCTATGAGCAAGGACGTCATGCAGGTCGCGGGCCAGCCGCGAGCGCTCGGCCAGCGCCGCGGCCCGTTCCCTGGCCTCCCCCGCAGCCGCCTCCCGAGCCAGTAGCGTCTCGGCCCGATGGCGCGCGTTCAGGCTGACGGCCGCGAACTCCGAGATCGTGAACAGGAAACCGAAGGCGGACAAGACGGCCAGGCTGGTGGCCGCCGGGTTCGCGGAGTCGTACGCTTCTTCGGCAGCCACCGCGGCCACGACAGGGGTCCCCGCGAGCAGCCCAGCCCATCGTGGCGTCCGCAGGGCCAAGCCCACCAGCGCTATGTAGGCGACCACGTATCCTGGGCCGTCGACCAGCCAGTCGAGTCCCGCGCCGCACAGGCCCACCCCGATCAGGGCCGGCACAACCACCCGCAGGTCGCGGATCCGCGCGGACAGTGCTACGGCCGACAGCGTGGCCGCGGCCGCCAGCAAGCCCACGGTGCTGGCCCCGGCGATCCCGGCGGGCAGGCCGCCAGCGATCATTCCGCCGCCGACGCCGATGATGGCGATCAGGACGAGCGGAGACAGCCGCGACCGCATCTCGTGGCTGGCCGCTGCGGCCGGGCGCTGTCGTGCGGCCGGGCGCTGTCGTGCGGCCGGAGCAGAAGGCGCGAGCGGAGGGCGAAGCGCAGAGCCAGGCAGCGCCGTGACCTCCTGATACGGCGGCAGCCGTCCCCCCATGCCGACCACTCCCCAGCCTTAACCCCATGCACGGCCTCCCCGGTCGCACGGCGCGCCGGGATGTCCCGGTCCGGTCGGCCACCAACCGCGCCAGCAAGCGGCATATCTAGTTATCGATGGACTTCGACGAAGATCGTCGTCCGGCGTAACCGGACTGGCCAGGCCGAAGCCTGCTGAGGACCGAGGAGTCGCATCGGCACTGGTCCGTTCTTTATCGCGTCGCAGCGGCCAATCTGATGGCGCGCGCCGAACGCCATCGTCGCGCGGGCCTGAGGTATTCCCATGAAAAAAGCGTGGAGATCCTGTGGAGAAATCCGGACAATGAGGTCCGAAGCGGCCATCAGATGCGGCAGCCGTGACGCCGCTGGCGCCCGACCCGGCCACGCCGAGGCCGGTGAGGGTCACTCCTCGGCGCCGCGTGGGCTGAACGTGTAGGTCTGGATATCGAAGGTTCGTCCCATCTCGTCGGTGGGTGTCACGGTGACCGTGTTGTCGTTCACGGTGACCAGGAGGAAGTGGTACACCTGGGTCGCCGAGGTCGGCACGGGGGCGCTGCCGCACTTGCTGCCGGTGCCGCTGGACGTGCTCCAGCCGATCCCGTAGGCGTCGGTGGCCGCGCAGCCGGTCCCGCCGATCTTCGAGAGCCCGGCGCCCCCGCCCGACCACGTCGGTCAGGTACGGGTAGCGGGTAAGCGGCGGGGCCAGGCTGGCAGCGCTGGCCCCTGTGGTGACCGCCACGGCCGGCAGGAGCGACGCCGCAGCCAGGACCAGCGCGGCGAGTCCCCGGATGCTGTGGATCTTCATTGTTTCCCCTCACGACAGTGCGGTAGTAGACGAGCTCTCCCGCCTCTCCGTTGGGCGCGGGGCTGATCGGCAGGAAGAGGGTGAACACCAGGGCGGCGGCGCCGAACGGGCCGCGCAGGCCGGTCACGGTGGGATTGCCGAAGCCGCGGCTGCCCCGGCTGGTCTGGATGTGCAGGGCGGCCGCGCGGTGTGTTCGGCGGTCATAGAGGTACACCTGCCACGCGGGCCCGGCGCCCGCCTGAGCCTCGACCAGCTCGAGCGGCACGCCGAGGAAGCTCAGCGCGTCCCGGTCGCCGATCGCTCCGACGCGCCCTCGGCGCGGAGCGCCGCCTCGAGGACGGTGTCGGGGTGGCCGGACCACGAGGAGAAATCGGTGAGCTCGCCGATCCCTGGCCGGTCGATCCCGTGCGGCAGGCGATAGTGAAAGCCGACCACGATACGCGAGTGCGAGAGGTCGGGCGAGAGGGTGGCGGAGAAAATGTTGGGTGTCCCTTCGGCCCCGGCCCCGCCGGGAACACTGCCGGGAGCGAGGGTCAGCGGCGCCTCATAGCCGCGGTCCGCCCGGCCGGACAGTAGCGCCGCGAGGCTGGCGTAGTGCCGGAAGCGCAGCAGCCGGACCTGGGCGCCCCGGCTGACGGAGGCCTCGTCCGCGAGCAGGTAGCCGGAGTCGGACAGCGCGGCGATGGTCGGCTGGGAGGCGTCGTCGTCCAGTCGCGCCCGCGGCCGTGTCGTTGCGGGCGACGCTGTTGGGCTGGATGTTCTTGAACCGGTAGTGGCTCTTGCCGCCGGTCCCGACGACGAACTCCGTGACGCCAGACGGATCAGCCCGCCCGGCGGGGGCCTGCGGCGCGAAGCGCTCGTAGTCATGGTCGTGCCCGTTGAGCACGACATCGGCGTGCGCGGCGAACAGGTCACGCCAGAACGCGTCGTAGACCGGGTCGTCGCCGTGCTGGCCGGAGCTGAAGCGCGGCTGATGCCAGTAGGCGAGGATGCAGGCCGCGGGGTGCTGGCGCAGGTCGGCCGCGAGCCACCGCTCTTCCGCGGAGCCGGGCGAGCAGCCAGCGATGAAACTGCATTCCGCGTTCAGCGCGATGAGATGCCAGCGCCTGAGGTCGAAGCTGTAGTAACCCCGGCCCGGGTCGCCGCCGGCCGGGCCGAAGTACTGGTAGTAGCCGCTGGCGTCCCGGCTCAGGTACTCGTGGTTGCCGGGTACCGGGTGGCTGATGGCCTTGAAACGCCCCCAGCTGGGATCGAAGTATCGCTCGTAACTCTGGTACCGGCCCACGGGGTACTGGTTGTCGCCGAGTTCCAGTACCGCGAGCAGGGGTCCCACGTCCACTGTGATGCGCTCGTCGATGTGCGCGCGGAAGTTGGCCCCGAGCCGGCCCAGGTGCTCCTCGTAGCGGATCACGGTGGGGTGGATCGACTCGATCATGGCCGCGCGCCTGCGTGGCCTGGAGTTTCCGACGTCGCCCACCCGCACGGCGATATCCACGTCGCGGTCGGCGATCCACTGGGCCCGGAAGAATTCCAGTTCCGGGAGCATGACCTGGGACCCGAGCGTCACCACGCCCGCGACGTCATAGCGATAGGTCAGGTACCGCGATCTCTTACGGGCCGCCGGAGCCTGGCCGCCGGACCCGTTAGCGCAGGACTCGTCGTCGTCCGGCCCGGCCAGGTCGACGAGCACGCGTACCGGGTCACGGTGCGTGTCCTGCCCGCCGGAGGCGAAGATGGCCCGGTCGCTGAGCACGAAGCGGACGGCGAATAGCAGCATCAGGATGATCCCGTTCGCCAGCCGCGCCGCGCGCAGCCGGGCCAGGTGGCGCAGGAACGTGGCCCCCTGGAGCAGTGAGGCCTTGGACTCACCCGCCGCCCGCGGCTCGAAGCGGTAGGCGACCTCGGCGATCCGGGCGACCGGGTTGCGGACCAGGATTTCGAGCAGCACCTTGAAGCCGACCGGCCTGAGGCGGTCGAGGTTCACGCTGGCCCGGCGGAAGACGAACAGCCCGCTGAGCGGATCGCTCACCAGGGCGAGCCTGCGCGGGAACAGGTTCTTGACCAGCCTGGTGACGTAGGAGGAAACGAACACCCGCCCGGCGCTGCCGAGCCCGTCGGCCGCGGACCGGTCGCTGGCGTACCTGGTGCCCACCACGATGTCGCAGTGGTGGCGCACGGCCGTGCTCGCCAGGACCGCCGCCGTCTCCGGAGGGTGCTGCAGGTCGGCGTCCATGACGAGCACCCAGTCACCCCGCGCGTGCCGGGCCCCCGCGACGACCGCGCCGCTCAGGCCGCCTCTCCGGGAGCCGGGCGGCCGGTGCAGCAGCCGGACGGGGAGCGGGCAGGTCCCGGCCTTCTCCGCCAGCAGCTGCGGGGTCTCGTCGTCGCTGTCGTCGGCCTAGGGGCCGGCGAACCGGCGGATGATCGCTTCCCTTGGCCGGTCGGGCAGGAAGCGGACCAGCAGGCTCTGCACCCGGGCGTCGGTTCCGACCAGGTAGCGGGCTTTCGGGCGGCGGGAGAACAGCGCATGCTCGACCGCGGCGGCGACCGTGTCCGGGCTCGCGCCCTGCCGGTCCTGCATCTCGATGCCCCGGCGGATCGCCGCGACGTGCCGGGCGTACCTCGTCCTGGCCTCCTCGGGCAGCGCCCGCTCCAGGCGGTCGGCCTCGCGCCGGCCCTTGTCCCAGATGGACGTCTTGACCGCTCCTGGCTCGACCACCGACACGCTGATGCCCCACGGGTGCAGTTCGGCCCGCAGCGACTCGCCGATCGCCTCGATCGCGAACTTCGAGCCCGCCCCGCCGAACGGCCACCCGCCGGACTGGGCGATCCCTTGGCTGTCCCCGTCAGGATCTTCCCAAGGCGCGCAGGGCAGTCTCAGGATCGAGCGATGGGTACGCAACCTTCGACGGTTACGCCGGGACGCGTTCGCGCTCCTCAGGATGCGCGTATGTCTGCCATCCGCGAGTGCCATCGCCGACGGCAATGATGGCCGTGGTTGCCCATGAATGAGCTGCCGACACCGCATCCTCCGGGTCGTCCTCATCCACGTACATGTTAAAGAGAGCCGTCCGCGCCTTGCGATCAGAGGAAAGGGTGAACCCGAGGAATGCAGGCGAGTGCTGCTGGATATCATCAAGATGTTCGGCTACAGCAGCAACGCTCTCCGCCATCCTCTCAACCGATACCCCAACGATGGTCGCCCTAAGCGAGATCCTGAAGGCCACCGTCACCCCTGCCCTTCCGATGCATCTCTCATCGTCCGCTCCAGCCAGGCCCGCAATTCTGCGACCATATGCCGCCATGCCGCCGACGAGGGCACCACACGCCCGAGGAACTGCATGTCCTCCTCCAGGCCAGGTGACACCAGCGTATACACGCCCTCATGGCGGAAGATCACGTATCCGGCTTGGTTAGCCTCACGGAACATCTCTTCAACCTCAGGGTCCGGGTGATTCGGCCACGTAATGTAGGGATCATCACCGCTCACCGGTGCCATAGGGCCAGGCTACCTGGTTGGCTGATTCGAGACGTGCTTACGCGTTCCAGACAAGCAAGAGGTCAGCACGCCGCCCGCGCAAACGCACGCTGAGCAGGGCAAAGCTGTGCTCAGCCAATGTCAAGCGGTCCACTGACGTGGACGGCGAGGGATTTGAACAACCCCTAGATCCGGCTCGGACACCGGTGCGTCGTCGCATGGGGGAAGCTGTAGACGTCAGAGTTCGGGGGGCGGGGCGGCAACGGGAACGGGAGCCATCGGTGGCAGCAGATAGTGAACAGGCCGACGGCGGGGCGGGCCCTGTGCTGGCAGGCCGTGGGGTCCGGCTCCGGCCGGGCCGCCCGGAGGACGCCCGGCGCCTGCACGCGATCTTGGCCGAGCCGTCGGTGTCGCGGTGGTGGGGCGAACCGGATCCGGTTGCGGTGATCGAGGATGACCTGGGCGGCGGCGACTCCGCGGTCATCTTCGTCGTGGAGATCGACGGGCAGGTCGCCGGGGCCATCCAGTACGAGGAGGAGAACGAACCGATGTACCGGCACGCGGGGATCGACATCTACCTCGGCAGCCGGTTCCAGGGCCACGGCGCGGGAACCGAGGCGGTCGCGCTGCTGGCCAGGTTCTTGTTCGAGCAGCGCGGGCATCACCGGATCACGATCGACCCGGCGGCCGCCAACCATCAGGCGATCCGCTGCTACGCCAAGGTGGGCTTCCGGCCCGTCGGGGTGATGCGCCAGTACGAGCGCGGCGGCGACGGCACCTTCCACGACGGGCTGCTGATGGACATGCTCCGCGAGGAGCTGACCCATGACTGGCCGCTTACTCCGATGTGAACAGGGTCCGCGTCCCGGTAGAACGCCACCGCCTGGTCGAAATCCTGCACGGTGACCGCGACACGCAGCTCCGTCACGGTAGCCACAGCCCTCTCCTACGACGCGCCGAAGTCGGGCAGGATGATCGAGCCATCCGGGCCCAGGGTAAAGCCCGGGTTGTGGGCGACCTCCCAGAGGTGGCCGTCCGGGTCCCGGAAATAGCCAGCGTAGCCGCCGTAGAAGGTCGCTCTCGCTGCCTGCGTGATCTCGGCGCCCGCGTTTTCCGCGGCGGCCATTATCGCGTCGACCTCGGCCTGGGACCGGACGTTGTGCGCCAGCGTGACGCCGCCGAAACCGTCGGCGCGAGTGTCCTGGATGCCAGCGTCGGCGGCGAGCTTGTCGCGTCCCCAGAGCACGACGGCCATGCCCCCGGCCTGGAAGAACACGGTCTCCTCGATTTCCTGGCCGCGCCAGCCGAGCCGTTCGTAGAACCTCCGCGCCCGGGCCACGTCGGCGACGCCGAGGGTGATCAGGCTTATCCGTTGCTCCACGACAGCAACCTAACGGACTCAAGCCCGGTGAAGCTAAGGTGATGATCGCTGATGAACACGCCAGATTCCTATGATCTCCGGCGCTTCGTGACGGCCCAGGACGCGGGCGCCACGTACGATCACGCCATCGCCGAACTGCGCGGCGGCCGCAAGACCAGCCACTGGATGTGGTTCGTCTTCCCGCAGATCGCCGGCCTGGGGTACAGCCCGACGTCACGGGCGTACGCGATCACCTCACTGGACGAGGCCCGGGCTTACCTGTCGCATCCGGTTCTTGGAGCGCGGCTGACCGAATGCGCCGCCACCCTCACCGGCCTCGCGGGCCGCAGCGCGGAGCAGATCTTCGGCGAGGTCGACGCTATGAAGCTGCAGTCCTCCATGACGCTGTTCATGCACGCCGCTCCCGGCGAGCCGGTCTTCCGCCAGGTCCTTGACCAGTATTTCGGCGGGGTACCCGATTCCGCGACCGAGCAGCGCATCTGAGATCACGGCCCGCCCTGGCCCGCCCCGGGCCAGGGCGCCGGAACGTCGGTCGTGCACATCGACCGCGGCCAAGGCGCCTTGATGGTCATCGGTCACCGGTCACCCTCTATGGTCACGCTTATGGACGTTCAGCAGTATCTGGCTGACATCAGCCTGAAGGCCATGAGCCAGGTCCACCGGGCCATCGTTCGCCTCACCGGAGGCCAGGTGCTCGGCTCCGCGTTCGGCATGCCGGTGGTCGAGTTGCACACCGTGGGACGCGTATCAGGCCGGCAGCGCTCGACCATGCTCACCGCGCCGGTCATCGACGGTGACCGGGTCGTCCTGGTGGCCTCCAAGGGCGGGGACGACCGCGACCCTGACTGGTACCGCAACCTGCTCGCCCATCCCGACGTCGAGCTGACCATGGCCGGCCGGCGCCGGCCGATGCGGGCCCGCCGCGCCTCGCCGGAGGAGAAAGCGGAGTTGTGGCCGCGGGTGGTGGCGGCCTACCAGGGGTACGGCAGCTACCAGCGCCGCACCACGCGCGACATCCCGCTGGTCATCTGTGAACCGCGGCCGTGAAGATTCCGGTCAGCGGCCGGGAGCTTCCAGCCTGAGGCGGCGCTGCTCGAAGACCAGGCAGCGGTTTTCCAGATAGCGGCCCTCCTCCTCGGGATCGCACTTCTACCACCTGAGCTGGGCGATCCTGTCGTAGTCGGCTGAGGAGTAGCCGACGAGCCCCTCGGACAGCGCGAAGATCCACTCGGCCACGCCCAGGGACAACGCCAGGCGGCTGCACCGGGCGCAGAAGTGCGGCTCATCCAGCCGGACCGAGTCGTCCGCTTCCAGCCGCACGTAGATCAGCTTCGCTCCCTGCAGCATCCGCCAGCCGTCGCCCTCACGGCCCAGCGTGATCGCCCGCTGCTCGGCGTGCGTGCGGCAGCGGTCATGGTTGGCCGACTCCCCGAACTTGCAGTAGCAATGATCCTCCCCGGGAAAGGGGACGCCGTTGGTGCCCCAGGCCAGCAGGCTTTCGTCCTTCACCAGCACGGCCGCATACCGGGTCTGCGCGTGGGAGTCCCTGGCCAGCTCCGCCGCCCGATGGACCATCTCCTCCGCCACATGGCTGTCGTGGCGTTTCAGCGGCCGCCACTGAGGTCCCTGTCCTATTTCCATGCTCACCACCTTCGCAGCGAAGGCTAATCTTCGCGCGGGTCCGCCGTCCGGGGCAAGGTGCCCCGCGGGGGCATCGGCGGGCCAGGCACCCGGGACGTCGTGTGGATCGGGTCGAAGTGACTGTCCGGCAGGGACGACAATAGCCTGATGACAGCGAGGCTCCCGGGACCACCGCCGGCTGAGGTTCCCTTCCGGCCGGCGGCCAGGCGGTTCGCCGAGGTCGTCTGCCCGCCCGAGGTCCGCGCGGGCCAGCGGGCGGAGCGGGTGCTGCACGAGTTCGGGCTGATGCTCGGCGCCCTGCCGCCCGCGGCCAGGAAGGCGCTGGCGGTCGTGCTGGTCCTCCTCGACCAGGGCGCCCGGCTGTACCCGGCGTCCCGGGGCAGGCGGTTCGCCCGGCTCGACGACCGGGTGGCCGACGCGTACATCCGGGCGCTGGTCACGCGGCGTGGCACCGTGGCCTGGATGGTCAAGCGGCTCAAGGGTTTCGTCACCATGTGCTACTACGAGCTGCCCGAGGTCCAGCGGGAGATCGGCTATGACCCGGCGCCGTACATCGCGGCCGTGTCCCGCCGCCGCCTGGACTCCTACGGGCCGCAGGTCCGGGCGGGCGAGGCCGCCGTCACGGCGCCGGCGGACGAGGCGAAGCCGTGATCAGGGGGCTCACCGAGCAGGACGACATCACGGGTGAGCTGAGGCTGGAGTGCGGGGCGGTGATCGTCGGCTCGGGGGCGGGCGGCGCGACCATGGCGGCGGAGCTGGCCGAGGCCGGCGTGGACGTCATCGTGCTCGAGGAGGGCGGATACCATCCGACCGAGTCGTTCACCGCCAGGACCGGCCGGGCCCTGCGCACGCTGTACCGGGACGGCGGGGGCGGGATCGCGATCGGGCGGCCGTCCGTGCTGTACACCGAGGGACGATGCGTCGGCGGGTCCACGGTGGTCAACGGGGGCATGTCGTGGCGGACGCCGGCCCGCGTGCTCGACCGGTGGGCGGAGCAGGAGGGCCTGGAGGCGATCGGCGAGGCGGACCTCGACCCCTACTTCACCGCGATCGAGGCCCGGCTCTCCGTCGGGCTGCAGGACCCGGAGACCATCGGCCGGGATTCGGCACGGTTCAAGGCCGGCGCCGAGGCCAGGGGCTGGACCGTCGTGGAGAACCGGCGGAACCAGCTGCACTGCGCGGGCACGAACAGCTGCAGCAGCGGCTGTCCGACCGGCGCGAAACGGTCGATGCTGGTGACCAGCATCCCCCGGGCGCTGTCGCTGGGCGCGCGAGTGTTCGCCGACTGCCGGGTGGACCGGGTCACCCGGTCGGGGCCGGGCGTGACGGGCGTGACCGGCCATGTCATGCGCCCGGGCGGGCGCAAAGGCCCGCGGCTGACCGTCCGCGCCCGGACCGTGATCGTGGCCGGCGGCGCGGTGCAGACGCCGGCCCTGCTGGCGCGGTCGGGCCTGCGGCCGGCCTCGGGCCGGCTGGGCCACGGCCTCTCCCTGCACCCGAACGCGCTGGTGACCGCGTTCTTCGACGAGGACGTCACCGGGTGGCAGGGCGTCCACCAGGCCTTCCAGGTCCGCGAGTTCCTCGCCGAAGGGCTCCTGCTGGCCGCGACCAACTTCACTCCCCCGATGCTGGCCGCGCTGCTGCCGGCCTACGGACGGGAACTGGGCGAGCTGATGGCGGGCTACAACCGCATCGTCACCGCGGGGCCGCTGGTGGAGGACACGGGGACCGGTCACGTCAGGAACATCCCCGGCGTCGGGCCGCAGGTCTTCTACCGGCTCACCGACTATGACGCCGAACGGGCGGTGCGGGGGGTGGAACTGACCGCCGAAGCGCTGTTCGCGGCGGGCGCCCGGCGCGTGCTGCTGCCCTTCGACGGCGCCCCGGAAGCCCGGAGCCCGCGCGATCTGCGTCGCCTGCTAGCCCGGCCGGTGCCCAAGCGGTCCCTCCAGCTTTACTCGATCCACCTGATGGGGACGGCGCGGATGAGCGAGGACCCCCGGCGCGGCGTGGTCGGCAGCTTCGGGGAGTTCCACGGCGTGCCCGGGCTGTTCGTCACCGATGCCAGCATCTTCCCCGGCCCGGTCGGCATCAACCCGATGGAGACGGTCATCGCACTGGCCATGCGCAACGCCCGCCGGATGGTCGAGCGGCGCGACCGCTACGGCCTGTGAGCCGGCCTAGGCCCAGACGGCGACCGGCGTGCCCGGGGCGTAGAGGTAGCCCGCGCCGCTCTTGCTGGCGTTCGGGTCCTTGGACAGCTTGGAGTAGTCGATGTCGAACTCGTACCTGGCGCCGGTCGCGACGCGGTGAAAGGCGGGGTTCGGGCCCTGGACGACGCCGGGGTCGGTGAACGAGCCGTCCTGGAAGTAGAACTGCTTGGGGTTGACCACGAACCCGTCGGCGCCGCCCACGATGACCCAGGCGATGACCGCGCCGCCGGTCTGGTCGCCCTGGGTGCTGATCTCCGCGATGCGGGAACCCTCGGGCGTGGTGTACCAGGACTGCTGGTTCGGGTCGATGCTGTCGGTGCTCTTGAGCTTGGCCTCCGGCGGGGTGATCCCCTTCACCGCGTCGAGCCGGGCGTTGCTCTCGTCCAGCAGGCAGGCCGCGGCGCTGATCCCGTCGATCGTCCCGCCGGTGTTGAAGGCGGCGGCGCACACGGGCTCGCGAGCGGCCAGCCACGCGCTGTCCTGGGCCAGGATCGTGCCGCGGCCGGCCGCCGACGCGGCCGCGTACTTGGCGGACTGCGCCACGTCGATCTGGACGTCGACGTTCTCGGTCTTGGTCTGGTAGCACTGCTCGACGGCGATGGTGGTGGCCTGGCCGCCGCAGCTCGCCGGGGCGGGCTCGGTCCTGGCCGGGTGACCGGGGTCGAACGGCTCGACGATGTTGACGAACGAGGCGGCGGCCGCCGGGGCCGAGCCGCTGCCGGTGCCGACCGCGGGCGGGCTGGTCGAGGTGCCCGCGCTGCCCGTGGAGCCGGATGAGCTGCAGGCGGCCAGCAGGCCGACCAGGGCAGCCAGCATCGCCGCCCGCGCACGTCTGGTTCGCCTCACGCGGAGATCGTAGTGGCTTTCCCGGGGCGGCTGGCAGGGTCTTTACTCGAATGAGTCAGGTGCGCATGCGCGCGGCGTCGGGGTTCAGGGGTCGGGGCACGACCAGGACGTCGGCGGCTACGGCGCCGGACGGTCCGCAGATGAGCGGGTTGATATCGAGCGCGTCCAGCACGTCGCCGAGGTCGCAGGCCAGCCGGGACAGGGCGACGATGGCGTCGGCGATCGCACCGAGGTCGGCAGGAAGCTGGCCGCGGACGCCGGCCAGCACGGCGGCGAGGCGGAGCCGAGCAAGCACCGCGAGCGCGCTCGAGCGGGTGACGGGAGGAAGCACCACGGCCCGTTCGGAAAAAATCTCTATGAGGACCCCTCCGGCGCTGACCACCAGGAGGGGGCCGAGGGCCGGGTCGCGGACGACGCCAAGGGCCAGTTCGGTACCGGGCGCGGCGGTCTGGCACACCAGTACGCGGGGGCCGAGGCGGGCAGCCAGGTCGTCGTAGGCGGCGCCGACCGCTCCCGGATCGCCGAGCCCGAGCCGCACTCCCGCGACGTCCGACTTATGCGCGATCCGCGGCTCGTCGGTCTTGACCACGACCGGGTAGCCGATCTCGGCCGCGGCGGCCACTGCCCCCGCGCGGGTACAGACGGCCCGGGCCCGCACCGCCGGGATGCCGTAGTCGCGGAGCAGATCCAGCAGGACCGCGCCGCTCAGGCGGCCTTCTGCCAGCACCGGTGCCCACCGCTGCCGCCGGGCTGCTGGCGGATCCGTG
>Ga0070707_100004245_pt1 | contig 13415 bp, 10 predicted proteins | sample KBSK5502metaG_FD_65468 | JGI IMG/M metagenome (GOLD analysis project Ga0070707, IMG submission 65468) | Corn, switchgrass and miscanthus rhizosphere microbial communities from Kellogg Biological Station, Michigan, USA - KBS K5-50-2 metaG | ecosystem: Host-associated > Plants > Roots >... | reverse complement strand
GCGGATCGCAGAACTGCTCGACCGAAGCAAGCCCAGCGTCTCGTTCGAGTTCATGGCTCCCCGCGACGAGAGCGAGGTCGATGTCATGGAGCGCACCGTCGCCACGCTCGCCGGCCACGCGCCGGACTGGGTCTCGGTCACGTATCGGGTGCGCACAGGCGAGAAGACGCTCGAGCTCGTGACGAAGATCAAGCGGCACTACCACATCGAGGCGATGGCGCACCTCACCTGCGCCAACACGGCCGACCGCACGCGCCAGATCCTGAACTGGATGGAGCGCGAGGGCGTCGCCAACGTGCTGGCGCTGCGAGGCGACCCGCCGGTGTCCGGCGAGCCGTTCGCGCCGGCAGATCCCCAGCTCGTCCACGCGAGCGACCTCATCACGCTTGTGCGGGGCAGTGGCTACCGCTTCGGCATCGGCGCAGCTTGCAGTGCCGAAAAGCATCCGGAGAGTCCTGACGTCGAGCACGAGTTTCGTTACATGCGGCTGAAGGTCGAGTCTGGGGCGGACTTTCTCATCACGCAGCTGTTCTTCGACAACCGCTTCTACTTCGACCTCGTGGCGCGAGCTCGCGCCGCGGGGATCAAGGTTCCCATCGTGCCGGGATTGATGCCTGTGCCGAGCAGGCGCTCGCTGGACGTCATGGTCGAGATGTCAGGCGCCACGGTACCGCCCGGCTTGCGGGCCGCGATCGACGCGGCGCCCGACGACGAAGCGATCCGCGCCATCGGCGTCCGGCACTGCATCGCGCAGTGCGCGGAGCTGCTCGAAGCTCACGTGCCGGGTCTCCACTTCTACACGTTCAACAGGGCTCGAGCGCCGATCGAGATCCTCGCCGCCCTGCGCGGCCAGCAGCTTCTCGCTTCCTGATCGCCATACGCGATTAACCTAAGCGGGCCATGCTGGCCGGAATCGATCTAGGTGGAACCCAGGTGCGCGTCGCGCTGGCGCGCTCGGATGGCCGGCTCGTCGCGAGCGTCAAGACCAAGACCGCCCTCATCGGCTCGCCGGAGGCGCTGGTTGACTGGGCGGCATCCGAGATCGACCGGCACCGTGGCCGCGAAAAGGTCCGCAGCATCACGATCGCCGCACCTGGTCCGATCGACGTCAAGCGCGGTGTGCTCGTCAACCCGCCCAACCTGCCCTGGGCGAACGTGCCCCTCGCGGCCCTCCTCAGCCGCGCCACCGGCGCGAAGGTCCATGTGGCCAATGACGCGGACATGGCCGGGCTGGGTGAATTCCACCACGGGGCCGGCCGGGGCACCCGGAACATGGTGTACATCACGTGGTCCACGGGCGTTGGCGGCGGGCTGATCATCGACGGCAAGCTGCACCGCGGCGGGCATGGAACGGCGGGCGAGATCGGGCACATGATCATCGACCCCAACGGACCTCTCGACAATTGCGGCCAACGCGGCTGCCTCGAGGCGTTCATCAGCGGACGGGCCCTGGCCGCGCAGACCGGCCGTCCGGCAGCCGAGCTGTTCGCTGCAGCTGCCCGCGGTGATCGCGAGGCCAGGATGATCGTCGAGAGGGCCGCCCACCACATGGGCATCGGCCTGATCAGCCTCACCAACGTGATCGACCCCGAGATGTTCGTGATCGGTGGTGGTGTCTCGCGATCGTGGGCCCTCATCCAGCCGACGATGCTCGAGACGCTTCGCTCGTCGCCCTTCATCAAGCCCGCCCGCCGGCCCCGCCTGCGCCGTGCCCGACTGGGAGATCGCGCAGGGCAGGTGGGAGCCGTGGAATGGGCTCGGATCAACCAGTAGCCGATCAGCCGATAACCGATCAGGATCTGCTGCGGCTGCTCGAGCAGGCCGCGTCCGAACTCCAGCTCAAGGCATGGATCGTCGGCGGATACGTCCGCGACGTGCTGCTCGAGCGGCCGCATCCCAACCCGGACGTCGTGGTCGAGGAGGGCGACGCACTCTCGCTCGCCCGTCGCTTCGCCGAGCTGGCCGGCGCGCCGCCGCCGGTGACGTTCGAACGCTTCGGCACGGCGCAGGTGACGCTGCCGGGCCATCTGGTCGAGTTCGTCACCGCGCGCGCCGAGTCGTACTCGTCCGACTCGCGCAAGCCCGACGTTCGCCAGGCGACCCTGGAAGAGGACCTCCGGCGCCGCGACTTCACGATCAACACACTCCTGATGGACCTGGACGGGAGGATCCACGACCGGCTCGGTGGGCGGCGAGACCTCGAGGCCAGGATCCTGCGCACACCTGATGACCCGATGCGCACGTTCGCCGACGATCCCCTTCGCATGCTGCGCGGGATCCGGTTCGCAGCCCAACTCGACTTTCGGCTCGCGCCTGAGCTCGTTCCGGCGATGCGGGACATGAAGTCTCGACTCTCCCCTCCGGTGATCTCAGCGGAGCGAGTCGCCGACGAGCTGCGGAAGATGCTGGAATCGCCGCGGCCGAAGCTCGCGCTCGAGCTCCTCGACGAGTCCGAGCTGCTCGGCTTGATCCTGCCCGAGATCGCGGCTTGCAAGGGGGTCCCCCAGAGCGGCTACCACACGCATGACGTGTTCGGCCACACACTTTTGACTGTCCAGGCCACGCCGGCAGATCTGCTTCTGCGCGTGGCAGCGCTCTTTCATGACGTCGGCAAGCCGGCGACCGCGAAGGGCGACGGCACGTTCATCGGGCACGAGGAAGACGGGGCCGGGATCGCCAGGGCTGCGCTCGAGCGGCTGCGCTTCGGCCAGAAGGAGATCGAGGTGGTGGTTGCGCTGGTTCGGCTTCACCTGCGACCGGTCTTCTACAAGTCGGAATGGACGGACGGCGCCGTGCGCCGCCTCGCCAAAGACGCCGGCGCCCTGCTCGACCGGCTCATGGCGTTGGCCCGGGCGGACATCGCAGCCTCCGCGTATCCCGAACCCCAAAAGCTCGACGAGCTGCAGGCCCGCCTCGACCGTGTTCGCTCTGAACGGCCCTCGCGGCTGGATCCCCTCATCTCCGGCGAGGAGATCATGGCGATCCGGGGGACTGGTCCGGGCCCCGAGGTGGGGAGGATCAAGCGGAGGCTCGAAGAGTTGGTGATCGACGGTGAGTTGCCGCCCGACAAGCAGGCGCTTATCGACTACCTGTCGGGGCATCCAGATTTGTAGCGCCGGCGCCTGCAGCCGCTATATTGCGGTAGGAGGGGGCCGCTCGAAATTGGGGATATGGCGGCCTGGGAGGTATCGAAATGTCTGACATGGCCGTTGAGCCCGCTGTAACGACCACCACGAACGGGGGCCCGGATCCGCTGGGACTGGACCCGAAAGCGACGGTATTGGCCCGCGAAGACTCGGTGTCGGGGAAGCTCGCCCTCAAGGGCTCAGGACAGGTCCTCGGCAACTTCAGCGGGCAGATCGAATCGGACGGTGACCTCCTGATCGGGCCGGAGGCACACGTGGAGGCTGACATTCGGGGCGCGCGGATCACGGTCTCCGGACTCGTCCGGGGGAACATCGTCGCCGCCAACCGGCTCAAGATCACCAGCACGGGGCGGCTGGAAGGCGACGCCACGGTCGGAGCCCTCGTCGTCCAGGAGGGCGGCGTCCACTACGGCGTGATTCGCGTCCACCCGGAGGGCGTACCCGACACACCTCTGGAGCGGCTCTCGCAGGTGCCCGCGCAGTCGACCGTCGTAACTTTGAGAACCGCGCCTAACCCTGTCGGGCGGGTCAGGAAGTTCTGGGGTGAGTTCTTCTAGTAGACCGTCGAGAAAGCCGTCCGGGGCTCGAGGCGAGTCGCCCCGCGCCCGGGCGGCCGAGCGTCCCGCCGCCGCCAGGTCGGCGAAACGACCGCCGCCGAATAGCCGCAAGCCTGCCCCGAAGGCCGGTCAGCCGGAGCCGAAGGCGCCTCCGCTCCCGACACCCAAACCGCTGCCTAGCAGGCCGGCGTCACCGTCACCACCGCGACGTGGCATCCGCCTGGCGGGGTCCGCGTCGTCGAGGCTGACGATCAAACCAAGCCCCCAGCAGGGACCCCGCCCGCAGCTGCAGCTCTCGACCAAGGTCCGGCCCGGGGGGCAACGGCGCCTGAGCGAGGTCGAGCTCGACGAGGACGAGGTTCTGATCGACGGTTTCGACGCGACTCTCGACGGCGACGTGGTGCGGATCACAGCCGTCCTCGAGCGGACGTGCGTCTACGTCGACAGGGGCGGAGACAGGCGGCTGGCGCGCAAAGAGGAGCTCTGGGTGGAGGCAAACAAATTGCCGATCCGCCGCCGCGGCCTGACTTAATCCTCGGTTACGCTCTCGGTAAATCGATGATCGAAGAGCCGAAGATCAATCGCAACCTCGCTCTCGAGCTGCTGCGCGTGACCGAAGCCGGTGCGCTGGCGGCGGCGCCCCTGCAGGGTCGCGGCAACAAGGACGCGGCGGACAGGCGCGCCGTCGACGCGATCCGCAGCTCGCTTGCCACCGTCGACATGAAGGGCACCGTCGTGATCGGCGAGGGCGAGAAGGACGAGGCGCCGATGCTCTACTTCGGAGAGCAGATCGGCAACGGCCTCGAACCGGAGGTCGACGTCGCAGTCGACCCGATCGAAGGCACGAGCCTCACGGCATCAGGGCTCCCGGGCGCGATCTCAGTCGTCGCTCTGGCCGAGCGCGGCACCATGTTCACCACGCACGTGCACTACATGAAGAAGCTCGTGGTCGGCCGCAAAGCGCGCGGCGTGATCGACCTCGAGATGCCGGTGGAGTGGAATCTGAAAAAGATCGCCAAGGCCGAGGGCCTGCCTGTGCAGGAGCTGACCGTGGTGGTGCTCGACCGCGAGCGCAACAAGGAGACGATCGCCGAGATCCGGGCGGTGGGGGCGCGGATCAAGCTCATTTCCGCGGGCGACGTCGCGGGCGCTCTAGAGGCTGCGCTCGAAACTCGCTTTGGCATTCACTGCATGATGGGATCCGGGGGTGCGACGGAGGGAGTGCTCGCCGCGTGCGCACTCAAGACGATCGGCGGCGACATGCAGGCCAAGCTTTACTTTCGCGACGACAACGAAAGGCAGGTCGCGATCAAGGAAGGCCACCACCCGGACAGGGTGCTGTACCTCGACGACCTGTGCTCGGGCCAGGACATCTTCTTCGCCGCCACGGGGATCACATCTGGTGAGCTGCTGAAGGGCGTTCGCTACGAGGACGTCTATGCCTACACGCAGTCGATGGTGCTGCGCTCGGCATCGGGCACGATGCGCATCGTTGACGCTTACCACCCGATCGACAAGCTGCGGGCCAAGGGCCTGCTTCCGGAACAGGTAGCGGTCCGCTGAGCGCAACGGAGGCCGGACAGTTTCTGACTGCCGCCGGCAAGGCGCTCGGGCCCGCGCAGTGGGAGTGGATTGCCACCGCCCGTATGGTGTCGCGGCAGCGTCCGTCGGTTGCCGCGGTCGAGCAGGTCATCGATGGGCTGCTCTCCGGCGCCGACCAGGCGATGGTCAACGCGTTCACGACCGGGTTTCGCGTTGCGCAGGTCAAGACGGCGATCAGCAATGTGCTGACGGACGGCGCCGCGGTGGCGGCTGCGCTCGAGTCGGCGCAGGTGGTCGCCCTTGGCATCCTCGTGCGCGAGCAGATGGCCCCGGCGCAGTTCGCCGCCCTCTATCGCCCCTTCGCCACCGTGCTCCCCGGGCCTGGCTACCGGCAGGCCGGGCCAATCGACCAGCAGATCGCTGCCTTCCTGCGGTTCTTGCCGACGCTGAAGGGTGATGTCGAAGCCGAGGTCTCGGCGGTTGCCAAGTCCTTGAGCGAGAAGCCCAAACCGAGTGCTTCGGCTGCGGCCGGCGCGGCGGTGCCTGTCGTCGGTGTGCCGGCTGGACTTGACCCGGCCGCCGGCTACACCGCGGCGTGGAAGCAGGTCATTGCCATGGCGAACCAGACTGCGCGTACGCAGGCGTTTCGCGCGATGCAGGACAGCGCGGAGCATGCGGCGCCGCACGATGGGACCGGAATCGTTGGGTTCGCCGGGGTCGCGGCGGGAGCGATCTTCATGCGCGACGTTCTGCCGATCGAGAAGGTGCTTCTCCTCTACGAGCCGTTTGCCGGGGCGTTTCCATACGAGTCTCTGGCTTAGCGCTTCGACCGTCTACCTCAAATGTAGTAGACGCGAAAGCGGAATAGCCCCTTGACATTGCCATCCGATCGTTGCACTGTGGAGGCAATTCGTTCTCCGTCCGGATCCACCGACAGTCCGCGCAAAGGTTGGCCTCCATAAGTAGGCAACGGCCGTAAAGCGGCGCAGAAAACCAGAAGCGTGTCACCCGGTGGTCCCGGTCGAGGCGGTGTCCGCTGCAGGCGCCGCCTCGTTTTTGTGTTGTCACGAGTGATCCCGAGCCGATAATTCGCGCTCGTGATCGGAGAGCTCACCGCGACCACGCCCGATCGGAAGTCAGCGCTGGACAACCGCCGATTTCGCACGGTGCTGCTGGCGATCGCGGGCCTACCTATCCTGGCGACCTATCTCTGGCAGGCGCTGATCCAACCGATTTTCTTCGCCGGATACCTCGGCGATTTTCAAGAGAGCTACATGCGCGCAGCCGCGCGGATCGCCGGCGGTCAGGACCCGTACGACCTGTGCGCGACGATGGGCTGCCTCGAACCGACGGGCCCTCAGTACGTGATGCCACCGGTTCTGGCGTGGTTCCTGCAGCCGCTGGTCGGCGTCGACCCGCACGTGATCACCGTCGGGGCCGTCCTGGTCCTGAACGTGTCTCTTGCGCTGTTCATCTGGCTCGCGTTGAAAACGCTGAAGGTGGGCGACTGGCAGCTCGCGGCGCTGCTGATGCTCGTCGCCCTTGCGTTCGAGCCTGTGGTGGGCAACATCGCGGAAGGTCAGGTCAACCTCGTGCTTCTGGGCCTGTCCGGCGTGTGGTTCTGGGCCTGGGTCGAAGACCGCTGGTGGGGCGGGGTGGCCCTGGGCGCCGCCGTCGCGCTCAAGTTGATCCAGGGTCCGGTGGGGCTGCTGGTTCTCTGGGGCCGGCGTTGGGGAATGCTTGCCGCGGCGGCTGCGGGGGGACTGGTGCTGTGGCTGGCCGGCGCGCCGCAGTACTTGATCGAGTACCTCGGCAAGGTGCTGCCCCCCGTCAGCGGCGGGACCGGATTTTTCGAGAATCACTCGCCAGGTGGAACCATCACGCGGCTGTTCGACCCGAACACGTTCTTCGCGGTTCGCGGCAGCCCCGGTGCGGCACGAGTCTTGACCGCGGCAGTCGCGGTGGCAATTCTCGTTTTGACGCTTTGGCTGCTTCGCCAGCCGGCTCGATCTCCGCTTGGCAGATCGCTGGAAGCGGGGGCGATCGTGGCCGCGACCCCACTCATCGCGTCGTATTCCTGGGGCACCCACCTGGTGCTGCTGCTGCTGCCGATGTTCGTGCTCATCGTCTGGGGGTTGCCGAGGCGGGACTGGCAGGTGCTCGGGCTCGTGGCGGCCGCGTGGCTGCTGATCGGGCCTGGTCACAAGCTGATGCAGGCGCTGCTCGTCTCGGGCTACTCGAACATCGTGGTGCTTCGCCTGATGGCGGAGTTAGGTGTCGTCGGCGTCGCCGCGTTGTGGATTGCGAGCCTGCTGGCGGTTCGCCGCGAACGAGCCCATGTGGCTAGCGCACGCCCTTGATCTGACGGACGAAGACCAGGCTCAGCACGAACCAGATCGCGGCTGTGGCGAAGACGATGCGATATCCGAAATTGCCGCCAGGCGACTGGTTCAGGTGGTACAGCAGCTGACCCGCCACGGCAGGGCCGAAGACCTGCGGCAGGGTGAAGGAAACGTGGAACAGCGCCATGTCCTTCGCTGCGGCGTTGTCACGGTCAGGCAACACGTCGCATGCGAGCGCCCAGTCCACCGCCTGGTAGGCCCCGAACCCCAGCCCGAACATGACGCCCAGCAAATAGACCACCGTCAGGTCTGTGACCAACGTGAACAGCAGGACCGCGGAAACCGCAGCTTGAAGACCACTCGATATGTAGACGAAGAGCTTGCGACGCCCTCCCAGCCTATCGGACAGATAGCCTCCAGCGACCGCGGGAATGACACCACCGCCAATGACGGCCAAAAGCCACAACGAACTTTCGAATCCGTAGTCCTTCCTGTGGACCACGTCCCTGAAGAAGTAGGCGATATACGGGGCGATAGACCAGATGCCGAATGTGTTGAAGAAGCGCGTCGTCAAGACCCAGAAGAAGTCACGGTCGCGAAGTGGGGCCAGCGCCGACACGACCTCCTGGATCTTGACCGCGGCCACGACGGCAACTACTGCCGCACCGGCTCCCAAGGCTGCGACCACAAACCACCAGACCGATGCCGGGGCCAGCAGTACGTATTCCAGCGCCACTAGCGCCACCCCAAACGCGACGCCCGCCATCACGACCCTCGTCGGCACGCGGCGCCGCATGGCGGAGCGGACGCGCTGGATCGGCTGCTCTGGAATCGCGGCAAGCGCGACAAGTAGAGAGCCGGCGGTGAAGATTCCAACCACCCACAAGCCCGCCACCGCTCCGCCGTGCGTGCTCCCGAAATGGTCCGGGCTGAGGAGGATGGTGAGAGCGAAGAGCCCGACCACGGTGCCCAGCTGCTGCATCGCGTTCAGCAGGCCTGACGCCTGGCCGTTCTGGCGCACCGGGACGATGTCTGGGATGACGGCGCTGTAGGCCGCGAACGCACCGTTGTTGCTGATCTGAACGACGAGATACGCGGCGATCAGGGCGGGGGCTGATCCGGCACCAGCCAGGAGGCCAAGGCCGAACAGATTGATGAGGGTCCCGATCGCCATCCAAGGGCGCCGGCGGCCGAAACGGGTGGCTGTTTTGTCGCTCAAGTAGCCGACGACGATTGGAACCACGACCGCGAACACGGCACCGGCGGAGCTCGCTTTGGAGACGATGAGCGTTCCCTGGGCGGTCGTGCCGCCGACGGCAACCGCGAGGACCTGCAGGATGATGGTGTTGAGGGGCGTCCAGTGAACGCCATCTCCCCCGAACTTGAAAAAGTTGATCGCCAGCAGGCGCCAGATGGTGAGTTCGCGTCTGGTTGAGAGGTCAGGGGTGGTGACTGCCGTGGCCACGGCGCAAGGCTAGCGCGCCATGCGCCGAAAGGTTCGACGTGTCTCAGCGCTCAGAGCGGCGGCCTTTGGCCGCCTGCCGCTAATACATCGCCGCCCCTTCGTCGCCTGGCGCGTGTTAATCGGCTTTTCCGGGCGACTGATCTGCTGTAGGCTTTGCCGGCCCCCTATGCCATCTATCCTTTCGCGGGCAAAAACAGTTCTGTTCGATGTGCCGAGGCACGGCAAGCTGGCCTACTGCCTGATGCGCGACGAGCGGATTCCGGCCGCGCCGAAGGCGGTGCTGCTCGGGGCGCTCGGTGTGATCGTGAGCCCGCTCGACTTCCCCGCGTGGATACCGGTGGTGGGCGAGCTGGACATGCTGGCGTTGGGGATCCTCGCGGTCGAGACGTTCATCGAGGCCTGCCCGCAAGAGATTCGTCGCGAGCACGAAGATCTGCTGAAGATGAACCAGAGCGTCTGGGACCGCGATGTCCGCGATACTGTGGCTGCAGCGCGCCACGGGGTGGGGCGTTTGGTCGATCGAATCCGTTCGCGAGTCCGCCACCGCGACGAATATCAATCCATGTCGGAGGTCGTGTGAAGTGCGGGTCTTGCTGACAAAGGACGTCGACAACCTCGGTCGCGCCGGGGACGTGAAGGAGGTCGCGGACGGATATGGCCGCAACTTCCTGCTTCGCCGCAAGCTGGCGGTGTCCGCCGGTAAGGGAGCGGAGGCCGAAGCGAAGCGGCTGCGCGACGCGGCGGTCAAGCGCGAGACGAAGGACAAGAACGAAGCGCAGGCGGTCGCCGACGATATCGACAACAAGACGGTCGTCGTGCGGTTGAAGGTCGGAGCGGAGGACAAGGCGTTCGGGTCGATTACGAACCAGGACATCGCCTCCGCGCTCAAAGCCCAGCACCGCGTGGAGATCGACCGGCACAAGATCGACCTGAAGGAACCGATCAAAACCCTCGGCGAGCATCAGGTCTCGCTCAAGCTGCACCGCGACGTGAGCGCGCACGTCAACGTGATCGTCACGCAGGACCGCTAGGCAGCACCACATGGCGACCACGCTTCCACTCGCCGCAGGGCGGGTACCACCGCACGACCTCGACGCGGAGATGTCGATCATCGGGTCGATCCTTCTCGACCCGCTGTCGATCGCCAAGGTCCTCCAGTTCCTCCATCCCGAGGACTTCTACCGCGAGAACAACGGGCAGATCTACCGCGCCGCGCTGGGCCTGTTCGCGGCGGGCGAACCCATCGATAACGTCACGCTCGCGGCGCAGCTGCAGCAGATGGGACTGCTCGACCGTGTCGGCGGCCGCGCGCAGCTGGCGTCGATGCAGAGCGCGGTGCCGACCTCGGCGAACATCGAGTACTACGGGCGGATCGTCAAGGAGCGAGCTTACAAGCGCCGGCTTATCTCCGCGGGCGGAAACATCGCGGGATTCGGGTACGACGATTCGATCGAGGCCGAGGACGCGATCAACCAGGCGCAATCACTGGTGTTCGGCGTGGCGGACGACCGTGACCAGCGCGAGCTGGCGCGGCTCTACGACCTGCTCGGACCGGCGATGGAGCGGATCTCCATGCAGATGGAGAGCGGGCAGGGGGTGGTCGGCATCCCGTCGGGGTTCCACGACCTGGACCGGATGACGAGCGGCTTCAAGGACTCGGACCTAATAATCGTGGCGGGTCGTCCTGCCATGGGAAAAACTAGCCTGGCACTGAACGTTGGCTTGTATGCCGCACTTGAGGCCAAGAAATCAATCGCGATTTTCAGTCTCGAGATGTCCAAAGAGCAACTGACCGAGCGCCTTTTGACGGAGCAAGCGCAGATAGATGCTCAGCGAATGCATCGTGGCCTTTTGACGGAGGCAGAGTTCGATCGCGTGTCGAATTCTTTAGGGCCGCTCGGTGAAGCTGAGATCTACATCGATGACACGCCGGTGATGGACGAGTTGAGCCTTCAGCTGAAAGCTCGCCAGGCCAAGATGCGACACAACATCGACATGATCGTGGTCGACTACCTCCAGCTGATGCACGGGCGTGCGCGCGGCGATGACAACCGCGTCCAGGAAGTATCCGCAATCTCGCGCGCGCTAAAGGGACTCGCCCGCGAACTCCGGATTCCCGTGATTGCAATTTCTCAGTTGAGCCGCGCACCCGAGCAGCGTCCGGACAAGAGGCCGATATTGAGCGACCTGCGTGAGTCGGGTTGTGTCACCGGAGACACGCCCGTTTACTTGCCCGACTCGGGCACCTACGTTCCGATCAAAGAGCTGGTCGGCAAGGCGGGATTCAACGTTCTCGCCCTGGACAAGGGCTGGTGGCGAATGGATTCCAGGAAGGCCACGAACGTTTTCGCGACAGGCACGAAACCGGTCTTCAAGCTCACGACTCAGCTCGGGCGTTCAGTTCGAGCAACGGCGAATCACAAATTCCTGACTATGGAAGGCTGGCGGCGGCTCGATGACTTGCAGACCGGCGATCACATTGCTCTACCGCGAATTCTCCAAGGCCCCGACCGCGACACGATGAGCTGGGAAGAACTCGGACTGTTGGGCCACCTCATCGGCGACGGCTGCACTCTCCCCACCCATGCAATTCAGTACACGACGAAAGATCAGACGCTCGCAGAGGAGGTCGTGAGGCTGGCGAAAGATGTATTCGGTGATTCAATTCGGCCGCGGATTCACCCCGAAAGAACATGGATCCAGGTTTATCTGCCCCCAACCCGGCACTTAACTCGCGGCGTTCGAAATCCGATCCGTGTATGGCTCGAACAGCTCGGCGTCTTCGGCTTGCGTTCGCACGAGAAGTTCGTACCGGCAAAAGTGTTCAACCAATCGCTCGCGGGTATTGCAATTTTCCTAAGGCATTTATGGGCAACGGATGGATGCGTGCGACTGACGGGCGATCATCACGCGTCGATCTATTACGCGTCAAGCAGCGTACGGCTCGCGCTTGACGTCCAGTCGCTTCTACTGCGTCTCGGGATAAACGCGAGGCTTACGCGGCACAGCCAGGGAACGAAAGGCCGAGATCAGTTCCACGTGACCCTCTCCGGCCAAAGCGAGATGCTTGCCTTCCTGTCAATCGTTGGGGTTCTGGGCGTAGAGAAAATCTCGCACAAGGCTCTTGTTCCGGAATACCTTGTCACCCGGGAAAGCAAGACCAACCGCGACGTCATCCCTTCGGATGTTTGGAGGCTGATCGCTCAGCCGGCGGTGGCTACAGGTGTGATTACCGAACGCGCAATGCAAGCAAGACTTGGCATGTCGTACATGGGAAGCTCGATCTTTGGCCAAAATTTGAGTCGATCGCGGGCGCGACGTGTGGCGGACGCGGTCGGATCTGGCGAAATCGAGCTACTTGCAACTAGCGACGTCTACTGGGACAAGGTCAGTTCAATTGAGGCCGACGGCGTTGAGGAGGTCTTCGACATGACGGTCGATGATCTTCACAATTTCGTCGCTGGGAACATAATTCTTCACAACAGCATAGAGCAGGACGCGGACGTTGTCATGTTTTTGTTCCGACCCGAGTACTACAAATCGGACGAGAAGCCAGGCATTGCGGAAGTGATCGTGGCCAAGCACAGAAACGGACCAACCGGAATGATCGAGCTCAAGTTCCGCCGCGACCACACCCGCTTCTACAACCTCGAGACGAGGCGACCCGAACCCGGGACCGAGTAGCGTAGCGCCCCGTGGTCATCATCCTGGTCGGCGGCCAGTGGGGCGACGAGGGCAAAGGCAAAGTAATCGACTACCTCGCCGCGAAGGCGGAAATGGTCATCCGCTCGCAGGGCGGCAACAACGCCGGCCACACCGTGATCACGGAGCACGGCGAGTTCAAGTTCCAGCTCATCCCCTCCGGCATTCTGTACCCGCACTGCACATGCGTCATCGGCAACGGCGTGGTCGTCGACCCGATCGTCTTGCTCAAGGAGATCGCGCAGCTTAGAGAACGAAACATCGACCCGAAAAACCTCATCGTCAGCGAGCGCGCGCACATGGTCATGCGCTACCACCCGCTTTTCGACCAGCTCGAAGAAGAGGTGAGAGGCGACGACCGCCTCGGCACCACCTGGCGGGGCATCGGTCCCGCCTACGCCGACAAGATCCGGCGGATCGGCTTTCGCATCGGCGACCTCCAGAAGGAGGCCTTCATGCGCAAGAAGCTGGCTTTCGTCGTCGACGGAGTCAAGAACCCGATCCTGACCAGGCTCTACGGCAAAGACGCCTACGACTGGTCGACGATGCTCGACGAGTACCGCACATACGCAAAGCAGCTCGACCCCTACATCAAGGATACATTCCCGATCATCCAGGACGCCCTTGACCACAACGCCAAGATCCTTCTCGAGGGCGCCCA
>Ga0070707_100004239_pt1 | contig 13422 bp, 9 predicted proteins | sample KBSK5502metaG_FD_65468 | JGI IMG/M metagenome (GOLD analysis project Ga0070707, IMG submission 65468) | Corn, switchgrass and miscanthus rhizosphere microbial communities from Kellogg Biological Station, Michigan, USA - KBS K5-50-2 metaG | ecosystem: Host-associated > Plants > Roots >... | reverse complement strand
CTCCGTTTCCGAAAGCGGCTCGCCTTCGTTGTGAACAGCAATGATGAAATTCTCTCCGGAAAAGTTCGCCGAGATTCCGATGGGCGAAGACTGCGGAGAATACTTCAGCGCATTGTCGACGAGCTGCCGGAGCGCCAGCTGCATCAATCCATGATCGACAAAACCTCGTGGAAGATCCTGTGCTATGGAAAGATCCATTCGACGTCCATCGCGCTGCGGCTCCATCTGTTCGAGTACATTTTCAATCAATGCATCCATGGAATGCCACTGTCGATTCAGTTGCACCTTGCCGGCTTCAATCCGGGCGACATGTGTGGCTTCGGTCACGAGCCGGCTGAGCCGCGCGGCTTCCTGATCGACGACGGTCAGCAGTTCCTGGCGCTGGGCGGCGTCGGAAACGTTCGATGCGAGCAACGCTGTCGTTGCCGCGCGTATCGAGGTCAAGGGTGTTTTGAACTCGTGAGCCAGCCCGTCCAGCAGCGCCGATTTGAATTCCTGACTCTGGCGCGCCGCTTCCGCGCGTGTCGCGATCTCACGGCTGCGGGCATTTTCCAGACTGATCGCAACGAGATTGAGCAAAGCGTGAAGCGCGGTGTTGGAAAAGTCGCCCCGCTGAATCGCAATGCTGCCTCTGTTGTGCCCGCCGAGACTGAGTGGCGCAACGAGAACGCCCGCCTCTTCATCCTTGGCTTGAGATCCCGTCAGCGTGATCTCTTTCAACTGCGGCTCGAAGTTCTTCAAGTCACCGGCGCCGCCGTAGTACGTCGTCTCGTCACCGCGATCGTAGATCGCCACCGCCGGTACGTCGCAGATTCGCGCGAGCTCATTCGCGATGTGTGCTCCAATCGGACGATTCGAATCCATCATCATGATCGCGCGGCTCAGCGCATACAGACGCTCCATCTCTACCTGACGCGTGCTCGCCTCAATGGCACGCCTCTTGGCCGAATTGGACAATTGGCTGGCAATGAGAGAGCTGATCAGAAACGCGAAAAGCGCGACCCAGTTTTCGGGATCGGCGATTGCCAAAGTCCCGACGGGCGGGAGGAAGAAGTAGCTGAAGCAGACCGTCGCTGCAAACGACGCGACGACCGATTCCGCAAAGCCCCACGACGCGGCCACCAGCAGCACCGTGATGAGATACGCGAATCCCACCGTGGTCGCATTGATGACCGCACTTGCCCTGAACACAACCGTGACGAGCAGCACCGCCGCCAACGCAACCGGAAAACTCAGCTTGCGAGAGACCCGTGAGGCCACGTCTGTAGGATAAGCCACGGATTACGCGGATTACACGGGACAATTCGGGGACAGACACCTAATTTCTGAACCCCAAGAAATTAGGTGTCTGTCCCCGAATTGTCCCGCGGCTTATTCATTTCTTCAGGTCGTGGATGATCTCCCGCGCCGCATTTGCGCCCGGCGCGCCGGTGATGCCGCCGCCGGGATGGGTGCCGGAGCCGCAGAGGTACAGCTTGTTAATCGGAGTACGGTATTGCGCCCAGCCGAGCAAAGGCCGGAAGGCGAACAACTGATCGAGCGCGTGCTCCCCGTGAAAGATGTGGCCGCCCGTGAGACCGTAGACTTGTTCCAAATCGAGCGGCGTCAGCACCTGGTGATGAACGATAGTGTCGCGGATATCTGGCGCGTACTGGGAAAGCGTACCGATGACAACATCCGCCAATTCATCGTGACGTGTGTTATACGGCACATATTGAACGTGTATCGACATCACATGCCCGCCGCTCGGCGCGAGCGACGGATCCGTTATCGAGGGAATTGTGATATCGAGATACGGCTGCGGTGACAATTCCCCGTATTTTGCAGCATCGAATGCTCGTTCGAGGTAATCCGTATCCGGACCCACGTGAATACGGCCGGAGAGATCAGCATTGCCGTTTTGGATTCCCCTGAATGCTGGAAGCCGCGACAACGCGAGGTTCACTTTTGCTACAGTCCCCACTGCTCGATACGCGCGAATCTTCGCCAGGAATCCCGGCTCGAGTTCACTGGCATTGACGAGATTCAAAAGTGTCCTCTTCGGATCCGCACCTGAAACAACGGCACTCGCAGCGATTTCCTCACCACTCTCGAGAACCACGCCCGTCGCTTTGTTTTCAGTCATCCGAATGCCGACGACATTTGCGTTCGTCCGGACCTGAATCCCTGCCGCGGATGCGGACTTCGACATCGCCTCCGTCAGCGCGCCAATGCCGCCTCGGACAAGAGACGCAGGCGAGGTAGCCTGTCCATCGATTGCAGCTTGCATGAGCAAACCCACGCTCGTGCCGGCGGACCACGGGCCGGCAAACATTCCGAAGATTCCCCTCGCTTCGATTGCCGCGCGAACTAATTCCGTTTCGAACCACTCCGCTGCCAGGTCCGCGACAGCCATCGGCCCCCAGCGCAGGAGACGATAGGCGTCCTTTTTGCCCAGCCCGCGAAAATTCAATCCGAGCTTTCCGGCATTCAAGTAATCGCCGAGGGTGAGGTGATCGATGTCCGGCGGAGTCATCGAGAGTAAAGGTGCAATTGCCTGTCCGAGTTCTCGAAAGCTCGCGTGAAACTCCGGATAGTTTTTTCCATCATGTGCAGAGATTCGCGCTAACTCGGCCGCAGTTTGCTGCGGATCATCGTAAATGCGCAACGCGGGACCGCCGGCCGCCAAAGCCAGCACCCGCACATCCGGCTTGATCATCTGCAGACCGTGTTTCTCGAGCTGCATGTCGTGCGCGATCTTTGGCAGAAAAGGCCCCGCCGAATGCAGGAGCGCTGAACATCGAAAGCCTGGATGGATTTCTTCCGTTACGGCGGTGCCCCCAACAACGTGGCGTCGTTCGAGGACCAGTGTCGAGAATCCCGCTCTAGCGAGATAAAACGCAGTAACCAGTCCATTGTGGCCGGCGCCGATGACAATGACCATCAACTCTTCCACTCGCGAAGGATTTTCTTCGCCGCGTTCAATCCCGGAGCGCCCATGATGCCTCCGCCGGGATGCGTCGCCGACCCGCACATATAAAGGTTACGGATCGGCGTCCGGTATTGCGCCCAGCCGGGTACGGGCCGCAGAAAGAACAACTGCTCCAGCGACAGCTCACCCTGAAAAATATTTCCTTCCGACAATCCGAAGCGGCGTTCGATATCCAAAGGTGTCAGCACCTGGCGATGAAGAATGATCTCGCGCAGATTCGGCGCGTATTCCGCAATTGTGTTGATGACTGTGTCACCGAATTCATCGCGCTTGTCGTCCCAGTTGCCTTCTTTCAAATTGTATGGAGCGTATTGCACGAAACACGACATGACGTGCTTCCCGGGCGGCGCAACAGAGGGATCCGTAAGGCTTGGAATCACGATATCAATATAAGGATGGCGCGAGAACCGGCCATACTTCGCCTCATCGTAGGCGCGCTCCATATATTCGACGGTTGGCGAGATCGAAATCGCCCCACGCAGATGCGGCCCTGCTCCTGGAAGACATTTGAAATCCGGCAAGGCATCGAGCGCGAGATTCACTTTTCCGGAAGAGCCGCGAAATTTATATCGCTTCACATCATCGACAAAATCAGACGGAAGGTTTTCAGCGCCGGCCATCTTGATGAACGTCAGCCGCGGGTCGACGCTCGAGGAAACGACATTCGCGCGGATCTCATCGCCATTTTCGAGAACGACTCCTCTGGCCTGGCCGCCCTCGACGATGATTTTGGCAATCGGCGCCTCGGGCCGAATCTCGACACCGGCCTCGCGCGCGGCGGATGCAATTGCGTTCGAGATCGCGCCCGTGCCGCCGCGCACGAACCCCCACGATCGAAATGCTCCGTCGATCTCACCCATGTAGTGGTGCAGCAGAACGTAGGCGGTTCCGGGTGAGCGTACACCGAGAAACGTGCCGATAATGCCGGAAGCCGACATGGTGGCCTTGAGTACGTCCGTCTCGAACCACTGATCGAGAAAGTCGACCGCGCTCATCGTCATCAACTGGACCTGATTATATTTGTCCCCAGCGGGCAGGCGCTGGAAACGGCGCGCTATCGAGAGGAGGTCGCGGAGACCTTTGAGCGCGAGCGATGTGGGGTCGGGCGCCGTCATGCTGAGGATGGGTTTGACGAAGCGGCCCATCTCCACCATGGCCTTGCCGTATTCGTCGTACGCTTCGGCGTCAATTCGTGAATGCCGGGCGATCTCGCGCCGTGTCTTCGCGTGATCGTTCACGCGCCAGAGGTAGTCGCCATTTGGCATCGGTGTGAACGTTCCATCCAGAGGCAGGATCTCCATCCCATGCTTCGGCAGATCCAACTCCCGAATGATTTCCGGCCGCAGCAGTGACACTACGTACGAAGCGACCGAGAATTTGAATCCCGGAAAGACTTCTTCCGTGACTGCCGCCCCGCCCAGCACGTGCCTGCGCTCGCAAACCAGAACCTTCTTTCCTGCGCGCGCCAGATACGCCGCGTTCACCAGGCCGTTGTGGCCGCCACCGATCACAACGACGTCATATTTGGAGCTGGTTGGCAACTCTTCTGCAACCTCTGCGTTCGGAATTGTAAAAATGAGTCTACGATATTTCTCAATATTCCTATTAACAGCGATGGTTAGCGGCTTCCAACCCCGAAGTGGTAAACCGGTTCACATGGAAGCGGCGCTCCCTCGGGAGAGAACCGTGGAGGCATATGGCCTTCTGCCAATGTCGTTTGAGCCGAATTACGGACAATTTGAATCCCTATTCAAATTCGCCAGCCGGGGTCCCGGCTATCGACTTCTTCTGAATCCGACAACGGCCGAGTTGAAATTTTCGCCGTCAGGAGCCCGAAAAACCGCGACCTTAAAAATGAAGATTCGCGGCGGCAATCTTCACGCACCCATTAGCGGCATTAGCAGGCTGGCGGGCGAAGCAAATTACTTTTATGGAACACCCGATCAATGGATAACGCACGTGCCGACATATCAAAAAGTCGTTGTCGGCGATGCGTATCCCGGCGTGGATATTGCCTACTACGGTAATCAGAATCGCTTCGAATATGACTTCATCGTCAAACCTGGCGCTTCGCCGAACAGGATCGACGTTGCCTTCGAGGGCGCATCCAAAGTGGAGTTGACTGATGATGGAGATCTCCTCATCCGTATTCATGATGAATACATCCTTCAGTCCAGACCGACGATTTATCAGGAAAGCGAGGGGGAAAGACTGCCGATCGAAGGCGGTTACATTGTACGCGGCGATCATCGCATCGGTTTTCAAATCGCGCGGTACGACGCAAGCAAGCCACTCGTCATCGATCCTCAATTGGTCTATACCTTTTTGATCGACACCGCGGTCGCCAACGGAATCGCTACCGACTCGGCGGGCAACGTCTACACAGCCGGCGTCACAGCTGACGGCGGACCCAACGATCAGGCCACCAGCGGCTACGTCGCAAAGATGAACGCCGCGGGAACGGCAGTGATCTGGCGAAATAATTTTGGATCCTTCGGGAACAGCGATGCTGTAACTGCGATCGCCGTCGATGCTTCGGGAAACGCATACGTCACAGGGTGGACCAACCCGATCTGCTGCGCGCGCTGGTTCCCGACCATGAACCCCATTCAGTCGACTCCCGCAGGTGGGTTCGACGCCTTCATCACAAAGTTCGATACCAATGGAAAGATGGTGTACTCCACTCTCCTGGGCGGTGCGGGGTCGGACAAAGGGACCGGTATCGCCGTGGATTCACTCGGCAATATCTTCGTAACTGGCCAAACCTCGTCGTCCAATTTCCCCACTTCGAAGCCCTTTCAATCTGCGCTGCGTGGCAGTTCCGACGCGTTCGTGACGGTCCTGAATCCGCAGGGCTCTGCATTTATCTACTCGACCTACATCGGCGGAAGTGAAGATGACGCTGCATCCGGAATTGCGGTTGATGCAAGTGGAAATGCATACGTCACCGGTTTCACCAGATCTTCCGATTTTCCGACATCGAACCCGATTCGACCGGCGCCAGCCGGCCCGGCCGGCGGCCAGGATGCCTTCGTATTGAGGCTCAATGCCGGGGGATCGGCTCTGGACTATTCAACGTACCTGGGAGGCAGCGGCGACGATAGAGGGAATGGGATCGCTGTCGACTCGTTTCGGAATGCCTACATCGTGGGAACGACAAATTCATCGAATTTTCCGACGGTCTCCGCATTTCAATCGGCACTCGCCGGTGCGACTGACGCGTTCGTCACGAAGATTAATTCCACGGGCAGTGCGTTCGTGTATTCGACTTACCTCGGTGGAAGTGACGACGACGTGATGCGGCCGGCTGTCACTTCAGAAAATGTCGAACCGCGTGGGGCAATCGCCGTCAATCGCAGTGGAAATGCGTACATCACCGGTACGACGTATTCCTCGGACTTTCCACAGGTTCGATCGTTGCAGACTCTCACCCCGGGAGGCGATGCGTTCATCACGGAATTCTCGACGGACGGATCAAGTCTGGTTTATTCCTCATTGCTGGGAGGGTCGCAACCGGAACGGGACAACGGCAACTCATACAACGTCGGCACAGGCATCTCAGCAGATTCAAACGGTAATGTGTACGTCACGGGTATCACCAACACGACGGATTTTCCGCTTTACCCAAAAGGCTGTGATATCTGTGTCAATCCCGTGTGGAACGGACAAAGAGCCTTTGTTGGGAAGTTGAAGGACGACGACTCAACACCCGACTGGGAACGATCCGAACAAAACAGTTCGAAAGTCCAGTATTCCGGCACGTGGTACACCAACGACTGTATGTCCGCTCTCAGCGGCGGCAGCGCAGCAATGGCACTGGACGCAGGCGCGCGAGCAACATTCGCGTTCAATGGGACCGGAGCGAAATGGATCGGCTATCGCGATCCGTGGTCCGGCATCGCGAATGTTTACGTCGATGGTGTATTCAGGTCGCAAGTCGATACGTACTCGGCAGGGCGGCAGGAGCAAGTGGGGTTGTTCACGGTAACCGGTCTCAGTACCGGAGCGCACAAGCTCGCAATTGAAGTCACGAAGACAAAGAACGCGTCGGCGGACTCCGCCTGGATCTGGGTCGACGCGTTCGAGTACGCGCCTTAGGTCCTCACGCAGGAACAGCGGCAGTCACACGTGCCGGACTTCTCATGACGATCGCTGCCACGATTCCCACGATCGCAAAGCCGACGATCTGAATGAATATGTAAGCGACCGTGTAGCTTGCTGGAAAGCCATACCAGTTCCAATACGAGACGTGCGTCGCCAATGCCGCCAAAACTCCGGCAATCGTGACGAAGGCGGCACGAGAACCGAAGGTTTCCATTCGACTCTGGCTCAACAGCGCGACGACAAGCAGCGCCTGGATCAGTTCGATGAGAAACTCAATACCCAGCTGGCTCGCCGACAATGACTGAGCTCCGGAGGGATGGTAGATAAGCAACCCCGACGGCCCGTTCGCGACTTTCTGCGCGTACTGCTGCAAGGCCGCCGCGTCCGTGGTGTCGCTGCCACTGGGAAATATGTACATGCCGTGGGATTCGCCCAGAGTGGCATGCAGCGAAGCCAGGAAACTGTCTTCGTTCTTCGAAATCTCGCTGACTCCAATCGCACCCAGCGGCAAAACCACATGGGCCACCGATGTCCACACATACATTGCGATGCCGCCCAGCACGCCTGCAAGGATCACACGCTTCGCCATATTGTCCTCCTGAGTTTTTGAATGCCGATACTATACTGATCCCACCATGATCAGCCGTAGAACATTCGTGAAGGTTGCCGGCCTCCTCGTAGCACGTCAGGTAACCGGTCAGGCGGCGAAGTCTGTGGATACCGCTGTGCTTCGGATCGCATACGAAGAGAGCGGCCCCGCACAAGGCTTCCCGATCATTCTTCTACACGGATTCCCGGACGATGTTCAAGCGTTTGACGACGTCACGCCTCCACTCGCGAAGGCGGGCTATCGCACGCTGGTTCCCTATCTCCGCGGATACGGACCCACACGCTTCCGCGATGCATCCAACCCGCGCATGGCGGAACAGGCAGCGATCGGCCAGGACGTGGTCGATTTTGCCGACGCGCTCGGAATGCGGCGATTCGCGGTCGCCGGCTTCGACTGGGGCGGGCGCGCTGCCGCCATCGCATCGGCGCTTCATCCAGACCGTGTTCGCGCAGCGGTTCTGATCGGCGGCTACACGATCCAGAATGTCTTCGCCGCGCCGCAGCCGTCTTCACCGGCAGCCGAACGCGCGATCTGGTATCAGTACTACTTCAACACCGAGCGCGGGCGAGCGGGACTTCAACAGAACCGGAAGGCCCTTTGCCGGTTCTTGTGGGAGACGTGGTCGCCGACATGGCATTTCACCGACGAGACCTACAACCGCACTGCGCCGTCATTCGACAATCCGGATTTCGTCGACATCGTGATTCACTCCTATCGCCATCGCATCGGCAACGCGCCCGGTGAGCCGCGATTCCTGGAAATGGAGAGGCAACTCGCCGAGCGTCCAAAGATCAACGTGCCGGTCATCACGTTGTACGGCGCGGATGATGGGATCGCGCGGCCCGCGGCCGAATCGCCTGCAGAACGGACGCAATTGCCGTCTCTGATTGCTCGCCGCGTCATCACCGGCGCAGGTCACTTCCTGCCGAGAGAAAAACCGGATGCTGTTGTGGCCGCGCTTCTGGAAGTTTTGGCGGGGTCAAAGTAAAATTCCGCTCCTGACTGACAAGGGGAATATATGCGCAAGCGATTAAGCCAGGTTTGTATTTTGATCGCCGCTTTGGCAGCCGGCGCTGTGCCGGTACCGGCCCAGCCGGCCCAGCTGGCCCAGCATGAGTACACGGAATCGGAGATCGAGGCGGGCAAGCAGCAGTACACCAACAATTGCGCTCGATGTCATGGACCCGATGGCGACAACGTCGCCAATGCCGATATCGGACATGGAAAATTTCGCCGAGCCTCCAACGATGCCGCGCTTGTGGCTCTCATCCGAAACGGCATTCCAGAAACCACGATGACCGGATTTACCAACATGACTGAGCCGAATGCCCAGACGATCGTCGCGTATCTTCGATCCATGGCTTCAACGGCCGCTGCTGTCGCCGCGCTTCCCGCAGGCGATTCGAACCGCGGTAAAGCCATCTTTGACGGCAAAGGCGCATGCGGCACGTGCCATCGTGTCGGCGATCGAGGCTCACGCGTCGGCCCCGACCTCTCGCAGATCGGAGCGCAGCGTCGCCTCGTCGAACTTCATCGATCGATCGTGGAACCGGACGCCGAAGTGATTCCCGCGAATCGTTTCTTCCGCATTACGACGAAGGATGGCGCCACATTTAATGGCCGGCTTCTGAATCAGGACACGTTCACCGTGCAGATCCTCGATGTCAAAGACGAGAAGCTGAAGTCCTTCTCCAAATCCAATTTGCGCGAATACGCTTTCGTCAATAATTCACCCATGCCGTCGTTTAAAGACAAACTGAGCACGCAGGAGCTGTCGGATCTGATCAGCTACCTCGCTTCTCTGAAAGGGCAGGCCAACTAATGAGACACACCATTCTTCCTCGCGCGCTGTTCGTGATGCTCATCGCCGCCGGCTCATTGCAGGCGCAGGTGCCATATGATCGCCTTCTCCGCTCGGGTCAGGAGCCGCAAAATTGGCTGACTCATCACGGCAATTACAACAGCCAGCGATACAGCACGCTGTCGCAGATCACTCCTGAGAACGTGAAGAACCTCGAGGTCCAGTGGATCTTCCAGGCGCGATCGCTGGAAAAATTCGAAGCCACGCCGCTGGTTGTCGACGGCGTGATGTACACCGTCCAGGCACCGAATGACGTGGTGGCTCTCGACGCAGCGACCGGACGCATCTTCTGGACGTACTCCCATACGCCCGACCAGGCCTCGCGGCCCTGCTGTGGACGCGTGAATCGGGGCGTCGCCGTTCTTGGCGACACGCTGTTCATGGCAACCATCGATGCGCGGCTGATCGCGCTCGACGCAAAGAATGGGCGTCCGCTCTGGAATGTCGCCGTCGCGAAGCCGGAGTCCGGCTATGCTATGACGCTGGCTCCGCTCGTTGTGAAAGACAAAGTCATTGTCGGAACCGCAGGCGGTGAATTCGGCATCCGCGGCTTCATCGCAGCATACGATGCAAAGACCGGAAACGAAGCCTGGCGCTTTTATACGATTCCCGGACCTGGCGAGCCAGGACACGAAACCTGGCCTGCAAATAGCAACGCGTGGGAACACGGCGGCGCGTCCGTTTGGGTCACCGGATCCTATGATCCCGATCTCAACCTCACGTACTGGGGCATTGGAAATGCCGGGCCTGACTACAATGGCGACGATCGGGCCGGTGACAATCTCTACAGCTCCTCGGTCGTTGCTCTCGACGCTGATACCGGCAAGCTGAAATGGCATTATCAGTTCTCCCCTCACGATGAGTTCGACTACGACGCGACGCAGGTGCCCGTCCTCGCCGACATGCAATGGAAAGGCAGTCCCCGCAAGGTCATGCTGTGGGCGAATCGCAACGGCTTCTTCTACGTGCTCGATCGCGCAACCGGCCAGTTTCTGCTTGGCAAACCCTTTGTCGAAGTCAATTGGGCCAGCGGATTCGACGAGAAGGGCCGGCCGCAACGCGTTGCTGGAATGACGCCAAACTCGCAAGGCGTCTTGATCCTGCCGGGCAATCAGGGCGGCACCAACTGGTACAACCCCTCGTACAGTCCCAGGACGGGACTCTTCTACATTCCAACCTGGGCGAACTATTCGAGTCTTTATGTGAAACAGAAACAGGAGTATGTCGAGGGAAAGAACTTCGGCGGCGGCACGCCCAGACCGACCACACCGACTGGAATCCGGACAACTGCGAACAATTACGCGAAGGAAGATGAAGGTTACGGAGCAATTCGAGCTCTCGACCCACATACCGGCGAAATGAAGTGGCAGTTCAAAATGACCGATGTTACCGACGCGGGCGTCCTGACGACCGCAAGCAATCTGCTCTTCAGCGGCGGCCGTGAAGGTTACTTCTATGCGCTCGACGCCCGCGATGGCAAGCTGCTCTGGAAATTCCCGGTGGGCGGCCGCGTGATTTCGGGTCCCATGACGTTTTCTCTTGGCGGCAAGCAATACGTTTCGATCGCCGCCGGCAATTCTCTATTTACGTTTGCGCTGAAATAGGTTCATGCCGGTCGGGACGGCGTTTCACGACAAGACATTTGCGCTGTGCGAGAGCCTGAACTATCGCGAGTGGTCGGGCTACTACACGGTCAGCGTATATGAAGCGCATCACGAGCACGAATACAACGCGATCCGCAATTCGGCTGCGTTGATCGATGTCTCTCCTCTTTTCAAGTATCGGATAACCGGCCGCGATGCGACGCGGCTTGTCGATCGCGTCGTCACGCGCGACATGCGCAAGGTCGCCGTCGGACAGGTGATCTACACGCCCTGGTGTGACGAAAACGGAAAGGTTATCGACGACGGCACCGTCTCGCGCCTCGATGAGAACACGTATAGATGGACGGCGGCCGACCCCAACCTCCGATGGTTTCATCAGAACGCTCAGGGCATGGACGTTCGGATCGAAGACATTTCTGAAAACGTTGCTGCTCTTGCGCTGCAAGGTCCAACGTCCGGCAGGCTGCTCGCGACGATCGTTGAAGGCGCGGATATCCCGAACCTGAAGTACTTTCACGTTACCCACGGCAGGATCGCCGGAGTTCCGGTCGAAATCTCACGCACGGGCTACACCGGCGACCTGGGCTACGAGATCTGGATGTCGTGGAATGAAGGCAGCAGGGTCTGGGATGCGTTGATGAGTGCCGGACGCGCCTTTGATATTCACCCGGCGGGGATGCTCGCGCTGGACGTGGCTCGCATCGAAGCGGGACTCCTGCTCATCGAGGTTGATTTCAACAGCAGCAAAAAGGCGATGATCGAGCTTCAAAAGTATTCACCATTCGAGCTTGGCCTCGGCCGATTGGTCGACTTGAACAAGATTCGATTCGTCGGCCACGACGCGCTCGTGCGCGAACAGAAGCGCGGTCACACTCGCCAGATCGCCGGACTCGAAGTGGACTGGCCGAGTGTCGAAAAACTGTATGACGAGATCGGCCTGGCGCCCTCGATTCCCGCGACAGCTTCACGCGTCGCGGTGCCCGTCTACAAGAATGGAATTCAGATCGGCAAGGCCACATCCACGACATGGTCGCCTTCTTTGAAGAAGCTGATTGCGCTCGCCACGATCAAGAGCGATTTTGCGAAGCCCGGAGCTGCGCTTGAAATGGAAATCACTGTCGAAGCGGTGCGTCATCGAGTCCCAACCTCTGTCGTGAAGACGCCGTTCTTCAATCCCGGGCGAAAAACCGCCACGCCGGTTCTGTGAAATACGATCCCAATCTGCCGCTGGCACAAGCCTGGACAATTCCCGCTTCCTGGTACACGAATCCGGAGATCGCGGATCGCGAGCGAAAGACTGTCTTCTCGCGTTCATGGCAGCTTGCCGGACGCGCAGAGCAGGTTGAAAAACCGGGCCACTACATTACGGGCGAAATCGCGGGCGAGCCATTTGTTGTGATACGTGGAAGTGACCGCACACTCCGCGCATTTTTTAATGTATGCCGGCATCATGCGGCAGCCGTGATGACCGAAACGTGCGGCGAGGCGAATCAACTTCGATGCCCTTACCACGGCTGGACCTACTCGCTCGAAGGTGAGTTGAAAAGCGCACCCGATATGGGCGCCGTTGTGGATTTCGACCGCCGGGCGATGAGCCTTCTGCCGATGGATGTTGCCGTCTGGAAGAAATGGGTACTCGTCAGGCTGGAACCGAGTGGCGCTCCTCTCGACGCGATTCCCGCCCTTGACGTTGCGCGTTTTCACTGGTTCGAGCGGCGGCTGTACTATCTCGAATGCAACTGGAAAGTCTTCGTCGATAACTATCTCGACGGTGGCTACCACGTGCCGCACCTTCATAAGAGCCTCGACAGCATTCTCGATTACGCCGACTACAGAATCGAGATCGGCGAGCGTTTCTGCCTGCAGTCCAGTCCCGTCGCAACCGGCGGCCAGGCGCTCTATTACTGGATCTATCCAAACTTCATGATCAACTGCTACGAGAGCGCAATGGACACGAATCTGGTCATCCCTCGTGGCGTCGATCGCACGGATATCATTTTTGATTTCTACTTCACCGATGTTTCTGAAGCCGCGCGTTCTCGCAACATTGCCAGCGTCGAGGCAAGCGATCGCATTCAGCAGGAGGATACCGCCATCTGCAGGTCCGTGCAGCGCGGTCTTGCGTCGCGCGCCTATACAGCCGGCCGCCTTTCCGTTCGGCGTGAAGCCGGCGAGCATCTCTTTCACCGGCTGCTATCTGCGGACCTTGATTTGCCGATCCAATAAATTACCGCTCCGATACCAACCATCAGCCCGCTGGAACCGAGGAGTT
>Ga0070707_100004238_pt1 | contig 13424 bp, 6 predicted proteins | sample KBSK5502metaG_FD_65468 | JGI IMG/M metagenome (GOLD analysis project Ga0070707, IMG submission 65468) | Corn, switchgrass and miscanthus rhizosphere microbial communities from Kellogg Biological Station, Michigan, USA - KBS K5-50-2 metaG | ecosystem: Host-associated > Plants > Roots >... | reverse complement strand
TTATCCGCATGATCGTCGGGCGCGAGCTTGCGGCGGTCTTTCCCAAGCGCGACGTTCCCCTCGGTGATGTTGCGCTCGAGCTTCATCGTGTCGGCAATCGAACGCGGGGTCTTCGTGATATTTCGATCTCTGTAAGGAGTGGTGAAATCCTCGGCGTGGCCGGACTCGTCGGAGCGGGCCGCACTGAACTGGCGGAAACCATCTTTGGCCTCACACCGGCAGATTCCGGCGAGATTCTCTTGCGCGGTGCACGTGCGCAAATTTCATCGCCATCGGATGCGATTCGATTGGGCATTGGGTATGTGCCCGAGGATCGCCGGCAACATGGAGTCATCCTGAATATGCCGATCACCGTCAATACGACTCTCGCGACGTTAAAAACCATTTGTCGACGCGGCCTGATCGATCGGATCAAAGAGCGGCACGTTGCTGAAGGCTACGTTCGACGGTTGAGCATCAAGACCCCATCGGTGTATGCCGACTTGCAGGCGCTTTCGGGAGGGAACCAGCAGAAAGTTGCGCTGGCAAGATGGCTGGCGATTCAACCTTCCGTCTTAATTCTCGACGAGCCGACGCAGGGTGTGGACATCGGATCAAAATCGGAGATCCATCGCCTCATGGTCGAATTAGCGGAGCGCGGAGTGGCCATCGTCATGATTTCCTCAGAACTGGGCGAAATTCTCGGTATGAGCGACAGAATCGTGGTCATGCACGGAGGCACTGTAGCCGGCGTCCTATCGAGGCAGGAAGCGAGTCAGGAAAATGTTCTCTTCCTGGCGTTGGGACATAGAACATTGATATGTCCTTAAAAAATCACCAAAGAGAAATCTCCGTCGCGATCGCTATCACGGCACTGGCGGCTGTCCTGGCAATTGCGGCTCCCGGTTATTTTGCTCACGAAAATCTGAGCGACCTGTTTCTCGCAAACATTCCGGTCCTGGTCATTGCATTGGGGATGACTCTGGTGATCCTGACAGGACAAATCGATATATCCGTCGGCTCGGTTTTTGCGATCTGCAGCGTTGCGGCCGGCGTTCTCGCGAAGTCGGGATTGCCTTTGCCGGCAGCAGCACTTGCGGCCTGCATCGTTGGAGGAGGAGTCGGATCTTTGAACGGCGCTTTGGTCGCATACGCCGGCATTCCATCCATTGTGGTCACACTGGCCAGTATGGTCGCCTTGCGCGATGCGCTTCGCTGGCAGACGCAGGGTGCATGGATTCAGGACTTGCCGCGAGACTTTCAGTGGCTCGGCTTGAGTCAGGGTGCGTATCCCGCAGCCGCCTTCTTGTCTGTGGCTCTCCTGATCGTTCTCTTTGCATGGGGATTGCGAAACCTCGCCGCCGGCCGCGCGATTTACGCGACGGGATCGAACAGTGAAGGCGCGCGGCTGGCAGCCATCGATACATCACTGACGACATTTTCTGTATTTGTCGTGGCAGGAGTGCTTACAGGCTTCGCTGCAGTTCTCAATTCCGTTCGCTTCAACCAGATTCCGAGCAACACCGGTCTTGGTCTCGAAATGAAAGTGATCGCCGCGGTGATTGTCGGTGGCGCGGCTATTACCGGCGGAGTGGGAACGATCGCAGGAACGGTTCTCGGAGTCATCCTGCTGGGTGCCATCGGCCCGGCACTCACATTCCTGGGCGTGAGCGCCTATTGGGAAAAAGCCATTCAAGGCGGAATCATTCTGACGGCACTCATCATCGATGCGGCGCGCGCACGTGAATAATCGACCGGCCTTGTACATCTGGATTGTCGTTGCGGCGTTACTCGCCGAGATCGCACTATTCTCCGCTATCGCTGAAAATTTCTTTACCGCCGGCAATTTTTTTGAAGTCCTCCGGTTTAGCGTGGAACTCGGCCTGATCGCGATCGCGTTGACCCCGGTGATCATCACCGGCGGCATCGACCTGTCGGTCGGCTCGATGATGGGGCTTGCAGCCGTCGCATTCGGCTCCATGTGGCGCGACGTGGGCCTTACCCTTCCTGGTGCCGCCGTCGCGACTCTTTTGCTGGGATGTGCCGGGGGCCTTTTGAATGCTTTCCTGATTTCGCGGCTGAAACTCCCTCCACTGATCGTAACGCTGGGTTCTTTTTCGATGTTTCGTGGAATCGCCGAAGGTATTACGCACGCGGCAGTGAACTACACGGACTTTCCGAAATCACTCCTCTTTCTTGGGCAAGGCTACCTGGGCGGCATCGTCCCCACACAGTTGACGATATTTTTCTTAGTATTCGCCGCATACGTCATACTCCTGCACCGTTCGACGGTCGGCCGTGCCTGGTACACGATAGGATCCAACGCGGCTGGAGCTCGTTATGCCGGCATTCCGGTCGCAAGGCGAGTTGGCCTCGCCTACATCCTCTCGGGCCTGGTCTCGAGTATTGCCGCCATCGTATATATCGCGCATCTTGGACAAGCGCGCTCGGACGCGGGCACGGGGTATGAGCTGGATGCAATCACCGCGGTTGTGCTGGGTGGAACATCGGTCTTCGGTGGCCGTGGGAGTCTTTGGGGAACGCTGCCTGCCCTTTTCGCTCTCTCCATATTGCAAAACGGGCTGCATCTCGCGGCTTTGCCTTCGGAGCTGACAGGTGTATTAACGGGAACACTTTTGGTGTTCGCCATTGGCGTGGAGAAGTGGGGAACTAGCCACAAAAAGGCACAAGAGCCTCGAAAGGAGACTGACGTGAAAAACAGTCAAGTCGCCGTTTTGTGTGCGGCTATCCTGATTGGTGCGTTGATTGTGGCCGGGACGAATGTCTGGCTCGTGCGCTCGCTTTCCGTTGCAGCGCCGGTGGGACACCAGCCTGTCATCGCGGTCATGCCCAAGGCCAAAGGTGATCCGTATTTCGTGAGTGCCCGCGCGGGCGCAGAAGATGCCGCCCGCGAATTAGGTGTCGACCTGATCTGGGATGGACCAACCGCGCTCGAGGCGGCCAAGCAGAACGAGCTGGTCGAGAACTGGATCACGCGCCGCGTCGATACGATCGCCGTCGCCGTAGAAAACAAGGCCGGCCTGTCTACTGTTCTGCGCAAAGCGCGCGAGCGTGGTATTCACGTCTTGACGTGGGACGCTGATGCCGAGCCGGATGCTCGCGAATTCTTCGCCAATCAGGCAACCTCCGAAGCTATCGCCAATACGCTCACGGACGAGGCCTCACGGCTCCTCGGCGGCAAAGGCGAGTTTGCAATCATCACCGGCGCATTGACGGCCGCGAATCAGAACGAGTGGATCGCGTTTATCAAGAAGCGTCTCGAGAAATATCCGGATCTTAAGCTGGCAACGATCCGGCCGAGCGATGACGACCGCGACAAAGCGTTCGCGGAGACTCAGACCATCTTGAAAGCCTATCCACAGGTGAAGCTGATTATGGCAATTTCCGCGCCGGCAGTTCCGGGTGCGGGAGAAGCGGTTCGTCAGGCAAGCCGCCGGGATGTGAACGTGATCGGCCTGTCGCTTCCGAGTATTTGCAAACCGTACGTGCATGACGGCACGGTGCAGACCGTTGTGCTCTGGAGCACACATGACCTCGGATACCTCACCGTGTATGCGAGCACGCTCCTCGCCCAGAACAAAATTTCGACTGGAACTTCTTCGATTCAGGCCGGCCGGCTCGGCAAGCTCGACGTGCGCGGAAGCGAAATCATCCTCGGACCACCGCTGATCATCAACAAAGCGAACATCGACCGGTTCGACTTCTAGGCTATGAGGAGGTGTGAATAAATTACCGGGCGAGCTTATTCCCCTCCTTGTGAAGGAGGGGTGGCCGCGCCAACCAAAAAATGGTCCCATTCCGAAAAGGCGCGGACGGGGTGGTCGCTCACGAGTCACGCTTCGCAAATGCGTTTTGAAACATTTGCGCGTGAGCGACCACCCCGTCTGCGGCGCTTCGGTGGCTTCGCGACTTTTAATTAATGCCGCAGCCACCCCTCCTTTCCAAGGAGGGGAATAAGCTCGCCTCTAAAATTCGTTCACACGTTCTGAGAGCCGCGGCTAATTCTGTTCCATGCTGCGGAATGTTCCTTGATTAGACGTCCCCACTACGTCTTGCATAAGTGTCGTATAGATGCGCGACTTCGTTCCGCGTGTTGGAATGCCCGCCGTACTCCAAATTTCTCCTTTATATACCTGGCGAACGAATCCTAATGTCGCCTGCAAAAATGCATCGACAAACCGCTGGACCGCCCGTGGGAGGAAAAACAAATGAATCGAACAAGGTTGCGAACAGTTTATTTCGTGAGTCTGCTGGCTGCCGTATGGATCTGCGGCTCTCTGGCGTGGGCACAGGAACTAACCACTGGAAGCATTGTCGGCGTCGTGCGGGACGAGAGCGGCGCTGTCATTCCGGGCGCATCCGTGTCCGTGACGAATAAAGCGACGGGGGCGCAACGAAGCGGCATCAGCAGCGAGACCGGGGACTTCTCGATCCCCGGCCTGTTACCTGCGCTCTATGACGTGCGAGTGGAAATGTCGGGTTTCCGCGGTTACACGGTGCAGGGGCTGGAATTGAAAGTGAATCAGGTCGCCCGTCTCGACGTGCGCCTCGGTGTCGGTCAATTAACAGAATCAGTCACGGTATCCGGGGGTGCGGTATTACTGGAGACGGAAACTTCGGCTGTAGGACAGGTGATCGATGAGCAGCGCGTGAGGGAGCTGCCGCTCAACGGCCGCAATCTCACCCAGTTGGCGGCTCTATCCGCCGGTATCTCACCAAAATCGTTCGAGCGCGGCACGCAGTATGGAGGTCGCGATCAATATGTCACGGTTGAAGGTGGCCGCGATTCATCGACGAATTATTTAATCGATGGCGTGATGGCTCGCTCGTTGCGTTTCAACAATCTCTCGTTGAATCTCAATATCGATGCCATTCAGGAGTTCAAGGTCAACCGCAACTCCTTTTCGGCCGAGTTCGGGCAAGGCCAATCCGTGGTGACAGCGGTTACGCGATCCGGTTCGAACGACTTTCACGGCAGCGTCTACGAATTCCTGCGCAACGACAATCTCGACGCCCGTAAATTCTTCGATGCGACAAAACCTGAATTCCGCCGCAATCAATATGGCGCGACGGCGGGCGGGCCGCTCGTGCAGAATAGAGCCTTTTTCTTCGGAGCATTTGAAGGCTTGCGAGAAGCGCAGGGACGAACGCTGTTCGGGATTGTGCCGAACCCGGCTTTATTCACAGGCGATTTTTCGTCGATTTCCACACCAATTATCGATCCCGCCACCGGCCAGGCATTCTCCGGAAATCGAATTCCAGACAACCTCATTTCCAGGTTTGCGAAGGGATACACCAGGTATTTTCCGGCGCCCAACAACGCCGGTGCGAACAACTATCGCCGCGTCGCAAATTTTATCGATCATTCGGATTCCGTGACCGCGCGCACGGATCAAACGTTGTCGCCGCGCCACACGCTATTCGAGCGTTACATCTGGTACAAGGGAAGCCGGATCACGCCGGGTTCGTTTACCGACACCGATAATCCGCAGAGAGGGCAGAACGTCTCGATACAGAGCACATTCACCATCACGCCAAGACAGATTAACGAATTCAAAGTGGGCTACAACCGCGCGATTCACTACGTGCTGCCGATCAATCCCGGCGGCAACCCCGTTCAGGAACTTGGGATCAGGAACCTGGCGGGCAGCGTTGATCCTATCGACTATGGCGTCCCTGCGGTGAATATCACCGGGTTCTCGAATCCCGGTAGCGGCGGTATTACGCAAGGATCGATTGAGAACATCTATACCGTAGCCGATAACCTGAGCAGCGTTTTGGGGAATCACACATTGAAGTTCGGCGTCGAATTGCAACATCGCCGGTTTTTCCATATTACGGAGGTTCCGCCGCGCGGCACCTTCAACTTCAATGGGCAGTACAGCAGGAATGCGATCGCCGATTATCTGCTCGGAGTTCCCAATCAGGTCCAGGGCGCTTCGGGCAGTTCCCGCTCGAACTATCGATCCAACTACCTTGGACTCTTCTTCCAGGAAGACTGGAGACTACATCAGCGGATAACGCTCAATCTTGGTGTGCGGTATGAATACGGCGCTCCATGGAAGGAGCAGGCGAGCCAGGAAGGATATTTCGATCCGGCGACAGGATTGATCACGTTCCACGTCATACCGGGCAACGTTCCGCCCGCCTTAAGTGGCCTCTACAACACGCAAGCGGGTTTGGTTCCGGCGGGAATCATCCGTCCCGACAAAAACAATTTTGCGCCGCGTGTTGGACTGGCCTGGCGTCCGGCCGGCGAAAAGACGGTCGTCCGCGCCGGATTCGGCGTCTTCTACGACAACGTCAATCTCAACGAACTGCAGTTCACCCGTCTCGTGGCGCCCTTCTACGCGAACATCACCACAGTGGCGAGTACAGGCACACCAAATATTTTTGTAGACACTCTTTTCCCCAGTTTGAACGAGATCACGCGCTTCCCGGCGCCCTTCTCGGTGGATCCGAACAACCGCACGCCGTATTCGCTCGAATACAATCTCAACATTCAGCGGCGGCTCTCTTCCAATTGGCTTCTGGAAACGGGATATTCGGGCAGCAACAGCCACAAGCTCTGGAAGCGCTACAACCAGAACCAGGCTGCATTTGACCCGACCGGCACGATTCCGATCCAGAACCGCCTGCCGTTTCCGAAATTCGATCCGGGCATTCTCACGTCAGCAAACGATGCCAACGGGAACTACAACGGCGGCTTCGTGAAGATTGAAAAAACGTATTCGAGCGGGCTGTTCCTGTTATCCAGCTACACATTCTCGAAATCCATCGACAACAACTCGGGTGAAATCGAAGCCAACGACACGCGCGACCGGACGAACAAAGGGCTGGATCGTGGCCGTGCTCGTTTTGACCAGCGTCATCGTTTCACGGGCAGCTTCGGTTATGCGCTGCCATTCGGATCCGGCAAGAAGTTTTTGACCAACGCCGGAGGTGTGCCTGGATTTCTCATTGGAGGATGGAATGCGCAGGGAATCGTGTCCTTGCTTTCAGGGCCTCCCTTCAGCGTGATGGCCGCGAATGTGCACAACACGGGCTCGTTCGTGCCTCAGTATGCAAATCGCATCGGCAACGGAAAGCTGGAGAACCCAACGCCGAACCTGTGGTTCGATGTGAATGCGTTCACGCAACCTGTCGTTGGGACGCAGGGAAATGCAGCGCGAAATATTCTGGACGGGCCCAGCTACAAGAACTTCGATTTCAGCCTGACGAAGAACAACCGCATCCGGGAATCGCTGAACATGCAATTCCGCGCCGAACTGTTCAACATTTTCAATCATCCGAATTTCGGTCTGCCGAACGGCAATATCAGTCAGAACTCAAAAGGCACGATCACATCGGTGGCCGACGGCCGGGACATTCAACTGGGTCTGAAACTAATCTGGTAGGGAATAATTCGGGGGAAGAATAGCCACAAAAAGGCACAAAAAGCTCAAAAGTTTTTGTGAATTTTGTGCCTTTTTGTGGCTATTCTTCCCCGAATTATTCCGTCTGCACCGGATAAATAAACCCAACGTTCTTCGGGGTGATGAGTTCGTGCTTTACGAAGACCGACGAAGGCACGGGCTTTTTCTGGAGAATCGCCAAAGCCAGCGGGACTAGCTCTTCTCCATATCTTTCCGGAAAGTACGCAACCGAACCGATGAGGCGGGTACCCGGACGGCGAAGCTCTTCGCGTGCCGCACGAATCGCATTTTGACCCATGACAGCGCATAAGTGATTGCGGCCCGCCTCTTCGAACGCGCGAAGCGCGCCGAGCGCCATCGGATCATTGACAGCAGCGACCAGCGTGCGTTTGGGTGGCGTTCGCCGCAGATACTTACGCACGACGTCCAGGCTGTGTTCAAACTCGCCCTTTCCATCCAGATGCGTCACCAGGTGTGTTTCGATGCCCGGCAAGGCCTGGTTCAGGCCGGCGAGCGTGCCCGTGATGCGCAATTGCGGCAGAGGTCCGGCTATGGGAAGTTCCAGCAGCAGTAACGCCTCGACATTTCCATTCCAGGCTTCCTTTGCCCACCGCCCCAGGGCCCGGCCGCCGATCATTCCGGCCCGGTAGTTGTCGGCGCCGAAGAATACCGCTCCGGGGTGCGGAATTTCGATCGCGATGACGGGAATGTTGGCCTCGAGAAATTTCGAGGAAATGATGGGCGCGACGTGTTCATATGTTTGAAACTCGAGGACAAGGCTGACGTCCTGCTTGATCAATTGATCGGCATTCTGCAGCGCGGCCTTCGCACTGTATCGATTGTTGACGGCGATCAACTGAATATGTTCCCGCGCTGCGACGCGATGGACGCTGTCGTTGACGTCGCGTGAAAACTCGGAGTCGGTCGTCTGTGCCGCAAAACCGAGTTTGAATGTGGGATCTGCCAGGGGCTGAACGCGGCTCCGGTACGCTCCTTTTCCTACTCGTTCGATCATCCCGCCTTTAACCAGGCTCTGGAGCAATCGGAAACAGGTCGTTTTACTTAAGCCACTGCGCTCGACCAACTGACCCAGGGTCAGCACGTCCTCCGGACGATCGAAGGTTCGCCACAATCGGCATGCGCGAACGACAGATTCGACGATGTCGGACTCTCTGGACATATCTTAAACGTCGGGCCCTTCTTTATGGCTGCGCCCTGTCGGGCTTGCGCTTCGCGCGGCCGGCCCACTGTCGGTACTGCCTCATTGAAGGGCGATCGGCCGGTCCCCCCACGTACGTTGTAAACCTGTTCCGTATCCCGGAATGATTCTGGGGGATGGACTATAGCACGGACTTTCTAAAGCCGCCTCTGGCCGGGCAGTCTATTCCACATGGCGGAATGGCGGGCAGCATAAAATTTCTGCTTGGCCTTCCCGGCAATCGACATAGGATGACGCCATGCGAAAACTGCTAATTCCTCTCGGATTGATGTTTGGATCACTTGTCGCCGCAGGGGCGGACTGGCTCACCGATGGCGGCAATCCACAACGTACGGCGTGGCAGAAAGACGAGAAGATCCTCACCACAGAGAATGTGAAGAACCTCAAACTTCTGTGGAAAGTCAAAACCGATAACCAACCGCGCGAAATGCATTCACTGCTCCCTGCCCTTATTGTCAGCCGTGTCACGACCGGCGACGGTCCGAAAGAGATCGCTGTCGTTACGGGTGTATCGGACAACATTTACGCGATCGATGTCGATAAGGGCGCGCTGATCTGGAAGAAACACTTCGACTACACCGCGGGGCCACGTCCGCAATTCGCCAACACGCTCTGTCCGGGCGGCCTTACAGCGACGCCCGTTATCGGTGCGGCGGGTTCACCAGGCAAGTACACCGTTTATGTTGCGTCATGGGACGGCATGCTCCACCAGTTAAACGTAGCCGACGGCACAGATGTAGCGCCGCCTTCAAAATTCATGCCACCCAATGGCAAGCCATACGCCCTCAATCTCTGGGACAACGTCATCTACACCACAACAGCGCAAGGCTGTGGCGGTAATCTGAATACTGTCTACGCCTATGACCTCGGCACTCACAGGGTCAGTATTTTCGTGCCTGCCGGAGGCGGAATGTGGGGCCGCACAGGTCCGGCTATCGACTCGACCGGAAATATTTATGCCGGCACGGGCGACGCTTTGTTTGATCCGGAGCATCAGATTTATGGTCAGGCTTTCATCGCTGTGAAGATGGATGCCCAAACGAAGGAATTGAAGCTCAAGGACTACTATGCACCTTCCAATGCAGAGTGGATGTACAAGCGCGATCTCGATCTCAACGTGACGCCTGCGATCTTCACGTACAAAGGCCGGGAACTGTGGGTCAGTTCGAGCAAGGAGTGCCGCATCTGGCTGCTCGACACGAAGTATTTCGGCGGCGAGGATCATCGAACGCCTCTCGATCGCACTTCACTGATCTGCAATGAAGAGGTCAATTTTGCGGCAGCGGGTGTGTGGGGTTCGATGGCGAGCTGGGAAGATTCCAAAGGAACGCGCTGGGTCTTAACTCCGTTCTGGGGAGCGAAGCATCGACAGTACAAATTCCCGGTCGAGCACGGACCGGTAACACATGGCGCAGTGGCGGCATTCAAAGTTGTGCCGAAGGGACAAAAATTTGCGCTCGAGCCGGTCTGGCTTTCACGCGACATGAACCAGGCGGAACCGCCCGTGGTCGCGAATGGAATCGTCTTCGCGTATGGCAGTGGAGAAAATGCGGAGCAACGATGGCCCGAGCCGGCGCCGGGTGAGCCCACTCCGGACTTTCCGAACCCCCGCAGTCCTGTGGACGGCAGCGAGCTGACGGTGAGCGCCCAGTCAGCCCATCGGATCGCGTTGTCGACGCACGCGGTCCTGTATGCGTTGGATGCCCAGACCGGAAAAGAACTTTGGTCCAGCGGCGACCAGATCACGTCGTGGAACCACTGGACGGGGCTGTCGGTGGCGAACGGACGCGTTTACATCAACACATATGACGGTACGATTTATTGTTTCGGGCTGGGGAAGTAGGAGGCGGACGTGACCACATGCAACGGAGTTAAATCATGAAGATCGTTATTTCTTTCGCCATGATCTGTTCCATATCGGTGAGTTACGCCCTCGCCCAGGGCCCCAGTGGCGGCCAGGAATGGTTGACCAGCAATGCCGATGCGCAGCGGTCTTCGTGGATCCGAAGAGACGTGAAGATCTCTAAAGAAAGCATGCAGAAGCCGGGCTTTCAATTCCTCTGGAAATTGAAACTCGAAGGTGAAGCGAGGCAACTGAATTCGTTGACGCAGCCGGTCCTTCTGGAACGTCTCATCGGTTACCGCGGGTTCAAATCATTGGTATTCGTCGCCGGAAGCTCAGACACGATGTACGCGGTCGATTATGACTTCGGCCGCATGTACTGGACGACGCGTTTGAATTCGCCGGCGACATCGCCACGTCAAAACGGTTCGCTTGCCTGTCCAGGTGGACTGACCGCGGCTGCAACTCGGCCGGCGAGTCTTCTCCCATTGCCTCCTCCACGTGGCGGCGGCAATCGCGTTACATCTGCTCGCGCGCTGGTCGGCGAGCCCGAAAATGGTTTTCCCGACATCTTCGCCCGCGGCTCCGCGCCTGCTCCGCCAGCGCCTCCGCCAGCGCCTGCACCAACTCCGGCTGGTGCCGGTGGTGGCGGTGGGCAAGGCCTCGTCAATTCGGTCTATGTTCTGGCGAGCGACGGCATGCTTCACCAACTCAGTGTTCAGACCGGAAAAGACGTCGTGATGCAGCCTGGAAGGTTTCTCCCGCCAAACAGCAACGCATCGGCGCTGATTCTTATCGATAACGTCCTGTACACATCGACGAGCAATGAGTGCGCCGGTACTCCGAACGGCGTGTGGGCGATCGATCTTGCGAATCCTGAGAAACCCGTCACCAGTTGGAGGACCGACGGCCCGAACATTGTGGGCTCCGCTGGGCCGGCCGTGGGAACAGACGGAACAATCTATGTTGCGACCGACCGAACAATGGTGGCGCTGGAACCGAGGACGCTCAAGCTCAGGGATTATTTCAGTGCCCCCACTGCCGACTTCGTCACTTCACCTCTGGTTTTCGAGCACGGGGGTAAAGACCTGATCGCGATCGCCAGTAAGGATGGACGTTTGTACATTCTCAATAGTACGTCGGTGGGTAGTACGGATCATCGCACGCCGCTTTCGACGACGTCGTTGGCCGCGAAGGGCGACGAATTCGCCGGCGCTCTTGCCAGTTGGCAAGACACAGACGGGACGCGCTGGATGTTGACGCCGACGAGTAGCACCATTACCGCATTCAAACTCGTGGAGCCCAACGGCATCCCCACGTTCGAGCAGAGTTGGACGTCGAAAGAAATCGTGTCCCCATTGCCGCCCATCATTATTAATAACGTGGTCTTCGCGATTAATAACGTGGTCTTCGCGCTTTCCAGCGGCGAATATCGTTCCGGCGGTGCAACAATGACCGCCGCGCAACGCGCGCAGCGCTCGAAGCCCGCGGTTCTTTATGCTCTCGATGCGACGACAGGCAAGGAGTTGTGGAACAGCGGCACGACCATCACATCATTCGTGCACAGCAGCGGCCTCTCGGGTGGACTCGGGCAGGTCTACGTTGGAACTTACGACGGCACGCTGTACGCTTTTGGTTTTCCGATCGAGAAATAAATGAGTGCCGAACAGAAGCAACTCAGCCACGTAAAGTACCTTTGGCGGGATGAGGAGGCGAATCAGCTCCAGGGCGTGGATCGCCTGGTATACCGCTCCAACAAGTTGGGCGAAGATCCGACGCTGACGAATACGGGCGGCGGCAACACTTCATCGAAACTGACGGAACGCGATCCACTCAACGGCACAGACGTCGAGGTCCTGTGGATCAAGGGCTCGGGTGGCGATCTGCGAACGGCCAAAGCGGATGGGTTCGCCTCACTGTACCTCGATAAAGTTCGATCCATGAAGGCTCTTTACCTGAATGAGGCGGACCGCGGGCCCAAGACCCCAGTCGAAGATCGCATGTATCCGATGTACAGCCACTGCGTCTTCAACCTGAATCCACGGCCGTGCTCGATCGATACGCCGCTGCATACATTTGTACCCTATCGCCATGTCGATCATCTTCACCCGAACGCCGTGATCGCCATCGCGGCGTCTGTGAATCAGGAAAAGCTCTGCAGCAAAATCTACGGAGACGACATCATCTATCTCCCGTGGCAACGGCCCGGATTTGATATCGGATTGCTCATCGAACCATTGATTCAGGCAAACCCGAAAGCCAAAGGTGTATTGCTCGGTCACCACGGAATGAGTTCGTGGAGCAACGACGACAAAACCTGCTACGAGACTGCGCTCGAGATCGTCGACCAGGCTGCGCGTTATATCCAAGAACACGATCGCGGTTCGCTGACGTTTGGCGGCCAAAAGTATGCCGCCTTATCTGAACGCGACAGAAGGCGGATCATCGTTGAAATCACTCCATTCTTACGCGGCCAGTTGTCGCGTTCCAAACGAGGTGTCGTTGCGACGGTACAAGACGATGAGGCCATGCTCCGGTTTGTGAACAGCCATGATGGCTCGCGCCTGGCTGAGCTTGGGACGTCATGCCCGGACCATTTCCTGCGCACGAAGATCAAACCACTATTCGTGGACTGGAATCCGGCGTCCGAGGACATCGAGGCGCTGAAATCATCGCTCGTGGCCGGGCTCGGGCAATACCGCAAGGACTATGAGGAGTATTACAAACGGTACAAGCGGCCCGATTCACCGCCCATACGCGACCCGAATCCGACGGTGATTCTGATTCCCGGACTGGGCATGATTGCCTGGGCCAAAAATAAAAGTGAGTCCCGAGTCACCGCCGAGTTTTACAACGGCGCGATCGAGGTCATGCGCGGCGCGGAAGCGATCGATCAGTACGAGGCCATGGATCCGCAGGAGGCCTTTGATATCGAATACTGGTCACT
>Ga0070707_100004236_pt1 | contig 13431 bp, 11 predicted proteins | sample KBSK5502metaG_FD_65468 | JGI IMG/M metagenome (GOLD analysis project Ga0070707, IMG submission 65468) | Corn, switchgrass and miscanthus rhizosphere microbial communities from Kellogg Biological Station, Michigan, USA - KBS K5-50-2 metaG | ecosystem: Host-associated > Plants > Roots >... | reverse complement strand
GATCGCCAGGGCGGCCGAGGCACCCGGGCGCGGCTATCACTGGGGCAGCGAGGCGCACCACCCGGAACTGCCCCGCGGCGACCGGCTGAAGGTCGGCACGATCGGCACGCTCGCGCAGATCATTCACGGCCCCTCGACGGTTGCCGACGGCTCGATGAACCTGATGGGCGCGCTCAGGCGGACCATGGCGACCTCCGGCTACTCGGACCTGAAGGAGTTCCAGCGGGTCGAGGTCACCGTGACCCCGGGCTCGCCACCACCCGGCGCGGGCACGCAACCGGGCGCATCCGCACCGGGTCGGTGAGCGTCTTGACTGGCCCGCCTGGGTAGCGTTCTGCACTGTGACGACGCATGTGCTCGGAGCGGTCAAGCTCGGGCCCGCAGACCGGGCCTCGGCCCTCGCGACCATGGCAGGAACCGAGCTTCAGGTGCTCGTGGTCGGCGGCGGGGTCGTGGGCGCGGGCGTCGCGCTCGACGCGGCGACCAGGGGCCTGTCGGTCGGGCTCGTCGAGGCGAGGGACTTCGCGTCGGGCACCTCCTCCAGGTCAAGCAAGCTCATCCACGGCGGGCTGCGATACCTTGAGCAGCTCAACTTCGGCCTCGTCCGCGAGGCGCTGACCGAGCGGGCCTTGCTCATGCAGCGGATCGCTCCGCACCTGATCAGGCCGGTCTCATTCATTTTCCCCTTCAGCCACTACGGCTGGGAACGGGCTTACGTCGGGACCGGCGTCGCCATATACGACGCGCTCGGGGTGGCGCGCAACCAGGTGCGCGGGCTGCCGCTGCACCGCCAGCTGACCAAGCGTCGCGCGCTGCGGCTGGCGCCGGCGCTGCGCAGGTCGGCGCTGACCGGTGCGCTGCTCTACTGGGACGCGCAGGTCGATGACGCGAGGTACGTCGTCGGCCTGATCAGGACGGCGGCCGGCTACGGCGCGAACGTCGCGTCGAGGACCCAGGTCACCGGCTTCCTGCGGGAGGGGGAAAGGGTCACCGGCGTGCGCGCGGTGGACCTGGAGACCGGCAGCGAGCTCGAGATCAGGGCGCAGCAGGTCGTCAACGCCACCGGCGTGTGGACCGACGAAATCCAGGCCATGGTTGGCGGGCGCGGCTCGATTAACGTGCGTGCCTCGAAGGGCGTGCACCTGGTCGTGCCCAGGGACCGCATTCAGTCAACCACCGGGATCATCTTGCGCACCCCGTTGAGCGTCCTGTTCGTCATCCCGTGGGGTCGGCACTGGATCATCGGCACGACCGACACGGCGTGGACGCTGTCCAAGGCACATCCCGCGGCCAGCAGGGCCGACATCGACTACGTCCTCGACCAGATCAACAGGGTGCTGGCGGTGCCGCTGACCCGGGACGACGTGGAGGGCGTCTACGCCGGCCTGCGGCCGCTGCTGGCAGGCGAGTCTGACACGACGTCGAAGCTGTCCAGGGAGCACACCGTGGCGCACCCGGTTCCCGGGCTCGTCATGATCGCGGGCGGAAAGTACACGACCTACCGGCTGATGGCGCGCGACGCCGTTGACGCCGTGGCGCACGGCCTGGACGGCAAGGTCGCCCCGTCCTGCACCGACCAGATACCGCTCGCCGGCGCCGACGGGTTCCAGGCGCTGTGGAACTCGCGGCACACGATCGCCAGGTCGTCCGGGCTGCACGTGGCCAGGATCGAGCACCTGCTCGGCCGGTACGGCGCGCTGACCAGGGATCTGCTCGACATGATCGCCGCCGATCCGAGCCTGGGCAGGCCGCTGGCCGGCGCCGAGGACTACCTGCGGGTCGAGGCGGTCTACGCCGTCACGCACGAGGGGGCCAGGCACCTGGACGACGTGCTGACCAGGCGCACCCATATCTCGATCGAGACCTGGGATCGCGGCCTGTCGGCGGCCCAGGAGGTGGCCACGCTCATGGCCGCGCCGATGAAGTGGCGGAGCAGGCAGGTCAGCAGGGAGATCGACAACTACCGCGCCCGCGTGGAGGCCGAGCGGAAGTCGCAGGAGGCGGACACCGACACCGACGCCGACGCGATCAGGCTCGGAGCCCCCGAGATCGTGCCGGTCGTCGTGCACGATGCCGGCCCCGTGCCGGCGGACGGTGGCCCGGTCGGCAGGCAAGCCGCGAGCACGGCCGGCAAGCCGGCTGCCGGCCCGCCCGCGAAAGCCGGCACCGCGGGGCGGCCCGCCGCCGACGCCGACTGACGCGCACCGCCCACCCAATAGACTCCTGCCATGGCTGCCAACCGCGTGCTGTCCGGCATCCAGCCGACCGCCGACTCGTTTCACCTCGGCAACTACCTGGGCGCGATCCGCCAGTGGGTGACGCTGCAGGACAGCCATGACGCGTTCTACTGCGTCGTGGACCTGCACGCGATCACGCTGCCGCAGGACCCCGCGCTGCTGCGCCGCCGGACCAGGGTGGCGGCGGCTCAGCTGTTCGCGGCCGGCCTGGATCCCGGCCGGTGCACCGTGTTCGTGCAGAGTCACATCTCCGAGCACGCCGAGCTTGCCTGGGTGCTCAGCTGCCAGACCGGTTTCGGCGAGGCGAGCCGGATGATCCAGTTCAAGGACAAGTCGCAGAAATCCGGCGCCGATCAGGCCAGCGTGGGCCTGTTCACTTACCCGATCCTGCAGGCAGCCGACATCCTGCTCTACCAGACAGACCAGGTTCCGGTCGGCGAGGACCAGCGCCAGCACCTCGAGCTGACCAGGGACCTGGCGCAGCGGTTCAACCACCGATTCGGCCGGACCTTCGTCGTGCCCGGCCCGTACATCGTCGGGGACGTCGCCAAGATCACCGACTTGCAGGATCCGTCGGTCAAGATGAGCAAGTCGTCGTCGGCTCCGCAGGGGATCGTAGACCTGCTCGAGGATCCCGCCTCGATCCGCAAGAAGATCGCGCGCGCGGTCACCGACATGGGCTCGGAGATCAGGGCCGACGACGAGGCCAAGCCCGGCATTACGAACCTGCTGCGGATCTACTCCGCGCTGACCGGAGCCAGCATCGACGCGCTCGAGCGCCAGTACGCGGGATCGGGCTACGGGACGTTCAAGAAGGACCTGGCCGGGGTCGTCGTCGACGCGCTCGCGCCGGTCAGGGAGCGAACCGAGAAGCTGCTCGCCGACGAGGCCGAGCTCGACCGCCTGCTCGCCGACGGCGCTGCCCGGGCCAGGAAGGTGGCCAGCGCCACCATGGCCGTGGTCAGGGACCGGATCGGCTTTCTCGCCGCGCGCTGACCGAGGCACGATGACGGAGGCGGCATGGACCCCCGCAGCCAGCTGATCTTGTCTGCCGTGCTGGACTTCAGCGCCGACGAACTGGGCTGCTGATTGCGCAGTCCGTGGTCAGGACCAGGCGGGCACTCAACCAGACGATCTCCGGCACGGTCAGCCGGGCCAACGGCATGGCGATGACGCGGGCGCGCCGGCTCGGGGGCAACGTCGGCGACCCGCGGAGCGGCATCGCGAGCCGGCCTGGCGGCAGCCGGTGCGAGCTGACCATCGGCGGCACCAGGTTCTTCGTGGCGCTGGCCGTTCTGGCCGCGTTCAACGACGGCCGGGCCTACCGGGGCTACTACGTCGGCCAGGGGCTGCGGGCCACGCTCGTGTCGGCCGAGATCATCTAGGCCACGCGAGCCGGCCCCGCACTAGCCGTCGGCCGGGCGCCGGCCGCGCCGCCCGCGGCGCCTCAGCCAGGCCAGGCCGCCGAGCACCGCGGCGCACAGGCTGGCCGAGCCGGCCGCGCCGAGCGCCACTGAGGTGCTGGCCGACCTGCCCTGCGCCCCGGACAGCGCGCTGGCGGCGCCAGCGGTGCCAGCGGCCTTCCTGGCCGCCGCGCGGGTCGCCGCGAGCGGCGGAACCAGGACGCCGACCGGCCTGACCCGCCCGTCGGCCGCGAAGCCCCAGTTGAGCAACCGCTCAGCCGAGGTGATCTCCGTCAGCGGGGTGGCGTGCAAGATCGTAACGATCAAGGTGACGCCGTGCCGCCTGGCCAGGCCGATATAGGTGGCGCCCGCCTTGAGCGTCCAGCCGATCTTGCCGCCGATCCCGCCGCGGTACCCGGTCAGCAGGTAGTTCTGGTTCACCAGCGTGACGCGAGTATGCCGGCTGACAGGGAACTTGGCCGCCAGCGCGGAGTCGTAGCGCATGAAGGCCGGCATCGACAGCGCCCTCCTGGCGATCAGCGCCAGATCGTACGCCGACACCACCTGGCCGGGCGCGGGAAGCCCGTTCGGCTGCTTGGCGGTCACGTCGTAGGCCTGCAGGTGGTACGCCTCGTCGTTGACCAGGGCCATCCCCTTGGCGAACGAGCCGCCGGCCTGGACGAGGGCGACCGCCGCGTCGTTGGCGGAGATCAGCAATAGCGCGCGGAACAGGTCGCGCACCTTGTACCGATGGCCGGGTATGAGCCCGACGATGTTGGGCTCGACGGACGCCGCGCGCTTGGTCGCGAGCACTGCGGCGTTCGGCCTGAGCCTTGGCAGCATGGTGATCGCGGTGAGGACCTTCAGCGTGCTGGCCGGCGGGTACAGCCCGTGCGCGTCCTTGGCGGCCAGCACCGCGCCCGTGCGGGCATCGGCGATCACGTAGGCGGACGCGGGTACCCGGGGCAGCGGCCTGACCTCATGTCGCGCCGCAGGCTGCGCCGCCGGCTTCGGATAGCGCACGACCACTCCGCGGCGCGCCAGCAGCGCGCCGCCGATCTCATCGGCATCCGGCTGCCGGGGGCGGCTTGCGGTCCCCGCCGAGGCGGCCTGCGCGGCCATGGCGGCGGGCGCCGCGACGCCGGCGCCCGCGCAGCTCATCGCGGCCACCAGCCCGGCCACGACTCGGTTCCGCAGCGCACCTTGGCGCGTGCTCGTCTGCATCTGGTCCTTCGATCTCGCGAGCGGACGGCGGCCTGGGCTCAGCCCGCCACCTGGCTCGGGTGATCGCGAATCCAGGTGCCCGGTGTGCGTTGGCCGGACATGTGATACGTGCGCCCAGTTCCCCGCGATGGCCCCGCTACCCGCACGGCATTTGCGCCCGATGCCAGCGCAACCGGTGCGACCTGCGCGGATGGACGGCAAAGGTTGGCACCAGCGCTGTCCACGGGGAGCTTATCGAGCGCGGGCGGCGGGCTGGGGGCTTACCCGCCGGCCAGTGGCAGTACCAGCCTTCCGACCGCGCGGACGTGCCCGTTGCTTGCAAAGCCCCAGTTGAGCAACCGCTCCGCCGTGGTGATCTCGGTCAGCGGGGTGGCATGCAAGATCGTGACGATGAGCGTGACGCCGTGCCGCCTGGCCATGCCGATGTAGGTCGCGCCCGCCGGGGGAGTCCAGCCGATCTTGCCGCCGATGCCGCCCGGATACTGGGTGAGCAGCGCGTTCTGGTTGACCATCGGCAGCCGGTCATGCGCGGTGACCGGGAAGGTGGCGGACAGCGTCGAGTCATAGCGCATGAACGCCGGCATCGACAGTGCCTTCCTGGCGATCAAAGCCAGGTCGTACGCGGATACCGCCTGGCCGGGTGCGTCGAGTCCGTTCGGCTGGACGGCGCGCACGTCATAGGCACGCAGGCGGCGGGCCTCGTCGTTGACAAGCGCCATGCCCCTGGCGAACGACCCGCTGGCCTGCACCAGCGACACCGCCGCATCGTTGGCGGAGATCAGCAGCAGCGCGCGGAACAGGTCGCTGGCCTTGTACCTGCGCCCGGGGATCAGCCCGGCGATGTTCGGCACGACCGAGGCGGCCAGCCTGGTCGCGACGATGCCGGCGTCCGGCTTCAGCCGCGGCAGCATGGTGATCGCGGTGAGCACCTTCAGCGTGCTCGCCGGCGGGTACACGCCGTGCGCGTCCTTCGCGGCGAGCACCTGGCCGGTCCGCGCGTTCGCGATCACGTAGGCCGAGGCGGGAACGGCGGGCAGCGGCCTGGCGTGGGCCGCCACGACGATGCCGCCCCTGGCGAGCAGCCGCCCGCCGACCTCGCGCCGCGCCCGCCGCGACGGCCGGGCACGCGACAGGACGGCGGCTCGCCCGCGCCGGCCTCGCGCGCGCTCGCCGTGCACGCGCTGGGGTCCTTGCCCGCCGGGCCGCCCGGCGCGCAAGCAACACCCGCGCGCCGTCGACGTTGATCCAGCCACCTCGCCGGCACGGTGGTGTTGATCGACGCCGGCCGGGCCGGAGGACGCCATGGCGTAGCCGACGGCGGCAAGCCCCGTCAACGTTGCCGCCGCCAACGCGGCCGTCTTCCGCACGCTTGTCTGCACTCGGCACTCACCCGCCCATAGGTTGCGAACCTTGCGAAAACAGGCAGCATATGCACGCTGATCGACTGCTTTCGCCGCGCTCAGCCGCCGACCGGGGTTCGCCGTGGCGTCGCCGCGCCGGCCGCGCCGTCGCGATGGCACTGATGACAGGCTCGATCGCCCGGCGGGCGCCCGAATACCTGGCCGTAATCTTGTCCCATGGCGCGTTTTTCTGAGTCGGGTGACCCGATCGAGGCGGTCTACGGGCCGAAGGCCCTGCAGGACTTCGATCCCGGCCGGGACCTTGGCGAGCCCGGCGAATTCCCGTTCACCCGCGGCATCTACCCGACGATGTACGCCGGCCGGCCGTGGACGATGCGCCAGTACGCGGGGTTCTCGGCCGCCGCTGACTCCAACCGGCGGTACCGGCAGCTGATCGCGGCGGGTACGACCGGGCTGTCCGTCGCCTTCGACCTGCCGACCCAGATGGGCTACGACTCCGACGCTCCGCAGGCGAGCGGCGAGGTCGGCAAGGTCGGCGTCGCGATCGACTCGGTCGAGGACATGCAGACGCTGCTGAGCGGCATCCCGCTGGACTCGGTGTCGACGTCGATGACCATCAACGCGCCGGCGTCGGTCCTGCTGCTGCTCTACGAACTGGTCGCGGCGGAGCAGGGGATCGCCCCCGGCCGGCTCAACGGCACCATCCAGAACGACATACTCAAGGAGTACATCGCCCGCGGGACCTACATCTATCCGCCGGCGCCGTCGCTGCGCCTGGTGGCCGACACGTTCGGCTACTGCGGCGCCCGGATCCCGCGCTGGAACACTATCTCGATCTCCGGCTACCACATGGCCGAGGCCGGCGCCACGCCGGTGCAAGAGATCGCGTTCACGCTCGCGAACGCGAAGGAGTACGTGCGGACCGCGATCGCGTCCGGCTTGGCGGTCGACGACTTCGCCCCCAGGCTGTCGTTCTTCTTCGTGGCCAGGACCACGCTGCTCGAGGAGGTCGCCAAGTTCCGCGCCGCGCGGTGGCTGTGGGCGCACATCATGGCGGACGAGTTCGGCGCGAAAGACCCGAGATCGCAGATGCTGCGGTTCCACACCCAGACCGCGGGCGTCCAGTTGACCGCGCAGCAGCCCGAGGTCAACATGGCCAGGGTCACCGTGCAGGCGATCGCCGCGGTGCTCGGCGGCACGCAGTCGCTGCACACGAACTCCTACGACGAGGCGATCGCGCTGCCGACGGAGAAGGCCGCCCGGCTGGCGCTGCGCACGCAGCAGGTGCTCGCCTTCGAGACGGACCTGACCGCGACCGCCGACCCGTTCGCCGGCTCGTACGCGGTCGAGTCGATGACCGCCGAGATCAGGGAAGCGGCGACCGAGCTGATCGGCCAGGTCGAGCAGATGGGCGGGGCCGTCACCGCGATCGAGCGCGGATTCCAGAAGGCTGAGATCGAGCGGTCGGCTTACCGGGTGGCCAGGCAGATTGACGCGGGGGAGCGGGTCGTCGTCGGCGTGAACAGGTTCACCGCGGACGCCGAGGAGAGTTACGCCCCGCTGCGTGTCGACCCGGCGATCGAGCGGCAGCAGGAGGAACGGCTCGCTGACTTGCGGCGCCGCAGGGACGCAGTAGCCGTACGCCGCGGGCTCGACGCCGTCAGGCGCGCGGCAGCCGGCCAGGACAACGTCCTCTACCCGCTGCGCGAGGCGCTGGCCTGCCGGGCGACCGTGGGCGAGGTCTGCGACGCGCTCCGCGATGTGTGGGGTATCTACCGGCCAGTGGATGTCTACTGAGCCGGACATCGGAGCGGCGGCTCGGCCCGTCAATCGGAATAGCCTGAAATAGAGGACATAGGATTCATGGCACGCCGCGGGGCGTGCGGTGCGTTCCGGCCAGAATCGGGCAACGCCAGCGTCCAGCCGCCGCGGGCGCTACCATGCTGTGGTACCGGGTTGCATCTGGACCGCGTACCGAGATGCCACGAGAGCACGTCGCCAGCGTGAGGCGGTGTCGTTCGGCTCATGTTGGCGTGAATGCCTGATCCGGCCTGTTGGAGCTGCTGACGATGCCGGCGGATCCGGCGAAAGGAAAACACAGTCGCCCTCGTCAGTACGTTCGCTGCAACAGCAGCAGCTTTTTCTGCCGTTGCCACATCGGTGCCGTCCGGTGCGGCTGGGACGCGACCGCTAAGGGATCTAATGGATACACGTTTTGCCTACCGGATCCGGGACAGCTACCCGGCACGGCGGCGGCGTGTTGCGCGTGCTGCTCACGGTGCCAGAGTGACCCCGGTGAACACGTGTCGCGGCCGAGGGGTCATCCTTAGCCAGAGGATCCGAAGTGCTGGCACGGGGGACCGCGGCACCAGCGAGGAGATCCGGTGCGCTCCTGACCTGATCCTGGCCCAAAGGGAGAGGGCGGATGGCTGAGAGTGATCTGGTAGGCGAGCTCGACGCGTTTCTGGAAGGGCACGGGCCCGAGCTGATCGAGTTCCGCAGGGACATGCACGCCCATCCAGAGGTCGGTTACTCCGAGCACCGCACGACCAGGCGGATCGCGCTCCGGCTCGAGGCGGCCGGGCTGCGGCCCTCCGTGCTGCCGAAGGGCACCGGCGTGATCGCCGACATCGGGGGCAGCACGCAGGACGCGCCGGCAGTCGCCCTTCGAGCCGACATCGACGCGCTGCCCATTGTCGATGAGAAGGATGTCCCTTACCGGTCGCTGAACGTGGGTGCGTGTCACGCCTGCGGTCACGACGTGCACACCTCCGTCCTGCTCGGTACCGGCCTGTTCCTCGCCCGCGCCGCTGCCGCCGGGGCACTCCCCGGCAAGGTCAGGCTGATCTTCCAGCCAGCCGAAGAGGTCCCGGGCGGTGCGCTCGACGTGCTGGCGGCCGGCGGCATCTCGTCGGTCGAGCGCGCGTTCGCGCTGCACTGCGACCCGAAGCTCGAGGTCGGCAAGATCGGCACCAGGGTCGGGCCGATCACCGCAGCGTGCGACAAGGTGAAGGTGCAGCTCAGCGGGCCAGGCGGGCATACGGCCAGGCCGCACCTCACCGCCGACCTGGTCTATGCGCTCGGGAAGATCATCACGGAACTGCCCGCCGCGCTGTCCAGGCGGATCGACCCGAGGTCGGGCCTCAGCCTGGTCTGGGGGCGGGTCAGCGCCGGCTCGACCCCGAACGCGATCCCCGATTCCGGCCTGGTCGAGGGCACCGTCCGGTGCCTGGACGACAACGCCTGGCATGCCGCACCCGACCTGCTCAAGGACATGGTCGAGTCGGTCGCCAGCAGCTACGGCGTCATCCCTGACCTGATCTACGAGCGAAGCGTCCCGCCGGTCGTGAACGAGGCCGTCAGCACGACGATGGTCGCGGCCGCGGCCGACCGCGTGCTTGGCCCCGACTCGCTCGCGACGGCGCCGCAGAGCCTGGGCGGGGAGGACTTCGCCTGGTACCTCGAGTCCATCCCCGGCAGCCTGTTCCGGCTGGGGACCAGGAGCCCGGGAGCGGTCGAGGAGTTCGACATTCACCAGCCGAGCTTTGACGTGGACGAGCGCTGCATCAGCGTCGGCGTGCGCGTGATGGCGGCGACGGCGCTGACGGCGATCGGCGGCCAGCACGGCCCCTCGTCGGTCATCGCCCAGGTCGGCGCCGCGGGGCGGGCCGCGCCTGACGCCCAGGCCGGACAGGATGGCAGATACGGTCGCGTGGCCGCGGGCGGCACGTCGGCCGACGGGGTGACACTGGCGGGTCCGTTATTAGCCGGTTACGCCCCGGATGCCGGACCGTGATCTGGTCAGCGCCCGGCGACCTGAGCACCCCGGCGAGACAGGCATATTGTGGGAGGCAAGCCGCCGTCGTCGCAGGCAGGCCCTGCCCGATGCTTCTCGCCGATACCGGAGCAGTACCTGACGTGTCCGCACCAAACGAACCGGCCGCCGCAGCGGTAGCTGCCACGGCAGGCCGCAAGCTGGCCGACGGCAGGCGGGTATACCGCCTGGTCACCGCGCTCGTCCTGTGGTGGGCGTGGGTGGTGTTCGCCGCGGCGAGCGTGGCCGACCTGGCCATCCAGGGCCACGACTTCCTCTCGCTGAAATTCGCGCTCGGCCTGCTGACAGTCACCGGCCTCGTCTTCGCCTGCACGCTCTGGCCGAAGGTGATCGCCGACGACAACGGCCTCGTCGTGCGGAACCCGCTGCGCAGCTTCGCGATCCCGTGGGGCGCGCTCAACGGCATCTATCTTGCCGACTCCGTCGAGATCCAGGGCGCGCGCGGCCCGGACAAGAAGGACAAGACTGTCTACAGCTGGGCGCTGTCGTCAGCGCGCCGCGGCAGGGCGAAGGCACGGCTGCACGGATGGCAGATGGAGCAGGGTAAGCGGAACCCCCCGGCGAGCTATGGCAAGCTGCCCAGCCAGGCGAGGGAGCTGACCAAGATGACCCAGACCGAGGTCATGGCCAGGGAGATGGCCAGGATGTCGGACGAGGCCAAGGCCAGGCTGGGCAAGCAGGCGGGTCCTGGCGATCTGGATCCGGCGGTCGCGACGTTGAACGGGTCGAGCCCGGCCGGGGCCGACGGCGGCGCCAACGGCGGCGCCGACGGCGGTGCGCCAGGGCCCGGCGCTGCTGCGGCGCCCGCGGGCGCGGACACGGTGACCGGCACCTGGGCCTGGCCGGCGCTCGCCGCGATCCTGGTGCCGGGGATCGCGTTCGCGATCACCATGCTGGCAGGCTAGCTGGCGGGGCTCGCCCGCTGCGGGCTGACGGTGCGACAGGAGCCGACGATGGAGGCGCCCTGCCCGGCTCGTCATCGTGATCTGGGTCATCACCGGGATCATCAGCGTCGCCTACGCACGGCGACGCTGATCGCTAGCTCCCGAGCGAGGTGCACGGCCTGGCGCGCAGGCCGGTCACGTAGTCTTCCGGGGCTCCCGCGGCCTCGGCGGCATCGGCCATGATGCCCAGGTACCGCGCGGAGGGCAGCCCGCCCTCGTAGTCGTTCAGCACGTAGAGCCAGGCAAGGGCGTCCCCGTCCAATGTAGCGACCCGAACGCTCAGCTTGCTGTAGTAGCCGAGCGTCGCGCCGTCCCAGTGGTCGAGTGCCTCCTCGTCGCTCTCCGAGACCTCGTAGAGCACGACGAAGACCCGCGCGCCCGCGTCTTCGACGACGGTCGCGAGCGCGCCTTCCCAGCCGAGATCCTCGCCGCCGAAGGTCAGCCGCCAGCCGTCGAGCCAGCCGGTGCCTGCCTGCGGCGAGTGCGGGCAGCGCTCAGCCATCTGGGCCGGGTCCATGTTGCTGCCGTACGCCGCGTACAACGCCACGGTCCATTAGCGTACGAGGCCGCCAGGCCGCCGGCACGCATGTTGGGCTGGCTGACCCGCGCGGCTGGAGGCTGATAGCGGGCGACTCGTGCCGGTAGGACAGAATGAGGCATCGTGAGTCAGCCGCGTAGCCGCGTAGCGATCATCGGCGGAGGGCCGGGCGGATACGAGGCCGCCCTCGTCGCGGCGCAACTCGGCGCCGACGTGACGGTCGTCGAGGAGAGCGGTCTCGGCGGCTCGTGCGTGCTCACGGACTGCGTCCCCTCCAAGACGCTCATCGCGACCGCCAGCCTGATGGCAGCGATGGACGGCACGCGCGACCTTGGTATCAGGTTCGATCACGAGCCGGCCGGGCAAGGCGCCGCGGGCGAGGCGAGCGCGGCGCGCGCGGCGAGCCGGTCGCACGCCCAGGCGGACGCGCCGCAGCTCTATTCGCGAATCCGCGCGCTCGCGCAGGCGCAGTCCGCCGACGTGGCCAAGCGGCTGGCTGCGGAGGGCGTGCGGGTGATCGACGGCCGCGGGCTGCTCGCCCGCCAGGGCGTCGTGACCGTCGCCGGCACGGAGATCAGCGCGGACACCGTGCTGATCGCGACCGGAGCGCAGCCGAGGGTGCTGGCTGACGCGGCTCCCGACGGCGAGCGGTTGCTGACCTGCCGGCAGCTCTACGATTTGGCCGAACTGCCACGCGAGCTGATCGTCGTCGGGTCCGGCGTGACCGGCGCCGAGTTCGCGTCCGCGTTCCAGGCGCTGGGCTCGCAGGTCACGCTGGTCTCGTCGCGCCAGCACGTGCTGCCGAACGAGGACGCCGACGCGGCCATGGTCGTCGAGGACGTGTTCAGGCGCCGCGGCATGACGGTGCTCGGACGGTCGCGAGCGGTCTCGGCCAGCCGTCAGGACGATGGCGTGCAGGTCTGGCTGGCGGACGGCAGAAGCGTTCGCGGGTCGCACTGCCTGCTCACCGTCGGAATGGTGCCATCGACCGAGGAGATCGGGCTCGCCGAGTCGGGGGTCGGAGTCGACGGGCGCGGCTTCATCACCGTGGACCGGGTCTCGCGGACGTCGCTGCCTGGCGTCTACGCCGCCGGCGATTGCACCGGAGTGTGGATGCTGGCATCGGTCGCCGCGATGCAGGGCCGCATCGCGATGTGGCACGCGCTCGGCGAGGCCGTGCAGCCGCTGCGGCTCAGGCACGTCGCGGCGACGATTTTCACCGAGCCGGAGATCGCCACGGTCGGCGTCAGCCAGCGTGACGTGGACTCGGGCGCGGTCGGCGCCCGGGTGGTGAAGCTGCCGCTCGCCACCAACGCGCGAGCCAAGATGGACGGCTTCAGCGACGGCTTCGTCAAGCTGTTCACCAGGCAGAACACCGGAATCGTGCTTGGCGGCGTGATCGTGGCGCCGCGCGCGAGCGAGCTGATACTCGGCGTCTCGCTCGCCGTCGAGCAGCAGCTGACGGTGGACGAGATCGCTCATACCTTCGCCGTCTACCCCTCGCTGACCGGCAGCATCACCGAGGCGGCCCGCCGGCTCATGCAGCCTGCCGAGCCGTTCTGAGCCGGGCGCCGCTGCCGGCTGGACGTGGTGACTAGCCGCCGACGGGGGTCGCCTCCGCGAGTATCCCGATCAGGGCCGCCACGGCCTGGCGGGCATCCGGGCCGGTGGCGCGGACCACGACCCGCTGTCCGTTGGTCGCGCCGAGCCCCATCACGGACAGCACGCTCTTCGCATTGACGCTGGCGTCGCCGACCGTGATCTCCACCGCGGACGCGTACCCGGCCGCCGCCACGGCGAGCATCCCGGCCGGGCGGGCATGCAGGTCCCCGGCCAGCGTGATCGCGGCCTCAGAGCTTCCTGGCATTGCGCGCCTCCTCGGCCGCGGC
>Ga0070707_100004233_pt1 | contig 13432 bp, 14 predicted proteins | sample KBSK5502metaG_FD_65468 | JGI IMG/M metagenome (GOLD analysis project Ga0070707, IMG submission 65468) | Corn, switchgrass and miscanthus rhizosphere microbial communities from Kellogg Biological Station, Michigan, USA - KBS K5-50-2 metaG | ecosystem: Host-associated > Plants > Roots >... | reverse complement strand
CTGGCTGCGCGAGGACGCGACGCGGGTCCAGGCCGCGACCGCTGCCTCGCCGACCGTGCCGCAGGCTGCGCCCGCGCCTGTCGGGGCGGAGCCCGGAGCGACTGCATGACGACCGAGGTCGAACCCAGTGGGGCGCTCGAGACCGAGCCGGAGCTCGATGCGATCGTCGTCGACGCCGAGCCTGCGGGTCCGCCGTCCGCGACCCCCGTCGAGCTGTCGGTGGGCCGCGGGGTCATCGTCGACGTCGTGCGCCAGGCGGCGCTCGAGATCCCCGACGTGCTGGTGGTCTGGCGGCGCGGGCCGCGCTGGCGAGCGGCCCTCGCCGGGCCGGCGATCAGGGTGCATGTTCGGCCCGAGGGTGTCGAGATCGAGCTCCGGGTCATCGCCCGTCCCGGGGCCGACCTCGTGGCGGCCGGGCGGCATGTCCGCGACGCCGTCGGGCTGGCGGTCCAGCGGCTCCTCGGCCTCGAGGTGCGCTCGGTCACGGTCCTGATCGACGGTGTCGGGAGCTAGCGAGAAGACGGCGGATCGCGTTCGGTCGCTGCGGGCCGGACGCCGCGTCGCGCTGGCCGCCGTCTTCGAGGCGGACTTCGGCCAGCGCACGCCGACCGCGGTCCTGGAGCGCGATCTCGCGGAGGTCGAGGCGGACCCCGGGGCGCGCGAGCTGGCCCGCCGGATCGTCGCAGCGGTGGTTGGGAATCGGGTCGAAATCGATGCTCGAATCGAGGCGTCCGCGCCCCGCTATCCGGTCGTCCAGCTGGCCCGGATGGACCGTTCGCTCCTCCGTTGCGCGATCGGTGAGGTGCTATATTCCGAGACGCCGGCCCGGGTGGCCATCGCCGAGTGGGTCGAACTGGCCCGGATCTACAGTGGCGACCCGATGCGACGCCTCATGAACGGCGTCCTCGGGCGGATCGCTCGCGAGACGGAACTCGAGAAGACATCCAGCTCCGAGGAGGGAGTCAGTGGCCAGCACCTACGACCGACTCAAGAAGATCGTCGTCGAGCAGCTCGGCGTCGATGAGGACGAGGTCAAGCCCGAAGCGTCCTTCGTCGACGACCTGAACGCCGACTCGCTCGACCTGGTCGAGCTGATCATGAGCCTCGAAGAGGAGTTCGGCACCGAGATCTCCGACGAGGACGCAGAGAAGATCCGGACCGTCGGCGACGCCGTCGAATACATCGACGAGCGGAACACCTAGACCCTCTCCAGCGGGATCGTGGACCGGGCCGACCTCCTGGCCGAGCAGCTCGGCCTGCCGATCCGGGATCGACGCCTCCTGGCCCAGGCGCTGACCCACACCTCCTGGCTCCACGAGCACCCCGGCGAAGCCGCAGGGCACAACGAGCGACTCGAGTTCCTTGGCGACGCGGTCGTGAACCTGGCCGTATCCGAGGCGCTGTATACCCGCCATCCCGACGATGACGAGGGCATCCTCTCCGCCCGGCGCGCCGCAATCGTGAGCGCGACGGGGCTCGCGACCCTGGCCGACCGCATCGACCTCGGCAGGTTTCTCTCGCTGGGCGAGGGCGAGGCCGGCCGGGTCGGGCCGGGGATGCCGTCGATCCTCGCATCCGGCTTCGAGGCCCTCGTCGGCGCGCTGTTGCTGGATCTCGGCTGGGACGCGACCCGCGACTGGGTCATCCGCACCGCGGCGCAGGAAGTCGACGCGGCCGTCCCGCCGGCGTCGCTCAAGAGCCCGAAGAGCCGGCTCCAGGAGGAGACCCAGCGCACGACCGGTGCGCGTCCCGCCTACCGCGTTCTCGAGGCCATCGGGCCGGACCACGACAAGGTGTTCCGGGTCGAGGTGTCGGTCGCGGGCGAAGTGCTCGGGATGGGCGTCGGGCGGTCGCGCCGGGTCGCCGAGACGGCTGCCGCAGCCGAGGCCGTCGAGGTCCTCGCCGCCCGGGCGAGAGAGGCACGCGAAGCGGGGCTCGAAGCCGGGATCGCGGAGCACGCGAGATGAGCGCCCCGGCGCGGTTGCTGTCGGTCCGGCTGCAGGGCTTCAAGTCCTTCGCGGATCGCACGCATGTCGCGTTCGGGCCGGGCATCAGCGCGGTCGTCGGGCCGAACGGCTCGGGCAAGAGCAACCTTGCCGATGCGCTGCGCTGGGCTCTCGGCGAGCAGGGCCGCGCGCTGCGCTCGCGCAAGTCCGAGGATGTGATCTGGGCCGGCTCGGAACGGCGTCCCGCGCTGGGTCTCGCCGACGTCCAGCTCACCCTCGACAACGAGGACGGCCTGCTCCCGGTGGAGTACGGCGTCGTCGAGCTCGGGCGCCGGCTGTATCGCTCCGGCGAGAACGACTACCTGCTCAACCGCCAGCGGGTCCGGCTGAAGGACCTCGTCGACCTGCTCGATTCGGGGCACCTCGCCGAGAACGCCTTCCTGTTCATCGGCCAGGGCATGGTCGACCAGGCGCTTGCGCTCCGGCCCGAGGAGCGCCGGCCGCTGTTCGAGGAGGTCGCCGGCGTCCGGCGCCACGAGCGCCGTCGGCGGCGTGCCGAGGAGCAGCTGGCCGAGTCCGAATCGAATCTCGCCCGCGTGGACGACATCGTCGGCGAGCTCCGGCCGCAGGTCCGGCGCCTGGCACAGCAGGCGGAGCAGCAGGCGAACCGGCTGACCGCCGCCGACGAGCTGGCCGCGGCGATCCTGCTCTCGGCGCACGCGCGCTGGCACGAGGCGGGCGGACGCTCGGCGAAGGCCGCCGCGGCCGTGGCTGCGTCCCAGCAGGTGACCGAGGAGCGCAACGCAGAGCTGCTCGAGCACGAGCAGGCGATGACGGCCGCGTCCGCCGCGCTCGGCGGCCAGGCGACTGCCGAGGCGGAGGCCCGCTCGGAGCTGGACCGGCGACGCGCTGCCCGCGCGGCACTCCAGCTGCGCGAGGCGCGGCACGGATCCGAGGTCGAAGCCACCGCGCGGGAGCGGGCCAGGGTCACCGAGACCCGGCAGGCGGCCGAGGCGGACCTGGCGGCCGCACGCGACGCGCTTGCCGTGCCGGTGGCCGCCTCGCCGGCCGAGCTCGAAGCCGAGCTCGAACGGCTCGACGCGGAGATCGGCGCAGTGCGCTCCGGCGGAGGCGCGGGATCACCGGCGGCCGAGGGGCTGTCGGCCGTCGACTCGGCAGCCGTGCGACGCCTGGAGGCAGCCCGAGCCCAGGAGCTTGCCGCCGCCCGCCGGCGTGCCGCCGACGCCGAGCGCCAGGCGACCGAGGAACGGACCCGCGCAGCGACAGCGCAGGAGCGCGCGGCCGCCGCCGCCGAGGCCCGCGCCGGCGCCGCGCGGGAGCTGCAGGCACAGCTTGCCGCGGCAGCCGCGGCAGCCACCGATCGGGAGGCCGCGACCCGAGCCCTCGCAGATGCCGAGACGGCAGCCCGGAGCGCCTCCGAACGGCTCGCGACGGCACAGGCCGTTGCGGCGGCCCTCGCTGCCCGCCTCGACGAGGCCCGACGCGCGCTCGACGCCGCCGAGGGCGCCGCCTTCAGTCGCGCCGCAGGCTCTCTGGGCGGCCGGTCGATGATCGACGGGCTGATCGTGGACCCCGCGCTGCGCGCCGCCGTGGACGCCGCACTCTCGGGCATCGGCCGAGCCCAGGTGCTCCCGAGGCGGGCGATCGCCGAGGTGGCCGGCGAGCGCGGCACGATCGTGGCGGCAGAGGCCATCGCCTCGACCGGGACACTGAGCTCGGCGGAGGCGGCGTTCCTCGAGATGGTCCGCTCGCGCGGTGGCGGCCGGCTCGTCGACGCGGTCCGGCGCGATGACACCGGCGCCGCGAGCAGGGTCCTGGCACGTGCAGTCTGGCTGCCCGACGGCACCGGCGCGCTGGACCTGCAGCCGCAGCTGCCGCCGGGCTGGCTCGCGGTTGCCCGCGACGGCGCCATGCTCGTGGGCCAGCTTGCTGTCTGGCTGCGTCCGGAGGGCCGTGGACTGCACCTGCAGGATGACGTCGATCGACTCGCCCGAGAGGGTGCGCTGGCGAGTGACGAGGTTCGCGCCGCGACGGAGGCCCGCACTGTCGCAGACGGCTTGGCGGAAGTGTCCCGGGGAAAGGTCCTCGAAGCCCGATCAGCGGAGGCCGTGGCGCTCGCCGCGCGTCATCGCGCCGAGGAGCAGGACCGGAGCGCCGCTGCGGCGGCCGAATCGGCGGGCCGGGAGAGCGCCTGGCTCGCGGCCCAGGTTGCTCGCCTCGACGGCGAGGCGGCACGGTTGCACGCCGCGTTGCCGGTCGAGCCGGATGCCGCGACTGCGAGCAGGTCCGGCGGGCCATCCGCGCCGACAGACCTCGACCGGGGGATGGCCGACCTGCGCCGCCGCCGCGGCGAGCTCGCGGAGGAGGTCGAGGCGGCCCGCGCCGCGCGTCGGGACAGCGAGCGCCGCCGCGCCCAGGCCGACGCCGCCGTCGGGCTTGCAGAGCGGCAGCTGGCCGCGACCGCGCGCGCGGTCGCGGACCTGGCCGAGCGCGAGGGTGGGCTGGCTGCGGAGCGCGAGGACATCGTGCGCCTGCTTGCCGACGCCGAGCACGACGTGGGGGCCGCGGATCGAACCCTCGCCGCGATCGTCGGCGCTGCGGCAAGCGAGCGCGAACGACTGCACGCCGCCGAATCGAGCGTGACCGCGGCGCGCGAGCGCCTGCGCGTGGCGCACGAACGTGCCCGGCTCGACGAGCGCGAGGACGTGGAGGCGCGCCTCGCCCTCGAGGGCCTCCGGGAACAGCTGCTCGTGGAGCTGGCCGGCCTCGGCGTGATCGCGCTCCGGCATCTCGGCGTGACCCAGGCGGCAGCGGTGGTGGATTCTGATGCCGAGGCTGGACCCACGGGCGACGACGTCGATCCGGACGACCTCGAGCGTGCCCTCGCTGCCGCGACAACCGCGTGGCTCGCAACGCCACCGGAGGGTGAGCCTCCACCCGCCGGCCGCCTGGCGAGCCTGCGACGGCGGTTCCATGACCTTGGTGCGGTCAATCCGTTCGCGGCCGACGAGCACGCGGAGGTGAAGACACGACTCGACGCCCTCGAGGCCCAGCGCACTGACCTGCAGGCGGCCATCGACCACACCCGCGACCTCATCCGCGAGCTGGACACGATGATCGGCGATCAGTTCCGGCGGACATTCGCCGCCCTCGAGCGCGCGTTCGATGCCCGGTTCCAGCAACTGTTCGGCGGCGGCTACGCGAAGCTTGCCCTGACCGACCCGCAGGACCTCGCGGCGACGGGCGTCGAGATCACTGCCCGACCGCCGGGCAAGAAACCACAGGCGCTGGCGATGCTCTCCGGCGGTGAGCGCGCCCTCACCGCGGTGGCGCTGCTGTTCGCCATGCTCGAAGTGCGGCCGGTGCCGTTCTGCGTGCTCGACGAGGTCGACGCCGCGCTCGACGAGGCCAACATCGGCCGGTTCACGGACGCGCTGCGCGAGCTGTCGCGGACGACCCAGTGCATCGTCATCACCCACAACCGGGGCACGATCGAGACGGCCGACGCACTCTATGGCGTGACCGTGGGTGACGATTCGGTGAGCCGCGTGATCAGCCTCCGCCTGGACGAGGCGACGGCGCTCGCCGAGCGGGGTGCGGAGCCGGTCGGCGCCCGCGCCGGCGGCTAGGTGGTCGAAGAGGCAGCGCGCCCGGGCGAGCTCGAGGACGGCCTGCGGCGAAGCCGTGGTGGGTTCATGTCCCGCCTGCGCGGGCTGCTTACCGGGGACGCCATCTCCGCCGAGACGTGGGCCGAGGTCGAGGAGTCGCTGATCGCCGGCGACGTTGGAGCGGAGCTGGCGATGGAGGTCGTGGAGCGGGCTCGTGCGCGCCACTCGGGCGAGAGCGCGCCCGACGCCGTCCGCCAGGAGCTCGCCGCGCTGCTGCTCCCGCGCGATCCGGCGTGGCGCCTGGAGGGCACGCAGGCGCCGCCGGCGGTCGCGCTCATCGTGGGCGTGAACGGGACCGGCAAGACGACGACCATCGGCAAGCTGGCGGCGCGCGAGCGCTCGACCGGCAAGCGGATCGTCCTCGCCGCCGCGGACACGTTCCGCGCGGCCGCAAGCGACCAGCTCCGGATCTGGGCAGAACGGGCGGAGGCGGAGATCGTCAGCCACGCCGCGGGGGCCGACCCGGCTGCCGTGGTGTTCGACGCGCTCGACGCCGCCGTCGCGCGTGGAGCCGATCTGGTTATCGTCGACACCGCGGGCCGCCTGCACACCAAGTCGAACCTGATGGATGAGCTCGCCAAGATCCGGCGGGTGATCGACCGGCGGCTCCCCGGTGCAAGCCCGGAGACCCTGCTCGTGCTCGATGCCACGACGGGCCAGAACGGCCTCGCCCAGGCCGTTGCCTTCCACGAGGCGGTCGGCCTGACCGGCATCGTCCTGACCAAGCTCGATTCGACGGCGCGCGGCGGGATCGTGTTCGCGATCGAACAGCGCCTCGGGGTGCCGGTGCGCTTCGTCGGCGTGGGCGAGCGGCCCGGCGACCTCGTCGACTTCGATCCGGCAGCGTTCGTCGCGGCGCTGTTCGAGGACGCGGCGTGAGCCGGCCGAGCCGGATGGCACGCCTCGGGGCCCTGGCGCTCCTCGGCGTCGCCGTCGCCGGCTGCGTGGACGTGCCGGTCCAGTCGCTCACGCCAACCCTCGCCCCGACGCCCGAGCCGACGCCGGTCACCACCACCTACCAGCTCGGCACGACGGTCTGGTACGAGGGCCTCCTGGTGCATGTCGACAGCGCCACGGCGACGCTCGACAAGCGCGGCGGGCCGGTCGAGGTCAGCCTCCGGTTCGAGAACCCCGGCGACAACGACGCCGAGCTCAACGCCCGCATCCTGCTCCAGGTCGACGCCGGCGGCACCGAGCCGCCCGTGGCGCCAACTCGGGACTCGAAGGTCCCGATCGCACCCGCCCATGGGACGGCCGCGGCCGTCCTCATCTACGAGCTCCAGCGCGTCGCATCGGCCGAGAAGGCCGTCCTGCTCATCGGCGAGGCCCCGAATCACGTGGCCCGGATCCCGTTCACCTCCGCCGGCGGCGAGGCCGTCGTGTTCGAGCCGGTCGAGCTCGTTCTCTCGGGACGGGGCGACGCGCGCAACCTGCGGATCACGCTGCGCACGGGCCTGTTGCGCTGGGACCTGCCCGACTACTCGCAGGAGCTCGCCGCCGATGTCGAGGTCCTTACGCTCACGTACGACGTGACCTACCTCGGCAGCTTCACCGGCGGCTTCGCATTCACCGGGGACAACGTCGCCCTCCGACTGCCCGACGGGACGCTCGTGGAGGCCAGGCCCGACGGCCATAGCCAGTCGATCGAGCTGATCGCCGCGCAACAGACGAAGAAGGGCCTGTTCTCGCGCTTCGAGATCCCGAGCGGCACGACCGGGAAGCTCCAGCTCGTCGTACGCAGCGGCTCGGCGACCAAGGGGATCAGGTTCACGATCAGCGGTTGATCGCGACTCCCGGCGGCCTGTTGCCGTTACACTGCCGCCCGGTGGCGCGCCAGAACCCGCGTGCCGCAAGCGCGACATGTCGCCGCGCCAGCCCTCACCGGGTCCACTGATCGGAGTCCGTTCGCCCTCGTGTTCGACAACCTCAGCGACCGCCTGCGCAAGACGCTCGCCAGCCTGACCGGCCGCGGCCGCGTCAGCGAGGCCGACGTGGATGCCGCCGCTCGCGAGATCCGGCTGGCGCTGCTGGAGGCCGACGTCAACTTCAAGGTCGTCAAGGACGTCGTCGGGCGCATCCGGGAGAAGGCGGTCGGAACCGAGATCCTGGCCAGCCTCAGTGCCGGCCAGCAGATCGTGAAGATCGTCCACGACGAGCTCGTCGAGCTTCTGTCCGTGGGTGACCGGACGTTCCGGCTGCAGGGCAATCCGGCGGTCATCTCGCTCGTCGGCCTGCAGGGCTCGGGCAAGACGACGACGGCCGCGAAGCTGGCGCGCCACGTGGTGAAGCTCGGCCGCCGCCCGCTGCTCGTTGCCGCCGACCCGTATCGACCAGCCGCTGCCGACCAGCTGGCCACGCTCGGTGCCGCGATCGATGTGCCGGTGTACCGCGCTCCGTCCGGCACGGCCACGCTCGACATCGTCCGCGGCGCGCTCGACGAGGCTCGCCGTCTCACGCGGGACACGATCATCCTCGACACCGCCGGCCGGTTGACCCTCGACGACACGCTGATGGCGGAGATCGCCGCCATCGACGCCGCGGTGCACCCCGTCGAGACCCTGCTCGTGGTCGACGCCATGACCGGCCAGGAGGCGGTCACCGTCGCGCAGGCATTCGGCGCGACCGTGCCGGTGACCGGACTCGTGCTGACCAAGATCGACGGCGATGCCCGGGGCGGCGCCGCTCTGTCGATCGCGTCGGTGACCGGCATCGGCGTCAAGTTCATGGGCACCGGCGAGAAGACGGACGCGCTCGAGGTCTTCCATCCCGACCGCCTGGCCGGGCGCATCCTCGGCATGGGCGACGTGCTCACCCTGGTCGAGCGAGCGCAGGAGTCGGTCGACGTCGCGCAGGCGAAGCGGTTCGAGGAGAAGCTGCGCAAGGCCGAGTTCACGTTCGATGACTTCCTCGAGCAGCTCCAGCAGGTCCAGAAGATGGGCCCGATCGGCCAGCTCGTGTCGATGGTCCCGGGTATGGGCGGCATCGCCAAAGACGCCCAGGCTGCCGTGGATCGGGGCGACCTGAAGCGCACCGAGGCCATCATCCGCTCGATGACGCGACACGAACGGCGCGATCCCGCCGTCATCAACGGGGCCCGGCGGCGCCGGATCGCGGCGGGCTCGGGAACGTCGCTGCCCGAGGTCAACCGGCTGATCAAGCAGTTCTCGGAGATCCAGCGCCTGATGAAGCAGCTCGGCAGCGGCCGCGGACGCGGCATGCTCGGCGGGCTGTCCATCGGGCAACGATGAGGGGGACGGGACTCACATGACCGACGACCTGACGCGCCCGATCGAGACGCCACCAGGGGCCGAGCCTGCCATGCCTGGCGAGGCGCCCCCCGCGGCGGAGGGCGCTGCCCCGGCCGCGGAGGGCGCTGCCCCGGCGGATTCCCAGGCCGCCCCAGCAGGCCCGGAGGGCGTCGCCAGCGGCGGTGCTCCCGGCGCCAACCGCAGGCGCTGGGCTGTCGGGGTCGGTGTGGCCGGCCTCGCCGTCGCAGTCGCCATCGGCGCCTTCATCGTCCTCGGCAGCCGGCCCATGCCCGAGGCCCTCAAGTACATCCCTGCCGACGCTGCCTTTGTCGTGGAGGTCCGCATGGACCTGCCGGGCGACCAGCTCCAGAAGCTCGGCAACCTGCTGGCCCACTTCCCGGGCTTCCTCGACCAGGCCACGCTGCCGGACAAGATCGACGAGGCACTGAGCCGGCTCGTGGGCCAGGCAGACCCGGGCATCGATTACCGCGCGGACCTCAAGCCGTGGCTGAGCGGACCAGCATTCGGCGCCGTGTGGATCCCGACCTCCGGTGACGCGACGTCTCCGACCCGGAGCCTCTTCTCGGCCACCACCACCGGCACGGTTTCCTGCGACAAGCCGATGCAGGGCCAGGCCGTGACGCATGAGCCCTACAAGGGCCTCGACCTGTTCCTCGCCGGCGACGCGGCGTGCGTCCTCGACGGCCACCAGGCTCTGATCGGCGATGCCGCATCGGTCCGGGCCGCCATCGACGCCCATGCAGCCGGTACGGGCATGGATCACGACCAGGACTACCGGACGGCGCGCGCCGCGCTGCAGGGCGACCAGCTGTCGACGATCTTCATCAACGGCAAGGCCTATGGGTCGTTCCTCACGAACGCGACGGGCACCACGCCAGGCATGGCCGACCTGTCCATGCTGACCGGTTCCGTGCCCGACTGGGCGATCACGGGGATCCGTGCCGAGGACGACGCTCTTGTCGTCGACACGTTGTCGGCTCCCGTCCACCCACCGACGCCGGGTGCGACCGCAGCCCCGTCGCAGCTGCCCCTGCCGCCCACGCACGCCAGCGCGATCGCCCCCCTCGCGCCCGCCAACACGATCGTGTACGCCGAGGCGCAGGGCGCCGGCGTGGGCCTGCAGAACCTGCTCGCCCGGTTCCGGTCGCTGCCCGATCTCGCCACCGCGTTCCAGATGCTGGATGGCATGGGCGGCGCGGGCCAGCTGGTCGGCTGGGTCGATGACGCGGGGATCATCGTCGTCAACGGCCCGCAGAGCCCAACCGGCGGACTCGCACTCGTCGCCACCGACGAGGCGGCGGCTGCGGACAAGGTCAAGACGCTGACGGGGCTGCTCGCCTTTGCCGGCCTCGGCAACAACAGCATCCAGACGCACGAGTCGACGATCGCCGGTGTCACCGTCACGACGATCACGATCACCGACATCTCGGCGCTGGTGCCGCCCGGCCAGCTCCCCCCCGGCGTGCAGATCCCGTCGGACGCGAAGGTCGAGTTCTCGATCGCCGCGAAAGGCAGGGTGCTCCTGCTCGGCACCGGCGAGGACTTCATGACCGCGGTCCTCAACACGCAGCCCGGCTCGAGCCTGGCCGACCAGGCGGCCTACAAGCAGGCCACCTCGCGGGCTCTGTCGAACAGCCGGGGCACGCTGTATGTCGGCATCCACGACATCGTCGGCCTCGCCGAGACGTTCCTGTCGGCCGATGAGAAGGCCAAGTGGGAGTCCGAGCTCAAGCCATATGTCGCGCCGTTCCAGGCGCTGTCGATCACGTCCACGACCGAGGCATCGGGGGACCGCTCTCGGCTCACGATCACGGTCACCAAACCTTAGCCACAGGAATTCAGGAGGTTCCATGGCCGTTCGCATCCGACTCACCCGCGTCGGCGCCAAGAAGCAGCCCAGCTATCGTGTCGTCGTCGCCGACTCGCGCAGCGCGCGAGACAGCCGCTCGATCGAGACCCTCGGGCACTACAACCCGCGGAGCGAGCCGATCGAGCTGAACATCGACGCCGACAAGGCCAAGGCCTGGCTCGCCAAGGGCGCCCGTCCGTCGGACACCGTCGCCCGCCTGTTCCGATCCGCCGGGGTCCTGCCCGCGGAGAAGGTCACGAAGGGAGGCGCGAAGTGAGCGCGAAGGAGCTGGTCGAGTACGTCGCCCGTTCCCTTGTCGACGAGCCCGACGCGGTGAAGGTCACCCAGGTCGAGGACGAGGAGGGCACGGTCATCGAGCTGCACGTCGCCGAGGACGACATGGGCAAGGTCATCGGGCGCAACGGCAGCGTCGCCAAGGCGCTCCGGACGCTGCTCAAGGTGACCGCCGCGCGCGAAGGCACCTCGGTTCAACTCGAGATCATCTAGGGAGGGCCGCCCGCTGGGCGAGACCACCCGCCTCGTCGTCGGGCGCGTCCGTGGCCTGCACGGGCTACGCGGCGCGGTTCGGGTCGAGGTGCTGACCGATCAGCCCGAGGCGAGATTCGCCGCGGGCCGGATCCTCCACGTCGAGGGCGACGCGCGACCGCTGACGGTCACCGCCGCCCAGCCGGTCGAGGACGGCCCAGGCTGGCGCGTCCGGTTCCGCGAGGTCCCGGATCGAGCGGCCGCCGAGCGGCTGCGCGACGCGTACCTGGAGATCGCGGTCGATCGATCGGCCGACCTGGCCGACGGCGCCGCGTACTGGCACGAGATCATCGGGTCCACCGTGAAGGACTCGCACGGCGCCGCGCTGGGCTCCGTCGCCGATATCTACCGCGCCGGCGAAACCGAGGTGTACGTCGTCCGCGGCGGACCTCTGGGCGAGTTCGACCTGCCCGCGGTGCGCACCATCATCACGACGTTCGCGCCCGAGCGCCGCGAGCTGATCGTCGACGAGACCGTGCTGGACCTCGCCGCGCCTGCCGTTGATGCACCAGCACGGCGCAACCTGGTGCCGCGCCGGCGGCCGCGCTGGTCGCGGCACGGGAAGGGCGGGGAAGCGTCCCCTGGTGCACCCGAGGGAGGCGCCGCATGACCCTCGAGATCGACGTCGTGTGCCTCTTCCCGGGCATGCTCGAGGGGCCCCTGTCCGAGAGCATCCCTGGCCGGATCCGCGAGCGCGGGCTCGTCGAGATTCGGATCCACGACCTCCGGACCTGGGGGCTCGGCCGCCACCGCAGTGTCGACGACACGCCCTACGGCGGGGGCGCGGGCATGGTCCTGCGGCCCGAGCCGGTCGCGGCCGCGCTCGACGCGCTGCGCCGTCCCGATTCGACGACGATCCTCCTTGACCCCGGCGGCGAGGTGTTCCGCCAGGCTCGCGCCGCCGACCTCGCCGCGAGGGCGCATCTGCTCCTCGTCTGCCCGCGCTACGAGGGCGTCGACGAGCGCATCCGCGAGCTGTTCGACCTGGAGCTCTCGATCGGCGATTACGTGCTGACCGGCGGCGAGCTGGCGGCGCTGGTCGTGATCGATGCGGTCACGCGGCTGCTGCCCGGCGCCATCGACGAGGCATCGACCATCGAGGAATCGTTCAGCGCAGGGATGCTCGAGTACCCGCAATACACCCGCCCGCCCGAGTTCCGCGGGGTGCCGGTGCCAGACGTCCTCGTGAGCGGCCACCACGAGGCCGTGCGCCGCTGGCGGCACGACGCCGCGGTTGCCCGCACCAGGGCCCGCCGGCCGGACCTGCTCCCGCCGGAGAGCTAGCCCAGCGACTGCGGCGCCCGTCCGGCCGGGACGACGGTGCGTGCTATGCTTCGCCGCCGTTCGGCCGCCCAGCCGAGTCCCAGGTGGACCACCCGCGCGCCGACGCGCGCCGCGCACCAGCAGGAAATGAGACAACCGTGAACGTCCTCGACGAGATCGTCGCCGACCAGATCCGCAGCGACCTGCCCGACCTCGCCTCCGGCGATACGGTGAAGGTCTCGGCGCGCGTGGTCGAGGGCGGCAAGGAGCGCATCCAGGTCTTCGAGGGCACGGTCATGCGCCTGCGAGGTGGCGGCATCGCGCGCTCGATCACGGTGCGGAAGATCGCGAGCGGCGTCGGCGTCGAGCGCACGTTCATGGTCAACAGCCCACGCATCGAGAAGATCGAGGTCGTGCGCCACGGCCAGGCGCGACGAGCCCAGCTGTACTTCCTGCGCAAGCGTGTGGGCAAGGCCGCCACGCTGCGCGAGCGCCGGTCCCGGGCCTGACCGTCGGGCCGGCGGCGTCGCCGGCCAACCGCCCGGGGTACCCTGACATCCCGATGGCGGCGCGCGTCCCCACCTACCGTTTCGAGCGCGAGCTGTGGCGCGAAGGCGCCGTCCGCGTCGTCGGCGTCGACGAGGTGGGCGTCGCACCCACCTGCGGCGCGGTCGTCGCCGCGGCCGTGATCATGAAGCCGCATGCCCGGCGGATCGCCGGCGTGCGCGACTCCAAGACCCTCTCGGCCCAGCAGCGCGAGCGGCTTGCTCCGATCATCCGGCGCCGGGCCGTGGCCATCGGCCTCGGCGCCGCATCCGTGCGCGAGATCGACACGATCAACATCTATCACGCGACCCATCTCGCGATGCG
>Ga0070707_100004231_pt1 | contig 13435 bp, 14 predicted proteins | sample KBSK5502metaG_FD_65468 | JGI IMG/M metagenome (GOLD analysis project Ga0070707, IMG submission 65468) | Corn, switchgrass and miscanthus rhizosphere microbial communities from Kellogg Biological Station, Michigan, USA - KBS K5-50-2 metaG | ecosystem: Host-associated > Plants > Roots >... | reverse complement strand
AACGCCGCCGCGACGCGACGGCGATGACGCGGTCCGCCTGGCGGAGGCAGTAGCTCGTCCAGGCGTCGTCGACAGCTGCTGACGCGGTGACCAGAAGCACCCGCTCGTGCTCCGACTCCAGTCGCTCCAGGCTTTCCAGCGACGGCGCCTCGCCGCCGTCCAGCCGCGCCACCGGTCCCATCGTCTTCAGCTCGACGGCCAGGCGCTCGGCTAGGGAGGCGAGTGGCGCGCCGTCGTGCAGCGGCACCACCGCGATGGTCCGCGGCAGCGGCGCCACCTGCTCGGGGGGCCGCACCCCGCGAAGGCGCCCGCCGAGCAGACGGATCAGCCCAGCGGCGAAGGCTGGCTGGCTGGCGAGCAGCCTGTCGAAGTCGTCGCGTGCGAGGCGGATCAGCTCGCTGTCGCGGCGTGCGCGCGCGCCCAGCAACCGGGGCTCGCCCGTCAGCAGTGAGAGCTCGCCGACCGACTCGCCGCGCCCCAACGTATACGCGACCACCGGCAGCGGATCCTCGGCGAGGATGTCGATGCTGCCGGCGGCCACCACGAAGAGGCTGTCACCGGGTTCGCCTTGGTGGAAGAGCCACTCACCGGCCTCGAGGCTCTGCTGTGAGGCCCGCTCGGCCAGCTGCTCGACGTGGTCGTCGGCGATCCCGGCGAAGAGAGGGATCGACCGCAGACGGTCGACCGCGGTGGCGCTGATCATGGCCCACCCGCCTCCGCGTCCCTGGAGCGGAGCCGGCGTGCCAGGGCGCGCAGCAGCTTGGATGTCAAGGCCGGCACGTCACGCACGATGGCGTTGAAGGTGGGGGCGTCGAGCGCGCCGAGGACCATCGGCGTGGTGGCCCTGACCGTGGCGCTGCGCGGGGCAGGATCGAGGAGCGCCAGCTCGCCGACATGGTCACCTGGCCCGACCCGGCCGACGACGCGGCTCTCGCGCTCGATGACGGCGTCCCCCTCGAGCGCGACGTAGAAGGCATCGCCCGGCTCACCTTCGCGGATGAACACCGTCCCCTCGGGCACCGCGACCACCTGCATGTGCCGCGCGACGATCCTCAGGTCGCGCTTCGAGCAGGCTGCGAACAGTGGTACGGCCCCCAGGGCGTCGCGAAGTGCGGCGCTGTGGCTCACAGTGGCGGGCCAGAGTACCTCGCCGATCGGCGAGAATATCTGCCCGCTCGTCGGAACACGGGGGACGGGGCATACGAGCGCTGGCGTTGCTCGCGGTGCGCAGGGCCTGGTGGATCGTCGTCGTGACGGTGCTAGCCGTCGCGGTGGCGGCATGGATCGGCCGAACTGCGGAGTCGCATCTGTCGGCGGGCGGCTTCGCCGCTGACGAGTGGGAGTCGAGCGGCGCCCAGGCCGCCCTCGCCGCCGCCTTTCCTGACGCCTCTCCCAACCTCGTCCTCCTCGTCACTGCCAGGTCTGGGACAGTCAGCGACCCTTCGGTGGCGGCCGCGGGTGCGGCGCTGACCGAACGGCTGGCGCGTGAGCCGGGCGTGACGGGCGTCTCGTCGTACTGGTCGACGGGACTCCCCGAGCTGCGAAGCGTCGACAACCGGCAGGCGCTCGTCCTCGGCGTAGTCAGCGGAGATGACAACACCGTCCGCGCGACCACCGACCGCGTCACCACCGACCTCGACGGATCAAGCGGGCCGATCGCCGTGACCGCAGGCGGCACGGCGGTCATCGAATCGCAGATCGTGCAACAGTCCGCGGACGATCTGCACCGCGCCGAGCTCGTCACCTTTCCCGTCATCGCCGTGCTGCTGCTCATCTTCTTCGGCAGTGCTGTCGGCGCCGCCCTCCCCCTGGTCGTGGGCGGAGTTGCCATCGTCGGCAGCCTCTGCCTGCTGCGGCTTCTCGCCTCGGTCACCGAGGTTTCTGCACTTGCGCTCAACATCACGTCGGGGATGTGTCTCGGACTCGGCGTCGACTACAGCCTGTTGATGGTCTCGCGTTACCGCGAGGAGCTGCGGCGCGGCTACCCACGCGACCGTGCCTTGGTGCGCACGCTGCAAACCGCCGGTCGCACTGTGCTCTTCAGTGCGGTGACAGTGGCCATCGGGCTGGCATCATTGGCGATCTTCCCGATTCCCTTCCTGCGCTCCTTCGCGTTTGCGGGGACCGGCGTCGTCGTTCTCGCGGCCGGCGCTGCGGTCGTGGTTCTTCCTGCCGTCCTCTACCTGCTGGGCGCGCGCATCGAGTCAGGCCGGCTGTGGGGGCGTGCACCAGCGACCACGCCGGCCCACTTCTGGTACAGGCGAGCGCAGGCGGTGATGCGGCGACCTCTGCTGGTGACTGCCACGGTTCTCGCGGTGCTGGTGGTCATGGGGCTGCCTTTCCTGCGCATAGCCCTTGGCGATGACGACGAGCGCATCCTTCCTGCGAGTTCCTCCGCCAAAGTCGTTGGCGACGCTCTGCGGACGCGCTTCGCGAGCGATCCCGCATGGACGATCCGCGTGGTGGCAGAGGACGCCGCCCACTCGTCATCCGCAGCGATCGACGACTACGCGGCGAGACTCTCGGGCGTCAGTGGTGTCGCGCGTGTCGACGCTGTCACCGGCCACTACGCGCGCGGCGCACGGACTGCACCGGCGGATGCAAGCTCGGCGGCGTTCACGTCGGGCGGCGCCACCTGGCTGGCCGTGGTGCCGTCGGCCGAACCCCTGTCGCCGATGGGCGCGCGGCTGGTGCGCGACATCCGCGCCGCCCCGGCGCCGTTTGGGGTGATGGTGGGCGGAGGCGCAGCCGTGCTCGTCGACTCCCAGGACTCGATGCTCGGCCACCTGCCGCTCGTCGTCGCTGTGATCGTGGTCGCAACCGTGGTGTTGCTGTTCCTCATGGTCGGCGCCATCGTCGTCCCTCTCAAGACGCTGCTGCTCAACGTCGTGAGCTTGTCTGCGACCTTCGGCGCGTTGGTTTTCGTGTTCCAGGACGGGCACCTCGCCGGCCCGCTGGGCTTCACCCCGACGGATACCATCAGCGTCAGGACGCCCATCCTGCTTTTCTGCTTCGCCTTCGGGCTGTCGATGGACTACGAGGTGTTCCTGATCTCACGCATCAAGGAGGAGTACGACCGCGTCCACGACAACCGCGAGGCGGTGGCGCTCGGCCTGCAGCACACCGGTCGGGTGGTCACGTCCGCGGCGGTGCTCATCGCCGTGGTGTTCCTGGCACTGCTCACCTCGAGCGTGACGACCATCAAGATCATGGGGCTGGGGTTGGCGCTCGCCGTGCTCGTCGATGCTTTCCTGGTGCGCGCCACGCTCGTCCCTGCGCTGATGCGCCTGCTCGGGGACCGCAACTGGTGGGCTCCGCGACCTTTGCGCCGCCTCCACCTGCTCGTCGGCATCTGGGAGCGCGAGCCGCTCGCCATCCTGGACGTCGGCGTGCCGGTGCGCCTCGCTACGCGCCGCGGCGAGCGAGATGGCTCGGTCCACGATCCGGGACACCCCGGTGCCTGACGCGTCCCACCTGCGCCAGCGCGGCCGGGCGCGCCGGGCTCGTCAAGGCGCCGGCGCCGCCACTCCTATACTCGGTGATCTCGGTCGCGGCGAGTGCTGCCAACACGCGACCGCCTGGCATGGGGTGAAGAGAGCTGAGCGTGCTGCCGACGCGACGGGTCAGCTCCTCTTCACCGGGAGTCGCAGCCGCGCCCGGCGCACCAACATCGAGCTCTGACCGCGGCGCGCTCGCCGGGGCCGTCCGAGCCGCAGCTCTGCGCGTGCTCCGCGACCTGCCTGGTGGGCGCATCACCTTGGTCGAGGATGGGCGAGCTCATGTGCTGGGCCGGCCCGGCGATCCCGGCGCCCTGCAAGCCATGGTCAGTGTTCACGACCCGGCTGCCTACCTATGGCTGCTGCGCGGCAGCCGTGGCTTCGGCCACGCGTACGCCAGCGGGCTGTGGGATGCCGACGACCTCGTCACCCTGATCCGCATCGCGGCGCGCTCCATGCGCGCGGTCGATCCGCTGCGCGCCCGGCTCGCTGCCATCAGGGCACCCGCGCGCCGGCTGGCCGCTGCGGGGCGCAACACGCGCGAGCGCAGCCGCCGCAACGTCGAGCGTCACTACGACCTGGGCAACGCGTTCTTCCGGCTGGTGCTCGACGAGACGATGGGTTACTCGTGCGCCTACTGGGAGCGTCCCGACATGACACCTGTCGAGGCGTCGCGTGCCAACCTCGAGCGCGTTTGCCGACTCCTCGACTTGCGCGCCGGTGACCGCGTTCTCGAGCTCGGCAGCGGCTGGGGCGGGTTCGCCGTGCACGCGGCGCATACGAGGGGCTGCCGCGTCTCGACGGTGACCATCTCGCCCAGCCAGCGCGCGCACATCGAACAGCTGGCACGTGACGCCGGGGTTGCCGATCGAGTAGAGGTGATCCTCAGCGACTACCGCGACCTGCACGGCACCTGGGACAAGCTGGTCTCGCTGGAGATGATCGAGTCCATCGGCGCTGAGCACCTCGGCGACTTCATGGCGCAGTGCGGGCGGTTGATGCGCGCCGACGGCCTGATGCTGCTGCAGGCGATCACGACCAGCGATGAGCTCTTCCGCATCGACCGTTACGCACGAACCTTCCTCAACGAGCTGATCTTCCCCAACGGCTGCTTACCGTCAGTGGAGGCGATGCTGGCCGCGGTTGCACGCAGGGCAGCCCTGCGCTGCGTCGCGTTGTACGACATCACTCCGCACTACCCGCCGACGCTGCGCGCCTGGCGCCAACGACTGCAGCAGAACTGGCCACAGATCGAAGCGCTCGGCGGCTTCGACGAGCGCTTCCGACGTCTGTGGACGCTGTACTTCGCGTACTGCGAGGCGGGCTTCCTCGAGCGTCGCGTCCAGGATCGCCAACTGCTTCTGGCAGGCCCGCTGTGGCGCGAGGAACGGCGCCTGCTCGACGACGCCACGCCGGTGGAGCCGGCGCTCGTTCCCTGACACGTGGGGCGCTCTCAGGTCGCGAAGCGTTCGTCGAGGTATCGGATGATCGGCCAGGCGCCGTTGGTGGTGTTCGAGAGCACCGTATAGGTGACCTGCCGTCGTGGACCATGGACGGTTCGAAACGATACGCCGGCATCTGATCCCTCCAACATGACCGTCTCTCCCGATGCGGAGAGCCAGAACCCCAGTCCGTACCGCTTCGACCCCCGCGACACCTCGCTGCGCGGGCCCACCATGGCTGCGACCCAGTCCTTGCGCACAATTCTGCCGGCGAAGAATGCTCCCCACAGGGAATGGATGTCCGCAGCGGTCGAGTAGATGCCGCCGTCTCCGCTTCCCCGGACGGGAAGGTGAAGCACATTGGTTCTCAAGCCTTCGACATCAAGGTAGCCGAGGGCGGCGCGGCCCGGGAGCTCGTCGGAGCGCAGGAATTCCGTATCGGCCATTCCTGCTGGCGCACACACGCGGTGCTTCACCTGCTCATGAAAGGGGGCGTGGCTGACGCGTTCGACCATCAACGCGAGTACGACGTACCCGCTGTTGCAGTAGCTGAACCGCTCGTCGGGGGTGAACTTGGGGGCGAGTCCGCCCAGCACGCGCAGGTACTGCTGGGTGGTTGCCAGCTCATGGACGGCGATGGGCATCAGGTAGTCCGTGACCGCATGCCCCTTGTCTTCATCGAGGTAGTCGCCGATGCCCGAACGGTGAGCGAGCAGGTGTTCCACGGTCACGTTCTCGCCGATCAGCGGCAGGTCCTCACCCAGAACCGAACGAGCGGTCGTGGTCAGATCGAGCCGACCCTCTTCGATCAGGCTGACCACCGTCAGGGCGGTCAGCCCCTTCGCACCACTGGCGATCGCGAACTGGGTATCCACCGTGTTGGCGAGAGCGCAACCGCGATGCGCCAGCCCGTATGCCTTGGCGAACCGGACATCATCACCGCTGTCGACGCGCACCACACCGGCGAAGCGCGTCTCAGCAGCGAGCCTGTCGACGGAATCCTCGAGGGCGGTCATCGGTGCGGCATGAATCCCAGGACGACGCTCTACTCGCCGAGATCGACGACGACCGGAGCGTGATCGGAGGGAGCGGTTCCCTTGCGCATGTCGCGATCCACGTATGCATCGCGTGAGCGCGCGGCGAGAGCGGGGCTGGCAAAGACGAGGTCGATGCGCATCCCCTGATTCTTGTGGAACATCCCCGCGCGATAGTCCCAGTAGGTGAACGGCCGATCGTACTTGAGCGGACGCGGGACAATGTCCCGCAGCCCAAGCTCGCGCAGCTGGCCGACTGCCACGCGCTCCGCAGGTGTCACATGAGTCGAGTTCACGAACTCCGCAGGATCCCAGACGTCGTCGTCCGTCGGCGCGACGTTGAAATCGCCACAGATGGCCAGAGGCAGGCCTGTGCCGAGCTCGAGGGCCGCGACACCGCGCAGCGCCTCCAGCCATCGCAGCTTGTAGGCGTAGTGTGCATGGCCGGGTTCGCGGCCGTTGGGGACATAGACCGACCAGATGCGCAGGTCGCCGCATGTCGCTCCGATCGCGCGTGCCTCGAGCCTGTCCTCCCAGCGGCAGTCGCCGCCGAGCCCGATGGTGACGTCGTCGATCCCGATGCGCGATACCAGCGCCACTCCGTTCCACGCACCCTCGCCCGCCGCGGCCACCTCATAGCCGAGACCCGAGAGCTCCAGCCGGGGGAAGCGCTCGTCGCTGCACTTGGTCTCCTGCAAGCAGACCACCTGTGGACGCAGCCGCTCGAGCCACTCGAGCAGCCGTGGCAGACGCGGGATGATCGAATTGACGTTCCAGGTCGCGATGAGCATGTGGCAGGACGTGTTCCGCTTCCGCGCTGTCAGTGCAGCCGAATGGATCCGTCCTCGTCGAGGACCCAACCGGGGTTGTGGGCCACCTCCCAGGGATGGCCGTCGGGATCGATGAACACCCCGGAGTAGCCGCCCCAGAACGTGGCGGCGCCGGGCCGGCCGATGGTGGCGCCGGCGGCCTCGGCCTGACCGAGGATCTCGTCGACCTCCACTGACGAATCGACGTTGTGGGCGAGCGTGACCCCACCCCAGCCACGACTGTCCTGGACGGTGCTGTCCGCGGCGAGCTTGTCGCGACCCCAGAGGGCGAGGATCATGCAGCCCGCCTGGAAGAAGACGACGTCGCCGTCGGGTGATTCCCCTGCCCAGCCGAGCGCCTCGTAGAACGCGCGAGACCGTCCCGTGTCGCTGACGCCCAGCGTCACCAGCGAGAGTCGCTGTTTCATGCAGACATCATCGCGTAGTCGAGATGCGCCGCGAAGCGAGCACAGTCGACGAGCAGCTCTCCGCCGGTGGGGATGGCGCGCCTGATCCGCTCGGCGCGAGTGAAAGATGTGCCAACGTGGCCGGGGCGCGAGCTATCGTCGCTGTCGATGGTGACGCTCGACGACGTCCGCGAGGTTGCGCTGACCCTGCCGAGGAGCTACGAGGCGGTGGTGCGAGGAAGGATCAAGTTCCGCGTCGGCAGGATCGTCTTCCTCGCCTTCTCGCGCGACGAGAAGCTCATGGGATTCGGGTTTCCCAAAGAGCTGCGCCAGGCGCTGGTCGACTCCGAGCCGGACAAGTTCCTGATGCCGCCGCGCGCCGATCTACGGTACAACTGGGCGGAGGTGCGCCTCTCTGCCATCGACGACGCAGAGATGCGCGACCTGGTCCTGGACGCGTGGAGCATGGTGGTGCCGAAACACGTGGCTGCGGCGCACCGCCACATCTGATCACGAGGCCGGACAGGCCGGCCGCCGCGCGATGATCGCAGCGGCCGGCCTGGGAACGCTCAGGCGGGCTCGACGGTGTTGGGTGGCCGCCCGCGTACGATGAGCGTCATGCCGGAGCCCTCCCTCGTCGCCACGCCGATCGAGCTCGAGCACTCCCTCGAGGAGCATCGCAAGCAGCTGAACGGCTACTGCTACCGAATGCTCGGCTCGCCGTTCGAAGCGGAGGACGCGGTCCAAGAGACGCTGCTCCGTGCCTGGCGCGGCCTCGACGGCTTCGAGGCTCGAGCGAGTCTGCGCTCCTGGCTATACCGCATCGCCACGAACGTCTGTGTGGACATGGCGGGAGCGCGCGCGCGCCGGGCGCTGCCGATGGACTTCGGGCCCGCCGCCGCACCTCTGGGGGAGAACCTCCGCACCCTCCCCGAGGCCACCTGGATCCAGCCGATCCCGGATGCGGCCGTTGCCGACCCGGCGGACATCGCGGTGACTCACGAGACGATCCGCCTGGCGTTCGTGGTAGCGCTGCAGCACCTTCCGCCGCGCCAGCGGGCCGTGCTGATCCTGTGCGAGGTGCTCCGCTGGAAGGCGAGCGAGGTCGCAGAACTCCTCGACACCAGCGTTGCGTCGGTCAACAGCGCGTTGCAGCGTGCCCGCGCCACGCTGCAGACGCGCGGTGTCGGTGCCGACGACACAGCCCCCGCCATGGACGAGGCACAGCGGGAGCTGCTCGCCCGCTATGTCGAGGCATTCCAGAGCTACGACGTTGGGGCACTCACCTCGCTGATCCGCGAGGATGCACGGCAGTCGATGCCACCGTACGACATGTGGCTGTCGGGTCGTGCCGACATCTTCGCGTGGTGGTTCGGACCGGGGATCGGCTGTCGCGGTTCGCGGCTGCTGCCCACCACTGGTGCCAACGGCACGGTCGCCTTCGGGCAATACAAGCCCAGTGCCTCGGGCAGTGGATACGACCCTTGGGCCTTACAGGTTCTCGAGATTGTCGACGGCGGCATCGCCGAGCTGACGTTCTTCCTGGACACCGAGCACCTCTTCCCGCTCTTCGGCCTGCCCGCGCGGCTGGAGGGATAGCGTCAGTCGGGGAGGACGTCCTCCAAGCCCATGAAGGTCAGCAAGTCACGCAACTCCGCCGAGGTCCGTTGCAGTCGGATGCGACAGTCGTGCCGCCGCGCGGCGAGCTGGAGCCGGGCCAAGGCGTCCACGCTGACCGCGTCAGCAGCGATGCCGCTGACGTCGCAGAACGCCACTGCCGTGTTGCTTCGCTCGAGCAGCCCGCACACGCGCGTGGACAGCCCGGGAAGGTCAGCCCGCGCGATCGGGCCGCGGATGGCGAAGGTCAGCTCCCCTCGCCGGTTCCCAGGTATCACTGCCCATGAGACTCCTGGGCGCTCCAGAACTCACCGGTCGCTGCCGGCGTCGTTCCGTCGAGGTCAGACCGGCACCGCGAGAGCCAGTGCGAAGCGCGACTGCGGGTCTGTGTACCACTCGCGCAGCTCCATCGACGCTTCGACGAGCTGCTGCTCGGCCGACTCCCGGGTGAACTTGCAGCTGATCTCGGTGCGCAGCCGCTCACCCGCCTCGAAGCGAACTGTCAACTCGGCACCGGGGATGGTCACAATCTGCGCCTGACGGGCCTGGAGATGCATCTCGATGCGCTCCAGGTCCTCGTTGTAGACAGGCGCGTGATCGAACGCTTCGGGATCGAAGTCCGCGCCGAGCTGGTTGTTGATCACCCGAAGCATGTTGCGGTTGAAGTCGGCGGTGACGCCGCCGGCGTCGTCGTACGCAGCGATCAACTCCTCGGGCTTCTTGACCAGATCGAGGCCGACGAGGAAGGCCTCTCCGGGAGCAAGGAGGCCGCGAACGTCCGCGTAGAAGCGCCGCCGCTCGGTGAGCTCCAGGTTGCCGATGGTGCCGCCTAGCAGGGCGACGAGCCGGCGACCCAGCCGCGGAATGTAGGCGAGGTGCTCGGAAAACGAGCCCACCAGGCAGTAGATGCTGAGCTCGGGATACTCATCGACGAGCTCCCGTCCGACGCGCTGCAGCGATGCATCGCTGACGTCGAAGGGGGTGAATGAGGTAAGCCCACCAGCACGCAGGCAGGCGTCGATGAGGAGGCGCGACTTGGTGCACGAACCGGCACCGAGCTCCACCAGCGCCTCAGGATGCAGAGCCTGCGCGAGATCATCGGCACAGTTGAGAAGGATGCTCGTCTCCGTGCGTGTATGGTAGTAGTCGGGAAGCTCGGTGATGGCGTCGAAGAGCTCTGAACCGCGCTCGTCGTAGAACCACCGAGGCGGCAGCTGCTTCGGCGTCGCTGTAAGCCCTGCACGGACGTCGCTGATCAGCTCGTCGCGTGCGCTCCGGCCGAAGGTGTGCACGGCAACGGTGAGCCGTGCCAGCGACATCGTCATGTCCGAGCTCTCGGTCGGAGCTCAGGCGTCGCGCGCCAAACGCAGGCCGGTGAACGGCCACCGCGCCGACGGCGGGAAGAAGTTGCGGTACGTGGGCCGTGTGTGCCCGGCTGGGGTCACGCATGAGCCGCCACGTAGGACGAACTGATTCACCATGAACTTCCCGTTGTACTCGCCCACTGCGCCCGCGGTGGGGCGGAAGCCGGGGTATGGGCTGTAGGCGCTTGCCGTCCACTCCCACACGTCGCCGAAGAGGCCGTGGTCGGCGTCGGCGCCGGAGTGCGGCTGGGGATGAAGGACGTCCGGCTCGAGGAAGTTTCCGCTGATGGGCGTGTCGGTCGCGACCGCCTCCCACTCCGACTCGAGTGGCAGCCGCACTCCCGCCCACCGTGCGTAGGCATCGGCCTCGTACCAGCTCACATGGCAGACGGGCTCAGCAGGGTCGAGAGGTTGCAGGCCCCTGAGCGTGAACACCGACCAGCCCTGCGCCTCCGGCAGCCAGTAGAGCGGTGCCGTCCAGCGCTGTTGCTGGACCATCGCCCACCCGTCCGACATCCACAGCTCCGGGCGGGTGTATCCGCCATCGGCGATAAAAGCGAGCCACTCCGCGCAGGTCACCGCACGGCTGCCCAGCGCGAACGGCCTCAACAGCTCGGGGTGCCGGGGCGACTCGTTGTCGAAGGCGAAGCCGGTGCCATCGTGGCCGATCTCGATCACCCCACCGCGATGCGATATCCACTCCAGCGGCTGCGCATGCGCCGTCCGACCAACGACGTGCCTCCCATAGCCGGGCAGGAGGGGATTGCAGAAGAACACGTGCTTGATGTCCATGAGCAGCAGCTCATCGTGCTGCTGCTCGTGATGCAGTCCGAGTTCGACGAGCTCTGCGACAACAGGCGCGGTTCCCGACTGGAGAAGGTCGACCATGGCGCTGTCGACGTGCCGGCGGTACTCGCCGATCTCGTATGTGCCCGGGCGGGTGATCAGGCCTCGCTGCGGGCGCGGGTGGCGGGCACCGACCGCGTCGTAGTAGGAGTTGAAGAGGTATCGGTATTGTTCGTGGTAGGGGCGATACCCGCTGGCATGAGCGCCGAGGACGAACTCCTCGAAGAACCACGTCGTGTGCGCGCGATGCCACTTCGTCGGGCTTGCGTCCTCCATGGACTGCACCGTCTGGTCCTCGGCCGAGAGCGGCTCGGCCAGGGCCTCAGTCAGGTCACGGACCTCGAGAAAGCGGGAGGCGGTCGGCGGGTCGGCATGGGGCACGGTCCGCTGTTCGCGTTCCCGCATCATCATCGCGCCCTAGAACTGCGTGCCCATCGGGCGATGGTCGCGCACCGCCTCGACGGTGCCGGTGACGACCAGCCGATCCACCGTCGTGGTGCGCGCTGTGGCTATCAGGGTGAGGCCGCGGTGGCTGGTCACGGAGGCCGAGGACATCCCGAATAGTGTAGGCGGGAAGGTCTCCAAGGCAGCCGCGTCATATTGGACCGGCGATCGCGGCACCCGTCAGCCGCGGCGGTACATGGTGACGGCCAGGGGCACGGCGGGCGACGACGAGAGTGCTCGTCGCGAGCCCAGTCATCCCTCGGTCGAGGGTCACAGAGATGGTCGCCACAGCAGCGATCAGGGCTTGGCGTACTCCTGGGCGCTCATGATCTCGAGACCGACGAACGGCTCGTCACCCTCGACCCAGGCATCGTGTCCCGGAGGGATGGTGAACGCCGAGCCTGCCACGACCGTGGTTTCGCGCCCGTCATTCAGTCGAACCGTGATTCGGCCCGAAACGACGTAGCCGACGTGGGAGACCTGGCACGTGTCGGTTCCGACCACGGGCTTGACGCACTCCGACCATCGCCAGCCGGGTTGGAAGGTGAACCGGCCGATCGTGAAACCTTCGAGATGCATCACCTCGACGGTCGTCTTGTCCGGCGTCCTTCGTTCGTCGGGCGAGTCCATGGAGCGGACATCAAGCTTGCTGACCGCGACCTGACCAGGCATCACGCTCACCTCCAACCGACCGGTTCGGCCGCGTTCCCAGGGTGGGAAGACCGGCGACGATACCAGCCGGAACGGTCACCCGCTCTCCATGTCAGCAGGGCGAGGGCCGGTGAGCGCTACGAGCACCGCTCGAAATCCCTCGAGATCGCGCGCGGTGAGGCGTCGACGCGTCTCGGCCTCGACCTCCAGGAGCGCCGCCGCGACGACCAAGGCTGCTGCACGGCCGCGCCGCGTCAGGGTGACGAGCAGTGAGCGCCGGTCAGCGTCATTGAGGCGACGCGTCACCAGGCGGCGCTGCTCGAGACGGTCGAGGATGCCGCTCAGAGTCGAGGGGCGATGCGCCAGGCTGCGCCGCAGCTCGCCCACAGGACGGGGACGTCCGTCGCTCAGCAAGGCGAGGATGTGCGCCTCACCCTGGGAGACACCCAGCTCCGCGAGTCGCGCCTCGAGGCGCAGGCCGACGGCGTGGGTGGCACGCTGGAGGTGGACGACGATCCCCGGGTCCAGCGTATGGGGGGCCGAGGAGGAGGAACCGTGAGCGGTCCGCGCGCGAGGCGGCTGCGGAGGTCGCATCCCTGACCGCAGCATACCCCGGATATAATACGCCTACGAACTATTCGCGACCGCGGCTGATCGGTTGGCACCCCGTGGCTGGCGGTTGGTCAGGGAGAGGGCGGACATGGCGCTCATGCACGGCGACCTCACCGACGAGGAGTTCATCGAGACGTTCGAGGAGGCCGCCTTCGCGCCTACAGAGTTCCCGCATGAGGCGCATCTGCGCATGGCGTGGATCTACGTTCGCCACTTCGGTCGCGCCGGCGCAGTGGAGCGAGCCACTGCAGGGATCCGCCGGCTGGCTGCGGCTCATGGGCATGCCCACCGGTATCACGACACCATGACCAGGGCCTGGGTGTACCTCATCGCTGTCCACGTCGACCATTCGCCTGCGGCCGGCTTCGAGGCGTTCCTCGACGCCAGCTCTGACCTCCGCGACCGCAGTCTCCTTCTACGCCACTACACACCAACTGCCCTGTCGAGCCCGAGTGCCCGTGCGGGCTGGGTCGCCCCGGACTCGCGGCCCATCCCGGGCGCGCCCTCGATGGCTGCTCAGCCGCGTGGCGCGTAGGTGAGCACGAGGACGCCATCAGTGCCGCCATGAGGTGAAGCGCAACCGGGTGCAGGGAGGTCGCTGCTCTCGCGTAAGCTCGGCGTCTGAGGAGCGGCGAGCGGGCACTGCTGGAGGAAAGGCATGGCGGCGATCAAAGAGACCATTGAGATTGCGCGGGGCCCCGCCGAGGTCTTC
>Ga0070707_100004230_pt1 | contig 13436 bp, 11 predicted proteins | sample KBSK5502metaG_FD_65468 | JGI IMG/M metagenome (GOLD analysis project Ga0070707, IMG submission 65468) | Corn, switchgrass and miscanthus rhizosphere microbial communities from Kellogg Biological Station, Michigan, USA - KBS K5-50-2 metaG | ecosystem: Host-associated > Plants > Roots >... | reverse complement strand
CGCGCAGCTGGTTCGTGAAGATGCAGATCGTGTCGGTGCGGTTGAGCGTGCCGGCGAGCTTGCGCAGCGCCTGGCTCATCAGCCGCGCCTGCAGGCCGACATGGCTGTCCCCCATCTCGCCCTCGATCTCGGCCTTCGGCGTCAGCGCCGCGACGGAGTCGACGGCGACGACGTCGAGGGCGCCGGAGCGGATCAGCAGCTCTGTGATCTCCAGCGCCTGCTCGCCCGTGTCCGGCTGGGAGACGAGCAGGTCGTCGATGTTGACGCCGATGTTGCGCGCATATTGGGGGTCCATCGCGTGCTCGGCGTCGATGAACGCGCAGATGCCGCCCCGCCGCTGCGCCTCCGCGATCACGTGGTAGACGAGGGTGGTCTTGCCCGAGGACTCCGGGCCGAAGATCTCGACGATCCGCCCGCGCGGCAGGCCGCCGATTCCCAGCGCGAGGTCGAGCGCGAGCGACCCGGACGAGACGGCGCCGACCGACACCGCGGCCGCGTCGTTCATCTTCATCACGGCGCCCTTGCCGAAAGCGCGCTCGATCTGCCCGAGGGCGGTGTCCAGTGCTTGCTCGCGATCCACCTCTAGCTCCCTTCTAGCGCAACCGATTGCAGGACTTCGTACTGCGCCCCCGACGGCCGCAGAACGGACATATAAACAGCAGCTTCGGACGTCACGAACGGTTCCAGCTCCGGAAGCGACGGCTGGAGCCGCGGCCGCTCGCGAAAGCGAATGACGGTGAGGTGCGGCAGCCACGGCCGGCACTCCCGTTCGTAGACGCCGAGCCGCTCCAGGCGCTCGTGGAGATCGACCGCCACGCTCGCCGCTCGGCCACCCTCATCCTCGAGCACGAGCATGCCGACGCTCCGCGTCTCGCGGTAGCCCTTGACCGTGAGAGTCGCCGGTTCTCCAGCCGCGGCGGCCGCCCGCAGCTCGGCCGCGATCGCCTCGAGCTCGCCGGCGGGCCGGTTGCCGAGGAAGGCAAGCGTGACGTGGAGTTGCTCGCGGCCGAGCACGCGGATGCGATCCGCCCCACCGAAGGCGTCGGCTTGCCAACGGGACAGGTCCCAGACGGTCTCGTCGGGCAGGCGGAGTGCACAGAACAGGCGCAGGCGTTCACGGCCACCGACGCTAGCAGGCACATTCACACGGAACCGTCACGACTCTCTGACAAGAGCCGCCGCACCAGGTGCAGCGCGGCTACCGCTGCTCGCGCACGCACCGTCTCGCGGTCGGCCGGCACGCTGAAGTCGGCGGCGAGTTCTCCGTCCGGGCCCGTCGCGTGGAGGTAGACGAGACCGACGGGCTTCTCTGGCGTACCCCCGCCGGGCCCCGCCACACCGGTGTCGGAGACGCCGATGTCCGTCTCGAGCCGCTCGCGCACCCCCGCGGCCATGGCCGCCGCCGTCTCGGCCGAAACCGCGCCGTGGGCACCGAGCACATCCGTTGGCACTCCGAGCTTCCGGGTCTTCACGTCGTCCGCATACGCGACGACGGAGCCGCGAAAGACGTCGCTCGAGCCGGGAACCGTGGTCAGCCTCGCCGCGACGAGGCCGCCGGTGCAGGACTCGGCCGTCGCCAGGGTCAGGCCGCGATCGCGGCAGAGCTCGAGCACGATCTCCGCGATCGTCCGCTCGTCCTCGGTAAAGAGCGAGGCGCCGAGGCGCTCGCGCAGGCCCACGGCGATTGCATCCGCCCGCCCTCCGCCCGCCTCGCCGACGACGAGGTCGACGTGGATCTCGAAGTCGCGCGCGCAGACGGTCGCCTCTACCCCGTCCCCGTCGCCGCCGGCCTGCTCCAGCGCCCGCGCAACGGCGGACTCGCTAACGCCGTAGAACCGCAGCGTGCGGCGCTCAGGCGGCCGGGCGCGCGCGAGCACCTCGCGCACCGGCGGGCTCTCGAGCGCCGCCGCCCAGAGCCGCCGCAGCTCCGGTGGCGGGCCCGGCAGGACGACGAAGGTCGCACTCGAGCTTTCGATCACAAAGCCGGGCGCCGTTCCCGCAAGACCGAGCGAGTGAGCGCCGGCGGGCAGCGAGGCCTGCTTGCGCACGCCGGGCGCGAAGTCTGCGTACGGCCGGCCGAGCCGCTCGGCATGGCCCCGCGAAACGCCTTCGATCTCCCGCTCGAGCTTCGGGTCGGCCACCAGCTCTCGGCCGAGGACACGGGCAAGCGTCTCGACCGTCCGGTCGTCGTGCGTCGGCCCGAGCCCGCCGGAGACGATGCAGAGCTCGGCGTCGAGGCCGACGCGAAGCGCCGCTTCCAGCTCCGGCGGCGAATCGCCGACGATGACGATCTCCGCCGGATCGACGCCCAGCGAGACGAGCTCGCGCGCGAGAAAAGGACCGTTCAGGTCGCGACGGTCGCCGCGAACGAGCTCGCTGCCCGTAACGACGACGAGCGCGCGGGGAGAAGGACTCAACTCGCCGGCGGCGCCTTCCTGATCGAGGTCTGCGTCACGAGTAGCTCCTCGGGCTTGCCTATGGCGGCGCCGGGAATCAGTACGACTCGCCCGTTCAGCTGCGCGACGAGGTTCTGCGGCTTGCTCGCGGCGAACCAGATCCGCCGGTACGTGAACGGGAGCTGGTGGCCTTGCGCGAGGGTCCCGATGAACTTCTGCGGCCCGGCCGCCGAGCCGGAACGCACGTTGAGCCAGGAATCGCCGTTCGTGGCCGTCAGGACGAGCCGGGCCAGCGGCCGCGCCGGCTTGTGGTGCCGCTTCTTGGCGATCGCCGGGCCCTTCGAGTTGATCCCCTGAACCTGCGGATTGCCGCTCGAGCCCCACTTCCAGGCGCCGATGACCAGGGCGAAGACGACCGCAATCGCGCCGACGACGAGCAGGACGGCGCGGGTCTCGAAGCGCGGCCCGAGCGCCTGCGGACGGCGCTGATAGTCGCGTGGCCGCAGCGGGACATCCTCGTCGCCGGTGACGAACCGCGAGTTGTACTCGTCGACGTAGAGCTGGCCCTCGAGGCCGAGGGCGTCCGCGTAGTTGCGCAGGAAGCCCTTGACGTAGGTCGGCGCGGGCAGCACATCGAACTCCTCGGCCTCGAGGGCTTTCAGGTACTTGGAGCGGATCTTCGTCTGCTGCTCGAGCTCGGTGAATTCGAGCTGCTGCCGCAGGCGGGCTTCGCGAAGGCTATTGCCGATCTCGAACACGGGCTCGCGCGATTGTAGTGCCGCTGAGGCGTCGCTTGCGATGCCGTCTAAGAGGTCGCGCGATTCACTCGCGCTACCGCTAAACCCGGATGGGCCCGCGCCTATCCGACCAGAGTCAACACGAACCTATTCCGACCAGAGGAGCAGCCCGTAGAAGGCGAGCGACAACGCGGCCGTTAGGCCGAGGCAGATGCCGAGCAGCCCCAGCCACTTCCCGAGGCGCGCCGTTCCTTCTCCGACGCGCGCAAGCGTCCGCTCGACCTTCACCCGGGCGCCGCGCGCGAGAACCACTGCAATCAGGCCGAGGAGGGTCCCCCCGACCGCCTCGCCGCCGACGGCCTGCGGCAGGTCGACGCTCTTCAGGCGTGTTGAGTAGAGGGCCACCGGAATCGCCGCTAGCGAGAGCAGCCCGAATACGACGGAGGACCGTGCGCGGCCGTTTCGCATTCGAGCGACGCTATTGCTTGACGTACGGACGGCCAATGGCGGCGGGGGGAATCGAGCGGCCGATCACGCCTGCGACCGCGATCAAGGTCAGGGCGTACGGCAGAGTCTGGAAGAGCACAGGCCACGCCGCCGTGTTCGAGGTCGAGAGCTCGGGGAGCCGCAGCGCAAGCGCACTCGAGAAGCCGAAGAGCAGCGCGGCCGCGAAGGCGCCGAACGGTCGCCAACCGCCGAAGATCAAAGCGGCCAGCGCGATGAAGCCGCGCCCCGCGGTCAGGTTCTCCGTGAATGAGTTGAGGAATCCGATCGAGAGGAAGACCCCGCCGAGAGCCGCGAGCGCCCCCGACAGCGTGACGGCAGCGTAGCGGGTGCGATAGACCGGGATTCCCACCGTGTCCGCCGCCCTGGGGTGTTCACCGACCGAACGGATCCGCAGCCCGACCGACGTCTTGAACATGACGACGTACGACACCGGCAGCAGAAGCAGCGACAGCCAGACCATCAGGTTCAGCGAGCCGATCGAGTTGTAGAGGAAGTCGCCGAAACCGTGCGGCGGAATGTGCGAGAGGAACTTCAGGGTCACGTTGGGGATCGCCGGCAGGTTGTTCGGCGTGCCGTTGTTGCCGTAGTGCTGGTTGTACAGGTAGCCGGTGATCCCGAGAGCGAGGAAGTTGATCGCGGTCCCGGTGACGATCTGGTCCGCACGCAGGCTGATCGTGAAGATCGCGTGCACGAGCGCCAGCAGCGCCCCCGAGAGCATCCCGATGAAGAGGCCTCCGACCCAGGAGCCGGTCTTGTCCGCGCCGTAGGCGGCGAAGAACGCGCCCATGAGCATCATCCCTTCGAGGCCGATGTTCACGACCCCGCTGCGTTCGGAGAACATGCCGCCGATCGCCGCGAAGGTGAGGGGTGTCGCAAAGCGAAGCGTGGCCGCGATCAGCGCCGACCAGACGAAGACGCCTTCGAGATTCGACGACGTCGCCCTCATCGCGAGCAGGGCACCGGCCATGCCGACGACGCCGATCACGATCGCTGCGCCCCCGATTCGCACCTGGCCCCGTGAGATCGCCCAGATCCCTGCCGCGGCGGCGAGGATTCCAACGGCCACAGGCGCGGGCGCCGTTCGCACGCCGAACGGCGGCAGCGCGAGCCACAACGCCAGGACTCCGAGCCCGACACCAACCAGCCCGATCGTTCGCGGCGCGCTCGCCCGCGTCCAGGCGGCACGCTGGAATGACTCGGCGCTGACGCTCAAGACCGCTGAGCCTCCTGGCGCTGGCGTAGGCGGACCTTCTTACGCGCCTGCCAAAGGTAGAGGATCAGCAGGTCGGCGCCGACGAAGAGGACGACGAGCCCCTGGATGATCCGGGTCAGGTTGCTCGCAAGCTGGGGCTGGAAGACCGAGGGGTCGAGGTTCCTCGACGAGGTGCCGTTCAAGAGGGCGCCGAACATCAGCGCCGAGAAGAGGATCCCGACCGCGCTGTTGCGGCCGAGCAGGGCGACCGCGATGCCGAAGAAGCCGATCTGAACGCTCTGGACCGTGGTCAGGTCGAGGTTGAACTGCCATCCAAGCAGGTCGATCGAGCCCGCGAGACCGGCGAAAGCTCCAGAGATCGCCATCGCCAGGAAGTAGTTGCGCGCGACGCTGATGCCGCCGTAGCGTGCGGCCTCGGCGTTGAAGCCCACGGCGCGCACCTCGTAGCCGAGCGTCGTCCGGTTAAGCAGGATCCAGTAGACAACGAGCGCAGCGAGGGCGATGAAGAAGCCGACGTGCAACCCCTGGAGCAGCGGGTTGCCCCAGAAGACGTGCAGGTGAGCACTCGGCGCGATCGTTCGCGTCACGGCGGCCGATCGCTCCCGCGGGTCTTGCATCGGACCGTTGAAGCCGACGAGATAGCTCGCGACCCACAGCGCAATCCAGTTCAGCATGATCGTGGTGATCACCTCATGTGCGCCGGTCGTCGCCTTGAGTAACCCGGCGATGCCCGCCCAGACCGCGCCTGCCAGCGTCGCAGCGATCATCGCGATGATCACGTGTAGCGGACCCGGGAGGCCGGAGAACCAGACTCCGAACTGGACGGCGACGACCGCGCCAACGGTGTATTGGCCGTTGCCACCGATGTTGAAGAGCCCGCAGCGGAACGCGAACGCGACGGCGAGACCGGTCAGAATCAGCGGCGTGACGATGATCAGGGTCTGCTGGAGGTTGAGCGCGGTCAGGTTGTTGGTCTGCCAGCCCGTCCACTCGATGCCGTTCGGGTAGAAGGTGTGCCAGTGCACCGAGACCGGGCTGAGCCAGCTGAGACCGCTGCCCTTGAAGATCGCCTTGTAGGTACTGACCGGATTCTTCCCCGTAGTCGCATACACGACGAGCCCGCCGACCAGGAACGCGACCAGCGCCGTCAACAACGGCGTGATCACGCCCCCGGCGCGCTGATACAAGGCGAAGCGGGCCGCGACGGAAGGGACGGCGCCTTCGGGTGTCGGCTCGGGCGCCTCGGGCGTCGGCGTCTCGCCCGTCAGGTCGCTCACGCCGCGACCTCGCGTCCTCCGCCCGTCATCTCGATCCCGAGCCGCTCCTCGCTGACGTCGGGACTGTGCTCGGCGACGATCTCGCCCTCGTAGACGACCAGGACACGGTCCGAGAGCGACAGGATCTCGTCGAGCTCGAGCGAGACCAGGAGCACCGCCTTGCCGTTGTCGCGAGCCTCAACCAGCTGGCGATGAACGAATTCGATCGCGCCGACGTCGAGGCCTCGGGTCGGCTGAGCAGCGATCAGGACGCTGGGCTCGCGTCCGATCTCACGAGCGAGCACGACCTTCTGCTGGTTGCCGCCGGAGAGTGCAGCTGCGCGTGTCTGGGGCCCCCCGCCCCGGACGTCGTACTGCTTCAGCAGGTCGCGTGCACGGCGAATCAGCTGCCGCGGGAACAGCCAACCCCAGCGCGAGTCGGGGGGTTTGTCGAAATCGTGCAGAGCGAGATTCTCCGCCAGCGAGAACTCGAGCACGAGGCCCCGCAGTTGGCGATCCTCCGGAATGTGGCCAAGGCCGAGATCGAGGATCGACGACGGGTTGTCGCCGGTGACGTCGCGTCCGCCGATCGAGACAGCGCCGGAACTGACGCGCCGCAGGCCGCTGATCGCATCGATCAGCTCCGATTGACCGTTGCCGTCCACCCCGGCGAGCCCGACGATCTCTCCGCTTCGGACATTGAAAGAGACGCCGCGGACCGCCTCCAGACCGCGGTCGTCGACCACGTGGAGATTCTCAACCGAAAGCAGCGTCTCCGCCACGGACGGTGCGGCCTTGTCGACGCGCAGCAGGACGTCGCGGCCGACCATCATTCGCGCCAGCTCCTGCTCGGTCGCGCCCTGGCGGTCGACCGTGTCGATCCGCTTCCCGCGCCGGAGGACGGTGATCCGGTCCGCGATCTCGAGCACCTCGTTGAGCTTGTGCGTGATGAAGATCACGGACATGCCTTCCTTCGTCAGCGTCTTCAGGATCTCGAAGAGCTCGTGTGCCTCTTGCGGCGTCAGCACGGCCGTCGGCTCGTCGAGGATCAGGATGTCCGCGCGCCGGTACAGGGCCTTCAGGATCTCGACCCGCTGCTGCTGCCCGACGGTGATCGACTCCACCCGGGCGGTCGGATCGATGGCGAAGTTGAACGAGCTCGAGAGGTCGGCCACCCGCTTGTTCGCGGCCCGGTAGTCGAGCAGAACGCCCGCGTGGGTGGGCTCGCTCGCTAAGACGATGTTCTCCGCCACCGTCATCACCGGGATCAGCATGAAGTGCTGGTGCACCATGCCGATCCCGTGGCTGATCGCGTCCTTCGGCGAGTGCAGCCGAATCAGTTCTCCCTTGACGAGAATCTCGCCCTCGTCCGGCTGGTACAGGCCGTAGAGGACGTTCATCAGCGTCGACTTGCCGGCGCCGTTCTCGCCGAGCAGCGCGTGCACCTCGCCGCCGCGGAGATCGAAGTCGACGTGGTCGTTTGCGACGACTCCGGGAAATCGCTTCGTGATCCCGCGGAGCTCGAGAACCGGAGGCTCGTCAACCATGCCGCGGTAATCCTAGGGGGCGGGACGGTGCCCGCCCCCTAGAAGTGTCTTCGCTCGCTACGAGGTGGGTGGAACGATCTTGCCCTGAGCGATCAGCTTCGCGATCTTGTTCACCCTCGTGGTGATGTACAGCCGGTCATGCGCCGAGAGCTTCTTGCTCAGCCTGCCGTAGCCGACGCCCCCGTTGCTCAGGCCGTAGTTCTTGTTGAAGCCGCCCTTGAATCCCTTCGGATTCTTCTTGAAGGCCGCGATCGCGTCGTAGACGGCGCGGTCGACGTGCTTCGTCGCACTCGTCAGCATGAACGAGCCGAGGAAGTACTGGTCGGCGTCAACGCCGATGCCCCAGATTTGGTTCTGCTTGGCAGCGCTGAGCCCGCCAAGGCCACACGATCCGGCCGCCTCGAAGACAATGCCCGAGCCGGCCTGGATCTGGTTAAGCGTCGTCTCCTTGCACTTCGCCTGATCGGCGAAGGTCGGATCCTGTGCGTAGTCGATCTTGACCGTGACGTGCCGGTTGGCCTTCTTCGCACCGGCCCTGTAGCCCGCGAGGAAGCGAGTGATCGCGGCCACCTTGTTCGCGCCGACCCCGCTGACGATCTGCTTGCCGTTGTGCGGATGCAGGTGGATCTCGAGGCCGGCGATGTAACCGACGAGGTAGCCCGCCTCTTGTTCCCTGAACTGAACGCCGCGGACGTTCGCCGGCTTGGTCGAGAGCGCCGACCAGTCGACGTCGATACCTAGGAACTTGGTGTTCGGAAACGCGGGCGCGACAGCGTCGAGGGGTCCGAACTCGAAGTTGATCCCGACCCCGATCACTAGGCCGTAACCCGCCTGAGCGGCGGACTGGAGATTGGGCTTGCGGTCGGCCGCCGTATTCGAGATGAAGACGCGACCCTGAATACCGAGCTGCTTCTGCGCCCGCACGAGCCCGACGTACGACAAGTGGTTGAAGCCCTTGTCGTTGAGACCGCCGACGTCTGTGACATCGGCCACCTTGATGGTCGCCTGGTTCGAGGCGCCACCGCCGCCTGCGACCATCAGCGCGACGAGCGCCGCGGCGATCGCAAGCGTGAATATTCGTGACTTCACGTAATCCCTCCTACGCGGATGAGAGTTTGGTCGATGCTAACTCGCCTGACCCCGTCGAGGCGAGTTCTCGGAATGTAAGACGTGCCGGTGTCGCCTTAGTTGGCCATCATGCGGGGCAATTCCGCTTCGTCGACCAGCACGCGGCGAGGCTTCGAGCCCTCGTAGCCCGAGATGATGCCGCGGCGCTCGAGCATGTCGATCAGGCGCCCCGCACGGGTGTACCCGACGCGGAGACGGCGCTGGAGCAGGCTTGTGGAGGCGGTTTGAGCGGTCACGACGATCTCGATGGCGCGCTCGAGCAGCGGGTCCTCGTCGGGGTCGAACTCGCCGTCCGCGTCGTCGTGCTCATCGGGCGGCGGCTCGGGAGCCTCGAGCAGGCTCTCGTCCAGCTCCTGCTCGCGCTGCGCGCGGCACTGCTCGACGATCAGGGCGATCTCCTCCTCGCTGACGTAGGCGCCCTGCAGGCGCTGGAGACGTGAGGTGCCGAGCGGCTTGAAGAGCATGTCGCCCTGGCCGAGGAGGCTCTCGGCGCCGGAGGTGTCCAGGATCACGCGCGAGTCGGTCTGGCTCGAGACGGCGAAGGCGATCCGGCTGGGCACGTTCGCCTTGATCATCCCCGTGATCACGTCGACGGAGGGCCGCTGGGTCGCGAGGACGAGGTGGATGCCGACGGCGCGCGACTTCTGCGCCAGTCGGATGACGGCGTCCTCAACGTCCTGGGGCGCGATCATCATCAGGTCGGCGAGCTCGTCGATGACGACGAGCAGGTGCGGCAGCGCCGGCTCGCCACGCGAGCGGAAGGCGCGGTTCGCCTCGTTCAGATTCCGGGCGCGCACCGCCGAGAGCCGTTCGTAGCGGCGCTCCATCTCGCTGACGACGTTGGCGAGGACGGTCGAGGCCTCCTTCGGGCTCGAGACGACGGGCGTCAGCAGGTGCGGGATCGACTCGTAGTAGCTGAGCTCGATCTTCTTCGGGTCGATCAGGATCAACCGCACGTCGTCCGGGGTCGATCGCAGCAGGATCGAGGTCAGGATCGTGTTGATGCAGCCGGACTTCCCTGAGCCCGTGGTGCCGGCGATCAGGACGTGCGGCATCCGGGCGAGGTCGGTCCAAACGGCAGAGCCCGAGATGTCCTTGCCGAGCCAGACCGAGAGCGGGCTCGCCGTCTGCGGGAGGTCGTCGAAGATGTCGCCGAGCGCGACGTAGTTCGGGCTCGCGTTCGGGAGCTCGACCCCGACCGCCTGCTTGCCCGGGATCGGCGCGAGGATGCGGATCTCCGTCGTCGCCAGCGCGTAGCTGAGGTCGTCCTTGAGCGCGGCGACCTTCGAGACCTTCGTGCCCGGCGCGAGCTGCAGCTCGTAGCGCGTGACGCGCGGGCCGGAGATCTGGCCGATCACCGTCGCCTCGACGCCGAAGTGCGCCAGCGTCTGGACGAGCGCATCGGCGACGCGCGCGTTCTGGTCGGCCGAGTTGCCGCTGACGGCCGGCGAGTGGCGCAAGATCTTGCGGTCCGGCAGGCGGTAGTCCTTGGCTACCGCCTCGCCGACGTCGAACAGGCTGGTCTGGTCGGGCGCGGTCTCGGGATCGTCGAGCAGCAGCGGCGCCGGGCCTGGCGGGTCGGCCTCGACGACGTCGGGGTACTCGTTGACGCCGTCGAGTACGGGCGCGTGCAGCTCCGGCCGCAGCTTCTCGACCGGCTCCACCAGGCACAGATCGGGCATCGTCTCCGGCGGGGCCGTCCGCGCACGCTTGGCGGCCTCGGCGGTTGCCCGAACCGCCCGACCCGACCGGCGGATGAACGCGCCGGCGGAGGCGCCGCTCAATAGCAGCGAGCCCGCGATCAACGTCGTCACGCCGACGATCAGGACGCCGGTCGAGCCGAGCGCGAGTCCGAAGCCGAGCGCGAGCACCGTGCCCATGTAGCCGCCGTGCGCCCTGCCGAGCGTCAGCATCAGCCCTGCGGTGAAGACCGTGAGCCCGGTCCGGAACGGCCGCATGTCGAGCAGCTCGCTGCGGGCGAGAAACAGGGCGCCGACGATCATGCAGGCGGCCGGGAAAATCGCCCGCGCGGCCCCGATCAGCGCCCCGAGCCCGTCGACGGCCAGACCACCGGCGAGGCCGCCGCTCCAGCCCAGGTAGACGATGGTCGAGAGAAAGACCCCGAGCGCAGCGAGCGCGAGCCCGATCAGCTCCGGGTGCTGGTGGCCGCGGTGTGTCGCGGCGCGCTTCTTCTTGCGCACGCGCGAGGGCGCGCGTGGTTTCAGCAAGCGTTTCTTGCGACGGCGGGCCACGGCCGCACGTCATTCGACATGCTCCTAGGGAACCCCTGCTCTGGGCAGTGTGCTCGGCGGCCTCTGAGCTAAGCGGCGATGGCGCGCAGGTCGTCGAGCGTGCGGCCAAGCAGGTTCTCGCGCAGGTCGAAGAGGCCGGCCCAGAGCGAAGAGCGGTCGAGCGAGGCTCGGATCCTGGCGGCGTCGGCTAGTCCCTCCAGCGCCCGGACGAAGACGGCGAGCTCGAGGTAGGTCTGCGCGACGCGGATCGCGCTGGCGTGCACGCCGGCTCGATTGAGGATCGGCTCCCACTCGAGCAGCTCGGCGGCACCAGGCGCGCCGTACCAGGAGCGGCCCTCGGCGTGGTCGGCTTCGAGCTCGAGCAGGTAACGGCCGAGCGGACCCTCCAGCCCCGAGAGAGCAGTCTCGATGCGGTCGGCCGCACGACGTAGCGCCGCCTGGCGCCGTCCGGGCGTGGCCGGTTCGGGCTCGCCGCGCGCCCAGCGCTCGAGCAGCCGGCAGAAGGCGAGCGCGCTCGCCTCGCAGGCGCCGAGCTGTCCGACCAGACGCCGCCCGGTCTCCTGCACGGCCGCGTTGTCCTCGAGCACGTCGGCCCAGCCGGGCTCGTATGCCGCGCGAATGCTCACACTTCTACAACTACAGGAAGAATCATTGGCCGTCGACCCGTACGGTCGTAGACGAGCTGCCCGAGCCCGTCGTGGAGGTGCTCCTGGAGCAGCTTGATCTCGATGATGTTCTCCTCCAGGCACTCGTCGAGAACGCGCGAGGCCTCGTCGCGCATCTCGTCCAGGAGCGGGCCGGAATCGGCGAAGCCGCGCGCGATCAGCTCGGGTGGGCCCGCGCTGGCGCGGCCGTTCGTGCCCGCGAGCGTGGCGACGACGATCAGGACGCCGTCCTCCGACAGGTGGCGGCGGTCTCGCAGGGCGACGTCGTGGACGTCGCCGACGCCGAGGCCGTCGACGAACGTCACGCCCGAGTCGACCTCGCCGACGATGCGGGCGCCCTCGGGCGTCAGCTCGACAACGGTGCCGTTCTCGGCGAGCACGATCGCCTCCGGCGGCACTCCCCCCTCCTCCGCCAGCCTTGCGTGCGCGGCCAGCATCCGGAACTCGCCGTGTACCGGCATCATCGCCTTCGGCCGGACGAGCGAGATCATCGTCCGCAGCTCCTCCGCGTGGCCGTGGCCGGAGACGTGGACCGGGGCGTTCTCCTGGTGCAGAACCTCGGCGCCGAGCTTTGCGAGCTGGTTGATGGCGTCGTGGACGCGCAATTCGTTGCCCGGCACCGGCCGCGCGGAGATGATCACGGTGTCGCCGCGCTCGACGTGCACGGCCGGGTGGTCGCCGTAGGCGATCCGGACGAGCGCCGACAGCGGCTCGCCCTGCGAGCCCGTGCAGAGGATCAGCACCTGGCCCGGGTCATACTCGTCGAGCTCGACCGGGCGGATGAGGATGTCGTCGGGCATGTCGATGTAGCCCAGGTTACGAGCGATGTTCAGGTTCTTGCGCATCGAGCGTCCGACCACGCAGACCTTGCGGCCGACCTCGACGGCGACGTCGGTCGCCTGCTGCATCCGGTGCACGTTGGACGCGAACGAGGCAACGAGGATTCGGCCCGTGCGCTGCGGGATGATCTGGCGGAACGCCTCGCCCACCAGCCGCTCCGAGCCGGTGACGCCCGGCCGCTCTGCGTTGGTCGAGTCGCCGAGCAGCAGATCGACGCCGCGGTTGCCGATCTCGGCGAGTCGGCCGACGTCGGTCCGTAGGCCGTCGACCGGGGTGTGGTCGAGCTTCCAATCGCCGGTGTGCAGCACCCGCCCCGCCTCGGTCTCGAGCAGTACCGCGACGGCGTCCGGGACGGAGTGTGCCATCCGGATGAACTCTGTGCGGAAGGGGCCGAGGTCGAGCACGCCCGCCTCGGGATCGAGCTCGCGCAGCTCGGAGGCGCGCAGCAGCCCGTGCTCGTCAAGCTTCGACTTGACCAGTCCCAGGGTCAGTCGGGTCGCCCAGACCTCGTCCACCGGAACCTCGCGGAGGAGGTACGGCAGCGAGCCCACGTGGTCCTCGTGCGCGTGGGTGAGGATGACGGCGCGAACGGGCCGACCGCGCTCGCGCAGGTAGGTGAAGTCCGGGAGGATCAGGTCGACGCCGAGGTGCTCGTCCCTCGGAAAAGCGAGCCCGGCGTCGACGACGATCGCGTCGTCGCCGTACTCGTAAACGGTCATGTTCTTCCCGACCTCGCCGAGGCCGCCGAGCGGGATGATTCGTAGCGCTTCGGGCATCGTCGCAGTTTAGGCGTGGAGCGGTCGTGTAAAGGCGGTTCCGGGTTTAGCGGCCGCGCGAGTGAATCGCGCGGCCTCTTCTGGCCGGCGTCGCAAGCGACGCCTTGGCATCGCCGCAG
>Ga0070707_100004228_pt1 | contig 13440 bp, 12 predicted proteins | sample KBSK5502metaG_FD_65468 | JGI IMG/M metagenome (GOLD analysis project Ga0070707, IMG submission 65468) | Corn, switchgrass and miscanthus rhizosphere microbial communities from Kellogg Biological Station, Michigan, USA - KBS K5-50-2 metaG | ecosystem: Host-associated > Plants > Roots >... | reverse complement strand
GGGTACAAGGCCGTCGTCATGGCCGCCGAGGCGTTCGGGCGGTACTTCCCGCTGCTCACCACCGCAGCGGGCACGGCGAAACCCGCGAACGTCCTGATCCTCGGCATCGGCGTCGCGGGGCTGCAGGCGATCGGCACGGCGCGCCGGCTCGGCGCGGTCGTGAAGGCGTACGACGTCCGGCCCGAGACCCGCGAGCAGGCCGAGTCGCTCGGCGCGCAGTTCGTGACCCTCAAGACCCAGATCGACGCCACCGGCGCAGGCGGCTACGCGCGCGAGCTCACGCCCGAGGAGCGCGCCGCCCAGCAGGCCGAGCTCAACGAGGTCATCGGCGGCATGGACGTCGTCATCACGACGGCGCAAGTGCCGGGCCGGAAGCCCCCGGTGCTGGTCACCAGGGACGCTGTGGCCAAGATGAAGCCGGGCTCGGTCATCCTCGACATGGCCGCGTCGGCGCTGGGCGGCAACTGCGAGCTGTCGAAGGCCGGCGAGGAGGTCGTGACCGACAACCTGGTCACGATCATCGCGCCCGAGAACCTGCCGGCAACCATGCCCGTCGGTTCGTCGCAGTTCTACGCCCGGAATATCTCGGCGCTGCTGCTCCAGCTGCTCAAGGACGGGGCGCTCAACCTCGATCCGGCCGATGAGATCGCAGGCCCGGTCACGATCACCCACGGTGGCGAGATTCGCAGCGACGCGGTGAAGAACCTGCTCAACCCGGAGCCGAGGGCATGAGCCCGGAGCTGCTCGCCGCCCTGACCGTGTTCGTACTCGCGATCCTGTGCGGCTTCGCCGTGATCTCGAAGGTGCCCGCGACGCTGCACACGCCGCTGATGTCCGGCGCGAACTCGATCCACGGCATCGTGCTCGTCGGGTCGATGGTCATCGCCGCCTCGGCGACCGACCCCCTGAGCCAGATCCTGAGCTTCGTCGCGGTCGCCTTCGCGACGATGAACGTCGTCGGCGGCTACGTGGTCACCGACCGGATGCTCCAGATGTTCAAGCGCAAGCCCGCAGCCCCGAAGGCTGCGGAAGCCGGCGCCGGTGAGGCGCCGAAGGCCTGATGGACACGCTCGACGCCCTCGTCCGGCTCGCATGGCTCGTCGGCGCCGCCGGATTCGTGATCGGGCTGATGCGCATGAACTCGCCGGCGACGGCGCGAAACGGGAACCTGCTCTCCGCCGGAGGCATGGCCATTGCGATCGGCGGTACCGCCGTGCTGCTGGCCGCGCGCGGTGAGGCAGGCCTGACGGCGTGGATCATCATCGTCGCGGGCATCGCCCTCGGCGGCGGCCTCGGCCTGTACACGGCGCGGACCGTGAAGATGACCGCGATGCCGCAGCTGGTGTCGCTGTTCAACGCGGTCGGCGGCGGCGCGGCGGCGCTCATCGCGATCGACGACTACATCCGCCTGTCGAACGTCCAGACCTTCGCGCCGGGTGGCGCCATCCCCCTCGAGGTCGCGGTCCCGACGGTCCTCGACGTCGTCATCGGCTCGATCACCTTCACCGGCTCGCTCATCGCCTCGGGCAAGCTCATGGGCGTCATCCCGGGCAAGCCGATCAAGGTCCCGGGCGGCCAGCTCGTGACGGGCGCGCTCGCCGCGATCGTCGCCGTGGCCGCGATCTACCTGTGGCTCGGCAACGTCAGCGTGCCGGTCCTGTTCCTGATCATCGCCGCGTCGTTGACCTTCGGGGTCACGATGGTGCTGCCGATCGGCGGCGCCGACATGCCGGTGGTGATCAGCCTGCTCAACAGCTTCACCGGCACGGCTGTCGCCATGGCCGGCTTCGTGATCGGCAACGACGTCCTGATCATTGCCGGCGCCCTCGTCGGCGCCTCGGGCGCAATCCTGACGAAGCTGATGGCCGACGCCATGAACCGCTCGGTCGTGAACATCATGGTCGGCGGCTTCGGTGGCGGCGAGGGCACGGTCAGCGTCGGCGGGCCGGAGGGCGGCACGGTCCGCTCGCTGGGCATCGACGACGCGGCGATCCAGCTGGCCTACGCCCAGAACGTGATCATCGTCCCGGGCTACGGCCTGGCGGTCGCCCAGGCCCAGCACGCGGTGCGCGAGCTGGCCGACCTCCTGGAGCAGCGCGGCGTGAACGTGAACTACGCGATCCACCCGGTCGCGGGGCGCATGCCGGGGCACATGAACGTCCTGCTTGCCGAGGCGAACGTGCCCTACCCGCAGCTGCGCGAGATGGAGGACATCAACCCGGAGTTCGAGCGCGCGGATGTTGCATTGGTGGTTGGGGCGAACGACGTGACGAACCCGGCGGCACGCCGCTCCGGGACGCCCGTGAGCGGGATGCCGATCCTCGACGTCGACCATGCCAGGTCGATCATCGTGATCAAGCGCTCGATGGGCCGCGGCTACGCCGGCATCGACAACGAGCTGTACGTGAACCCCAAGACCGGGATGCTCTTCGCCGATGCGAAGCAGGGCCTGGCCGACCTCGTCGCGGCGGTGAAGGCGCTCTAGCTCAACTCGCCGGGCCTGGCTCGGCGATCGACACGTCGACCACCTCTGCTCCGAGCACGTCGACCAGGTCCTTCGGCGCGAGGTGCAGATTCACGCCCCTCGCTCCCCCGCCGATCGCCACGACCGGTTGATCCAGGAACGCCGCGTCCGCGATGACAGGCCAGGCGCGCGTCGAGCCGAAGGGCGTGATCGTGTACCGGACGTAGCCGGTGACTCGCTGCGCCTCGTCCGCGTCGGGCAGGGACAGACGACTCACGCCCAGGTGGCCGCGCAGCTTCGGCCAGTCGAACCGGCGCCCGGCGGGGATCAGCACGAACAGGTAGTCGTCCTCGCCGCGGCGGACCACGATGGTGCGCAGGAGCGCCTCGAGCGGGATGCCCTGCATCTGGGCACTTTCCTCGGCGCTGTTCGCGGGCTCCGTCCGGACCACGCCGTGGGCGACACCGAGGCCACGGGCAGCTGCGATCGCGGGAGTGTCTTCGGCGGCGTCCATCGGGCGACATGATCGCCCAAGCTCAGTCGGCGGGTTTCTCGGCCCCGTCGGGCTTGTCCTCTGGCGCGTACCACTTGTCCCGGTCCGGGAACGCCTGCATCAGCTTGCGCAGCAGGCGGTGGAGCTGCTCGCGCTCCGCGGCCGTGAGCGCGGAGGCGATCCGCTGCTCGCGCTCTGCCTGCGTCCCGACCGTGCGATCCCAGGCGGCGTGGCCCTTCTCGGTGGGCTCGATGAGCTGACCCCGGCGGTCGTTCGGGTCGGGCAGGCGGCGGATCAACCCGGCCGCCTCGAGCCGATCGAGGCGATTGGTCATGGCGCCGCTGGACAGGCGCATGTCGCCCGCGAGCTGGCCGGGTGAGCGGCGGTACGGCGGGCCGTAGCTGCGCAGCCGCCCGAGTAGGTGGAATGCGCGCCGATCGAGCTCGTATTTGGCGAGCGTCTCCTCCATCGACCGGTCGAAGTCCTTGTACAGGTTCTGGATGCGCTCGACGATGCCCTCGGTGGTCATGTCGAGATTCGGGATCTCGCGCGTCCAGATGGCGAGCCAGTCATCGAGCCGGTCGTGCTCTGGCTGGCGCTTGCTGCCCATGTCCCAGCCAGTATCCGCCTCCCTCCGTCTCGATGTCAAATCACTTGATCTCGTATCGCTTGACATCAAACTATCTACTCCGATACGATCCGGTCGTTCGACATCGAGAGGTTCGACATCGAGCAAAGGAGTCACCGCGAAGGGCAGGGCAGATGAGATGGATGCAGTGACGAGCTTCGAGCTGGAGGCGCAGCGGCGCCGGGAGACGGTCGCGAGCGATCGCGGCGGAGCGTGGGCGCCCATCGAAGCGTCGACCCAGACGGTCGAGGCCAGGATCGTCGAGCCTCGACGACCGCGCCGGGCGATCAGCGCTCCGGCCGAGTGCGAGCCCGCGCCCCTGACGCGGCAGGCCGCCGGCTAGGCCGGGTCAGCCCGGGAACACCGTCCCGCCGTTCGGCGACAGGACCTGGCCGACGTAGCCGTCGCCACCCGGCCCGACGAGGAACTCGATCGTGGCTGCGATCTCGTCGGGCTGCAGGAACCGGCCGATGAGCACCGTCTGCCGCTCGGCCTCGATCTCGGCAGGCGTGTTGTCGAAGAGCATGGGCGTCTCGACAGGACCTGGCGCGACGGCGTTCACGAGCACGCCCTGGCCCGCGACCTGGCGCGCCAGGGAGCGGGTGAACCCGATGAGCGCCGCCTTGGCAGTCGCGTACTGCACGCTGGTGTGACCCAGCCAGACCGCCTCCGACGCAACCAGGATGACGCGGCCCCAACCCCGCTCGAGCATCGCCGGGAGCAGGGCGTGGGTGCACAGGAATGCCCCGAGGACGTGGCTGTCGATCACGCGCTGCCAGCGCTCGAGGGTGACGTCGACGAACCGGCCCTCGCCCGCGAGCCCGGCATTGTTGACCAGGATGTCCGCGGCACCGAGCTCGGCGCCGAGCCTGTCGACCGCGGCCTCCACTGCGTCCGGGGTGGTCACGTCGGCATGCAGCGGGATCGCCGTCCCGCCCGCGTCGCGGATCTCGCGCGCGACAGCCTCGACCTTGGCCGCGGTCCGGCCGAGGCAGCCAACCGCGACACCTCGATGCGCGAGGCGGAGCGCGGTCGCGCGACCAATCCCGGAGCCGGCTCCGGTGACAAGCGCGACGCGCCCGCCAAGGCTGCCGGCATCGTCCTGCATCGGCGTCCTCACCCGGCCGCGAGCTCGATCCGGATGCGCTTGTTGATCCGGCCCTTGGACTCGTAGCCGGTGACCCGGATCGGGCCGACCTCTCGGGTGTTGGCGACGTGGGTTCCCCCGTCGGCCTGCAGGTCGAGACCGACGATCTCGACCGTGCGCACCTCGGCGATGCCGGGCGGAAGCAGGTTGATCTTGGTCCGGATCAAGTCGGGGATCGCGAACGCATCGTCCCGCGGCAGGACGCTGACCCGTACCTCGCGCTCGGCCGCGAGCTCGCGGTTCACGGTTGCCTCGATCTCGCCGACCAGCTCCCCCGACATCCGCTCGAACTCGAAGTCCATCCGCCCGGTGCCCGGCTCCATGTTGCCGCCGGTGACCTGGGCCCCGTAGTCGCGCCAGACGACCCCGCACAGGGTGTGCAGCGCTGTGTGCGTCCGCATCAGCAGGTGCCGTCTCGGCCAATCGATCTCAGCGGTGATGAGGTCGCCGACGGCCGGCGCAACGCCTGCCGTGATGTCGTCGGGATCGAGGTCGTGCAGGATCTCACCCTCGGCCTTGCGCGCGGACCGGACGTGCCACGCGGCGCCGTCGGCGGAGCGGGTGATCGCGCCGGTGTCGGCCGGCTGCCCGCCGCCGCCCGGGTAGAAGACCGTCGACTCGAGCAGCACCCCGGGGGCAGGCCCGACCTCGACAGCGAGGATTCGGGCCACCGCGGAACGCGCGTAGGCATCCGAATAGCACAGCTGCTGGCCTCGGGGCACGCCGAAAGAGTACCGAGGTCCGGTGCATCGAGGCATCGGAATAAGCCGCAGGTAAGCGGCCGTCGGTAGGGTCCGAGCCATCGTCGTGGGCGGCACGGAGTGGTTCGCGCGAGTCGGGTGGGGTCGCGTTCAGCCGTTGGCTCCAATGGTCCTGGTCGGACCCCTGACTATCGTCGCATCGACTCGGTGTGCGGCCGTTCGTACGTTTGGCGCCCTCGATCGGCGAGGTCGAGCCCAACTTCGAGGAGACAGTACTGATGGCCCACCGCATCCGACGGGCATGGACCTTCGTCATGGCAGTCACGCCGATTGCGGCGATTGCCCTGGTCGAAGCGGCCATGCGGCGCTGGAGCTAACCCAGCACCACCACCTACCCTCCGAGGCTGATCGGTCCCTTCCTCCCGATTGGCCAGACGCGCGAACAGGACCCGGAACCTCCTTCCGGGTCTTGTTCTTTTTCCGGGGCTTTGCCCTTCCGGCGTTCGACTAACGGGCGCGATGGGCGCCCGCGGGCTCAGGTCGACGCCAGGGCCGGCTTGCCGGCCAGCGGCGTCGGGACCAGCTCCAGCCTGATCGCAACCATCGCCGCCTCGACTCGGCCTGAAGCGCCGAGCTTGGCCAGGATGTTCCCGACATGGACGCCGACGGTCTTCTGGCTGATGAACAGGCGCTCGCCGATCTCGCGGTTCGTCCGACCCTCGGCGATCAGCGCCAGCACCTCGCGCTCGCGGCGCGACAGGCCGAAGGCCTCCTTCTCCCGCCGCCCTGGGTCGTCCGGGGCGAAGGCCGCGGCGATGCCGCTGCCGGGGGCAGGTGCCGGTTCTGGGACATCGCGGCTGGCGATCGGCTCACCGGTGCTGCCCGGGCGGGCAGCCGCTGACGCTCGCGGGCGGACCTCGGGGGCCATCACCGGCCGGCCGGGCGTCGCGGCATCGGCCGGGCCGGCTCCCGGCAGCGAGATGAGCGCGCGACTCGCGAGGTTCGTGAGCTCGCGCAGGAGGGGCCGCGCGCCGAGCTCCCGCGCGATCCGCGCCGCCTCGAGGAGCGGGCCGCGGGCCGCGGCGCGGGCAACCCGTGCATCCCTGCCCGGGAGCGCCGCTTCTGCCTGACGCCAGCGCGCCCGCGCGACCTGGTATGGCTCGCCGGCATGCTCCCAGGCCTGCGCGGCGGCATCCCACAGCACCGGGTCGTCACGGCCGTCGAGACGAGCGGCGAAGGCGCGGCCGGTGGCGAGATTCGCGTCCGCTTCGAGCCGGCTCGGCGCGCCTGGTGCGACGCCGCTGGTCCGCAGCACGGTCTCGGCCTCGGCAAGGATTCGCTTGCCCCGCTGCCTCGCGCCACTGATCTCGGGCAGGGCGTGCCGCTCGCGCGCATCCGTGGCGACGGCTGCCTGGACCTCGAGATACGTCGCGGCCATGCGCGCGGCGAGGGCCCAATCCTCGGCTCTGCGGACCAGCGCCCAGCCCCGTTCGACGGCCCGCCGGGCATCGGCCACGTCGCCGCGCCACAGCGCGAAGGACGCCGCAGCGCGGGTCGCGGGCACCTCCAGCTGGGGGTCCGGCGCGTGATCGATCTCGAGCGGGCGCCAGCCGAGCAGTGACGCCGCGCGCTCGTCGACGCTCGTCTCCACCTCGAGCATCGCGGCGGTCATCGAGGCGTCGGCGAAGGCGACGGCGTCAGGGCTCCACTCCAGCGCGGTCCTGATCGTCTCCCGCGCCTCGGCCCAGCGGCCGGCGTTGAACAGCGCTTCGGCGATGTTCCCGCGCAACGAGTTGCCATAGGCGACTTCCAGGCCATCCGCACGGGCCCGCTCGATGGCCTCGCGGGTGACCTCGATGGCCTCGTCGCGCCGGCCGAACAGGGCCAGGGCCGTGGTCAGGTTCAGCGACGCCCGGAAGGCGACATCCGGATCGTCCAGCTCGCGGGCCAGCTCCAGCGCCCGCCGCAGCTGGCGGATGCCCTCGTCCCCGGCCGCGCCCCATGCGTTCGCCACGCCGACGGTGCACAGGGCGTGCGCCTCGATGCTTCGCCCCGCCTCGCCGACGTCGTGGGCCAGCGCGATGGCCTTCTCGCCGATCCGCGTCGCCTCGGCAAAATGGCCGAGCAGCATCAGCGTCTGGGCCAGGGAGGCGAGGATCCGGGCGCGGAGCTCGGAGCGGTCGCGTGGCACGATCGAGGCCGCCCGGCGGTGCTCGGCAAGCGCACGATCGTGGTCGCCGAGAGCTCGCGAGACGCGCCCGAGCATCTCGTAGATGGACGCCGCGATCTCGGCGTCCTCGCGCTCGCCGAACCGGCCCACCGCCGACTCGAGATATGCGAGCGCACGGTCCGCGCGCCCGGCGGCGAGGGCGACCTCGGCCGTCTCGTACAGCAGCTTGCCGTCGGCCGCGTGCGCCCCGCTGGCGGCGCCCAGCTCGAGTGCCAGCTCACGCGCGGCGAGGGCGTCGGCCGCGGAGTCCAGCCGCTCCGCGCTCGAGGCGGCGGCGAGGGCGGCGGCGCGCGCGCGGGCAGGCTCGAACGCGGCCAGCCAGTGGGTCAGCGCCGACGCCTGGTCCGAGCCGGACGACGCGGCCAGTGCGAGGTGGTGCCGGCGGCGCTGGACCGGCAGCAGGTCTGCCTCGATCGCCTGGGCGACGAGCTCGTGCCGGACCTCGAGCCGACTGTCCGCCCGCTCGACCAGGAAGCCGTGGTCAAGCGCTTCCATCACGCCGGCGCGGAGGTCGGCATCGAGGACCCCGTCGCCGCGGCGGGGCCGGGTCGTCGATCGTGGCGGCAGCCCATCGACGAGGCTCTCGAACGTCGTCGCGACCGTGGCCAGCTCGCCCCGATCGAGGGGCCTGCCGGCGGGCGCGAGCAGGCGCAGCACGCGCCGGCACTCCGACGCACGGCGAGCGAGGCGCGCCAGCACCAGCTCATCGAGCGTGGTCCCGAGCGAGACGCCGGGCAGCTCGCGCCGGGCCGCGAGGACCTCCTCGGCCACGAGCGGGTCGCCGCCCGAGCGCTCGGCGACGAGGAGCAGCGCGGCCGCGGTCGGGCGCTCGCCCTCGATCTGGGTCACGAGCTGCGCGAGGTCGAACCGGTCCAGTGGACCGAGCTCGAGTCGGGCGGGCGGGTCCGCCGAGGCGGTGATCGCCGACAGGTCGGGCAGGAGCGGATGGCCGCGCGACAGGCGATCCGTGCCGTAGGTCAGGACCAGGCAGAGTCGGGCGGGTCGCGCGACGCGGGCGAGGAACGTGGCCAGCGCACGTGTCCCCGCGTCGGCGTGGTGCAGGTCCTCGAGAACGAGCAGGACGGGCTGCCGCTCCCCCGCTCGCTCGAGCAGCCCCTGGATCGCCTCCGCGATCCACGCGCCGCGGCGCTCCGGCGCGATCGACTCGCGGCGGGCGTGGCGAATCGCGCCGCCGAGCCGGGGCGCGACGGACGGCAGCAGGCGAGCGATCGGCTCGGCGCCGGGACCGGCGACGGCCTGGAGCAGCGTGTCGTCGAGTGCTCCGAGCCACGGCGAGAAGCCCTCGACGATCGGACCGTATGCCGCGTGGGCTCGGGCCGGCACCGCCGTGCACCGGACGACCTGAAAGGGCTCGCTGAGCCGTCCGACCCGGCGGACCGCCTCCGTCACGAGCCTGCTCACGCCGATCCCGCCGGCGCCGGACAGGAGCAGTCGCGGGCTCCCGCCACTGACGGCGCCCTCGAGCGCAACCGCGAGGTGGGACAGCTCCCGCTCGCGCCCGACGAACCGCTCGCTGCTGAACCTCGCGGGCATGCGTGCATCGTGCCACACCGCCACGGGGCACCGACGCACCGTTACCCTCCCGCGGATGGCCGCCTCGGTACCGACCGCCTCGTTGTGGCGCAACCGCAGCTTCGTGGCGATGTGGTCGGCGGGCACGATATCGATCTTCGGCTCGCTGATCACGCGCACCGCGTTGCCGTTCGCGGCGATCCTGGTGCTGAATGCCGGCCCGCTCGAGGTCTCGGCCCTGCGCGGCGTCGAGCAGGTCGCCGCGCTCATCTTCGGGCTGGTCGCCGGCGCCTGGGTCGATCGGCTGCGGCGTCGGCCGATCATGATCTGGGCCGACATCGGCCGCGCCATCCTGCTCGGCTCGATCCCGGTCGCCTTCCTCGCCCATTCCCTGGGCATGACCCAGCTCGTCGTCGTGGCCTTCTTTGCGGCCGTGCTCTCGACGATCTTCGACGTCGCCGAGCGGTCCTATCTGCCGTCGATCGTGCCGCGAGAGCAGCTCGTCAGCGCGAACAGTGCGATCACGGCAGCAGGCTCGGTCGCCGAGTTCACGAGCTTCGGCCTCGGAGGGTTCCTCATCAACCTCCTGAAGGCGCCGATCGCCATCGCGGTCGATGCCGTGTCGTTCGTCGTCTCGGCGCTGCTCCTGAGCCGGATCCGCACCGAAGAGGCCCCGCCAAAGCCGGCCCACGATCGCGAGCCGGTGCTGCGTGAGATCCGCGAGGGCATCCGCATCACCGCCGGCTCCCCGGTCCTGCGCGCGCTCGCCCTTGCCCATGGCGGGACGCATATCGCGTGGGGCGTGTTCGGGACGGGCTACCTGTTGTACGCAACTCGGGAGCTCGACCTGGACCCGGCGGCCATCGGGGTCATCGCGGCGATCGGCGGGCTCGGCTCGCTCGCCGGGTCTGTCGTCGCGCCCAGGGCCGTGCGGCGCTTCGGCGTGGGTCGCACGATCCTCGGCGGCATGGTCCTGTTCGCCGTCGGCGATGTCTTGATCCCGCTCGCGCCGAGCCACGCGGCGCTCCTCGGCGCCACGTTCCTCATCGCCCAGCAGCTCATCGGCGACTCGGGCGGCACGGTCTACGAGATCGTCGAGACGTCGCTCGTCCAGTCGTCGGTCGACAACCGGATCATCGGCCGCGTGAACGCGAGCTTCTTCACGTTCACCACGCTGATGACGCTCGCGGGTGTCGTGATCGGCGGCGTGGTCGGCGAATACCTCGGGCTGCGCATCGCGTTCGGCATCGCCGTGCTCGGGGCGGTCCTCTCGATCGCGGTCATCTGGTTCTCGCCGGTCCGACACATGCGGGAGACGACGATCTCGGACGGCCCTGTCCTGCCCGGCGAGGAATCGCCGCTCACGGAGTAGCCCGATGGCCCGCCACCCACGGAACACACTGAACGAGCTGACAGGCGAGGAGTGGCTCTACTTCACCAAGTCCGTGTGGACCACGGCGTACCCATCCGAGCTGGGCCATGCGTTGCGCAAGGTGCATGGCGCGAACAAGCCACCGCGGCTCATGGCCAGGATCATCGAGTTCTTCACGAGGTCCGGCGAGCTCGTCCTCGATCCCTTCGCCGGCGTGGGCGGGACGCTCCTCGGCGCGGCGATCGCGCGCGGCCCGAGGCGGGCCCTGGGCATCGAGCTCGCGCCACGCTGGGCAGAGGTCTATGCACGAGTCGTGGCCGAGGCGCGCGCCGACCGCGACGGCAAGGGCCCGCTCCTCGCCGATCTCGGGCCGAGCGACCCGGGCGGGACGCGCAGCTTCGATCCCGCCGGCTGTGAGCTCCGCGTCGGCGACGCGCTCGAGATCCTGCCGACGCTCGGCGCCGAGTCGATCGACTTCGTCGCCACTGACCCGCCGTACAACGTCCAGCTGCCGATGACGATGTCCGGTGGCGCGCTCGCCGAGGCGTTCTCGAATCGACGGACCGACTATGCGATGGTCAGCGACGACCCGGCCGACCTCGCCAACGCCCCCGACTACCCGGCCTTCCTGGATCGGATGCAGGACGTCCTGGCGCAGCTGGCCCGGGTGCTGCGGCAGGGGCGCTACGCGGTGCTGATCGTTCGCGATGCGTATCAGGACGGTCGCTACGTGTTCACCGGATCGGACCTCGCCGCGCGCGCCGCGAAGGTCGGCCTGACGCCCAAGGGCGACCTGATCTGGTACCAGGCCGGAACGCGGCTCCGGCCCTACGGCTATCCGACGGGGTTCGTGCCGAACATCGCGCACCAGCACCTGCTGGTGCTGCGCCGAGATCGCGCCGAGGTCAGGCTCAGATCAGGCCGCGGGCGCTGAGCAGCGCCGTCAGGGCGTCGTCGGCCTCGGGCGCCTGCTGCCCGCGATTCGGCGCGAACGGAGCGAGGCGAGTCCCAAGTGTCGTTCGATGGACCCAGCCGTGGTCGCCGTTCGGGCAGGTCACCTCGACGAAGGCACCCTGGGCGCCCACGCCGAGGACCTCGTCGCCGGACTCGAGGTCCGCGAGACGGATGCCCATGACCTCGTCGGGGCGGTCGAGCAGCGGCACGACCGCATACCGGACAACGCGCACGTCGGCGTTGCTGGCCCGGTCGTCCGTGAAGCGCATCTTCAGCCGCGTCGCATGCGAATCGCGCAGGGGATCGGACCGTCTCGCTTCGATCAACGACGGGCGGCGCCAGCGCGGCACGTTGGCCTCCGGATCGGATGCCTTCGAGCTGAGCGGTGGGGCCATCGCATCAACCGCGGTCGACTCCTCGATGCGCTGCGCGGCCGCGGCCGCGGCAAGCGTGGCCTGCATGGCGGCCATCTGCTCGGCCGGCGCGCCCTGCCGAGGCCGTCGACCGACACCGATCAGGCCGACGATCCCAGCGAGGACGATGCCAAGGGCGATGGCGGTCGTGGGGCCGACGCCCGCGAACACAGCGGCCACGAGCACTGCGGTCATGACAAGACCCATGACCAGCAGGCGACCGAGTGCGCGGATCATTCCGTGCATTGGCTTCCGATCTCCCATGCGGGTGCGAATGACTACCCCCCGCGGTAGGCCATGAGCATCGGTTGCGATCGGAGCCGCCCGCAATGGTACGGGGGTCATGTCGGGGTGAGTCGATCCGGGCCGGTCCGGTTCGATCCGGTGCGCCGCGCACGGGGACGGAGCAGTCCGGGCGAGGGATCAGTCCCTAAACGGCGAGGGGCCTTCCGTACCCGGTCGAGATGACTCTGGCGGCGCCGGGGTCCTGCCCCCAACGGGCCATTTCGCGCGCCCGACGCGCACGCGAGGATTTCGCTCATGCAGGTTCTGCCTTCCCCCCGAGCCAAGTCCGGCCGTCCGAGCCGGATGGCCTTCTACACAGCCCTGTTCGTCGGCACGATCTTCACCGCCGTCGGCCTGGCGCTGCTGTACATCGTCTTCGGCGGCGCATTCATGACCCGCTTCATGCCGACCGGGCGGCCGTCGACCTATGACCTCGTCGTCGGCGCCCTGGCGTGGACCTTTGCGCTCACGGCGCCGGCCGGCTTCGGCCTGGTCGGACTCGCCCGCCTCGCCACCGCGTACGAGCGCTGGCGCGCACGGCGCCCGCGGGTCACGCCGGCGGTTCGACTCCGCCGCGCGATCGGTGATGACCACGTCATCGCGACCAACGTTCGACTGCCGGTCGGGAATCGGAATCTGCCCGAGCTGATCGTCGGACCGTTCGGCGCGGCGGTCATCGAGGAGCTGCCCCCGCCCGGCGCCGTGATGTCCCGCGGCGTGCGCACCTGGGAAGTCCGGGTCGGCAACGGCTACATCCGCACGATCGAGAACCCGCTCGACCGCGCCGCCCACGACGCGGAGATCGTCCGCACGTGGCTCTCGCCCGAGGACGCCGACCATGTGCTCAAGGTCTATGCCGCGGTGATCGGCACCGACAAGCGTGTCGAGCGGACCGCCGCCTGCGCATACATCGAGGCGAGCCAGATCCCGGAGTGGCTGAGCTCGCTTCCGCCGCAGCGTTCTTTCGACGAGGGTCGCCGCGATCGGGTCGTCAGGGAGCTTCGCTCCGCGCTCTGAGCTGGTAGGGGAGGGAGGACTCGAACCTCCGACTTCCGAGGTATAAGCTCGGCGCCTCTAACCAACTGGGCTACTCCCCCGCTTCATCGTACGCCGCGCCGCCCGCGTCTCATACCAGGAGCGGCTTCAGCACCTGGATCGCGACCACCAGCACGAGGTACGCGATCGGGATCGCCGCGAACAGCCCCAGCGCAGCGCTCCAC
>Ga0070707_100004227_pt1 | contig 13443 bp, 16 predicted proteins | sample KBSK5502metaG_FD_65468 | JGI IMG/M metagenome (GOLD analysis project Ga0070707, IMG submission 65468) | Corn, switchgrass and miscanthus rhizosphere microbial communities from Kellogg Biological Station, Michigan, USA - KBS K5-50-2 metaG | ecosystem: Host-associated > Plants > Roots >... | reverse complement strand
AGCTCGTCTGCGAGACCGTGTACTTCGATCCGGGTGAGACCGGCGCTTTTCAACATTTCCGCGAGTAGCGCGCCGATGTTCTCGACATGCGCCAGCAGCGCTTCGGCATTTTCGTACGCTTTCCGGCAAAACATTTCCTCGCCGTTGGAAGTAAACCCGTAAAAAAGTTTGAAGTACGGATGCAGGCTGACGAAATTCGATTTCACCTTCGCAGAGTATCCGCCGCAAACCCGGATGTCGATCTTGCGACGAGCGCCATTGCGGCTCGATTCATCAGTGCAATGGTAAACGATGAACGCGACGCGAGTTTTGTCCGCCTTGATCGGCTTCGTGTGCGTCAACGCACTCGCAGCTGAGCCGACCGCCGCGCCGGCGGAGTCCCCTGCTCCGACGATCGCGGAATCGGTCACGGACTTATCGGCCCAACGCGCGGCGATGGAACGCTCGCGGATTTATCACGCCGGCGCCGATTACAGCAAGTGGCTCGATCAAATCGCGAAAGATTCCGGAAGCGCGTTTTTGCAACGAAAGGTTTTTGAGAACGTCACCTGGATGCGATTGCTCGCATCAATCGGCGCGATCGCGTTGTTGTCGATCTTGGCCGGCGGTTTTGTTTGGATCGTCCACCGTCGCGCAGGCGAAATTAAATCGAGAAAGCATCAGTCCACACTCCAACTCGCCGCGTCGGCAATTCGGAAACCGTTCGCGTTTTTTCTTTTGACGTGCGGAGGCGCGTTTGCGCTCATGCCGCTCGCCACCGGCATCATCGGCCGGCCGACTCGCATCTTTTACGTCGGGTTGCTCACCGCGATTCTTTACGCGGGCTGGATCATCGCCCTGCTCTGGCTCGCATTCCGCGCCGTTCTCGCGGTCGAAAAACGGATGAACCAGTGGGCCGACCGCACCGGCAGCGTTGTCGGAAAAGTAATTATTCCGATCGCCGGTCACTCATTGCGTCTCGCGGTGCCGTTGCTCGGCGTGACTCTTTTACTTCCGCTCTTGCGATTGCCGGACAACTGGACTTGGGCCACCGAAAAAGGTTTCGGCATTTTGCTCATCGTCACGTTCGCGGTGTTGATTATTCGCAGCGTTAACGCCGTCCAGTCCGCGCTCTTGAGCCGGCATCGCATGGATGCGACGGACAATCTTTCCGCACGAAAAATTTACACGCAGGTCTCGGTCATTCGAAAAATCATCGTCACCACGGTCGTGGTCATCGCCACCGGCTCGATTCTGATGTTGTTCGATCCGGTGCGGCAATTCGGAACGAGCATTCTCGCTTCGGCGGGGATCGCCGGTGTCGTGATCGGTTTTGCCGCGCAGAAAACATTAGGAAATGTGCTCGCCGGAATTCAGATCGCGCTCACTCAACCGCTGCTCATCGACGACATCGTGATGGTCGAAGGCGAGTTCGGCCAGATCGAAGAGATCACGCTCACGTATGTAACCGTGCGAACGTGGGACCTGCGACGATTGGTTGTTCCTATTACTCAATTCGTCGAGAAACCGTTCCAGAACTGGAGCCGCGTTTCGACCGAGCTGCTTGGCACCGTGATCCTCTATCTCGATTATCAGGCGCCGATGGGCGAGCTGCGCAAGGAACTGAAACGTTTGGTCGAGAACGATCCGAAATGGGACAAGCGAGTTTGCGGGCTGCAGGTGACCGACACCAAGGAACACGTGATCGAAGTGCGCGCGTTAATCAGCGGCAGCGACCCAGGAAAACTCGGCGATCTCCGCTGCGAAGTCCGCGAAGGTTTGATTAACTTCCTCGTTCGCAATTACCCCGAAAGCCTGCCCCGCTCGCGCAACATGAATGTCGAGAATGAACATAGTGCCAGTCCGGCTCGGACCGCGAAGCGCAAAACAACCGATGCCGAAACCATCGCCGGCAGCGAACATGAACGAGGGGACAAATCGCCCGGAGTACACGCTGAAGACAAAGGCGACGGGGCGGTCCGCTGAGCTCAGCGCTTCATCCGGGGTGGACAAAGCGTTTCCAATGTTCTTCTGAAATGATGCTGATGCCGCTACCGGATTCGCGAAGTTCCACTGCGTGTTCTATTTTGCGCCCATAGTTTGTGTTTGCCCAATCTCGACTCGCAAAGGTACCGATCACCAAATAGTTGGTGTCTCGATTGGGCGACGCGTCGTCGGCGAATCCACCGAGATCTGAAATTGCGTCGAAGACTCTCCGACGCGTTCCGTACGCGAATCGTCCAGTAATTACGAAGATGTGCTTTGGAAAAACAACCGGATTCGGTAGTGGCGAATCAAGAGGAAGCATTGAAGAATACGTTTCGCTTGGATCGGACTGCTCTACGTGACCGCACAATGCCTCCATCACGTGTTTTAGTTCTTCTCGTTCCTCATCATCGCACACGCCATCCGCGAAAATGCGTTCAACTCGCGCAAGTACGTCCGTGAACGGCCAAATCGGTTCGTATTCGGCGAATTTCCGAACGTAGTCCGCGAAAAACTTCGCTTCGGCTTCAGTTACAACTCCATCCGCTAGAATGCCTGAACAGATGCCGGACAGCTGATCGATCGCCTTCGACACATTGTTTTCAAAGTTAAGTTTGAAGAGCCGCTTTGGCTGACCGTGCTCGTCTTTTGGGATTGTAAGTACGAATTTTCGCATCGGGGGCGTAGCGCAGAAATATCAAAAGGTGGCCGTCTCGGCAATAGTTTCGGAATCTATGATTTTGGCGAAGATAAGAGTGTTTACATTTCCCATTAACCCACTCATGCTGAGTGATTCAGTTGAGTTCCCCTATGGACGCGATACGCCAGCAAATTACTGATCTTCAAAAATCGTGGGAGGCCGTCCACGAGACCATTTTGGCAAATCCAGCGGTCGCCGCGCCCCATCTCGAAACGATCTCGGCAGAACAAATAAAAGAAGTTATTAATACTGCAGTTTGGTGGCTTGATCGCGCGAAGGCGCCGAAGGGTTTCGCTCCGCGGTTTCATTTAGCAGAGGCCCTGGTATCGACGTCCCTGTCATCGGCGCTGACGTCACTTAAGAGTATTCAAGGCGGGCAATATAATTTTCTGCCTAGTTTCCTAACAGCGCTCAATCAAATAATGTCGGGTCTCCACTCCCTGCTGGCATCATCGGAGCCCGACGACATGCGCGACCGGATTGCTTCATTTGGAATCGAATTTGGCGAAAAATTGGCACTGATAGACACCGCGCAAGTCGAACTCAAAAAAAAGGTTGATGCGTTGAAAGACGCTTCAAGCGCGGCGGAACAAATCAAACAACAGGTCGAAAGTGTTAAACAAAACCATGACTCCGCTGCCGCCACACTCAAAGACATCACAGCGACCCAAACAAAAGCGAATGAAGTACTCGCAGCAATCAAGGAAGATGAGGAAGCCACTGAAAAATTAAAGGAGGGCGCTTCCGCGATTGAAAAAAGGAGCAGCGACCTGGCAAAAACTCTGAAAGAACAAGCTGAAGCGTTGAAGAAACTTCAGGACGATAGCGGAAAACAATCTGAATTAATATCCAATTTGCTTCCTGAAGCAGCAGGTGCCGGTTTAGCATCTTCATTTGGGGCTCGTGTGCGCCGCCTTGAATGGACGAAATGGATGTGGATGTTGCTTTTCATCCTGACAGTTCTGGGGCTAGCGGCTTTTGCATGGCAGATTGTTAAAATACCGCAAGCGAATACCGAACAAATTTGGACTCACGTTCTACACAGACTGCCGTTGGCGAGTCCCTTGATTTGGCTGGCATGGTTCAGCGCAATCCAGTACGGAAACACGCTTCGCGTACAAGAGGATTATGCTTTCAAAGAAGCGACATCGAAAGCGTTCGAGGGATACCGTAGCCACATGGAGCATCTTGCCTCGGTAAGTTTGAAGGAAGGAAATACTGCAATGACAATGCTCGCAGCGAAAACAATTGAAATTCTGGGACATGAACCATTAAGGATTCTGGCGAAATCCGAGCGGGATGTCTCGCCGACGCATGCTTTCGCAGAGCTTTTACGCGCGAAGAAAGAGGCCATGAAGAGTCACGTTCTTGAGGAAATCGAACAGGTGACGAAGGCAACATCTCAGAAGTAACATGAAATTCGTCCGCACAAAGGCGGGGTGTTGTTTTGAAGCGCCGGGCGTCGCACCGTTCTGCCGCGGCGCGACAGCAAAAGACGACGCGCTGCATTACGCGAAAGAACGGCAAAAACCCAGGGCGCAGAGGTTCGCACCGTGAATGAGTCGGGCGCAATCCTCGAAGTGCAGCGGTCGGCGTGAACCGTTTAAATGTTGACTGAACGGAACCAGCTCTGGAAGGAAGTCTTCTTCGTTTATTACGAAGTGTTTTACACCGAGCTACTCAGCGAAGCGCTGGCTCGCAAATGGCTTGCTTTAGACACATTTGCGGGCATCACAATAGCTTTGACTGCGTCCGGCTCAGCGGTGGCCGGTTGGGCACTGTGGAGTCAGCCCGGGTTCAAGCCAATATGGGCAACCCTTGCGGGCACAGGAGCTCTTCTCTCGATTGTTCATCGAACTATTCATGTTACCCAGAGGTTGAAGGACTATTCCGATAGTGCGCGACGCTTGGCGCAACTCCGTGTGGAGTTCGAAGCCTTAAGGCATCGGATCAGGATGGCCAAGCCCACTGAACTCTCCGACGTCAATAAGAGATTCGAAGAGCTGAGGAAGTCGTCGGTCGATAATAGCCTCGTGACAAACGACATTTTTTTGACGTCAACACTGGAGGAGCAAACGCAGCAAAAACTGAATCGAATGTTAGCCAATGAAATCAAACAACCCGCACCAATCCGCGACACCTAAGCCCATTCGTAAGCCTGGTCCAGAGCGTCGAAGACCTCCTGATCCGCCACCCGATCCTAACGACCCTTAGGAACGGATGACCGTACCCAATAGGCCTAACCACGAAAATGGAAAATGGGGTCAGATCTCAACATTCAACATTTCAAGAAGTGACGGGTGACCTGAAGAAATTAGGAAGGAAAATTAGGAAGTAGAAAACGCAGGCGATGGCGCGTGCCGCCACACTTTTATCCAGACTATCGCTCTACGATCAGCGTGCACTCGCGGTTCTGTATGTTCGTGATGACCCATTGGCGCCAAGCTCGACCATCTTGTTCCCATATTCCTGATTTGCCGCAGAGCGGCGGTCTTCGTGGTTGAACTCTGTCACAGCATCAGCAGCGGGCGATTGACATCCTTGAGCGTCGTGCAGCCACAGAGGAGCATCGCTTCGTCGAGTTCGCGGCGAAGAATGGAGCGACTGGGGTGAGCGACATGGCCGGTAATGCCGCGAGGTAGCGGTCGAGCTCAGCGGGGGCTGACGAGATACAATTGAGACTGCTTTGCGCCGCTACGGTGTCAGTAGTGATGCATTAATCTCAGCCAGAGTCGTACAACCACAAAGAAGCATGGCCTCGTCCAATTCGCGGCGCAAAATGTTTAGTACTTGCAGCGCGCCTTGTTCGCCGGCGACGGTTAATCCCCAAAGAACCGGCCGGCCGATCATCACGGCGCGCGCGCCGAGCGCGATCGCTTTCAAGACATCGCTGCCGCGGCGAATTCCGCCGTCGATGTAAATTTCGCAACGATCGCCCGCAAGATCGACAACCTGCGGCAACACTTCACATGTCGCCGGCGCGGTATCGAGCTGTCGTCCGCCGTGATTCGAAACCACGATTGCTTTTGCGCCATGCTCAGCGACGCGACGCGCATCATCACCGCGACAAACTCCTTTGACGACGACCGGCACCCTGGTGCAGCCGCACAACCAATCGAGATCGTCGAAGCCGAGATCGGATTTAAAATTGTCGCGGACGTAGGCGGCGAGACCTGATCCTTTAACGTCTGGTATCGTCCCCTTCCCTAACGGCGCCAACGTGACGTTGGATCCAGTTGCGCCTTCGGCGCAGCCGTCATCAGTTCGTGGCAATTCTCCTTTTCCTAACGGCGTCAGGTTTTCGATAGTCAAACCTTGCGGCAACGTGAAGCGATTCCGCATGTCGCGTTCGCGGGTGCCGAGCCCGGGCGCGTCGACTGTGAGAACGATCGCTTCTGCGCCAGCAGCTTCGGCTCGCTTAACCAGCTCATGCGTGATGCCGCGATCTCTATATATATAGAGCTGGAACCAACGCGGACTGGCTGCTTCGGCCAGGACCGGCTCCATCGCCGTGTTCGAAAGCGAGCTGAGAATGAACAGCGTGCCGGCGGCTTTGGCAGCTTTCGCGGTCGCAATTTCTCCTTCCGCGCAAGCGAGTTTGTGGAACGCCGTTGGCGCGATGGCGATCGGCATCGAGATCTTCCGACCAAGTACCGTCGTGCTCATATCGCGATCGCGAACGCCGGCGAGCACGCGATAATAAAGTTTCAATCGCTCCCAGCCCACGCTGTTCTCGCGAAGTGTGATCTCGTCCAGCGCGCCGCCATCATAGTAATCGCAAACTTCCTTGGAAAGTTTTGCGCGCGCTGCTCGCGCGTAATCGGCGATGTTGAAAAGCGGATCGTGCATTGGCGAAAGAAACTAACCACGGATCGACACGAATTAACACGAAGGTTTTCCCAGAAAACGCCCGATGAACGGATTTCAATTCGTGTGTATTAGTGTCCATTACGCTCCCGCTAGCTCGACCATTTTGTTCCCCATATGCGGCTCGCCGCAGAGCGGCGGTCTTGGTGGTTAAGACGATTTTCGGATTGATCGGCACGTCGACGCTGATCGCCTCAGCGTGGGCGCTCACGCTGTCGCAAGATGATGATCGCGCTCGCGAAACCGCGCTGCAATGGCTGCAACTGGTTGATTCGGGAAACTACACGGATGCGACGCTGACGATGTCGGAGCAAACCCGCGGGCTGCGGGACTGGTCGAACTATCTCAGTACAAAACGCGCGCGATTAGGCCGACTGAACAAACGCCTCATTGTGGAAGTGAAGCATAGATCGACAATTCCCGGCGTCGCCGACGTTCGAAATTACGACATTCTTCGATTCAAGACTTCATTCGAACGCCAACCGGTCGCGTTCGAAGAGGTCGTGACCGCGAAGATGGGCTGTTGCTGGGAAATCTTCGGTTACGAAATCAAGTAACCGCGTTCTTGCGAAATTTATCCTTTTTTGCCCCACCGAACTCGCGGCCAACGGAACAAAGTTTGCCGCAGCCGTGGTTGACGCTTATTGAGGCGCGCCTTTCCAAACTGGAAAAACAACCCGCCCGGTCTTGAGACTTTGTGCTGCACGAGATACAGCGCAGTGCTTTGTGTTAATGTTGGTTCGATCATTGCCCTGGTAACCTCCACTTGATATTCGCGCCCGAAGTCGGGCGCGGTTGTGCCATTACTCCTTAATTAAGATCACTTTATCGGCGACATTTTCCCCGGCGGTCTTCATGTAGTGAACGCGCACCTTCTGGTCCTTGGTTAATGCCGGCGCCTCAACTGTTTTTCCATCCGCATCCACGTAAACGACGCTCTTGCTCAGCTTGAATTGCGTCGGCTCGTTTGGTGCCAGCGTAGCCAGGATCAAAACACTTCCAGGCGTGTACTCTTTAATAGTACCGGTGCTTTCAGCGCCCCCTTTCGGATCGGGACTACTACTGGTCGGTTGCGCGAACCCGAGGGGCGAAAGTGCAAGGGTGATCGCGAAAATCAAAATTCGTTTCTTCATAGCTCTTTTGGCAGCAATTCATTTGCCGATTGAGCTTTTAGACGCCGTTTTTGCGCAAAAATTCGATTCCTCGAAATTAGCCTTTAAATAGTTTCTGCAGTTCGTCGTAGGGCGCGGCGTGCTTCAGCTCTCCGAAGGTCCCCTGCTCGATCAATTCTTTGGCCGAGCGAACGAATCCGCCCCACGCTACGCGGGCGAACGCGCCGCCGACGCTGACGCGACGCGCGCCGAGCTCGGCTGCCTCGCGCATCGTGAGTCCGCCCGGTGCGCCGATCAAAACGTTCACCGGTTTCGGCGCGACCGCTTCGACAATTGCTTTATTGCTATCGCGATCTTTGAATCCCGGCGCGTACAAACATTCCGCGCCGGCTTCGGAGTACGCGACCAAACGTTTGATTACCTGATCGAGCTTTTCGCGGCCGACGAGAAAACCTTCCGCGCGCCCGACCAGCAAAACCCCCGTTCCGTGGAGCGCTTCGCGAACTGCGTGGATTCTTTCGACGGCAAGATCGACATCGTAGATCGGCGACTCTTTGCGATCGACCGCGTCTTCGATTGATAAACCGGCGACGCCGGTTTCAGCGCAAAGCCGCGCGTTTTCGGCGCACCAGTTCGGATCATCGGCGTAACCATTTTCGAAGTCCGCGTTCACCGGAATGTCTGTCGCTTCAACAAGCTCACGGATGTGCACGATCATGTCATCGCGCGAGACGGAGCCGTCAGATAATCCGCGCGAGAACGCGAACCCCGCGGACGTGGTCGCGATCGCTTTGAATCCGAGATGTTGCAGATATTTTGCGGTTCCGATGTCCCACGGATTCGGGATCGCGAAACATCCGCTCTCGTGCAGCTTTCGAAACGTGGCGCGCTTCTCTTCGATCGTTGGCATTGCTCAATGTGGCCAAAGAAGTCTTGACGACAATTGAGAATCCAGACTCGATGACGGGATGAAAACAAAACAATTCATCCTGAGTGTTTGTGTCGCCTTGATTCCGATGACGGTTGCATTCGCAGCAGGCACCGATGAGAAAGCGGTCCGCGACGCGGATGAGGCTTGGTCAAAAGTGGCGGGGGCCAAAGATCTGGACAAAACCGTGGCGTTTTATGCCGATGACGCGATCGTTCTGCCGCCGAATGAAGCGGCTGTGACCACAAAAGACGGAATTCGAAATCTTTGGAAAGGATTTCTCGATAGCTTGCAGAACATCAGTTGGAAAACAACGCGCGTGGAAGTGGCGAAGTCGGGCGACATGGCCTGTCTGATTGGCACGTACGAGTTGACCATGAAAGACGGCACCAAGGACAAGGGCAAATATTGCGAAGTTTGGGAAAAGAAAGCCGACGGAAAATGGAAAGTTGCCACAGACATGTTCAGCTCGGATTTGCCGGCAGCGCCGACAACTTCGCCCGCTCCGGGCGCCGCCGAGAAAAAATAGGCGCGCGGTATGCCAATCACTGCCTTCAATAGTCATACTGACGGCCTCGAGCCGGGTCAGCGAAGTCGCGAGCATTTCATTACCAACATCGATCTGGATGATGATCGCCTTTGGGTGCCGTACGCCGACGGCATTTGGTTCCAGCCATGTTTGTTTAATGTCACGAGCGGAGGGTTCAGCGTTGTGTTGAAAGGACTACCCGGCTCAATGGTCGGGACGCATTATCACGTCGGCACCGTTCACGGCTACACAATGCGCGGTCACTGGCGATATTTGGAACACGACTGGATCGCGAAGCCCGGAACATACATTTACGAACCGGCCGGCGAAGCGCATACGTTAGTCATCACGGATGATTCGCCGGAACCGATGGTAACTTTGTTCGTGGTTGGAGGCGGCCTCATCTATTTAGACAAACCGGTGGATGGTGGATTCGCCGCCTACGAGGATGGATTCACGCTTCTTGAACTGACGCGAAAGCATTATCGCGACGCAGGTCTCGACGCGAAAAAGCTGGACGCACTCGTTCGTTGAGTTCGACATTCTAACAATGGCTCGAGCCGATTTTGATACGGTTCGAAAAATTGGACTCGCGTTTCCACGCGCGCAGGAGGATCGCTACTACGGAATGCCTGCACTCAAGGTTGATGGTGAAGTTTTCGTTGTTCAGACCAGCCATCGCAGCGCGGAGCCGAATTCGATCAGCGTTCCAGTCGGATTCGAACAACGCAACAGACTCATCGCCGCTAATCCGCGCGAATTTTATTTGAAGCGACATTACGAGCCGTTTCCTGTTGTGCTCGTTCGCCTCGAACGAATCTCTCGCGAGAATTTGCACCGCCTGCTTCTCCAAGCTTATGACGCCGTTTCGAGCGGGAGCGTTCGAGCTGGTCAGCAGCGCGGGACGCGACGCCAAAAACATTCCACGAAAATAATTCGGCGGAAGCGCAGTCGATGATCAATACGCGCTGTCCGACTCGTCCAGATCGGAGAGCCGCTGCTGGATGCGGACATTCCAACTCCGGTGATCGGTCCGTCCGATGTTTTGATTCGCGTGGCTGGGGCTGGGATCTGTCACTCCGACGCGCATTATCGCGCTGGCGTTTCCAAGATCGACAATCTGCCGGTAACGCTGGGGCACGAAGTCGCCGGCACCGTGGCAGAAGTTGGCCATGAAGTTAGCAACGTCGCCGTCGGCGACCGAGTTTGCGTACACTATCTAGTACATTGCGGATCGTGCGAGTTCTGCAGGTGCGGGCTGGAGCAGTTTTGCCGCAGCGGACAAATGATCGGTAAACATCGCGACGGCGGATACGCAGAGTTCGTCAAAGTTCCAGCCAAGAATGTTTTCGTGCTGCCGGATGAAATCTTGTTCGAGATCGGCGCGATCATGATGTGCTCGTCTGCGACCGCGCTGCATGCTCTGAACAAGGCGCAGCTGAGACCTGGCGAGTCAGTCGCGATTTTTGGATTTGGCGGTTTGGGATTCTCTGCGTTGCAATTGGCCCGGGCCTTCGATTGCGGCGAGATCTATGTCGTCGAAATCAATCCGGTCAAACTTGCTTCCATCAAAAACCTTGGAGCTGTCGCGATCGACGCGCACGCCGGCGATCCGGCCGAGCAGATCAAAGAAGCGACCGCTGGAAAAGGCGTAGACGTCTCGCTCGAGCTAATCGGTTCGGCGAAAACAATGCGACAAGCTGTCCACTGTTTGGGCGTGCTCGGACGCGCGGCGCTTGTCGGATTAACCGTGGAATCGATGTCGATCTTTCCCTACCCGGAATTGATCAACATGGAAGCAGAGATCATCGGCGTATCGGATCATCTGGCGACCGAGATTCCGACGCTGATCGAATTCGCGCGCAGCGGCAGATTGCGTTTTCCGACCGAGGCTTTGCGCGTTGTCGATCTTGATGCCGGACAGATCAATGCCGCGCTCGATGCACTTCAGCATTCCATTGATCACGTGCGAACCGTTATCATGCCGAAGTGATAAGTGACCACCTAACAGAATTGGCCAAGCGTTACGCTCAAGCGTGGTGCAGCCGCAATCCGGATGCTGTAGTTGGCTTCTACGCGAAGAACGCGTCGATCAGCGTGAATGATGGAGCGCTAACGCCAATCGCCGACGTCGCGCGAAGTTTCATGCGCGATTTTCCGGACATGCTCGTGACCTTCGACAAACTGGAACCACGCGACGACAGGATTGCGTTTCATTGGACGTTGACCGGAACGCATGCAGGAAGCGGGAACAAAGTTCGGATCAGCGGCTACGAACTTTGGAAGATCGACAACGACGGCTTGATCGCGGAATCGAAAGGCCATTTCGACGCCGCGGATTACGAGCGCCAACTTCGGGAAGGCGTGAATTAATCACAATGTCGGCATTCGAGCACGTCACCGCGCTCTTGTCGTTCGTTTACGCCTTGGCGTTGACGCATTTGTTGGCGCGCATTGCTGAACTCGTCGTTGCGCGCGAGCGGGTAAAGTTTTCCGGATTGCTTGCGCTCGGCATGTTGAATGCCGTTCTCCTTGTGTTCGTAAATTGGTTGTCGCTTTGGGATTTGCGCTCAGTTACGAATTGGGATCTCGCATCAATCGCCATCCAATTTTTGTTCGCCGTCTCCGTCTATGTGATCTGCGCATTAGTTGGACCCAAGATTCCGGAGGAAGGCGTACTCGATCTGGAAGATTTTTTCTGGCGACAGCGCACTTATTTTTACGGCGCGATTATTGTCTGTCTGATTCTGGCGCTGCTCGCCAATCTCGATTTTTTGAAGACGCCGAACACGGCACTGTTGGTGAAAGAAAATCTGGGGACGATCGCGCTGTTGATTCCGTCCGCATTCGGATTGATATCACGCAACCGCGTGGTTCAGTGGACGGCCGGCGTTTGCTTTCTCGCGATGATAATTGGGTTCGCGATCATGTTCAGCAGCAACCTCGGCTAACCCGCCGATCGGACGGAAAAAAGCATTGACGGGTTGGCCAAATCCCGGCTTCATCTGCGCCATGAAATCAAGAACCACTTTAGTTTCTCTGGCAGTATGGCTTGCAGCGGGGGCGGTTTGTTTTGGCAGTTCGTTCGACGGAACCTGGAAGTTGAATGCAAAAAAATCACATCTCGGCCGCGGTATGGGCCGAAATAATACGGTCAAATACGAGATGGCATTCCCGTTTCGGACGAAGGTCACAGTGGACGGCGTCGATGCCAAAGGGAAGCCGACGCACAATGAATGGGTCGGCATGTTTAATGGAACCGATTATGCCGTGACCGGCGATTCCGAAGTCGATACCCGTTCCTACAACAAAGTTGACGATCACACGTTGAACTTTTGGCAGAAAAAAGGCGGAAAGGTCACCCTAAGCGGAAAGATCGTGGTGGCGCCGGATGGCAAGAGCAGGACCGTAACGACGACATCGATGGGCCGAAAAGGCAAAAAGATTCACGTCACAGCGGTTTACGACAAGGCATAACTCGGCGCTTGGAGTCAGAAATTTTCGAGCGGGATTCGGTCACAAAAAATGCCGAATCCCGTTTGACTTTTTTGGCGACCCCTTTAGCTTAGTGGCCCGCAAATAAGCGGTCCCGCAGAGGCGGGAATGTTCTCCTCTGGCTCGAAGCGAGCCGACGCTGGTCAGAATTCTGGTCTGGGTCGGGTTTTGTTTTGTACCGGAGGAAGGATGTCGATCTTTGAAAGTTTGGTTTTGGATTCGTGGTCACAGTTGTTCGGCGCAGGCCGGACAGAAGCGGATTCAAAATGAGATTAAGTCAGCGAAAATTGAATTGTGCGTTATCTGTCGATTTTCTTTGGAAAAAGAGATTACAGATCGGACAAACCCGCGTAAATGAACGGAGCTTTCGGGTTCCGGTTCAGACGCGGTTTATGAAAAGTCAGATCAATCCGTTCCGCTCACGCGGGACGGCTCAAACTTTCCCCGCAACCGCGGGGTAACGTTTTTAACGGAGAGTTTGATTCTGGCTCAGAACGAACGCTGGCGGCGTGGATAAGACATGCAAGTCGAGCGGGATTTTCTTTGGTAGCAATACCGAGGAAAATTCAGCGGCGAACGGGTGCGTAACACGTGGGCAATTTGCCTTAAAGTGTGGGATAGCTCGGCGAAAGCCGAATTAATACCGCATGTGGCTACTGGAGACATCTTCGGGACGCTAAAGGTGGCGCAAGCTACCGCTTTTTGAGGAGCCCGCGGCCTATCAGCTTGTTGGTGAGGTAACGGCTCACCAAGGCGTTGACGGGTAGCTGGTCTGAGAGGACGACCAGCCACACTGGGACTGAGACACGGCCCAGACACCTACGGGTGGCAGCAGTCGAGAATTTTT
>Ga0070707_100004226_pt1 | contig 13447 bp, 9 predicted proteins | sample KBSK5502metaG_FD_65468 | JGI IMG/M metagenome (GOLD analysis project Ga0070707, IMG submission 65468) | Corn, switchgrass and miscanthus rhizosphere microbial communities from Kellogg Biological Station, Michigan, USA - KBS K5-50-2 metaG | ecosystem: Host-associated > Plants > Roots >... | reverse complement strand
TGGATTGATTCGAGCTTCTCGATCAACCTCCGTTCGCGTGCCGCGCGCTCTTCAGCGTCGGCCCGCGCTCTTTCATAAATGGCTTCGAGTTGGCTGAGTCTTTGGATTTCTTCATCAGCTTGCCGTTGAGCCTGCGCTTCGGCCTGCCGCAGCGCTTCCTGATGAGTTGGCAACCGAGCTTTAGTTGCCTTAATTCGATTCAAGTGCTCGGCTTCGGATTTGCGCAGCGTCGCTACTTCGTCGATTACCCGCTGCTCCTCTTCTGCGAGCTCTTTGACGCGGGACTTGGCCGATTGGCGCGCCTCTTGCTGCTCGCGCAAACGGATCTCGGTTGCTTCGATTCGCTTGATCTGTTCTTCTTCGGCCCTTTTCAGCGCTTTGATTTCCGTATTGAGCTGCTGTTCTTTTTCGGCGCGCCGTTGCGTACTGACCTGGCTGCCGTGGCGAGTTTCTTCCAGCGCGCGCAGGCGACTCTCGGCCTCCTCAACACGCTTTACGTATTCCTCTTTGTTTTTGAGAATAGCGTCGAACTCGATGTTAACCTGTTCGGCCCGTTCGGCATGTTCCTGCGCTTCCGATTCAGCGATGTAACAGGCTTTCACCTGGGCCGCGAGGTGCGCCTGAATGTCTTCAATGCGTTTGACTTGTTCATCTTCCTGTTCACGTAGTACGCCAATCGTCAGCCTTAACTGCTGTTCCTGCTCAGCACGCATTTGCGCGCCCTCTTCGGCCTGACGACGACTCTCTTCCAGCTGCGGAATGCGTTCCTTGATTGCCTCGAGGCGCGCAATCGTTTCCTGTTCGGCCTGGCTCAGGGCGTCGAGTTCTTCTTTTAGCTTGTCTTCTTTCTCCTGTTGCAGCTTGGCCTGGGCGAGCGTCAGCTGATGCGTCCTGCGCTGCTCGACGAACATGGCTTCAACTTCAACGATTCGTTTCAGCAGGTCCTGCTCAGACTGCCGGAGCGATTCAGTTTCCGCCTTGAAGGATTGTTCTTTGCCGCGCAGTTCTTCGACCTGCGCACGTTGTTCATCGAGGGCACTCTGAACATTCGCGAGTTGGGCGCGGGCGTCATCGAGCCGCGCCAGCTGTTCAACTTCAGCCTGATGGGCAGCGTCGAGCTCGCTTGTGAGCGATTGCTCGTTTGCCGCACGGTCTTCTGCCTGAGTTTCGAGTTGCCTGATAACCTCTCTTAATTCAGCGAGCCGTTGTTCGTGCTGTTGTGCAGTCTGTTGTAAATCAGTTTCTGATTGGCGCAGGCCTTCGATTTCCGCCCTGAGTGACTGTTCCTTTTCGGTCAGACTCTGGATCTTCGCCTGATTCTCATGGAGTTTTCGTTCAGCAAACTCAGATTCGGCGCGCAGACTCTCGAGGTGTTTCAGTTGCTCAGTCTCCGCGGCCCGTTTGCCTTCGATTTGCGCCTTGATGGCCTCTTCAGTCACGTGCCGTTGTTGGGCTTCCGCCTCAAGTTGCTTGCCGGTTTCTCTTAGCTCGGCTAGTTTCTGTTCCTGTTTCTGTGCAAACTGCAGCGCTTCCGCCTCGGCGCGTTGATGGGCCTCTTCCTGTACTCGGAAGGCGGCGCGCGCGTGTTCGATTTGTTTTGTTTGTTCCTGTTCAGCGAGATGTATTTCTTCGATTTGAGAGTTTATCTTTTGCGCTTCACTGGAGAGTTTCTGCAGTTCAGCTTCGGCCTGCGAGCGTTGTGATTCGAACTCTGCATACCGTTGCGCCTCGGTTCGTATTCGCGCCTGAAATTCTGCCTCGAGTTTTTGCTGAGCCTCTTGCTGTGCGGTGAGACGCTGTTCCGCTTCGGCTACGCGCTTTAGGTGATCGTCTTCCTGGGTACGGAGCGATTCCAGTTGAGCGACCAACGACTCTTGTTTGCCGATGAGGTCCTGAAGGCGCGCGCCCGTCCGTTGCCGGGCATCTTCTTTGGCGCGAATGTCGGCGTCGGTTTCCGCGATTTGCACGGCCGAGGCCGCGGCGGATGATGCGAGCTGTTCGAGTTCGGTGGCTAAAACTCTCTGTCTTTCGACCAGAGATTCCAGCTTGGCTTCGGCTGCTTGTTTGGCATCCTGCTGGATCCTGAGCGCGCCTTCAGCTTCCGAGATGCGGGCCATCAGCTCCGCCTCAGCTGTGCGCAACGCTTCAGTCTCAGATTCGAGCGCAGTGAGCTTGTCAGAGCGCTGTTCAGCCGCGGCCTGCAATTCGGTTCGCAGCACCGTCAACTCACTCCGACGCTGTTCCTCATGCTGCGCCCGCAGTTCGGCCTCTACCTTGGCTCTCAGGTGATCCTGTTCGGCAATTCGTAAACCTTCTTCGATTTCAGCAATTCGCGCACGGATCTGCTGTTCTTCAGTGCGCAGAGTACTAATCGAAGCATCCAGCTGCTCCTGTCTGCCGGCTAATTCAGAGACGTTGGCGGCAGCGATGTCCCGGGTTTCGCCTTGATCCGAGATGCGGGCAATCAGCTCCGCCTCAGCCGTGCGCAACGCTTCAGTCTCAGATTCGAGCGCGGCGAGCGTGTCAGAGCGCTGTTGAGCCGCAGCCTGCAATTCGGTTCGCAGCACGGTCAACTCACTCTGACGCCCTTCTTCATGCTGGGCCCGCAGTTCGGCCTCTACCTTGGCTTTCAGGTGATCCTGTTCGGCAATTCGTAAACCTTCTTCGATTTCAGCAATTCGCGCACGGATCTGCTGTTCTTCAGTGCGCAGAGTATTAACCGAAGCATCCAGTTGCTCCTGTCTGCCGGCTAATTCAGAGACGCTGGCGGCAGCGATGTCACGCGTTTCGCCTTGCTTCTGAAGTTGAACCTTCAACTCCTCGACGCGCTGACGATGCGAGACTTCCTCAGCCTGAAGCGATTCAATTTCGGTACTGATTCGTTGCTGGTCTGCGACCAGGCTCGAAGCCTGTTGGGTTAGTTGCTCGCGCGTTTGATTCAGTTCTGCTACCCGAGCATCAGCCAGCTTGATTTTTTCCGCTGCGACCTCGCCATCGCTTGCCGCAGCGGCAATTTGCGATTGCAGTTCAGCTATCTTTTCTGAATGTTGTTGGAGAGCAGCCTCGGCGGTCCGCAGTGATCCGTTCAGCCCCTGGACACGCCCTTCAGCCTCTTTGACCCGAGCGAGAGCGTCATGCTCGGCCTTCGCCAGTGCCTCGAATTCCTGGTTAAGCTGCTGTTCCTTTTCGCTGTGCCGTTTTACTGCTGTCTCAGCGTGATGACGAGCTTCAAGTTGGGTGAGGAGTCGAGCTTCAGTTTCCTCGATTAGTTTCAGCTGCTCCTGCTCGGCCTTTTTCAGGCTTTCAATTTCTGCTGACAGCCATTGCGCTCTCTCTGAGCGCTGCTGCGCTTCGTCTTCAAACTGATGACAGACCCTTTGCTGTTCATGAATCTCGTCTTCAGTGTTGGCTATCTGCTTTCGTAAATCCTGTTCGTCGTTACGAAGCAGGTTCAGAGACGCTTTGAGCTCTTCGGATTCACGAGCGTACCGTTGCGCCGAGTCACGCGCTTGATCTCGCAGAGCCTGAAGTTCCGCTAGTTGTTGTTCCTGCTCTTCAGCGCGGAGTTGCGCTTCAAGTTCCAATTGGCGACGGGTTTCTTCAAAGACGCGTCGTTTCGCTTCCTCTTCGGCCCTTTTTCTGGCAGCTTCAACTTCAGCCCGGCGGCGGTCGAGCTCAGCTTCGGCTCGCTTTAGTTCTTCTTCTTCCTTGCGCAGTTCATCAACCGGAGCGAATGAGTGATTAGGGTCTCGCGGTGTCGTCCGGCGCTCGAGCAGTGCTTCGAGGTCCGGCTTGTCGGGGCGCACAACTTCCTTCCTGGTTTCGGCCAGGCGCTCTTTCATCGGCCTTGATCTTTCCGGAGCGGGTTCTTTCTTTTTCGCGGCAGGAGCTTCCTTGAGAAACGCTTCACGTGCTTGCGCTAGATGATCCAAATTGCCGCTGGCCAGGGCAGCCAGCAGGCGATCTGCGATCAAGCGCTGATTATTCGGATCCTTGGAATCAACGGGGTTGCCGTTTTTTCCTGGTAATTTGCGCTTCTGGTCGGGGTCAGAATCTGGGGGTTGCAAAGAGGACTGCTCCATGTTCGGTTTCCAATTCCAGCGATCCAGACTATTCCAGCGATTCAGGCTACGGGGCTGGCCTATTTTAAGTCTTAAGCTGAAAAAACGAGAAGTCTAGCCTGATGCGATGCGACAGAGTGTTGGGGGTGCTTCTACGACTTTGGGGGCCGTCGTAGCGAGGAGACGAGTGAATCGTCCTATTAGTTATCCCGGTGGCGCTGCAACCCCGGGCACTCCGATTCTCGCAAATCGGAGGGTTTCAGGTCAATCGGTTTGTTTTACGCACTAGAAAGTAAAGCGAATTTGGGCCTCAATCAGTCGATTAAACGGCGCGGAACCGCCACCGCCACGCCCGCCGAAACCGCCAAATCCTCCGGAACTGCTGTTGGACTGGCCGAAAATCGAGGAGCTCAGATTGCCGACTGGTCGGCCAAGATTCGCGTGATTCAGAATGTTTTGGAAGTTGAAGCTAACGGTCAAATTGTAGCGTTTGCCGGCCTGGCCGCCACCACCACCAAAACCGCCGCGACCACCACCGGCGCCACCGCCACCGCGCGGTCCGCCGCCGCCGGCACCTCCGCCGCCACCACCGCCACCACCGCCACCACCACCTCGAGTCGCGGCAGCGCCAAATCCTCCGCGACCTCCGGCGCCTCCGCGCTGTCCCTCCGCATTACCCTGGCCATTCTGCTGGCCGCGGTTCTGCGCCGCTGATTGACGTTCGCTACCAAAACCGAAAGTTTTGCTTACGCGAAGATTCGAAATGATAGCTCCGGGGCCCTGCCCGTAGTTCCGCGGAATAATCGCCGCACCAGTGGCGGGATTCGTATCGAAAGCACCGAACTCTGTAATTATGACGCCCGGTTTACTTAAGTCAGTTGTGAGCGCCGGACGATCGGTGAACAGCACGTCGCCGTTTAAGTCTCTCCCGATGGTGATATTGAATGGCTGACCGGAAGTAATTACCAGCAATGGGTTAAAGCTTAATCCCCACGGTCCTCTGAAACTACCGTTGAGCGTGAAGCGATGACGCACGTCATTAGAGGTGCGACCATACTCGTGTGAGAAGTCATACGGATTGGCTGCAAAAGTCCCGGCTCCGTCGGTGTCGCTGTTGGCTTTGCCGTAAGCGTAATTAACATTAAAGTTGATGTTGCGATTCAGGCTGCCACCCAAAGTGAAAATCAGCAGGTTCTGATCAAATACTCCCGTCGAGTCATACTCAAAGTAGTTATTAACACCAAGTGGACGCGTGCCACTGCCGGGAACATTCGGAATAAACGTACCGGGCAATGGCGCATTGAGCGCGCGAGCCCGCAGCATATGCAGCGTCCGCGTGTGGCTGAAGGTCACACTGCTTCTGAAGTTGTGCGGCAGCGCGCGTTCAAAACTCACGATTGATTGGATTGAATATGGCGCCTCGATATCATCAGCCATTGAATAGATCGAAACGGGAGTCTTAAAGGCTTGCAAAGCGTCGATCGATGGCACGTTGGGATATGAGTTCAAGACTGCGAGATTGGTCACCGTGTACTGCTGTTGGTTGAGACCATTGAAACGAATCGTGTTGAGGGTTAGATTTTCTCCGACTCGATCATAGAAGAATCCGAAACCAGCTCGAATTGTGGTTTTATGCGGCTGGGATCCGGGGGCCCAGGCAATTCCGATTCGAGGGGCGAAGTTCAAATTGCTGTTGATGTTGCTTTGATTTTCGTAGCGCAGCCCTGCACTAAGCGTCAGATTGGGCCGATACTTCCAGTCGTCCTGCACAAAACCACCAAAATCGAATTGCTTGACTGGAGCTTCAGGATTGCCAGTGGTAATCGAGAATTGCGTTGCGCCACCGCCCAACAAGCGAATCTGTGCTCCGGTAAGTTCCTGCTGCAAACCTTGCTGCGTTATCTGATAAGCCTGAATACTGGTCAAGCCTTCGGGATTAGCCAAATTACGCGTGCCTGAGAAGGTCCAGGTGCCGCCGAAATTCTGCGGCGAGATGCTGGTGATGCTGACAGTACGCGCGCGCGCTCCGAACTTGATGTTATGGTTTCCCATCAGCATCGAGGTGATGTTCGTGATCTCAAAACGATTCTGTTGGTTCGAAGACAAACCGATTTGCGATCCGCCACCGGTAAATGCTTCCTGAACATTGACGGTCGGAATGGTGTTGTTGGCCGTGTCGCCGGTCTTCTGATGATTGAACTGAAAGCGAGTCTCGTTGACGGTTCTCTTATTAAGGATCGCGGTTTCCGTCAAACGCACAGTCTGCTGATTAGTGAATGTTTTATAGACACGCGACGGGAGCGAGTAGGGCAATCCCGGAATTGTCAGGTTCTGAGAATGTTCGTATTCGTACCGAGCAACCAGAGTGTTATTGGAATTTATTTGATAATCAATACGTGGACTAAAATCATAGTTCCGCCTGGGGATAGCAACCGTCGCGGCGAACGGAACAATGTTGAAGTTAGGATCAAGAATTGTCGCGTTAATGACCGCCCGATCATCGAGGTCGCGTTTCTCAAAATCAAAAAAGAAAGATAGTTTCTTCTTCACAATTGGACCGCCAATGTCGCCTCCGTACCTGCGCGACATGTAAGGAGCGCGAGTGGGGGCGAATGGGTTCCGCGAATTCAGATACTGATTGTTGAAGTTAAATGAAGCTTCACCGTGAAATTTTTCGGTTCCGGGCTTGGTCAGTATTTCTATTCTGCCTGATCCAGGTCGGTCGTATTCAGCGGAAAAAGGATTCGCATTGATTCGTACTTCACGAATTGAAGAGAGGGGAGGCATTCGTCCACCGCTGAAGCCATCGATGTAAATCTGCCCACCATTCGGCCCTGCGGCGGGACCGGCCAATGCCTGGAGCGCAGCGACGAGATCGTCAGGGTCGTCGGGCAACGATTCGAGGTCCGTCCCTTTCAGGACGATCGCCCCGACGTTGTTTTCCGGATCTGTGTTAACTCCTGCCGCGTCGGCAGACACGGTCACCTTCTGCTGTTCGATAGTTACTTTTAAGATGACGTTCAGTTGATCAGTTCGGGCTCCCGTCAATTCAAATTCGGCGTTGTCATAGGCTGCAAAACCCGCCGCAGTGACTTGCACCGAATATTTGCCGACCGTGAGGCCGGCTATCGAATAATTGCCGTCGCCGTTTGTGGTGGCAGTTTTGGCGACGCCCTTCGCATCAGTTATAACGACAGTCGCGCCGACGATCACGCCGCCAAATTCGTCGCTCACTTGTCCTTTCAGCGTGGCCCTACCCTGCTGACCCACGGCCACGACGGCGCTTAGCATCAGAGTCAGAATCAAAATCGAACGTATCATTCCTGAGTTTTCCTTAGATTAATGTTGCAGAACGTCCCAAAAGTTAAGACGAGCTGAAATCGGATTCGGTTACAGGAGATGGGACGCGTTTGAATCGTTAAAGGCTTCGCGTTCAATCACTTTCCGCCAACGCGAATTCATATCCCGGTAGCGCAGCCAATTGTTGCCCTCGCGGCGCAGTAAATCCCAGTCGGGGGCCATGCCGGTGAGCTTTGCCTAATGAAGAGCCGACAGTCTCATACGAGGGTTAGAATGACCAACCAACTTTGAAAGAGGATAAAAAAAACCGGCTCAACGAAAGCGCACGTCTTTCAGGACCGTGCGCCTCTTCGTTGAGCCGATCACCGGAGGCTGCCTCTAACCTCCGATGAATTCGAATGCACTTATAGCGGTGGTTGAGCCGGGGGCGGCATCGGTGGGCCCATCCGCTGCATCTGCTGGCGTCTCGCTGCGAGTTGGGCCTTCTGTTCCGCAGTCAGCACGCTGACCATTTGCGACATCATCCTGGCGTGCGAGATTTCCAGCTCGACCTGGATTTTCGCGCGCGCTTCCGCCGCCGCGCGAACCGCAGCTTCATTGAATTCGCCGCTCAGCAAATCAGCCTGGCCTTCGTGCAGCGCTCGCATTTGATCGAGCAGCGCCTTGTTGCTTTCCCGGAAACTCTCGCCAATTTTTTGGATCGCGGTTCTCTGGTCATCAGTAAGATTTAGGTCCCGGCCAAACGGCCCGAAAGGTCCAAAACCTTCACCGGGTGGGCTGCCTGGTCTTCCCGGTCCAAAGCCTTCGCGCGGGCCTCCGGGGCCGCCCGGTCCACGCGGCCCAAAGCCATCAGGCGGGCCGCCGGGTCCGCCACGAAAGCCGCCCGGCGGTGGCCCCGGCGGTGGACCCTGTGGCTGTTGCGAAAACACAACGGCAGCGGCGGCGAGCAAAATTGCCGAGCCAACGGCGGCCACAATGATCTTTTTCAGATTAAGTTTCACGTTCCTTCTCCTTGAATCGAAGTATTGCCATAGATTACGAGCACCGCGCTCAATCCATTTGTGGAATTAGTCCTCGATGAGAAGCCGTTTGTATGACAATCGTCGTGAAATAGTCTCCGATGATCGGTAAACGAGGTAGAGCGTTTCACAATTACCGACGGGCAAGTTGCTAAGCAAACAAGTACCGGTACCTGCTAAATAAAAGTTCAGCGTTATGAACGATGAACGCCGCGTCGACCCAGAGCCGGCCCGTTTCAAAGGGAAGAGTTTTCTCCCATGCACCCCCCCTTTGAAAACTGTGCCCGATGTTGTTACGGCCGATCCGGCGGCGGACCCTGACGTTCAAACTGTTTACGTTTGGCCGCAAGTTGCGCTTTCTGCTCTGTGGTAAGAATAGAGGCAATTTGCGACATCATTTTGCCGCGCGAAACTTCCAGCTCGATTTGGATTTTGGCCTTCGCTTCCGCGGCTGAGCGAACAGCTGCTTCATCGAATGAGCCGCTCATCGGATCAGGCTCGCTCTCACGCAAACTCTTCAGTTGATCAAACAAAGCTTTATCCGCTTCGCGAAAGCTATCCTGGATCTTGTTGATCTGCGCTTTCTGCTCGTCGGCGAGACTGAGATCTCGTCCAAACGGACCTAAACCGTCGCCCGGTCCCGGCCCTCCACGGAAACCACCGCCTCGCGGCGGGCCTGGAGGTCCCTGCGAAAATACAACTGACGCCGCGATGAGCAACGCGCCGGCAATGGCGATGCTAGCGCCAGTTTTCTTCCAACTTAATTTCATCCTGCTTACCCTCGTTTCAAATTGAATTTGTGATTGATTGCGAGCGTCGCTTCAATCCGTTGCTACGTTAGTCATCGCTTAGACGCCACGCGTATGACTCGCAAACGTCAAGACTTCGTCAAGCGCATGCAAATAAATGCAAAGAGAGGCTCTGGGCGGCCATTCCGACTTTCTGGAACGATGGAGCGGCATCTAAGATAGCTCTTGCTTAAGGAGTGAAGGTGCGACGTGCAAAAGATTCTGGTTGTTGATGACGACGTCGAGCTCTGTGAGTTGGTTGCCGAGTACCTTGAACCCGATGGTTACGAGGTCGAAGCAGTCCACGATGGCAACTCAGGCGTGCGCCGAGCGCTGTCGAGCGAACCTGCTCTCGTCGTCCTCGATTATATGTTGCCGGGCTTGAACGGCTTCGAAGTTCTACGACAGGTTCGGGCTGCTTCGCGGGTGCCGATTGTGATGTTGACGGCGCGCGGGGATGACTTGAATCGCATCGTCGGCTTGCAACTCGGGGCCGACGATTATCTCCCGAAACCATTCAATCCGCTTGAATTGGTCGCGCGAATCAATGCCGTGCTGCGGAGGTCCCAGCCTCAAGCTGATAAACCCAAACCCGAGGTCATCGTAATCGGCGATATCGAAATGGACAGTCGAACACGAACAGTTCGTCGCGATTCACAAGCGATTGAACTGACGCTGGTTGAATACTCTCTGCTGGAAAAGCTTTTGCAGGCGCCGGGTCGTGTGGTCACCCGCGAAGAGCTGGTCAAGGATGTGTTGCACCGAGAGCTTTCTCCCTTTGATCGAAGCATCGATACCCATGTGAGTAATCTGCGCAAGAAGATAGGCCACGAAGTTAATGGCCTAGAGCGAATCAAAACTGTTCGCGGAATTGGATATATCTACGCCCCTGAGGATGATGCTTGGCATTAGCAGAGCGTTATGCGAAGTTTGTTTCTCAGAATTCTTCTGTGGTTTGGGCTCGCGATGATCGCGGCGGCCGTCGCGTCGTTCGCTGTCGGCGTGATCGCTGAGCGCGAAGCGCGTGACGTTGCCCCGCCGCATCTGGTTCAGGCGTTGGGGGTCTATTCGCAAACGTCCGCCGACATGGTCGAGCGTGATGGTCCCAGGGCGGTCGATGCGTACTTTGATCGGATTGAAAGACTTTCAGGCATTCATGCTTTCCTGATCGACGAACACGGTTCGGAAGTTTCCGGAGAGACGTTGCCGGCGGGCACGGAGGAACTCGTGCAGCGTGCAAGAAAGAAAGAGGGCCTGGTTAATGACCTCACTCGCAGCGTCCCGCTAAATGCTGTCGCCGCGAGATCGCCAAGCGGTGCGGTTTACGTGCTGGTGGCTGAAGATCCGGCATTTCGTCGCGGACGGTTCGGAATTCCCGGACCGGGTTTTCGCTTCTCCCTGTTCGCAATCACGCGCTACCTTCTGCCGGTGCTCCTGGTTGGCGGCGTTTTCTGCTATTGGCTGGCCAAGTATCTTTCGACGCCCATGGAGCAACTGCGGGGCGTCGCTCAGGAGTTATCTGACGGCAAATTGAGCGTTCGAGTAAAAGGTCGTCTGCTGCGGCGACGTGATGAGATTGGACATCTCGGGCGCGACTTTAATTTGATGGCTGAACGAATTGAATCGCTGGTCGAAGCGCAACGGCGTTTGCTGGGAGACATCTCGCACGAACTTCGTTCGCCTCTGGCGCGTCAGGGAGTAGCGCTTGGCCTGGCGCGACGTAAAGCGGGATCGGAAGCCAGTAGCGCGCTCGACCGGATTGAGCGTGAGGGCGAACGCCTGAATGAAATGATCGGTCAATTGTTGACTTTGACACGGTTAGAGAGCGGAATTCACGGGCTGGAGAATGCGAGGATTGATCTGAGTGTGTTGTTGCGGGACATTGCCGACGATGCCGACTTTGAGGCGCGCGATCGTAATCGCTCCGTGCAGGTTGTCAGGGACGAGCCCACTTCGATTAATGGAGCGCCCGAGATGATTCGCAGCGCGATCGAAAATGTCGTGCGCAATGCAGTCCGGCATACAGCCGAAAGGTCTGCTGTTGACGTCTCGCTTTCGTCCGAATCCGTCAACGGAGACGGCGTCGCGTTGGTTATTGTGCGCGATCATGGCCAGGGCGTTCCCGAAGACGCCATCGAAGAAATCTTTCGACCCTTCTATCGCGTCGAGCCCGATCGAGATCGCAAGACCGGCGGAGCGGGTTTGGGGTTATCGATCGCCGCGCGCGCCGTACGTTTGCATCACGGCACGATCAAAGCTTTCAACGCGAACGATGGCGGACTGGTGGTGGAAATCCGACTGCCGACGAGGATCAAAGAATCGTAGTCGTGCAGTTTGGCCAGGTGGCACGGGCGTCTCGCCCGCGAATCACGCGCAAGACGCGCGTGCCACATTCAACTGCACCGCCACCTAAGAACTCTGGACGCTTCACAAGCTGAATACTATTATGATTGCAAGCTTTCGATGTGCAGAAACAAGGAAGCTCTTTGCCGATCAGCCTTCGAAGAAATTTCATTCGATTAGTCGTGCAGCGCGGCGAAAGTTGGAGATGATCCACGCCGCGCACCGGTTGCAAGACTTGCGGAATCCGCCAGGAAATCGCTTGGAGGTGCTAAAAGGGGATCGCGCTGGCCAGAACAGCATTCGCATCAACGATCAATTTCGGATTTGTTTCCGTTGGGTTGAGGGACATGCTGAAGATGTTGAGATAGTTGATTACCATTGAGGTGAACCATGACCCGTAAGCTTAAGCCCATTACGCCAGGCGAAGTTTTGTTGATGGAGTTCCTTGAGCCTCTCGCGATCAGCCAGAGCAAGCTAGCCCGCGACCTCAACGTACCAGTTCGGCGGGTTAACGATATCGTTCGGGGAAAGCGCACAATCACGCCCGACACCGCATTGCGGCTGGGAGTTTATTTTAATATGACTCCTGAATTTTGGATGAATTTGCAGAGCCATTACGACCTCAAAGTGGCCAAACAGAGTCTCCTTCCGAAAATTGAGCGGAGTGTGCGGCCGGTTGAGAAGAAGGCGGCGTAGCATTCCTTAGGAGGTTTAATGTCTGAATACGGTTATCGCGTAATCTATGAACATTTGGCTGAGGGCGGTTTTCAAGTAATCGTGCCAGCCCTTCCGGGGGTTGTTACTTACGGTCGCACAATCGAAGAGGCGCGAGAGATGGCGCATGACGCGATCACTTGCCATCTCCTGGGTCTTCTCAAAGACGACGAAGAGATACCCATGGATCCTTTTGCAGCAGAGCCGCCCGTGATCGAAGAGTTAAAGATCGCGGTCTAACTTTCTCGTAATGCCTCCCAAGTTTGCGAACCTTAAACCCGAAGAGGTCATTCGCGCGCTCAAGAGGCGGCTTCTACGTTCACGAAACCAGCGGTTCGCATGTCCAGATGAAGCATCGGACTAAGCCGGGACGCTTAACAATTCCGTATCACAAACGTTTTGACTTGCCGAAGCACATCGTGAAGAGCATTGTGCGCCAGGCTGGACTAACGAATAAAGAGTTCTTTGATTTGCTGGCCAGCTGATCGTTCGCATTCAGGTGTCATCATGGATAGAACGCCTAAGCTACCGACTTGGATTCGTAGGTTTACCGATCCAAAAAAGAAATGCACGAATGTCTATGAATTGCTTCCACGCGAGACGAAGTTGTTTGGTACAGAATCGCTCGTCGATTGGGACGGAGTAGCAGAACCCAGTTGGAATTATGGTTTCTGGAAAACGGCAGAACTCTTTCTGCTGGCCCAAGACGCTTCTAATGCCGAGCTGATTAAGCAAAGACGCGACACGAAACATCCAGATCCATTTTGTGCCTTTGATTGGCGTTGTAGCTCTGATGGTTTTGAAACAAACCGCAATCTTCATTGGCTCGCCCAACAGATTGACTGCCGAAAGCTTTATGGAAGTGCGTTGGTTGGTCTGCTTAAGGACGGAAGTCGCGGCGGCGCGACTCCAAAAGGAACACGCGTTCGCCAATACACTATGGACGTGCTTGAGTGGGTAATTGATCCGGACCGCACACCGCTACTGAAGGCGATTGCATGTCTTGGGACAACAGCCCGTGATCTGGTAGCTGATGTTTTGCTTGATCGTCATGCCGCAACACAGTTCAAGAGGCAGGAAGTGGGCGCATCTATACGCTCGCGCAATCTCTATGTTATCTATCTCAGGCACCCAGGGCGTCGTTGGGCCTTCCGCCAAAATGGATTAGAGAGAGGATGCGGACCTAACGCGTGGCAACATTGGAAAAAGATCGCCCGCGATT
>Ga0070707_100004223_pt1 | contig 13458 bp, 7 predicted proteins | sample KBSK5502metaG_FD_65468 | JGI IMG/M metagenome (GOLD analysis project Ga0070707, IMG submission 65468) | Corn, switchgrass and miscanthus rhizosphere microbial communities from Kellogg Biological Station, Michigan, USA - KBS K5-50-2 metaG | ecosystem: Host-associated > Plants > Roots >... | reverse complement strand
CGCCGTCACGACGAGTACGAAGGGGTCTGACGCGAAATAGCAAAGGGACAGTCGAACGATGCGCGTTCAAATCCCGTCACCCGTTCCCGCAACGCCAAGCGTTTGACCCCAACATCTTGGTCCGCAGACGCCTAGAACCATATGGTGGGGTCGACTGACCGAGAACTGGTCGGGGGCCCGGGATTTGAACCCGGGGCCTCACGGTCCCGAATCAGACGCTAACTCGTCCAGGTACGTGTGATTTGGCCGTTCTCGATTCGAAACTTCCGGCATCCTCTCCTTCGGCGTCCAGATTCGAGCCATCTTGCCGAGGGATTACTACACGAAGTGCTGCATCAAGCGCCTAGCGAAGTAGAGATGTGTTGGGCCTCCATGAAGCGAGCCTTGTCGGCCACCGTCAGCCGCTTCGTCAATTTGCTGCCGACAAGCGCGGTCGGATTCGCGACGCCTGGGTAGTTCGTCGTCTGCATACGTTGAGGACGCGGAACCCTTTGATCGCCGAACTGCAAGACGCAGCAGTCCGGTTCGCTGTAGCAAGTTGAGCCTAGATGAGAGATTTGACAAAGTCGAGGAAGCGCCGCTCCACCCCGTGGAGGCATGAGTCACCTCGTCGTCAAAGTCGGCCTCCACCTGTCTGAGCGACATCGATTACTGGTTGCCTGTGTTCCATCGGTTCGATTGAGGAGTTTGAGGGTGAAGAAATTGGCCTTTGGCGCGGCGGCTGCAACGATAGCTCTTGTCGTGGTGTTGCCAGTGGCAGCCGATACTGTGTCTCCATTTCCAGTTCTTGGCGATAGCGAGCTCCAAGCGCTGATCGCCGATAACAACCTCTTTTCAGCAACCGATCCCAACCCTAGTTCGCGGGATCTATCCGTCTCGTTTTTCGTGGGAAACATCGGGCATCTCCATCCCGGAATGGCCTATTGGACCGATGCCACGTCCAACGATACCGATGCCTATTCAGTTGAGCTTGACGTGCCTGAAGGAGGAACACCTGCGGACGGCTTCAGCAGCTTCGCAGGCATCAATTTCCACCACGTCACCGGTCAGCCCGCACCGGCTTCTTCCCCCACGTTCGACTTCAAGCCAAACAAGACATCATTTAGCGGCGCCATCCCAACAGGCAGTGGAGGTTCGCCGAGGCTCGTGATGGTGTTCAGCGACGGCGGCAATATCAATCTCCGACCCCTTGGCTGGATCGCCGACCAATGGGTCACGGAGGGAGTTGGTGCAACGGTGTTGGACTGGGACAACAACGGCGGGATCTGTGGGTTTCGATATGAGCAGGACTACAACACTGTCGTCGCCTGCCATCCAGGCGCGGTTGTGACGCAAGCGTTCATCGTTTCCGATTCAGGTTGGGTGTCGCCTCCGGGTGGCGCACCCTATACGAACTGGATTGACAACATTCAGTACAACGGCGTTACGGTTTCGCAGCCGTCGAACAATTCCTAACTGCTCGCGACCTTGCTCGCTTGTCAGGTGCCCGGCCGCGGGCGGGCACCTGGCGACGAGGTTCGGTGACTCCACGCAAATCTTGCCGCTGTACCTTCAACTCACGACCCCGCGGAGACTCAGTTGTGCTCGATATCGACGGATTATCGAGCGCAAGTGGGCATCCCTACCACACTCACCGCGGTCGACGCGCCATCGAGAGCTGAACCGTCCGCAGGCCATGGCGTGGTCAGGTGGAGTCAGATCGTTGGCGGCGGCAGCGGGCTTCCATGCCGATCATCACGACACCGACGATCAACGCGACAAGGCCCGGTCCAAACAGGTAGTGCCACGGTATCCGAGTCTTGGATCCGCTTCGGTGATCAGAGCGCGTATCCCGCAAGGGCAGCAGTTCTATCGCGCGGCCAGGCCGTAAACTCAGCCTGACCGTCGGGCGGAGACCCGGCCTGGCACCGAATGATCTTTAGACGAGACGCCCAATCGGTGCTGGTTCACAATCAGCGGCTGTTGAGCACACCTCCTCAGTTCTCATCGGACGGCCGAGCGTGGTGGGACGGTACTGCTTGGCGACCGGTATCAGCAGACCACCGCTGGTGGTGGGACGGGTCGAGGTGGCAAGCGCTCACGCCTAGCGTAGGCGAGCAGGTAGTACTTACCCAGCAACTAGCATCTCCCCAATACAGCCCTGACGGCCGGTTTCAATGGAACGGCCGGCAGTGGGTTCCTTCCAATATGCCGCGTACATGGCTGTGGTGGTGGAACGGCACGCGCTGGGTTCCGAGCCAGTCGCCGATTGGCAGGGCGTTTACAAGAGTTGGAATCGGCCTCGGCTTCTGGCTGATCGGATGCCTCCTATTCGGTGGCTTCCTCCTGTTCGCTCTTGTCATCGCGCTCCGTTCGCTGCACTGACCACTTGTCGAATAGCGCTCACGGAGCGGCTCAACTCAACGAATGGATTGCTGTTGATAGGACGACCTTATCGCAAACATCCTGAGAGTTAGGTCGCAACGTTGGTGAGGGTATGAGCCGCGAGCTGCATCCACCACCCTCAAGGCGCGGCATCACGGTGGTATATTCGCGCCGACTGCGGCTCGCCGCAATGCGGGAGTGAGCACGGCAGTTCGCTCCAGCATTGCGGTGAGTCGCTTGGGGCGTGCTTCTTCGCACGCCCCGAACCCATGGGGGGTCTGTTGCGTAACGAGGGCCCCTCATGGGACCCCATAATTCTCATGGTTGACTTGCGCTTACCCGGGCCCTGAGAATGGCCTCAACCGCAGAAAGACCAAGACCCAAATGCGATTGGACTCGCTGGCACGCACAAGCCTCATCGGCTTCTATTGTCTCAGTGTCGTCGGCACCCTGATCGCATGCGTAACGTCCACCTCCGTCCGAGCCGAGACCACGCCGACACCCTCGCCGACGTCGCCTCAGGTCGCTCTCGACATCGGAATCACGCCTAGCCGGCAAACGGTCGGACGACAGGAGCAACTCGATGTCTTCATGATCGTAACCAACAAATCTGCTGTCGACGTACGCAACCTTACGGTTGCGCTTTTCAATAGCGATTTTGCGACCCTTAGACTGCCATCGTTTCCCACGCTACTCCCAGGCTTCAACAGTGTGAATGCCACCGCATCAATTGAGGCTAACCCCTCAGCCCAGTTCAAACAACAGCAGGTCCTCTTCGCGCTCACCTATAACTGGATAAGTCAGGGCCAGTGGGTTACAGCGATTCAAGGTTCGGCTGTATCGATCCAGGTGGTGCGCCCTTTTGATGAAGAGGCAAAGGGCCTGCTCGGCGGAGGAGCCGCGTTGTTGTACCTGCTTCTTCCGGTGATTCCTCTGGTGCTTGGCTACCAGCTCATGGATCGTTCGTTATCCGGGAAGTTTCAATTTCCCACGTTTGGCGCAGACTACGTCGTGCCAGCATTCTTGGTCGCGGTACTGATCAACCTCATTTTGCTCTTGGCATTTAAGCAACTGTCGGTTGATTACGCGGAGCCAAGCACGATGGTCGCAATCATCCTTGGTTCATTTCTCGCAGGCCTTGGTTTTGCAGCCGCGAGACGTTACGAAGACGTGCGGCTGGTCATATCTTGGCGCTACGACGACCACGATGAATCTCTCACGTACCTCAAGAAGGCTCTGCTCAGGCCAGATGCCCCTTCCGCCTATGAAACCGCTACTGGAACTGATAGCGAAGGAGCCACATGGAGCGGGGTTTTGCTCGCGCAGCCCGCTGCAGGTCCTGCACTCGGAGCGACGTTTCAAGTCTCAACACCGCCACCCGGCAACGCAAACGCACCTAGGGCCTCACATGCGGAGGTGGACCAGGTGTTTACTGACGGCTCGATCCGTCCAGGGCGAGCTCCCAGGCGCGAGTTGGTCAAGCTGCTTGAGGAGCATAAGCTGGTTCCGAATCGCGCAGTGGGAATTACGCATGATGGCATTGCCAAAGACACCAACGTTGTGACCAGCCTGAAGGAACTTCATATAACTGGGCGAACCGCAACTCAGCTCGTCCGCTACACCTGAAGACAGGCAAGGTCATGGCTCTTGCCGACACGGTTTTGACTGAAACGATCATCGACATCTCAGATCTGCACACCGTGCTGGACACTGCAGGCGCCTCTTGTGGCCCCTTCGTCTCAGACCAGAGCTACTGCGACCTGCATCAAAGGATCTCCGCGGCACCTGGCCGACATATTGGATACGTCGATGCATGTGGTGTAGAAGGCACCGTACTGGATCAGCTTCGCCCAGGTTACGCAGACGAGAAGTTCTGGCACTACATACTGAATGACAGCTTCGCTAGGTATCCCACTCATGCTTGGCGGCAAATTCTGCCACTGGTTGCATTCCCTAGACCTCGCATCGAAGTCGTGAAGCGCAACTGGACATTCGAGATCAAACCGAAAACTAGCGTACTCCTCTATCCGTTCGGCTGGTCAACACGCATCAGCTTGCGCATCGTAGGACGACACAGTCTCGCGGACTTGGCTGACGTGGTCGACCACCTCTTCAATGGTCAGTGCATCAAACCTCTGGGTGCAACAACGCCGCTCCGCTTGGTTGAGTACTTCGGTCGAGTCGCCGACGGGGTGCGCACTGACGCCTTCGTTGGTGCTCACACAAACGATGTCGCTGAGCAAATGCCTCTGATGGTCATAACCGTTCTCGCGAAGTACGGACCCAGTGCATCCGCGATGAATCTGACCTCAGATGAACAACGGACCATGCTCCGATTGGTGCGCCCAACCAATCGAGTCTCGTCGAAACCATTTGCGGACCACATTCGCTATCTTCTGCCAAACGATCCATTTCAGTACGCTCTTGTTCACGAAGGAAGCTACTTCATGTGGGTTCAGTCTCTTCTTAACCCTGAGAAGCGCTACCGCCAGTTGCTGCGCTGCCATCACAACAACACTTTCGAATCTCTGGAGCGTGCGAAGCATCTGAAGGCCCTGATCGCCAACTCGGAGGACTCACCCAGTTTCGGAACGGAGGACGTTCTGGTTCAATCAGCCGTGACAGAGCTCAGGAAGCCCAAGTACAAGGGCAAGCTCGTTCTGGACTTCGTCCAGACTCAAGAAGTCAAGGACCTACTTACAGAAGTCGCTGGTTGATCGCCATCTATACAGCTCATATAGTCAGAGGCATGCGCAGAGCAGGGTCAATGCGATAAACCACCGTGCGTCGCTCCGAGCCGGAGAAGGTGCTCTAGAGATCTGTTTTGCTTTCAGGCGCGTTTGGGTTAGGCAGATTCCCAATTTGCTGAGCGGCTACCGCCGCCCAGTGAGGGTGACCGGACTCAGCCGCCATCCGGAAGGCAGCTGCCGCTTGGTCTGGCCGGTTCGCTGTCGCATGGATCAGCCCCAATTGGACAGCAGCATATGGGGCGGCGTCGGGGTGGTTGGAGTCAATTGCCCGCTGGAAGGCAGCACAGGCGCCGGCATCGTCGCCGTTCTTAAGTAGCAGCGCCGCCGCATTTACAGCAGCAAGTGGGCTCGCCTCTCGATCACCAAAAGCAAGTGCTTGCTGCCACGCAGCGAGCGCACCGGGCTCATCTCCGTTCTCGAAGAGCAGAGTCCCAAGATTGAAGGCTGCCTTTGGACTCGCGCCACTATCGGCAATATCGATGACTCTTCTGTAAGTGACGACAGCTTGGCCTACATCCGGGATTGCTCTGAGGAGCTCCGCCTTGTTGAGGCCTGCCAGCGCACTCAGGTTTGATGTCCCACCATCCAATGCCGCCCCGTAGGCTCTTATCGCAGCGTCAACGTCTCCAATTTGTCTATTTACGAGGCCGAGTTGCCAGTGAGCCTTGAGTGCAATTTCGGGATCAGTTGAAGCGCTTGCGCGGTGCAGAAAGATCAGAGCGCCCTGGGGATCGGAATTAGCAGCCATCAAACGTCCTATGTCGAGTTCCATCGCCGTTGCACCAACTCCAGCTTGCGCCGTTAGGAGTGCCGTAAACTCCACAGCCGCCTCGGTGAATTGGTTTGTTGCGAGATGCAGCAGAGCTCGCTGAAGAGTCGTGCCGGACACCAACATCGGTGTTCTCTGCAACTTCGATCCTGACTGCTCTTGAGAACTCTCTACAGAGGCGCCCCAGTGCATTGCCATCCGTGTTAGCCAAGATCGAGTGATCCCCGGAACAAGCCCTTCTGCGTGACCTAAGTCATGAAGGGCGTCAACATCACCGCCCCTAGCAAGACCTCTCTCTGCCGCTTTGAGGCTCAGTTGAGCTTGCATGGCCATGGAGCCAGCATCCATCGGCTCGTTGATCGCCACAAATAAAGGCATTCCTCGAACGCGCGGTAGTCGTCCATGCCTGGCAGCAAGGTCGCCAACCATTCCACGCCAAAGTCCCTCCAACCTGCGTGGACTCACGCCAGCCCGAACTAAGAAGCCACCCCCAATAGGAGCAGCACTCTCACCGCTCGGCCAGGCCTCAAATCCTTCGATTGTCTCGAGCACTTCAGCACTCGGACCATATATCTCGGTAACCGCGGCTTTGGCAATAAGAGCGTTGAAGGCGACTGCGGGTGCTGGGAGATCCTTATGAACGATACCCTGGACGCGCGCAGACTCCATATCCACCCGGGGCGCGTGATCTCCAGCAATGAGCACCAGAGCCGAATCGCAAGACAATGGGATGTAGTACGCTGGCGGATCATTTGGTTGACCCAACCTGACGACCATGAATCCGCGATCATTTAGGATGAGCGGCAAGTCACTGCGGCGGTGATAGACCATCCATTTTGCGGATGCGACGACACCCAGCCCGCGCTGGTAATTGAGCATCCGTCCGGAATTGATCATCACTCTGTTACCAACGGTTTGCCGAAGCTGCTCGGCTTGTAGCTCCTCATCAAGGCCGCGCGTGAAGACGGCCGACGCGAAGGGTACCAGTGTCCAGATATACGTTTGGGCGGATATTGTCGGATTGTCACGCAACTCATGAAGCGCAGAAATGAGATTTGACTCATAGATACTCCAAGCCCCATCGGCAGTTTCCGCCGACCAGCCACTCATCGGATGAGAGTCGGCATAGTAGTTCTTCCTCCAGCCGACATCGTCGGCACGTACGGCTTTCGCCTGGCCGTCGCCCCGACGTCTGACGTACACGGACCGCTCCCGGCCGGGACCCTTTAACACTCTCGAGAACTCACCAATCAAGGCCGCCGGAATGAAGTGCTGCCGAGGGCCGCTCGCCACGGCCTTCTATCGAAGAGCCTTGCTGTGTTGCACGAACCAGCAGTCTCCTAAACCTTGGTAGCTGCACGCAAGATTAAAGTGCGACACTCATCGATCGCCTAGTAATCTCTTGAGCCAGCCTCAACGGCGCAGTATGCACGTCCCATCGAGGTTCGGCAAGGTCCCGAATCACCGCTCCCCAATGTGGATCGACTTTTGATGCATTTGGCAGGGATAGGGCTAGCGACGGACATGTGTCGGGCCGGATCCTAACTGCTCGCTGTGATGAGAGGCTTGTTGGTAGTAACTGCACCCCGGCAGCTCGCGATGCCCGACGCTTATCGATAGCAAGTGAGGCCGCGACCCTGCCGGCTCACTGTTTCAATCAGGCCGCGGTGAGCAGGTCGCTAATGATGCGCTGACAGTGGCTTCGAAGATCCTCCGAATTCACTCCCAGGTCCAACGTGCGAACGACCACCCTTACTCCTGATCTGCGTATCTCGTAATCCCAGGCCTCAGCCTGTCCCTGGGCATATATGAGGTAAGCCACCGACAGTTGATGAACTATGCAATAGGCCAGCATCTGATAGATGTCCGTGATCGGTGCGCTCTGATCACCGGTGGCCTTGTATTTGACATCGGCCACCGCGACACATCGGTCGCCTCTCCACCAGGATAGGTCTGGGCGAACATTCAGCCGATTTTGGGTGTCGAGCCAACGAGAGTGCTGTGCCGTGAACGTGATAGGGCTATTGAAGGAAGCGCGGCGCGCCATCGCGGTCACAAAGTCTTGAAATGCGGCGTTCATGTCCACCAAGAACCTAACGGTCGATACGGAGCCGTGGGCGTACTGGATCGAGGTGCCTTCAAGGACCAGCTTGGCGAGACCAATGACGTTCCTGTAGCGCTCGTTGAGTCGGTCATAACGAATCGTCGTCATCTGACCGGGCGCCAGTGCTCCCACATCGCGTAGCGCAGCAATCAAGGCCCGCAATCGGGAGGCGAGAGCCGGATGCATTCCGGGAATCATCAGGAGTCGTGCGGCGGCTGCCTTTATTGCTCGGTTTTCAGGGATGTCGGGAGAGAAGTCGTCGTAAGCGACTTCCACCGGCAACGACAAGCCAAACCGCTTGGACAGCTGATCGGCAGCTCGGAGCCTGCCCTTAATGCCTTGGTAAGGCTCTTCGATCGTCACGTAGCCTTGAAGTACGCCCTGCGCCAACGCTCTGAATGCATGATGCAGGAAGCCATGCGCTACGGCCCCAACAAGGGTTTGGTCCTTTGCGAAGCCAACCTCTTGTGACGACCAGCCCGAGATGTCCCGACCAAAGGACAGCAGAACAAGAACGTTTTGAATTGGGACCTTGCAATTGATCCAAATATTGCGCTCGCCCACCCGCAGGAGCCCGACGAATTGCTTCGCATGCAGGTCCCATCGCCCGGGCTGCTCCACACAAGGAACGATCTCGACCTTGCCGGATCGCTGGAGTGCGGCTGCATCTTCCGGCGCGAGCACCAGCGCGCGGGCCCAGCCGAACTCCGAAAGGACGACGCCGGGCTGATCGACGATCACCTCGCTAGTCATTCAGGCGGGTGGTCTTGTGATGGTGTCGCAATTTCAACGTCACCCGCTTCTCGACTTCGTTGGAGTGCGGCCCGGACCGAACTAAGGGTAAATGCCTTGGTTAGGTCGTCCTCGTTCCCGTAGTACTGCTCCTCTAGCAATGGTATGAGTGCGTGCGACCAAATTCGACTCAGCGTGTCGGGTTGCGCCAGACCTACTGTCATGAAATAGGACGGCCCAATAGCAAAGTCCCGATCCTTTGTGCCCGTCGCTAGGACGAGATCGTTCAGCTTCTCTAAGAGATCGGCGGCTTCGCCAGGCAGGCTGTTCTTTGCGAGCCAGCGGCGTAACAGACCACGGATAGGCTCCTCTTGAGGAAAGAGCGGAACGAAGAAGAATCGCCTGCGCATAGCCATGTCAAGGAGCGCAATGGATCTGTCGGCTGAGTTCATCGTGCCAATCAGAAAGAGATTCTTTGGTAGATGGAAGTCCTCGCCTGGGGAATACTGCAGTTGAACAGGCTCATCGCGATATTCGAGAAGGAAGTACAACTCTCCGAAAACCTTCGCGAGGTTGGCTCGATTGATTTCATCGATAACGAGAACGTGGGGACGAATTCGCTCGGCGAGAGCTTCCGCCGCTATTCGTCGGAACGGTCCCGGAACTAGATCGAAGCCAACGGCCCCCGTAGCCGCAGATGCTCCGGCCGGACGATACCCTTCGACGAAGTCTTCATACGAGTAGGAAGGATGAAACTGCACCAGGCGGCGTTGCCCCCGTGTCAAGAAGTCAGCCAATGCCAGCGCTATGTATGTCTTGCCGGTGCCAGGAGGCCCGTAGAGGATCAATTGCCGCTTTTCACTGAGAAGCTCGACGATGTTCTGTAGCCATTGACGGGGCAGCATGAGCTCGTCGGCCAAATCATCGGTAACTGCTGGGAGCTGAACGTCGGAGGGAACCGGGGGCAGAAGGACGTTCTCGGGAGCGGCCGCAAGTGCCGGAGCCGCCAGCTTAACGCGCTCCTGGTACAGCGCAAGGTCTTCTGAAACGTCCGTGACAGTGAGGCGAGTGCGCAGTCTTGCCGTCGTATCCGATGGCAACGAATCTCTCTTGATCGGACTCTGAGCATTGGCCCATGAGACCCGGCGCCGGCGCGAGTCATTTGGATGATCTGTTTCAGCGAATGTCGGAGTCGAGTCGATGATTCCTACGTAAACGTCGGTGCCGAGGATTGTGACGACGAGGTCGCCAACCGCGATTCGGTTTAGGAAACGATCGATGTTGCCCGCTGCGGCGCGTGTTGAACCAGGGCTGGCCTCTGGATAAGACTCGCGCACTCGTACCGCGATAACTGATCCAGACGTCCCGACTGGGAGGTCTCCCGCCTCCTGCCACCCGATTGAAACGAAACCCTCGTCCAACCATCGCTTGATGAGCGCAGGGCCTGAATCCCCTTCGCTGCGTACCAACCAAACTCGTTGGTGTGCTGTCTGAAGAATGGGCGGTTGCCATAGTGCGGCTATCCTAGGCTCCCAGAAATGAAAGTCTGTTCCGAACTCATGCGCGAGGGCCTGCCGTATTTGAGCCAAGAGCCGATCGATATCGTCGCTGGGCTTAGCGACTCTATCTCGCAGACGCCGTCCTATCAAAGCTTTCATGTCCCGAGAGGTGATCGGTTCAAAGGTGTCAGGGAAGACCAGATGTATCAGCGCTTCCCTTTGCGTGTAGGCCGCCGTGATCGGTAGCGCGAAGACGAATTGCTTGAAACTCCACGGATCAGAGAGCATTTGGTTGCGTGCCGCCGGATCCGACAATTTCCATTTCTTGGCAAAGTCAATCAGGAATCCCAACTGATTCGGTCGGTACGTGTTGAAGGCAACGCCGGTATCAACCAAGCCGTGGTCCAGAGCGATGTCAAGATCAGGCGGAATGCGAACCTTAACTGGCGACCACGACAGAACTTCGTTGATGAGTCGTCGTTTGGCCTCGCCGCCAATGTTGCTGGCGATTAAGAAATGCACAAAGAGAAGTTCGCCGGACAGTTGGATTGTCTCTGCCGGGGCGGAGGCCAGCTGGCGACGGAATTTGACCTCGAACGAATCAGAGCTCATGTCAGGCTGCTCCACAAACCGGTGGTAGAGGTCTTCAACGATCGATAAGCTCCAGATCGGCTGATCCGGGGTGAAAAGGGAACCATCGGTTCGCAGCGCCGAACTGACGAACAGGCTAGCCGCGACGTATATAGGACCGGTCACGCCGGGCGGGCCAGTGATTCCCGCCGAGTTCACTGCCATCGTTCGAGTGGTCGCCGCTCGCAAAGGAACTATCTCGAAGCCATAACTCGAAAGGTAGCCGTTTGCCTCTGGCCCGCCTGAGAATTGGCTCTTTGGCAATCCGGTGGCCATGCTGATGATCTGCTTCGGGGGGTAGAGATGTTCGTCGAAGCTCATGGCGTGCTCGTAGTTGCCGTTTGTTTCCCAGCCGACCCACTCAGGTGATGAACGCAAGTCTCGATCGAACTCCTCAAGCGAGCCCAAGATCGCTTCGCGCGTAGTGGCAGGTATGGTCATGGCTCCGGCCTCCACTGTGTTGTAAGACTGTAGGCCGCTTCAGGCATGGGAGCCGGCTCGTCCTTGATCGTTGACGATCTCGACCAGTCTGCATAGGGCGTTGGCGAGGTGCATCTGGTCATGAGTGTTTGCTTTCACATCTAGCAATGTCGGGCTGCAGACCAGGATCGCCATGCCTTGTGCGCGGGATATTGCCACGTTGAGGCGATTCAGGCTGTACAGGAAGTCGATGCCCCGCGGCGCCTCAGCAGGGGTCGAGGTCGCCATCGAGTAGATCACAACCGGAGCCTCTTGGCCCTGGAACTTGTCGACCGTCCCGACCCGAGCACCGGCCGGCAATTGGCCGGCCAGCAGCGCAACGTGCGCGTTGTACGGTGCGACCACGAGGATGTCTTCGATTGTCATCGACCGGACGTTGCCGTTTCGGTCGGTCCACGGCCGGCCGAGCAGATCGTTGAACATATCGATGACAACCGCCGCCTCTTCTGACGACGACGTGCGGTTGCCCACATGCGGGGCCGGGCGATAGCGCAGACCCGTGCCTGACAGTTCGCCCGAGCCCCCCACTCCCTGTCGCGCGCATTCCGGCGCCGACTCAAGGCGGCCCTCGTACGCGATCTCCGAAATGAACCGGCAGACGTCGGGGTGCATCCGGTACGTCGTCGCCAGGAAGCGGCCGCGGTCGGGCCGGATCGTCTGGGCGCCGTCCAGGACATGGTCGAGCGCCGACAGGTCGGCGCCCTCGGGATGCGACCCCTTGGACGGCTGCCGCAGCTGGTTCGGGTCGCCCAAGAGCACGACGTTGCGCGCGCATGTTGCGGCGGCAATCACGTTCGCGAGGGACATCTGGCCGGCCTCGTCAATGAACAGATCGTCGAGCTTGCCCTCGATCTCGTCGCGGGCGAAGAGCCACGCCGTGCCGGCAACCAGGTCGACCTCCCCCGCTCCCACCGCATCGTCGACGTCGGCGTTGGTAGCGGCGGGCTGGACGACCGCGGAAGCGCAACGCTGATCCGGCTCGGCCTTCTGGATCGCCCGCAACGGATAGCCGCGTCGCTCCGCCTCGCGGCAAACCGCATCCAGGAGATTGCTGATCACCTTGTGGCTCAACGCGGTCAGGCCGATGCGGCGGCCGGCGATCAACCGCTCGACGATCATCTCCGCGCCCAGGCGTGTCTTGCCGGTGCCCGGCGGGCCCTGGATGGCAAGGTAGGAATCGTCGGGCTGGGGCGGCGCCAGCAACAGTAAATCGCGGATCGCCTGGTAGTCGCCCGCGCAATCGATGCCGTGCTTCACCACCGACTCGGCGACCCGGCGGATGGCGTCGCCCAGCACTCGATCCTCGATCGGGGTAGGCGGGATCAGGGCCGCAGGATGAGGCACAGCTGATCCCTTACCCCGCCGAAGCACGATTGCGCCCGCGACGTTGTCGATCTCGTGCACCTCGCCCGCGGCCTTCTTCGTCCGCGGGTCGACGGGCGACATTCCGAGCGACAGCTTGTGGTCCTGCGGCGGGAACGTGTAGCGGTGCAGCAACGAGTGCTTGTACGGCCCGACCTCACCGGCGTACACCAGACCACCAATCGACTCCGAGTCGGCGACGAGGTCCTCGTTGGTCATCTTCAGACGCTGGTAATAGCCCCACCAGTCCGACTTCTGCTCACGCCGATGCCACCAGAGCTGCTGAGCCAGCAGCCAGCGCGGAGAACCCACCGGCTCGCCGCCTGCTAGACGTGCGAACAGGTGATCGATGTCCTGCTCCCACTGCTTCAGCTCGACCGACGCTTCTGACGGCTGCGGCGCCGGCCGCGGAATGGCGATCCCGAACTCGGTCTCCGCTTGCGGCCGGCGGCCTTCGAGCCAGTCACGGAGCATCCACGTCGAGCGCAGGTCCTGCTCGTTGTAGGCCGCGATCGCGTTCAGGATCGACTGCTCGCGGCGGTCGATCCAGCTCTCGTAGGCAACGATGCTCGACCCGGCCTCGGAGATCGCGTCCTGGCGCTTGCCCATGTACAGGGCCTCGATGTCTTTCAGCGAGTACGACTCGCGCGAGGCGATGAGCGACTGCTTGACCACACGGTAGAGGTCGACCAGCACCTCGCCGCGGAGCAGCCGGTCGACCTCCGCCTCACGTGTGCCGTGCCTGCCCATCAGTCGCTTCAGCGCGTT
>Ga0070707_100004222_pt1 | contig 13459 bp, 12 predicted proteins | sample KBSK5502metaG_FD_65468 | JGI IMG/M metagenome (GOLD analysis project Ga0070707, IMG submission 65468) | Corn, switchgrass and miscanthus rhizosphere microbial communities from Kellogg Biological Station, Michigan, USA - KBS K5-50-2 metaG | ecosystem: Host-associated > Plants > Roots >... | reverse complement strand
GAACGATCCCAGCGCCCGCTTTGCCGTCTCCGGGTCCGGCGGCGGCACCCGATCGATCACCAGGCTGCTCGCGTTCTCGAGCAGCACGCCGGTGGCTCCGCCGTCGTCGCCGCGCTGGATGATCCCGCCGGCCGGGTCGGGCGTGTCGAGGCCGATCCCGCCGACGGCCAGTCCGGCGCGGCTCGCCCAGAGCGCGTGGTGATCGAAGGAACGCACGGCGACGCGCCGGCCTGGCGCTGCGCGCTCGAGATCCGCGGCCGACGGCCAGCGGCCCCACCGGCGCTGGTCCCACCCACCGCCAAGGATCCACGCCTCTGCCGGCAGGCGCTCGGCCATGGCCCGGATCCGCGACAGCCCTTCCTCGAGCGTCGGCGCGGTTGCCAGGTCCACCTGCTCCGCGGCCAGAGAGGCCCCGGCGAGGTGGAGATGGGCATCGGTCAGCGCCGGGATCGCGATCTCGCCCGGCTCCAGGTCGACGCGGCGGGTGTGCGGGTCGGCCCGCGTCTCGAGGTCGACGGCCGAGCCGGCAAACGCGACCTTACCGTCCCGGATCCCGATCGCCTCGACCCAGCCGTAGCCGGCATCGCCGGCGAACGTGGCGATCCGGCCGGTGACGAGCGCGTCGAGCGGCACGGATCAGGCCCCGCCCGCCACAGAGGCGGCGACTGGCGGCATCGGCGCGGCGTCGAGGACCGGTCCCCAGCCCGGCGGGTCCGCGAGGAGCTCCGCGAGCGCCGCTCGGCTCAGGTCGGCACCGATGCCGAGCGCCAGCGCGATTCGCGCCTTGGGCCCCGACAGGTGGCCCGCGAGCAGGGCGCCGGTGCGCTGCCACGTCGCCCCGCCGCCCGGAAACGCGTAGGCAGTGCTCGCCGCGCCGGCTGCACAGCGGCTGGTGAACGCGACCACGATGCCCTGCTCGATTGCCCGGCCAGCGGCCTCGACGAGGGTTCCCGCGGTGTTCCCGGCGCCGGTCGCCTCGACCACGATTCCGGGCGGCCGGAGGGCGGCCGCGGCGTCCAGCAACGCGCCATCCATCGCGACGTGCGCAGTGAGCAACAGGACCCCCTCGGCGGCTCGATCGGTGGCCAGCGATCGCCGCCGCCCACGCTTCCGGTCCAGCACGAGCCGCGCCCCGTCGACGCGGCCCAACGGGCCGGTGTCGAGGCACTGGAACGTGTCGAGCGCGCTGGCGTGGGTCTTGGTCACCGCGTCGGCCGGGTTGATCGTCGCGTCGAGGACGACCTGGACACCCTGACCGCGGAGCTCGGGCGCCGCCGCGCAGCGAACGGCGATGCGCAGGTTGTCCGGCCCGTCGTCATTCGGGTCCGAGGCAGCGCGCATCGCGCCGGTCACGATCACCGGCGTCTCGCCGTCGAGCACGAGGTCCCACAGGAACGCGGTCTCCTCGATCACGTCGGTGCCCTGGACGACGACCACGCCGTCGATCGTCGGGTCCGCCTGGCAGCGCCGAATCTCGCGTGCGATCTCGAACAGCTTCGGGAACGAGAAATGGCTCGCCGGGGTGCGTCCGAGGTCGATCGGGACGAGGTCGGCGATGGCCTCGATGCCGGGCGCCCGGGCGAGGATGGCCGCGCCGTCGAGCGTCGGCACCTTCCCGCCGGCAGCCGCGTCGGCGACCATCGAGATCGTGCCGCCCGTGAACAGGACGGCGACGCGGCTCATCGGGCCTCCGGCCGCTGCTGCGGCTCTCGCCGCTGCCGCGTCAGGTTCGCGCCGGTCGGGTCGAGCTGCGCACCGGGCACGATCTCCGGGACGAGGTCCCGCCCCTCGGTGGCCCGAATCGGCCCCCGGGTCACGATCGAGACCAGGCCCGAGGCCAGCACGAACACCGCGACGCTCAGGATCACCGCCGTGGTCCCGATCCAGTCCGCGATCTGCCCGACCACGATGATCGGCAGGATGCTCGCGACGGAGATCAGCATGTTGAGCACGCCAAAGACACGGCCGCGGCCGTCGGCCGGGATGTCCTCCTGCAGCTGGACCTGCGCCGAGATCGCCACGATCCCGTAGCACACACCGGCCAGGAACGCGATCGCGACGACCACCGCGACCAGCGACGTCAACGCGGACAGGTCGACGACCGGAACCTGCTGGCCGACGCCGGTGAGAAGCCGGCTCAGCGGCCCCGCGACGGTCAGAACCAGGAGCAGGATCCCGAGCAGGACCAACCCGATCTCGATGGCGCGCCGCCGGGCGATGTACTTGCCGTAGTTGTTGAGGAGGAGCACGCCCATCACGATGCCGATGCCGAGGGGCAGGACGACCACGATCAGGTCCTTCGGACTGAGGCCGAGCGTGTCACGCGCGAACGACGGTCCGAGCACGGCGACGACCCCGATGAGCGAGGCCGAGATCCCGAGATACGCGAGCGACCAGGCGATGGTCCGGTTGTCGCGGATGATGCCGATGCCCTCGCGAAGCTGGCCGAACACGCCGGTCACGGCCTGTCCCGCCTCCGAAACGGCGCCGGTGACGGCGCCGGTGACGGCGCTGATCGAGCCAGGCCGAGGTCGCTTGATCGGCGGGTCGGACGGAAGCGTCAGGCACAGCACCGCAGCCAGCGAGAAGAGCCCGGCGACGATGATGATCAGCGGCTGGGGACCGCCACCGATCGTCACCACGAGCGGCGCGAGAAGCGCATAGCCCAACGCGAAGGCGCCATTCAGCGTGAGCGTGAAGATCCCATTGGCCGCCACGAGCTGCTCCCGCGGCACGAGGACCGGGATCATCGCCGCCTCGGCCGGCGCGAAGAACACGGTCACGATCGAGAACACGGTGTTGAGCAGCAGGAGGAGCCCGACGTCGTTGCCGGCGGCGAAGATCGCGATGAGCACGGCCGCACGCAGCGCATTCGACACGACCAGGACCGTCCGCCGGTCGATCCGGTCGACGTACACCCCGGCGAGCGCAGACAGGAGCACCGACGGGACGAGAAAGGTCAGGAACAGGCCGCTGACCGCAGCAGTCAGATTGCTCGCCGAGAGGACGATGACGGTCAGGCCGTACAGGACCATGTTGACCCCGATCTGGGTCGACACCTGCGACAGCCACAGGAGCAGGAAGGGCCGGTTCCGGAGGACTGCGGAGGCCGAGCTGCCGTTCTCGGGCGGCTCCTGGCCGTTGGTGAGGGCTGTCACCCCTCCAGCGCCGCGCCGGGCCCGACCGCCGCGCTCAGCGCGGGGTCACCCCGAGAGACGAACCCATCGAGCCTCGATTCGAGCACCCGTCGCTCGAGCAGGACGTGCCGTCCGCAGCCCTGGCAGCGCAGCCCGATATCGGCCCCCAGCCGGTCGACGAGCCACCGGCTCGACCCGCAGGGATGTGCTCGCCGGAGGCGGATGACGTCGCCGAGATACACGTCGAGGACGGGTCGGCCGGACATCGGCGGGAGCGTACCAGCATCTGCCGCCCCGATCAGACGGCGCTCAGAGCTGCGGCCGGCCGTGGCTCGGGAGGAGCGATCGATCGGTCGCCGGCAGGGTCAGCTGGTCGGCCGGCGTGACAGTCAGCTCTGCATCGGGATAAGTTGCGCCGATCTGGGCGATCACGCCGCCCGTTCGGGTGAGGGTGCCCGTCAGAATCTGCGGGCTGCCGATCGCGTGGATCTCGAACGAGTCACCGATCGCGTCGTTCTCGACGGAGAGGGCGCCCGGAGACCCCGCCACGACGACGCCGGTCACGATCCGGATCCCGTCCACGGAGATCGCCTCGGCGCCCGCGTTGCGCAGCTCGTTGAGCAGGTCCTCCACGCCGTCGCCGCCGATCCGGCCGCGGACCACGATCGCGATCCCCTGCCCGGTCACGGGCGTGAGCCCGGCCCAGGCCCGGATCCGGGCCAGGTCGGCGGTGAGCTGGTCGACCGTCGTCTCGCCCCGGTCGTGGGCGTCCTGGAGATGACCCTGCTGGTCACTGAGATCGGTGACCTCGGCGCGGAGCTGATCGTTCCCGGTCGTGAGGTTCGCGATCAGCTGCGTGAGGTCAGTTGCCGACAGTCCCTCGAGGGCCGGCGCGCCGGTCTGCGCGTGCAGCTGGCCGACGGCGAGGACGCCCAGGATGCCTGCCACAGCGGCGACGGTCAGCCGGCTGGTGAGCGTGTCCGCCCGCGGGAAGCGCCGTGCGTGACCACCCTCGTGCGCGCCGTGGGTGGACCCGACGTGACGGTTGTTCACGGGGTGCCCGACGGCGCGGGCGCCGCGTAGCGCAGGTTGACCGTCCCGGCAAACGCCGGGAGGTCGACCGACGCGTCCTCGGCGACGGAGAGCGAGATGCCGGCGCGATCGATCCGGCCGTGCACGAAGTCGACGAAGGCAATGGAGCTCCGCAGCCGGTCGTAGAGGTCGGGTGGCCCGACCGCGGAGATCTGGTACGGCGGCGCAAGATAGGCGGAGTTCACGAGGATCGACCCACCGATGTCGATGACCGCGCTCGTCGCGGAGATCCGTTCGCCGTTGACGGCGATCCCCTCCGCGCCGGCGAGCCACAGCTCCTGGACGAGAACACGGACGTCCTGGGCAGACACCAGCGCGTCGACACCGGCCCCCGGTGTGCCGTCCTCGAGCCGGAACGCGAGCCCGGGTCCGGAGATCGCGATCAGGCCCGCAGCGAGGCGCGCGTCCTCGAGATCGGCATACAGCTGGCGCAGCGAGTCCGCCGCCGTCGGGTCCTGCGCCTCGAGATCACCGATCTTCTTGCGGAGGTCGAGGATCCGGGCCTTCAGCGCTTCCTGCTGTGCCTGCAGATCGAGCGCAGTCTGGATGAGCGGCGCGCGCTCCTGCGTCGAGTACTGGGTCCGCGGCTTCTCGCCGGTGACCTGCGCGGCGATGAGGAAGCCCAGCACGAGCAGGGCGATCGACAGCGTCACCTGGACGCTCGGCAGGCCGCGGAAGTGCGCGACGAGGGCGCTCACCGGTCGAGGTCGTCGGTCGGCGTGAGTTCGTCGGGGAGCTTCGAATCGGATGTTGCAACGGCCTCGTCCTCGGGCCCGTCGCCGTCCTCGGCGATCGGCGCGAGCGGGGCCAGCAGCGGCTGGCCGCGGCTCAGACCGCGCGCGACGATGAACAGGCCGACTGTGAGCAGGACCGCGAGCGCGGCGAGGACGCCGATGGTGATCGGGCCGGAGATGTCATCCGTGCCGGAGGGCGCGTTGCGGAACGTCGGCGCCGGGACACCCGACGCTCCCGGCGCCCCCGAGGTGATCGGCGCAGCCGCCCAATCGGGTGCGAGCGGACCCGGCGGCGCCGGACGAGGCCCGTACGGGACTGGCTCGCCGACTCCGAGGTCCGTCAGCCAGCCCTCCTCGAATCCGGCGACGTCGATTCCCAGCGCGGCGTTGAACGCCGCGTCGTCGCTCACCCCATCGGCGTAGCTGCGGATCAGCTTGACCAGCGCCTCCTGACCAAAGGTGCGGATCAGGTAGTCGATCGCCGAGACGCTCTCGTCGTAGGCCAGCCCGAAGCGTTCGGCCGTCGTCGGGAACTGCCCGACGAGCGCGCGCAGCGGCATGATCTCGCCGGCGCGGGCGGTCCGCTCGACGTCCCCGCGCGCAGCCGAGGTGTAGCCCTCCGACAGGTAGACCGCGAGGCCCTCGTTCATCCAGTGCGGCGGGTCGTGATACGGGTTGTTCGTCGCCGTCCCGAACACCAGATGCGTCAGCTCGTGCGGGACGACGATGCCGACCCAGGCCTCATCGACGTTCGCCGGCGCGATGTTCGCGAACAGCGTGCGAATCTCGGGGAGGGCGATGCCGCCGACGTTCTCTCGGATCGCAGGTCCCAGCACGTCGTAGAACGCCTGGGTGTCGGCGTACACGAAGTAGTCGATCGGGTCGGTCTCGGTGACGCCGAGGAGGTCGCTCGCGTCCTTGATCGCCCGCTCACCGATGTTCAGTGCCCTTCGGCCGAAGGCATCGCCGCCGGCGTACCAGTGCACACGTACGACGTCGCCTTCGAGCGTGTTCCAGGTGAACCGGGTGTCCTCGTAACGGATGGTTGCCGGCGGGCTGTCGATGACCTTGCCGTCGTCGAGCGTCACCCGGAAGCCGAGCTGGACCTGGGTGTTCGGGTACAGGCCACCCGACGGCGTCGGGTGGACGTAGCGGAGCAGATGATCGCCCGTACCCGGGTTGGGCAGGTCTGCGAGGAACGTGACGTCGGCGCTGCCTTCACGGACGTACGCCTCCAGCCGATGGACGCCGCTCGGGAGCGTGGCGTGCTGCTCGACCGTGATCGATTGGAGGAACGCCTCGGTGGCCGTCGCCCTGCCAAACGTCGGCTCATCCGCTGCCACGCCGGGCGCGGCTGCGAACGCGGCCACCAGCAGGAGCGCGAGGCTCGCCCCGATCCGCCTCACGGCGCCCACGCCATGCCGGCCATGCGAAGGATGCCCAGCCCGTTGTCGCCGGCGCCGAGCAGCCCGTCACGCGACAGCGCCGACTCGGTGCCCACGAAAAGGGGCATGACAGGGACGTCGCGCTGGATCTCGGCCTGGGCACGTTCGTAGGCGGCCTGGGCAGCCGCCGCGTCGCGCGTCCCCAGCGCGTCCGAGATCGCAGCATCGAATACCGGCGACGACCAGTGCCCGTAGTTGTCCGAGCTGTCACTCTCCAGCAGCACACCGAGGAAGTCATTCGGGCCGACGTAATCGGCGATCCAGCCGCTCAGCCACATGGTCGGCGGGTCCGTCGTGAGCCGATCGAGGTGGTCGCCGAGGACGTCGACCTCGACGTGCATGCCGAGCTCACGCTCGAGCTCCGCGGCGATGGCCCCGCCGATGCCCGAACCGCCGGCGCCGAAGTAGATCTGCGGTAACCCCTTGCCGCCCGGGTAGCCAGCGTCGGCCAGGAGCTGGCGCGCCTTCGCCGGGTCGTGGACAGGCCACCACGTGGCGTCGCCGCTGCCGCGAATCCCGGGCGGGACCATGGCGTGTGCCGGGAGCTGCCCGCCGAAGGCGCCGAGGCTCGTCACGCGCTGCCAATCGACCGCCGCGCCGAATGCCTGGCGGACTCGCACGTCGTTGAATGGCGCCTTCGTTGTGTCGAGGCCGAGATACGTCAGAGCCAGGCTCGGCCCGGCGCGGAGCTGCGGCCCGAGGTTCGGGTCGTACGCAATCCAGGGCGCGTCGGTCAGCGAGATCGGCGTGTAGTCGAGGTCGCCCGCCTCGAAGGCGGCGACGGGGCTCCGGCCGCCAATGTCGAGGACAAGGTGGATGGTCGCGATCGCGGGCGCTCCGGCCCAGTAGCGCTCGTTGCGCTGCAGGGTGATCTCGGAGTCCGTGACGGCCGTGACGTCGTAGCCGCCGCTGACCGTCGCGTCGATCCCGAACGCCGCCTGACCGTCGCGCCAGGCCGCCGCCGGCACGACCCCAAAGATCGGCGCCGAGACGATGGCCGGGAAGTCTGCGCCGGGCCGTTCGAGGTCGACCTCGACAGCCGAGCCATTCGCGTGCAGCCCCACCGAGGCGGGGTCGCTGGACTGTCCGGTGAGGTACGCCCGGGCTCCCTTGACGTCGGTCAGGAGCGCGACGAGCGGCGAAGGATGAGCGGGATTGAGCAGCCGGAGCCAGCTGCCGACAACGTCCTGCGCGGTGAGCTCTGAGCCGTCGGAGAACGTGAGCCCGGGCCGCAGGTGGAACACGACCCGCTTGCCGTCTGCCGCGACGTCCCAACTGCGGGCGAGTGCAGGCTGGAGCTGCAGCGCAGCGTCGTATGCGGTCAGCGTCTCGTACAGCTGGGCGGTGATCGCCGCGGTCGCGGCGTCGCTCTGGGCGGCGGGGTCGAACGTGCTCGGCAGCTGGACGAAGATGCGGACGTCGTTTCGATCGACTGCCCGGGCGGGGCTGCTCGCCTGGGCGAGGACGCCTGCGATGGCGACCGCGAGCGCGATGAGAATTGCCCCGGCGCGGCTCCGTCCCGATCGAGTCACTGCGGCATGACGTCTTGCCCGCGAGAAGGTCTCAGGCGCGCCACCAGTCGAGCGTCCGGGTGAGCCGCCCGTCGCGCGCCCACGAGTCAAGCCGGCGCTCGATCGGGATCGGGATCCGGATCCGCGCCGACGCCGCGTAGCCGCTCCCGGCCAACCCGAGCAGCAGCGCGAACACGCACGCCCATTGCCGCATGGCGCGAGTATGCGAGGACACGCGACCTCGCGCAGGCGGCAACAGGTCGGAGCATTTCAGGCGCCAACGACGGGATCGGCCCGGACCCACGCGCCGAAAAAAGGGAAGGCCCCGCGCTCGCACCGCCGGGGGAACGATGCGGCCCCGCGGGGCCCCGCCGGAGATAACGAGGTATTGGGTCTCTCGTTAGGCTTCCGACCTCACGAATCTCCACCGCACCGCACCAGAGCGTTGCGGGCGCGCGACGCGCCGGCCCGGCCTCGGCTACGGCGGCACCGCCAGGTCGAGGCGGGTGCGGAATCGGTCGAGCAGGCGATAGAAGCTGCGCTTCGAGAGCCGGTCGCGCTGCTTGCTCGGAACCGACGGCCGGGCCACAGGCTCGCCACGCTCGAGCGCGAGACCCGGGACCGCGACGGCACGTCGGGCCGGCCGGTCCTCTCCCTCATCGCGCAGAACGAGGCTCAGCCAGACGTCGAGGTAGCGAGAGATGCGGAATCCCTCGTCGATCGGGCCACGTCCCGCCGCGTCGGCCCGCCGGAAGGCGATCAGCTCGCCCTGGACCGCGGTCACGTCGACCGGCTCACCCGATGGGACGGCTTCATTGAACAGGCGCAGGTCCGACGACACGAGTCCGAACGGCCCTGCGACGGCGACGGTTGGATCGCGCAGCACGTCCACGAGTGGCGTGATCACGTCACCGGAGGGAACGATCGACGAATCGATGGCGATCACGATCGCTGCCCGCGCCCGCCGAATACCGATGTTCAGGGCCGCCCCGCGGCCCAGCGGCGCGCTCGTGCGCAGGACCTCGTGGGTCGTGCTCGCGTCGACGTCGACGCCATCGGCGACGACGACCACGTCGACGCCCGCCGGCACGGCGTCGTCCAGTGCCGCGAGCGAGCGCCGATTGGCAAACTTGTCGCCGGAGGCGAGGAAGATGACGCTGGCGAGGCCGGTCAGCGGCTCATCGAGCCGGCTCGGAACATCCTCGCTGCGGCCATATCGAATCTCGCCCCCGACCTCGATGCTCGCCGGGCTCGCCCGCTCCACCCGGTAGCGGACCCCGGCATCGATCACGCGCCAGCCGGCTGCCTCGATCTCGGCGCGCAACCTGTCGGCGGTCTCCCAGTCCCTGGCTGCCCGCGCCTCGGCGCGTCGCCGGGCTGCGTCCTCGATGGCAGCCGGCACCTCGGGGTCGATCTACCCGTGCTCCGCCGGCGCTGCTTCGGCGAGCACACGCACAGCAGGCAGCGGCTCGGGGCGATAGGGCGCCTCGCCATCGATGTCGCCGACGAACTCGGGAACGTCGGTGTGCCCGAGGATCTGGCGGATCGAGATGATCTCGCCGATGTGGAACCAGTAATGGTAGGTGACCCGCTGCACGGTCGACCCGACCGTCCTCGTCTGCGGTTGCCGGGTCCGCGGCAACCACGCCTCCAGGGCAGCCGTGTCGAGCGTCTCGAGGACCGGCTCCGCGGCGGCCACGACGGCACGCCACGTCGACATCGCCGCGGACAGTGGCGGTGTCGAGGCCGGCTCGCCGTTGACGCCGTGCTCGTTCGCTTCGGGGACCGGCGTGATGTCCCGCAATCGCGTCAGGAACGAGAGCTGTTCGTGCCAGGCGAGATGCGACACGATCCAGCCGATCGAGTTCATGGGCTGGAGCCGCTTCAGGCCGTCGGGTTCCGGGATGCCGTCGAGCGCGCGAAGCCACTCGCTGCGAGTGAACCGGAGCTGATCGAGCAGCGGGTGCGCCACGTGGCGCATGGTAGTCCGGCGCTTTCGGGCGGCGGCCTCAGATCCGGATGACGACGAACGAGAACCAGTACTTGCCCGCCGTATCGGTGCGCCGTTCCATCGGGATCGCGATCGTGTGCGGCCCGAGCGGGCCGTGGGTGGGATCGTCGGCGAACACCATCTCGAGCCCTGGACTGTCATCGGTCGCCGGCTCCAGAAACAGGTGGATGTGCGCCGGCAGCTCGCCGTTCGGGTCGGGGTCGCTCGCAGCCCGTACCGTGTGCAGCTCGAACCGGCCCTGGGCATCCGTCGAGAGCTGCGCCTGGTACCAGCAGCAGATGAGCTCGCCGGAGGCGCTGTTCGGGCCGTAGTGGCCGCGGGCATCGGTGTGCCACACCGAGAACAAGGTGTTCGCGCGGACGTCGCAGGTCCGCGATAGCAGCACGCCCTGCAGGACGAACCGCTCGCCCTCTGCCTCCGCCGGAGAGGGTCCCAGGCTCGCGCTCGGCCCGAGCGTGGCGATCCCCGTTGCCGCGGGCGGCTGCTCGCCGAAGGCAGGACAGCTCGCTGCGGGCGTCGCCGTGGACACCGCCGGCCTCGTGGTCGAGGTGATGGCCACCGGGGTCGCCGGCGGTACGGTCGCAGCGGTCGACGTTGCCGGCGGCGCCGTCGGGGTGCACGCGGCGACGGCAATGGTGAGGCCGAGGCTGATCAGGACGCCCGCGTGTCGTGCCATTCCCTCGATCTACGGCCAGCGTCGCTCCCACATTCCGCAGCAGCGAGGGAACCGTCACGCCGGCGACGTCGTCTCGCGCCCAACACTCCGGCCCACCTGCCAGGACCGGCACCGACATCCGGAGGTGCACGATGCCGCGACGACTGCCGGCAGCACTCCTCGGGGCCAGCATGGCCCTCCTCCTCGTGGCAGGTCCAGCCCTCGCTTGCGGTGGCCTGATCGGCCCGAACGGCGCGGTCAACCTGCTCCGCACCACGACCTTCGCCGGCTACCACGACGGGGTCGAGCACTACGTCACCGCGTTCCAGTTCCAGGGCGGTGGTGGCGCGTTCGGCTCCATCACGCCCCTCCCGGGCGTGCCGTCATCGGTCGAGAAGGGCGGCGACTGGACGCTCCAGCGCCTGATCCGCGAGACCGACCCGCCGGCCCCACGGGCGCTGTTCGACGCGCTTGCGGCCCAATCGGCCGGGGCCGAGGTGATCATGCAGGTGCAGATCGACGCCCTCGACATCACGGTGCTCAAGGGCGGCGGGGCGGACGTCGGGCAGTGGGCTTCGAAGAACGGCTTCCGACTCCCCCCTGATGCGCCGGAGGTCCTCGACTTCTACGCGAAGCGCAGCCCGATCTTCCTCGCGGCAGTGTTCGATGCCGACGCGGCAAAGGAACGCGGTCAGGCCATCGGTGACGGCACGCCGGTCCACATCACGATCCCGACGCCCAATCCGTGGGTCCCGATCCGGATCCTCGGCCTCGGCAAGGCGGCCGACGCCCGCGTCGACGCCGACGTGTACCTCCTCACCGACAACCAGCCCGCGCTGCTTCCCACCCCGACGGGCTCGAACGGCATGACCCTCGACAACAGCCAGCAGGCGAGCCAGAGCCTGCTCGACGACCTTCGTTCGGATCGCGGCATGGGCTGGATCCCGAGCAGCGGCTGGCTCACCAAGATCGCCATCGACGCGGACGCGCCACAGCTGTCGTACGACCTCGCGGTCGACGCCAGCGGCCAGGGGGTCCCATCGTGGGTCCAGGCCGGGCTCACCGTTCCGGTGCAGGTCCAGATCGTCGATCAGACGACGACGATTCGGGCGCTCCTCGCCGCCATCCTTGCCATCGGCGTGCTCATCCTGGTCCTGCAGCTCGGGCGCATTGCCGGGCCGCGTGTGGCGACGCAGGCCTGAGCTCGATGCCTCGAAACCGGGCCCGCCTCCTCCTCGGGGCGGGCCTCATCGCCATCGTGGTTGCAGCGGGCGCCGCGGCGGTCGCACTCGCGGCTCGCCCGGGACCAGCTCCGGAGACGGCGATCACGATCGAGATCAAGTACTCGCATTTCAATCCGTCGGCGATCACGGTGCCGGTCGGCGTGCCGGTGACGATCACCCTCGTCAACGACGACCCGATCGACCACGAATGGATCATCGGCGACGACACGGTCCAGCAGAAGCACCGCACCGGCACTGAGCTGCTGCACCCGGTGCGCCCAACCGAGCAGGTCATCCCGGCGCTCTCGACCCGGGTGACCACGATCACCTTCGACCACCCGGCGGTCTGGAAGTACATCTGCCACCTGCCCGGCCACGAGGCCTACGGCATGGTCGGGGTCGCCTCGATCGTTCGCTAGCCGGTTCGTCCCTGCTGGAGCCGGCGCCAGCCGCCCGCTCGGTTATGCGTGACGATCTGGCGAAACATGGCGACGAGGGCCGGCGCGTTGATCGCCTGACCCTCGTAGATTGCGATCTGGCGACCCGTCTGGTTGCGGTGGCCGGCAGTGATGATCCCTGCCGGATCGTCGACCAGCGGGTCGTACAGGAAGACGTTCACGTGATCCTTCGTCGCGAGGAGGGCGGCGACGTTCCCGTCGAGGACGAAGTACGGCTGGACCGTCCGCTTGATCGTCTCCTCGATCTCAGGGTCCGCCTCATGGATGAGCCTGCGGATGCGGTGGCAGATGGACCTCTGCCATTCGGGCAGGCGGTCGATGTACGCGTCGACCCGCGGGTCTTCCCGGTAGCTCACGTCTGTACGGTATCCCGGCGCTCCGGGACGGCGCCTCGATCAGGGCGAGCTGCGATACCAGGCGTAGCTGACCCAGATCGGATCCCCTTCCTCTGTTGCCGCCAGATTCAGGTCGCCGAGGATGATCTGCAGCGTGGCGTTGCCGCCGGCGGCAACCGCGTCCAGCTCCGGCGCCGGACCACCCAGGAGACACGTCCAACCTTGCCCATCACCCGAGGACCACACGCCGGCGGCGCATTTCTCGGACCACCCAACCGCCAGCAACCCGTTCCTCACGACGCCCAGCGCGTTCAACTGTCCGTTCCGTGCCTTGGCGAACGGCGCGGTCGACCATGTCTGTCCGTCGATGCTCCACCAGGCCCTCGGACCCGGGCAGAGCCGTGCCGCGACGCCGGATGGGCAGGTGTCCTGCGCAAACGCGTTGCCCACGACCGCGATCGTGGCTCCTACGGTGGCGACGTTCGTCGCCTCACTGGCCACATGGAACAGGGGGGCATCGGGCACTCGTGACCACGTCACACCATCCGGGGACGTCCAGATCGCTGTGTGGCCGCCAGCTCCGCCGGCAGCGACGAACCCATCGCCCCACGGACTCACTGCGTTCATCCCGCCGCCTTTGAGCGCGGCCTGATCCGCGACCCGCGTCCAGTGGAGGCCGTCCGCGCTGCGCCAAACGTACGCGCGCTTCGGGGAAAGGCCGCAATCGATAAAGCAGGTTGGATCGCGGCGTCCCACGGCGAGCCAGCCGTCGCCCGCCGCGGTCACGTCCGTGACAGTGAGAGTGTCCGTGCCGAGCGTCGGCAAGGGAAACGCGTCTCGTTGCCTTGACCACGAGAG
>Ga0070707_100004220_pt1 | contig 13462 bp, 13 predicted proteins | sample KBSK5502metaG_FD_65468 | JGI IMG/M metagenome (GOLD analysis project Ga0070707, IMG submission 65468) | Corn, switchgrass and miscanthus rhizosphere microbial communities from Kellogg Biological Station, Michigan, USA - KBS K5-50-2 metaG | ecosystem: Host-associated > Plants > Roots >... | reverse complement strand
GCCTGGCGCACGATCTTGATCGACTCGCGGAATTCGACCATCCGCACCCGATAGCGCGCATAGCAGTCGCCCTCCGGCGCCACGGGCACCTTGAAGTCGAAGTCTTCGTACGAGGAGTAGGGCTCGGCGCGGCGGATGTCGTAGTTGACGCCCGAGCCGCGGATGAGCGGTCCCGAGATGCCGAGCTCCTGGGCCAGCTGCCGCGAGATGACGCCCACGTCCTGGGTGCGCGCCTGGAAGAAGGCATTGGATTCGAGCATGTCTTCGTACTCGTCGAGCCGGCGATCGATGAAGGCGACGGTGTCACGGACCTGCTTGTCCCAGCCCACGGGCGCGTCGTAGCGCGTGCCTCCTACCTGATGGAAGCCGTAGAGCAGGCGGGCGCCGGTCAGCGCCTCGAAGAGATCCAGCACCATCTCCCGCTCGCGGATGCAGTAGAGGAAGATCGTGGCGCCGCCGCCCAGCGCGCCGCCCATGTCCAGGGTCCAGGTCCCGAGCCAGAGACAGTGCGAGGCAATGCGCTGCAGCTCCGCGGCGATCACCCGGAGGTACTGGGCGCGCTTGGGGACGTCGATCTTTCCGACCATCTCCGCGGCGCGCACATACGCCAGCTCGCTGGTCATCGCGGCCACGTAATCGGTCTTGGACGCGATGGAGGGGTATTGCGTATAAGTCAGCGTCTCGCCGAGCTTCTCGTGGCAGCGGTGGAGATAGCCGATGACGGCGTCCACGCCGACCACGGTCTCGCCCTCGAGCGACAGGATCGCGCGGAAGACCCCGTGGGAGGACGGGTGCTGAGGCCCCATGTTCATGGTGAGGCGCTCGCTGCCCCCGTACCCCATCTCGATGACTTTCCGCGCTTCGGGGTCGGACATGGCTATTTCATCGGCGAGTGCGGTGACGGGTAGAGCACGATGGCCTGCATGTGGGCCAGCAGCGGGGCCGACTTGGGAAGGAAGGACTGCCACGCGGGATCCTGGGCGAGCTTGCCTCGGGCGGCCGCGCGTTCATTGAGATCGCGGTACACCCACATGTGCACGACCTCGTTGAGCTGGGCGATCTCCGTCTGCCAGAGGCCCACCCGGCGCATGTATTTCTCGCGGGCCGGCATGACCTCCTTGAAGAGCTGGATCCACTCGCCCGCCTTGCCGACGTGCGCCCGGTACCAGCGCAGCTCGTACACATTGCCGGTGTCGCTGGGCGGCTGGAGCGGCAGCGCGACCGAGAGGATCTTGTTCTCCTGCGCGAGGAGCATGGACCGGATCTGCGGGATATAGCCCTTGGTCCAGTCTTCGTTCTTGGCCAGCTCGGAGCGCAGCCGCTCGCGCTCGTTCAGGCTGTCGAAGGTCCAGAGGTGCACGACCTGGTTGAGGGTGCCGAACTCCGTGTACCAGAAGCCCTCGAGCTTGCCGTATTTATCGCCGCGGGTCTTGCGGCCCACCTCACTGGAGAGCTTGAGGTACTGGCCCTGCGTGCCCGGCACCAGAGTATATGTCCGCAGCTCCTGGATCATCGGGCGCTTACCTCATCGGCGAGAAGTCGGTGGGGAGCAGGATCTTCGTGCGCATCTCCTGCATGAGCGGGTTCAGCCCTTTCACCGTCTCGCCCCACGCGGCGTCCGCCATCACCTGCTTGCGGACCTCCGCCCGGGCCTGCAGATCCGCGTAGCCCCAGAGGTGATAGACCATGTTGAGCCGGCCGAGCTCGGCCGACCACACGCCGACGGGGGCGGAGTACTTGGCGCGCGCGGGCAGGCCCTTGCCGAAGAGGGCCAGCCATTCGCCGACCTTGCCCGGGTGGAGCCGGTAGCAGCGGAGCTCGTAGACGCCGTTGCCGTCGCCAGGGGTGAAGGGCCAGGCATCCGACGGGATGAGCACGGTCGATTCCTGGCGGCGGTGGCACTCGCGCGCGTGGGGCAGATACTTGATCGTCCAGTCCGGATCCTTGGCCAGCGCGGTCCGCACGGCGGTTCGGTGGGCAAAGTCGTCGTACTCCCAGAGATGCACAACCTGGTTCAGGTCACCCACCTCCGTCGTCCAGTAGCCCGCGCACTTGGAGTGCCGGGTCCGGATCGCATAGCCCACTTCCCCCGTGAGCTTGATGAAGTCGGCGACCTTGTTCGGCTTGAGGGTATAGGTCCTGAGCTCGTGGATCATGATCGGGCGGTTACCGATACGGCGGGTGCGGGGTGTCCACCGCGTAAGACTTCAGCAGTGGATGGCCTTCCCAATCCTGCGGCAAGAGGATCCGCCGCAGGTCCGGATGGCCCGCGAACCGGATGCCAAACATGTCGTAGCCTTCGCGCTCCATCCAGTCGGCGCCCTTGTAAACCGGCACCAGCGACGGGCAGCTCGTCTCGCCGGCCGGTAGCCGCGTTTTCATCGTGAGCGCGAAGTTGGCGTCCAGGTTTTCGACGCGCGCGAGCACCTCGAGCCCCTGATCTTTCCAGTCCACCGCCGTGGAAAAGTTGAAGTAGAGGCAGCCCAGCGAGTCCTTGGCGAAGCGCGCGAGCTCGACCCATCGCTCGACGGGCACCGTGACGGTGAGCAGCGCCCCTTCGCCCTCGGCGGGCACGCCGAAGCGCTCCTGGATCGCGGTCCGCGCCTGGTCGTGAGTCACGAAGCTCGTCCGAATGGGGTCGAGCGAAGATCAGCGCGGCGTGCCGCGACAAGTGGCGAGCCAGACGAGGCACGAGAGAGGAGTCGGCCCGAGGCGTGCGCGGCTGTACGTCGAGGGCCGCGACGACCGAGAACAAAGTCTGGCGAAGTCAATTGGCACGGCACTAGTCGGTCTTCGGGTTGGAGGGGGCGCGCTGTCCCGTCTGGCGGAAGTGCTGGATCTTCTCCTGGAGCAGAAGGAGGCCGTTGAGCAGCGACTCGGGGGGCGGCGGGCAGCCCGGTACATAGACGTCCACCGGGATCACCCGGTCCACGCCCTTGACCACGTGGTAGCCGTGGCGAAAGGGCCCGCCGGAATTGGCGCAGGAGCCCATGGACACGGCCCACTTGGGATCGGGCATCTGCTCGTAGATGCGCTGGAGCATCGGTGCCATCTTGATGGTCACCGTCCCCGAGACGATCATGAGGTCGGAATGGCGGGGCGAAGCGAACGGCACCATGCCGAGCCGCTCCACGTCGAAGCGCGAGGCGAAGGTCGCCATCATCTCGATGGCGCAGCAGGCCAGCCCGAAGGTCACGGGCCATACCGAGGACTTGCGGGCCCAGTTGAGGAAGGCATCCGCCAAGGTGGTGACGACGAAGCCGCCGGGGAAGTGGAAAATCCCCTCCTCCAGGCGTTCGAACAGCGCCGAGTGCTTGTCGCCCTCGGGGCGCTCCTGGTGGTACTTCTCCCATTCCTGGAGGTCCTTGAACTCCGTCCAGACCGCCGGCGGAATCTGTGGAGTGGGCGCCTTTACTTCCATTCCAGGATCCCCTCCTTGTACGCATACATCCAGCCGAGCGAGAGGATGCCGAGGAAGAGCGCCATGATGCCCACGGCCCAGAGGCCGAGCGTCCGGAGCGTCAGGAGCCAGGGAAAGAGGAACACCGCCAGCGCGTCGAAGACGATGAAGATCAGCGCCACCAGGTAGAAGCCCACCGGGAACTGCACCCACGCCTCCCCGATGGTCTCGGAGCCGCACTCGTAGTTCTCGAGCTTCGAGAAGTACGGGCGGGCCGGGCGCAGGAATGCGGCCATTGCCAGGGACACCACGGCGAAGGCCACGATGAGCGCCAGATAAATGACGACGGGCAGATAACCGGTCACGAAATGCCTCCCTGACGAGTTACAAACCGCGCGGAGTATATCACAGCGGTCGGACCGCTAAATGGGCCAATTGCGCCAGCGCGGGAGCCTCAAGAACAGTATACCCGGCCGAGGCTTACGGAGGAACCCGGGGGCCGGAGGCCGCCCACCCTCACTGGCCGCGCAGGGCTTTCCGCTTCCAGAGCTCCCACGGCCGCGCGAGCGTGCCGCCAAGCGAGACCTCAGCCCGACGCGCCTCCTCCGGATCGAGATAGGTCACCGGGCCACCGAGGGCCATGGCCTGAGCCTGGAGCTTCGCGTTCACTTCCATGTAAACGCTGCGGAACACGGCCTGAGGCAGTGTTGCGCCCACCACGACGGCGCCGTGGCCCCGCATCAGGACGGCCGCGCGGCTGCCGAGGGTGCGGGCGAGCGCCGCGCCCAAGCTCCCGTTGCGGACCAGCATGTCGGTCATCCCGCCGGCGGCCTGCCGGATGTCGAAGACGGGAACACCCTCCCAGAGGAACGCGCTCATGTGATAGAGCGGTCTGAGCGGGGCCGCGCTCACGCCGAAGGGGATGACGGAAGGCGAATGGCTGTGTACGACGGCCTTGACGTCGGGCCGCGCCTTGTACACCTCGCCGTGGATGAAACGCTCGAGGTAGAGCGAGCGGCCGCGCGGGTCCACCGGCACGCTGTCGAGGTCGTACTCCATGATGTCGGCCGCGGTCACCAGCTCGGGCGCGATGGAGCGCGCCATCAGGTAGCGGCCCGGGTCGCGGTCGTGCCGCGCGCTCACGTGCCCGTAGCCGTCGAGCACGCCCTGGTCGACCAGAATGCGGTTGGCGGCTACCAAGTCCTCGACCAGGGTAGGATTCGGAGGGCCGGCCGACACGGGAGCGGCCTGTGCCTCCGCCGGGCGCGGTGCGGCGAGCCAGACGCCCGCCAGAAGCGCGGTCGAGCCGGCGATGAGGTCTCTGCGCGTCACGCTGCTCATGGTCGAACCCTCCTCATTCGCGCCCCAGTCATGACCGGGACGGGAGGCGCGACAATTCGTCGTAGAGATAGACGACGGAGCGCATCGCCTTGGCCCAGTCGCCCAAGTGCAGGCTCTCGTTTTCCGAGTGCGCGTTGCACGCGGGGTCGGCCACGCCGGTGAGCAGGCACGGGGCGCCCTTGAGCAGCTCGGCGAAAGGGCGGACGAAGCCGATGGTGCCGCCGGAACCGATCATGGCGGCCTCGCGTCCGAAACCGGCCTTGAGCGCTCGCCGCGCCGCCTCGAAGGCAGGCCCGTCCGGGTCGGTCGCCCACCAGGGCGCGCCACCCGAGAGCCGCGCCGTCACCTTGGCCCCGTGCGGGGGCCGAGTGGTCAGTTTCTTGATGAGAAGCCGCCCGGCGTCCCGCGCGTCCATGTTGGGGACGGTGCGCAGCGACAGCCGTGCGCGGGCGGCCTCGATGATCTGGTTGGAGGACCCGAGAAAGGGCCGCGCTTCGAGCGCGATCACCGTGAGCGCGGGTCGCGTCCAGAGGCGCTCGTAAACCGATCGCCCCCGCTCCCCCGAGAGCCGCACACCCGGCAGCATGCCGGCTTCGCGCTTGTACTTCGCTTCATTGAAGCGCAGTCGGCGGATGCGCGCGACCTGCTTCTGGGTGGGCCGGGCGACCTTGCGATAGAGTCCCGGCACGTTGAGCGAGCCGTCCGGGGCCTGAAGATCCGCGATGAGCCGGCAGAGGATCTGGACCGCATCGGGCACGGCCCCGCCCCAGGCTCCGCTGTGCACGGGCTGGCGGAGGCACTGCACCTCGACGTCCACCTGGCTGATGCCGCGCAGCTGGCAGGTCAGGGCCGGAACCCCGGTCTCGAAGTTTCCCGTGTCCGTGAGCACGATGAAGTCGGCAGCCATCTTGGCCCGGTACTGCTCGAGGAAGGCGCCGAGGTGCTGGGAGCCGATCTCCTCTTCGCCCTCGATGATGAACTTCACATTGCACGGCAGCGTGCCCGAGGACTCGAGGTAGGACGCCACGGCCGCCACGTGGGCCATGACGCCGCCCTTGTCGTCGGCCGTCCCGCGCCCGTAGAACCGGCCCGCGCGCTCGATGGGCTCGAAGGCGGGTGAGAGCCACTTCTCGGGCCGGCCCGGCGGCTGGACATCGTGGTGCCCGTAGAGGAGGAGGGTGGGCGCGCCGGGGCGCCTGAGCCAGTCGCCGTAGACATAGGGATGCACGCCGGGAATCTCGAGGATCTGGACATTGTCCACATGGGCCCGGCGCAGGGCTTCGGCGGTGGCCTCGGCCGAGCGGCGCACTTCCTCGGGGGGGAATCCCTTGGCAGAGACGCTGGGGATTCGGGCCATCTCGGCGAGCGTGCCCTTGAAATCGGCGACGTGGCTCTCGAGATAGCCGAGCGCGCTCGCGACGGCCCCGTTGGACGGCGTCATCGGCCTAGCCGGGAGCGCGCATGAATGGGGATACCGGGACGGGCGGGTGGCGCCGCGGGTGGTTCCGCGCGGTCGCGCGAAGTGGGACCCCCGAGTCCCGTCCGCGGCTCAAGTAGTTCGAGCCGAGGGACGGCCGAGCGCCGCAGGCGGAGCGTCACGAGGCGAGAGCTGAGTTGAGCCGCGTTCGGGCGAGTGGGTGACGGAGCCAGCCGAGCGGAAACGCCCGCGGCGACAGGACCCGCCCGTCTCAGCTGTGGCGCGCTCATGAGAGACGTGGGCTAGAGGTGCTTGGCGAAGAACTCCAGCGTGCGCTGCCGCGCCAGCTTCGCGCTGGGCTCGTGATAGCTGGCGCGCTCGTCGCAGTTGAAGCCGTGCCCGGCCGGGTAGACATGCATCGGCAGATCGGGATGAGCGGTCCGGACCCGCGCATGGTGCTCCGGCGGAATGGACTGGTCGGTCTCGCCCCAGTGCAGCAGCACCGGGCAGCGTGGCTTCTCCGCGGCCGTGTCGGCGATGCCGCCACCGTAGTAGCCCACGGCGCATGCCACGCCGTCGATGCGCGTCGCCGCCAGCCAGGCCAGCGTGCCGCCGAAGCAATAGCCGACGACGCCCACCTTCAGCTGCTCGGCCGCGAGGGCCTTGACGGCCGCGCGGACGTCCTTGACCGCGTCTTCGATGGGAAGCTTCCCACGGACGCCGCGGCCGCGCTCGATATCCTCGGGCTTGTAGCCGATGGCGAAGTCGCGCTCGACGCGGTCGAAGATGGCCGGCGCCAGGGCGACATAGCCGTCGGCCGCGAAGCCGTCGGTCACGCGCTTGATGTGGGAGTTGACGCCGAAGATTTCCTGGATAACGACGAGCCCGCCGCGCGGCGTGCCCTTCGGCGCCACCCGGTAGGCGGCGAGCTTGTGACCGTCCTCGGCCGTGAGCGTGATGGTTTCTCCCATTGGTGTGCTCCTCAGGTGGTGGCCAGGTCAATGACGTCGCGGTGGTCGGCGGTACGCCCCATGGCGTCTCCGGGTTCCCGAGCCTACGCTCCCGCCGCGGGCCAAGTCAACCCGCTCGTGGACAAAAGCGCCGGGTCCCGCGCGGCCTACCTGGCCGACAGGCGCCGCCCGATGCGCCCCTCGATGACGTGGGTGACGGCGGAGAAATCCTCCTTGCCCCAGCCGCGCTCGACGGCCTCTTGGTATGTGAGCGCGGTGAGCTCGAGCATGGGCGCGGGCACCTTGCAGGAGCGGGCGAGCGCCAGCGCCAGCGCGGCGTCCTTGAGCATGAGCTCGAGCATGAAGGTCGGGGAGAATTCGCCGTCGAAGATCCGCTTGGCTCGGCGGTCGAAGTAGGTCCCATAGGCCATCCCGCCGCCATTGCGCACGACGTCGTAAAACGTGTAGGGGTCCACGCCGGACTGGACGCAGACGGCCAGCGCCTCGGCCACGGCCACCGAGGTGACCGCCGCAAGCCCGTTGTGGATGAGCTTCACGCGGTTGGCCATTCCCGAGGCGCCGACGTACATGTGCAGCTTGCCCATGATCTTCAGATACGGCGCGATCACCTCGACCTTCGAAGCCTCGCCGCCGACGATGAAGAAGATCTGCCCTTCCACGGCCTGGGGTTGGGAGCCCAGCATGGGCGTGTCCATGTGATGGATGCCCCTGGGCCGAAGCGCTTCGCTGATCTGCACGGTGACTTCGGGTCCCACCGTCGAGCAGTCGCAGGTGACCAGGCCGGCTCGGGCGCCACCCGCGATGCCGCCGGCCTCGAGGTACACCTCCCGCACGATGTCATTGTTGGGCAGGCAGGTGAACAGCACGTCGACCTGCGCGGCCACTTCTGCGGGCGAGGCGGCCGCGCTCACTCCCGCCGCCTTCGAGGCGGCCGCGACGGCCGCGGGCGATGCGTCGTGGACGACCAGCGCGACGCCCGCCTTGGCCAGATTGGCCGCCATCGGCATGCCCATGGTGCCCAGCCCGATGAATCCCACTCGCCCTTGCATGGAATCCTCCTCTTGATTTCGCCGCATCAACCCGGCGACTGACGGAAGACGAACAGATCCACGTCCTCGTGAACGGTTTGACCGTGGTCGTGGGCGGCGCAGTACCGTTTGAGCTCCCGCATACCCGCCTCGAACTCCGAATCCGACACGAGCCTGAGCGTGGAGATCGCCCGTCTCCCGACTCGCTCGGCATACGCCGCGAGCCCTCGCGTGGTGGGTTGGCGCACCGTCGTCAGCCGGTCCGGCGCGAAGCCCGACCGCCGGGCCGCATCCACCAGCGCCGACCGCGCCGGCGTGCGCTCCCAGTCGATCGCCCGCGCGCTGGGGAAGAAGCGCATCCACAGGTAAGAGTCGAGCGTCTCGTGGGTTGACGTGGCGACGGCCAGCCGCCCGGCATCCCGGAGCACGCGGGCGAACTCGCTCAGTGCGGCCGCCGGGGCGCCCAGGTGATGGTAGACCCAGGCGAGGAAGACGAGATCGACGGTTCGCGCCTTGACCGGCAGCTGCTCAGCGGTTGCCCGGATGAGGCGAAGGGCGTCCGGATCCTCCGTCGGCGCGGATGCGCTGAGCATGTCGACCGAGGGATCGAGACCGTAGACGGTGACGGGGAAAATCTCGAGGAAGAGCCGGGCAAAGCGGCCCGTCCCGCAGCCGACATCGAGGACGCGCGAGAGCGGCGCCGAGCCGAGCTGCTCGCGGAGGACATTTGCCCACAGCGCCCGGGTGGTTGGGGACATCTCCCGCGCCGCGGGGTAAACCGCGTGAATGCCGCTGCCGTCGTAACGAAACCCCATGGCCGCCGCAGTCCAGTCTACCCCTGAAACGCACGATGCCCCCGCTCGCGCGGGGGCATCGGAAAAGGCTCTGCTGCCGGCCCAGGCGGATCCGAACGCGGCAGGCGCCGGTCAGGCGCTGAGTTCGCGAGAGGTCATCTTGTAACGGAAACTGTCGGGATCGAGGCTATCCCGCCGCTCTCCGGCGGTTTCAGCCTGCGGATACATGAAGAAGGCAACGGGCTCTCCGGCCGAGTTCGGCAGCTTGAGGTCGGCGGCATAGTTGAACGCGAGCCAGTTCATCTCCCAGGCGCCGAAAAGCTTCACCCGCGCCTTTTGGACCCGCGGGTCATCGAGCGGCAGCCCGCCCTGCTCCTCGAGCACCAGCTTCCGCACGTCGGCGGGTCCACCGGCACCCAGCCGCGGCCCGTCAGATAGAACTCCGCCCGGCAGTGCTGGGCCTTGGTGATCTCGCCGCTCTTGCCCAGGCTCTTGTACTCCGCCGAATCGGCCACGCGGACACCGTAGATATCCCGCGCCGGGATCCCCGAGGCCCGCGCCAGTCCCACGAACAGCGCGTTGAGATCGGCGCACTTGCCGCCCAAATTCCCGGTCTCGAGCATGGCGCGGATGTCGCCGAGACCGCAGCCGCGCGTCTTGGGATCGCGGAAGGTGTGTTCGACGATCCACTCGTAGATGGCCTTGGCCTTGTCCGCGTCGGTCGTGAGCCCGTTGGTGATTTCGCGCGAGGTCTTCTGGACCACCCCGTCGGTTCGCACGAAATGCGTGCCCTTGAGGTACTTGGCGAGCACGGCCTTGTCCTCGGGCGCCGCTGCGCCGGGCGCGCTGAGCTTCACGGCGCGGCCCGTGTCGTGAAGCGCGTGACCAGCTCCACTGAGGGATTCTTCTCGTCCGCCCCCCACTCGGCATAGAAGATCGCCGCCCCGTACTTCTCGTCGCGGTAAATGCGCGTGGCCGCCGCATTCCCCGTCCAGGTATGGCCGAGGCTCTTGTGATAGTCCGTGTCGGGCATGAGCGGCATGGGCAGCCAAGCGCGTGAGACGCCCGAGGGACTGATGATCTCCGCGCGTGTCGTCACTTCGAATGCGCGCCATCTGGCAGCGTCAGAGCCCGCCGCGCCTGCGCTCCGCATGTCCGGCAAGCTCTCCAGCACAGCGGCCGCCGAAACACCCAACCCGGTCTTGAGAAACGCGCGTCGATCCATGATGCCCGCCCTTGGCCTTCAGATGGCCCGACGAAGCGGAAGGCTTCGGGGCAAGCACTCATGGTAGTGAGCTCGGATCGAAGGTCAAATTGGAAGTGGCGATAGGTCGGCCTCAATGGCAGCAAGACTCCCTATGAGACCGGCGAAACGGAGACTTGCCGATGTTAGTTGAGCTCGTCGATGGTCAGGCGGAAGCTGGGGACGAAAGTCTCGAGGAAATAGCGCACTTCGGGCAGCTCGATCCGCTCCACCGTGGCCCGCAGTGTCTTCTCCGCTTGGGCGAACTCCGGATTGCCGGCATTGAGCTCTTCCAAACACTTGATATAGGCGCACAGCTTGTCCGCCGCCCTGACCAGCTCGTGGTTGATCCTGTCCGCCTCACGGAGCCGGAACAGCGCCTCGTAGTCCGGCTTGAGCCGATCGGGGATCATCCCGAACAGGCGGTCCCTTGCCGCCGCTTCGATAGAGCCGTAGGCCGTCTTGATCTCGGGATTGAACTGCTTCACTGGCGTGGGCAGGTCGCCGGTCAGCACCTCGCCGACGTCGTGGTAGAGCGCCAGCAGCGCCGTCCGCTCCGAGTCCGCGCCGCCGACGAAGAGCCGGTTGCGGATCACCGCCAGCGCGTGGGCGATCAGCGCGACCCGCAGGCTGTGCTCCTGGATGTTCTCGGGGTACGTGCTGCGCATCAGTCCCCAGCGCCGGATGAACTTCATCCTGGACAGGTAGGCGAAGAAATGGCTCATCTCAATCTCCCTTGCGGTCCAGCTAGATCACCCGCGGAACATACCGAACAAGTATCGCGTTCGTGAGGATGCTGAGCAGGGACGCCGCCAGCGTCGCGTTGTAGACGTCATCTCCGACATGCCCGGCGGTCCGCGCGACCCGGATCAGGATAAATGAGAACTCGCCGATCTGGGTGAGCCCGGCGCCGACGAGCAGCGCCGTGCGGAACGGATACCCGAAGACGCGCACCACCGCCGTCCAGATCGCCAGCTTGCCGACCACGATGAGCCCGATGAGAACCCCGAGCAGCGACAGGTTGGCCACGATGGCCGCCGGGTTGATGAGCGCTCCGACCGTTACGAAGAAGAGCGCGACAAAGGTGTCGCGCAGCGGCAACAGGCGCGAGAGCGACTCGTGCGCGTAGTCGGATTCGCTGATGAGCAGACCGGCCAGGAAAGCACCCAGGGCCAGCGAAAGACCCACCGCGTGGGTCACCGCCGCCGTTCCGATACCCAGCGCCAGCACGACCAGAAGAAACAGCTCGTCGCTGCGCGTCCGCGCCACCCGTTCGAGGAGGGTCGGAATGACCCTCGCCGCCAGATAGAAGAGCGGGATGAGGAGGGCGACTCCGGTGCCCACAGCCCGTCCGATTGCAAGCAACCGGTCCGGCTCGAGCGCGCCCAGGGTGGGAATAAGCACAATCAGGACGACCACCGCCAGATCCTCCACGAGAGTGATCGCGATCATGATTCGCCCATGCGTCGAGCCGAGCTCACCTCGGTCGAGCAGTAGTCGGGCCAGGACCATGGTGCTCGCCACCGACACGACGATCCCGACCGTAATCGCCTGGAGGGCGCCCCAGCCGAGCAGCGTCCCGACCCCGAGGCCCAGTGCCACCGACAGGACGATTCCCAAGGGACCGCCCAGGAGGGCCACCCACCGCACGCGCACCAGGTCGTGGAGGGAGAACTCGATGCCGATCGAGAACATCAGCAGGATGACGCCGATCTCAGCGAACGTCTCGAAGGTGTGGATATCGGAGACGGAAGGGCCCGGCGTGAGCGGGCTGATGAGGATCCCCCCGACGACGTAACCCAGAATCAGAGGCTGACGGGCGAGCCAGGCCACCCCGCCGCCCAGGACGGCAGCGGTCAGGACGTACGCGAGATCCCGAAAGAAGATCGGGTCAGCAATCATGGGTTGTTGGTGCCGGGAGAGGGGTGTCCCATGAGTGGCAACAGGCCCTCACCTTCAAGATCGCTGGCTCTGCTCTCCAACCCAGGCGGAAAGACACGCAGAAAACACTATCTAACTTCGATCCAAGATCATAGCCTGAGCAAGCCTGTGGCCGGCCGCAAGGGGATTTGCGTGGTGACTCTAACACGAGACGAGAACTAGCCTCGGCTCAGCCGAGGACGATTCGGACCCGATGCGCTTTCCCGTCATCCGCGAGCATGATGCCGTGCTCGCCGTTGAGGGAGACGCCATCGACCTCCACTGACGACACTCCCCGGGACACACCCTGTGTGTTCTCCACCAAGATGTCATAACGCGCGGAGCGATAGCGGAATGCCATCTCGAAGCCGCGCCACGCACGCGGGATGCAGGGGTCTATCGCCAGCCGCGCGCCACGCAGCCGGAACCCGAGAATCGACTCCACCCCCGCCCGATACATCCAACCCGCTGATCCCGTGTACCACGTCCACCCGCCGCGGCCCACGTGCGGCACTTCGGCGTAGACATCCGCCGCGACGACGTAGGGCTCGACCTTGTAGCGTCGAACGCCCGCTTCCGTGCTGGCGTGGTTAATCGGATTCAACATCGCGAGGAGTTCGACGGCCTTATCCCCGTCGCCGAGCGCCGCGAAGGCGATCACCGACCACACCGCGGCATGCGTGTATTGCCCGCCGTTCTCCCGGACGCCGGGTAAATATCCCTTGATGTAGCCGGGCTCCAGGAGTGTGTCGTCGAACGGCGGCGTGAAAAGCAATACGAGGCCGGCTCCGCGACGCACGAGGTATTCGTCGACAGCTGCCATGGCACGCGCCCCGCGTGCCGGGTCAGCCGCCGCCGAGATCACGCTCCAGGATTGCGCGATCGAATCCATGCGGCATGCGTCGTTGACGGCGGACCCGAGCGGCGTCCCGTCATCGAAAAACGCACGCCGATACCAGTCGCCGTCCCAGCCCTCGCGTTCGAGCGAGTCCTTCAGCGCGCTCATGTAGCTCCGCCACTTCTCCGCGCGCTCGCCCTCCCCGCGCGCGTCGGCCAGCTTCGTCCATTCGGACAGAACCGCGTGCAGGAACCACCCGAGCCAGACGCTCTCCCCCTTCCCTTCGGCGCCCACCTCGTTCATCCCATCGTTCCAATCGCCCGTCCCCATCAGAGGCAGGCCGTGAGTTCCGGCCGTCAGGCTGTGGTCGAGGGCGCGCGCACAGTGCTCGAAAAGGGTACCCCGCTCTTCAGAGACGCGGGGCTCAAAGTACGACTCGGTCTGTCCGAGGGCGAGCTTCGGCCCATCCAGGAAGGGAACGACCTCGTCGAGTACGGCGCCATCCCCGGT
>Ga0070707_100004218_pt1 | contig 13473 bp, 17 predicted proteins | sample KBSK5502metaG_FD_65468 | JGI IMG/M metagenome (GOLD analysis project Ga0070707, IMG submission 65468) | Corn, switchgrass and miscanthus rhizosphere microbial communities from Kellogg Biological Station, Michigan, USA - KBS K5-50-2 metaG | ecosystem: Host-associated > Plants > Roots >... | reverse complement strand
ATACCTAGCCGAGGACCCGGCCGCGTTCGAGCCGTTGCTGTGGGGGCGCAAGGTCAGGGGGGTGCGCATCAGCCTGCCCGACGCAGCACCCGACCGGGTCAGAGAAATGATCGAGGAGTCGTGGCGGCGCAAGGCCCCGGCCCGGCTGATCGCTGAGCTCGACAACACCTAGCTCATTCAACAACACCTAGCTCAGCTGCCGACCGGTGGCGCCCATCCTGGCCGGGGGATCAGGCAGAACGGGTGCCCGGCGGGGTCGGCGAACACGTTGGCGCCCTCGCCACGCGGGCCCAGCCGACGCGCACCGATCGCCTGCACACGCTGAGCGGCGACGGCGAGGTCGTCGACCATCACGTCCAGATGGATCTGCTGCGGCACCGCGTCATCTGGCCAGGTTGGCGGCTGGTAGTCGGGCGCAAGCTGGAAGCCCAGGCCGGACGCGCGGTCGCTGGCAGCAACGACGACGAAGTCCTCGCTTGAATACGTAATGGACTGCCCGAGCAGCTCGGAGTAAAACTCGGCGAGCGCCGCAGGATCGGGACAGTCGATGATCACATGGTGCATTCGCCCGATCAAAAGTACTTCCTTCCTTCCAGTTGCCCCGCCAGACAGCCAGCGCGGCGCACGCACCTCTGGTCTCGTACTAGCACGCAACGATGATCACGCCTTGCCGGCAACACGAGTCAGGCTGGCAAGGTCGGCAGGATCGCTTGTCAGAATCCGGTCTCCCGGCTCAGCGAGAAGTCCAACGGTGGCGTCGATGGCATCGGAGTTTCCAGCCCTGGCGAGCAGTTGTCTAGCTGCACGGCCGTCGCGTTCCGTGACGGACCGCACATCGACTGCGGCTAGCAGCCTGGCCAGCGCGCGGCCTGGCGACCGCCGGGATCTCGCCACGCCTGGGCGACCACCATTTGCGTTGGAGCGCAGATCAAGCCCTGCCTGTTGGGCAGCGTACAACCTCGCGACATTCGCCCGCTCGCCTCGGTCGATCGCGATCAAGGCGCCAGCGTCGAGCACCGCAGCGCTCACGCAGCAGCCTCGCCCGATCGGATGCCCAGCTCGCTCTCGGCCCGGGCGATCTCCTCAGCGGTGAGATTGGTTGTTCGGTCGGGCGACCTGGGCGGCCCGGCCTTCAGGCGCTCCCGCATCGCACCGATCCGGTCAGTGAGGTCTTCCTGACGCCCCAGCGGGTCTCTAGCCACCACGTGCAGCCCGCCTGCTGCCAGCCTGCGACTTCTAGCTGCGCTGCGGCACGGTCGTCGGCAAGCGTCTCGCCGTCTGCGATCACGTCGAAGTCAGGCCCGCGTCCGTTGCCGGTGAGCCAGGTCCGCACGGCGCTGGCGTCATCTGGCGCGGGGGTGCCGCCCGAGAGCCGGTATTGCGGGATCACGCCATCGCAGCGCAGGGCCCGGCACATCGACCTCTGACTTGGCCACACCCCGACCACCCAGAGCGGGATCCTGTTCTGGACCGGCCTAGCTGCGGCGGCAAGATCCATCCGGCCCGACTCGTAGTGGTAGTGCTTGCCGTCGTAGCTGCCCTGGCCCTCCCACAGGGAGCGGACGAGATCGATGCCGTCGTCCATCTCGGCCCTGGCGCGCAGGCCGCTCTCCTCCCTGGTGTCCGGCAGGCTCCGACAGCCCCGGCTGCCGTTACCTTATTGTCTGATCATGCTGACGCCCTCGCAGACCCGAACGCTCGCGGGAATCAGCGCTGAGCTCGGCAGGCTCATCCGCTATGACGACGAGTCGCTGGTGCATGAGGTCTGGATCAGACAGCGCTATCACTGCGGCTGTTACCCGACCTTCGGGCCTGCCAGGCAGGCCGCGGTCCGCACCGCCTGGCATGAGGCAGGTCATGCCGTCGCCGCGCTCGCCACCGAAGCGCGGTTCAGCTCCGCCAGCATTCATCACAGCGCAGGCTCCGAGGGCCGGGTGCACCGGATCGTGGCAGCGGGCGACACCTCGTTCGTGATCGACGCGGCAGGCCAGATCGCCGAGCGGCTGATGACGTGGACGATGCTGGACACCGACGGCGAGCTCAGGCGCTGGCTGCCGACTTGGCGAGCGGACGGCGGGGACGCGCGGCGGTTCCGCCGCGATATCGGCCACCGGTTTCCCACCGACGAGGTGGGTGCCTGGCGCTACAGCGAAGCCGTGCTCATTCCGCTGCGACCCGCTATCAGGCACCTGGCCCGGGCATTGCTGGTGCACCACAAGCACATTCCCTATGCCGTGGTTTCGGCCCTTGTCGAGCCAAGCCTGAATTGCCGCCATGACGTCTGATCGGAGCACCGAGCGGATCGGCTCGCCACTTGCCCGCGGGGTTCCGACGTGTCATCGACGCTGAGAACATCGGCTTGGTCTGGTCCGATCAGGGCTACTACCAGGTTACCTACGACGCGAGGGCGGCCACCAGATCCGAGGCGTTCGCTGCCTGGCAAGCGGAGGTAGAGCAGTCGCGCAGGATTGAGGCGAACGCGCCGTCATTCGACGTACTCGGCCACCAGCCACGCTGGGACGAGGACGTGTCGCTGCGGCTCGTGGTGATCCGCGTGCAACTCGAGTACGCCAGGCACAGCGGGCACGCCGACTTCCTGCGCCAGGCCATCGACGGAATCGTCGGCGCCTGAAATTCGCTGGACCAGGGTCGTGCCGGGCCACCACGCTGGGGGGATGACGAGTTCGCGGCTGCCCAGGGCGACCTGGCTGCTCATCGCTGGTGATGCAGTCTCCGCTCTCGGTACCGGGCTGGTGCTGCCGCTAACGCTCATCTACTTGCATCAGGTCAGGGGCATCGCGCTACCCGAGGTGGGCCTGCTGCTTGCCACGTCGGGTGCGGTTGGCCTGGTCGCCGTCCCACTCGCGGGCGTCGCACTCGACCGCTTCGGTGCCCGTAATGTGCTGATCGTCGTCCTGGCTGGCCAGGCGCTAGCCGAAGCCGGCCTAGCCTGGGCGCACAATGTCGCGACCGCGCTTCCTGTCGCTCTTGCCCTCGGCGCATCGTTCGGACCGTCATTCCCCGCTTTCCAGACCATGCTGGCGGGGATCAATCCGGACCCGGCAGCGCAGCAGCGCGCATTCGCCATCAACTTCACCGGCATTAACGCGGGCATTGGCGCCGGTGGAGCGATCGGAGCGGCTGTGGTCGACCCGGCCAGCCCCGCATCCTTCCAGGTGCTGTTCCTTGCCAACGCGGTATCGTGCCTGATCTTCGCCGCGCTGGTTGCAGCACAGCCGAACGTACGCGCCCCGCACCTGGCCGACCTGCCGCGGGCCGGCTACGGCGAAGTGCTCCGCAACCGCCCGCTGCGGATGGTGCTGCTGGCCATGCTCGCGCTGGCCTTCACCGGGTACGCGGCGCTTGATTCCGGGCTTCCCGCGTACGCGACGGTCGAGGCGCGGCTGTCGGTGCGCGTCGTGGCGCTTTCGATCACGCTGAACACAGCGGTCATCGTGGCCTCCCAGCTGCTCATGCTGCGCCTGGTCCGGCGGCTGCGACGCAGCCGCGCCCTCTCGGCGATCGGTCTGATCTGGGCAGTCGCGTGGGCGATCTTCGGCCTGGCAGCCCTGCCCCGCGCCGCCGGGTTGCGAGTCGCCTGCGTCCTGGTATTCAGCGGTCTATTCGCGGTGGGCGAGACATTCATGGCGCCGACGATCGGGCCGCTGGTCAATAGCCTCGCCGGCGACCGGGTCAGGGGCCGCGCCAACGCGCTGGCCAGCATGGCCTACTCGATCGCTTTCGTGGCCTCGCCGGCCATCTGCACGGGGATGATCGCTGCCGGCCTGGCCGCTGCCTGGATCGGTCTGCTCTGCGCTGGCTGCGCCGGCACCGCTCTGCTCGGCGCGCGGCTGGGCCGCCAGCTCAGCCGCCAGCAGGATCTGGTGGATGAGGCTGAGCGACCCTTGGCTGAGCCGGCTCTCGCCTGACCCGGTACGGGCAGCGATGCTGCCGCTAGGCTGCGACCATGCCTGATCCGCGCCTGCTCGCTGTCTTCGCGTTCGCCACGTTTGTGCTTACGGTGACGCCGGGCCCTGGCGTGCTCTATGTCGTCGGCCGATCGGTGGGAGGCGGACGCCGGTCGGGTCTGGCGTCAATGCTCGGAATTGAGACCGGCGAAGCCGTCTATATTGCCGGAGCGGCGCTCGGTATCACGGCACTGCTTGCCGCATCGACAGTGGCGCTCTCCGTCCTGCGGTACAGCGGCGCGGCATACCTGGTCCTGCTCGGAATCCGGGCCTGGCGGCAGAACGACCACGAAGACGATGAGGCCGCCGAACCGAACTGGCGCGGCAACTGGGGAGCGTACGGGCGCGGCCTGGTCGTCCAGCTGCTCAACCCGAAGGTCGCGGTCTTCTTCCTCGCCTACTTTCCGCAGTTCATCCGTCCTGGTCAGCCGGTAGCGCCGCAGGTTCTCCTGCTCGGGGTCATCTACCTCGGCATCGCGATGAGCATCGATACCTGCTACGTGCTGCTGGCCTCGTGGCTCGCTGACCGGCTGGCGAGAACTGCCAGGGCGCGGCGCCGCCGCGCCAGGATCAGCGCGCTCACGTACTTCGCGCTCGCTGCGGCCGCGGTGGCGCTCGGCGATCGCGGTACCGCGACTGCCGCGCCTGGCTGAGCCACCGCGGTCAAGCGCGTATGGCAGGTTAGGAGCATGCCAAGTGATTCAGTACACCGCACAGTTAGCGTTCGCCGAGTCGCCAGCGGGCGGTTCGCTGTCCGCAACGACCGTGGCGGCGAGATAGCCTTCGGGACCGGCGACGGGACCGACTTCACCCCGACTGAGCTGCTGCTGGCCGCCGTCGGCGGCTGCACCGCGATCGACGTCGACATCCTCACCTCGCGCCGTGCGGAGCCGGACGCGTTCGAGGTCGGCGTCGATGCCGAGAAGATCAGGGACGCGGAGGGTAACCGCCTGACCGACATCGTGGTGACGTTCCGCATCTCGTTCCCCGCCACTGGTCAGGGTGACGAGGCCCGCGCCATTCTTCCCGATGTGGCGCGGAAGTCGCATGACAAGCTCTGCACGGTCGGGCGGACCATCGAGATCGGCACGCCGATCACCGCCCGCATCGAATAGCGGCACCGATGAGCGCAACGCAACCCGCCGCGCCACCGTCTGCGGCGGGCACGGTCGACGCTCACCATCATGTCTGGGACCTGGCCGCCCGGGCTCAGCCATGGCTCGAGCTCCCGGGCCACGAGCCGCTGTTGCGGAACTACTCAGAGGCGGACTTGCGGCCGCTGGCAAGCGCCGCCGGGGTTACGGCGACGGTGGTCGTGCAGACGGTCACTGACCCGGCGGAGACGGCCGAGCTATTGGCCCTCGCCGCGGCCAGCGACCTGATAGCGGGCGTGGTGGCTGGACCGACCTGCAGTCGCCTGGTGCCGGCGACCTGCTCGCCGCGCTGCGTGAGCGGCCAGGCGGTCACCTGCTGCACGGCATCCGCCACCCTGTCTTGGTCGAGACTGATCCCGACTGGCTCAGGCGGCCCGCTGTGCTGGCCGGGCTGGCGGCGGTCGGCGCTGCTGGGCTCTGCTACGACATCGTCGTACCCGCCGACCTGCTCGCGGCCGCCACCGAGGCCGCCGCGGCCAGCCCGGGCCTGACGTTCGTTGTTGACCATCTCGGCAATCCGCGCCTCGGTCCGCGGCCCGATGAGCTCTGGATGTCCGACATCCGCGCGATGGCCGCCCTTCCCAATACCGTGTGCAAGCTCTCCGGGGTGCTCAGCGAACCGCCACAAGGAGCAGACGCAGCCGCGGGCGATAACGTGAGCCACCTGATCCCGTACTACGAGACCGTGCTCGCCGCCTTCGGGCCGGACCGGATGATGTTCGGGTCCGACTGGCCGGTCTGCACGCTGTCGGCGTCCTATGCTGAGGTGGTCGAGGCGGCCCGTGCCCTGACCAGCGCGCTCAGCCTAATCGAGCGGACGGCCCTATTTAGCGGCACCGCGCGGCGCATTTACCGGCTCGGCTAACGGTCAGCCGGAGGCTGGCCAATGCGCTTCCGGAGTCGGTGGCGAGGTCAAATACGACGCGAGGCCTCTGATTAGGACATCCAGGCCCCAGTCGAACCTGTCGTACCTGGTACCGGCGACTATCTGGTCCGCGAGCGCCACGGTATTGGGGAACTCGTCGCGCGGGAGCGACTTCAGCCATGCGCCAGCCTGAGCAGCGAAGTCACCCGGTTCAGCGACGGGGGTCACGTCCAGCTCATGGGCGAACGCCGCGACGTACAAGGCGCCGAGGTCGCCGGCGAATGCTGCGACCTGATCTGGAATGCCGGCGGAGCGCAGGCTGGCCAGCATGCGCTCCGTGCCCTGCAGCAAGCTCGGACCGAATGGCACCCGGCCGAGGGTCAGCCCGGCGACGCCCGGGTGCCGCCGGAATACAGCCAGGGTGTCGCGTCCCCACGAGCGCAGCATGTCCTGCCAGTCCGCGCCTGGCCCCGGCAGCGGGATCTCCGTCATGATCTGCTCGAGTACCAGCTGGATGAGCTCTTCCTTGTTGGCGATGTAGCCGTATAGAGAGGACGCGGATACGCCGATCTCGTGGGCGACGCGGCGCATCGTCAGCGCTTCGCCGCCCTCTGCTTCCGCGACCTTGAGCGCCGCCGACACGACCACGTCCCTGCTGAGCTGCGGCCGCGGGGCACTACGCCCGCGCTTAGGAACCGAGCGCCACGGCGGCTCAGGTGGGGTATGCGCGCCAGGTGACCCGCTCTGACCACGCGAGCCTCCTGGTGTTGCCCCGTTGCCACGATCCCGATCACCGGCCGCTCTTTTCGCCACGGCAAACAGTGTACTTGACGAGAACGTTGTTCTGTAGTAGAACGATGTTCGAAATCAGAACACTGTTCGATGCAACTACGGCATTAGGGGATCAGCGGCGATGACCAGCGGTAGCAACGCAGTCGTGGAGGCTCATGGCCTTCGCAAGAGTTACAAGCCAGATATCACGGCACTCGACGGCCTCAGCTTCTCGGTCGCGGCGGGCAGCGTGTTCGCCCTGCTCGGCCCGAACGGTGCAGGCAAGACGACAACCGTCAGGATCCTGACCACCTTGTCGCGGCCAGACGAGGGTAGTGCGAGCGTGGCGGGAATCAACGTGCTCAGCCAGCCTGGTCTGGTCCGGTCGTCCATCGGCTCGGTTAGCCAGCACTCCGGCGCCATGGGCCTGCTCACCGGCCACGAGAACCTGACGATCCAGGGCAGGCTCTACGGGATGCGGGGCGCCCGCCTGCGCCGCAGGGTCAGCGATCTGCTCGATCAGTTCGGCCTCGCCGAAGCGGCGAAACGGCAGGCGCGTACGTACTCGGGCGGTATGCGGCGGCGGCTGGACATCGCCACCGTTCTCGTCCACCGGCCCGCCGTACTTTTCCTGGATGAGCCGACGACGGGACTCGACCCTGAAGGCCGCGCGGCGCTGTGGGCCGTGCTCACCGGCCTCGCTAAGGCGGGGACCACGATCTTGGTGACTACTCACTACCTCGAGGAGGCAGACCAATACGCGACCAGGATCGCGATTGTGGACCAGGGGCGGATCGTCGCCGAGGGGACAGCCGACGAACTCAAAGCCGGGCTGCGCGGCGACTCGGTGCTGCTTGAGTTCGCCGATTCGGTGAGCGCAGAGCAGTTTGAGCGCGCTGTCGCCGGGATCCCGCAGGTGCGGCGGGCAACCGCAGACGGCAACGTCGTTCGGGCCCGCGTCCCGGACGGACCGCGGACGCTGCCCGCGGTGCTGGCGGCCGTCGAGTTGGCTGGCGTTCCCGTCCGCTCCGTTTCCGTCACCAGGCCCTCGCTGGACGACGTTTATCTACACCATGCCGGCCACTCATTCGGTCAGGCAGAAAGGATCACAGTCTCATGAGCACCAATGACATCGTCGAATCCGCCGTCGGCACCGCCGAGCACAGTGGCACTTGGCCGGGACACGGCGATCCCGCCCAGCGGACCGCCGGCACCGGCCTGGCTGGTCGGCCGAACCCGGGCCGGCAGGTGTGGGTGATCCTCACCGGGCGCTATCTACGCGAGCTCTACCGGGTGCCCGTGGTCATCTTCATGACCCTGATCCAGCCGATTATCTGGCTGCTACTATTCGGCGCCCTGTTCAAGAGGGTTGTTGAGATACCGGGCTTCGGCGCGGGAAATTACATCACCTACCTCACGCCAGGCGTGGTCATCATGACGGCCATGTTCTCAGCGAGCTGGACCGGCATGGCCTACATCGAGGACATGCGGACTGGCGTGATGGACAGGTTCCTGACCGCACCGGTCGGCAGGGGAGTTCTGACCACCGCGGCGCTCGCCTACCAGGGGCTCACGACTGTTCTTCAGTCGACCATCATCATCGCCATCGGCTGGGGGATCGGCGCGACGTTTCCCGGCGGCGCCGCGGGCATCGCCGCACTCATCGGAGTGTCGGTCCTGATCGCGGTCGCGATGGCTGGGGTCTCGAATTGGTTCGCGTTGCTCACCCGTCAGCGGGAAGCACTGATCGGCGCGTCCACAACCCTCGTCCTGCCGCTGACGTTCCTGTCCGGCGCGTTCCTGTCGCTGCGGCTTGTGCCGGGCTGGATCGCTGACGTGGCCAGGTACAACCCAGTCAACTGGGCGGCGAGCGCGGCCCGGCTGGCCGTCGAGGCGCATCCGGCATGGGCGACAGTCGGCGCCTACTCGGGCTTCCTCGCCCTGGCTGTGGTGGTCACGGCGGCGGCGGCCACCAGGGCGTTCGGCGCCTACCAGCGCTCAATGTGACCAGTCCGCGATAGGGCCAGAACGGGCGGGGCGGGCTACCGGTCCGCCCGTTCTGGCAATCAGCAACCGGACGGGGGATGCTGGCGGTGCGAGATTATCCCGAACGTGCCAGAGCAGTGTGAGGGAGCGACATGACCGAGCAGATCGCCACCGGCGACATCCACCACCTCCGGCTGACCGTCACTGACCTGGAGCGCAGCCGCTCCTTTTACACGAACCTCCTTGGCTTTAGTGTCGCTGTCGAGTCACCCGAGGGCACGGATCCGCAGAGCACGGCCCTGGCGGCGCTCCTATTTGGTGGCATTGTCATGGTCCGTGGCAACCTGCTGCTCGGTCTCCGGCCCGTCGCGCCCGCAGGAGACGCCTTCGACGAGGACAGGGTCGGCCTCGATCACCTGAGCTTCGGCGTCCCAACCCGGGATGACCTGGAGCGCGCGGTCGCGCTGCTCGACGAGCACGCGGTGCCGCACGGTCCCATCACCGGGCTTGAGTCGTTCGGCATTTACGTACTCCCGTTCAGGGACCCGGACAATGTCCAGCTAGAGCTGACCGCGCCGATGTCCTGACGGCGATGGCCGGGGCTGGCCCGCACTCCCTTATCCAGCTACCGGCGGTCGGGCGGCTGCGGCCAGAGCGCATGCGACCAGCCCACACCGATCATCGTCGCGCCCGTGAGCAGCAGCTTGGCGCTGCGCCGATACGCTCCGAGCCCCATCATCGCGTCGCCAGCCAACCTGACCGCCTGCGCCGAGGGCGGCATGTGCGCCAGGACGTAGCGACCGCGGCGAGTCCGCGAGAGGCCGTCAAGATCGGCCAGAGCGAGCACCGCGGCCGAACCAGCCACCGGCAGGATCACCCGCACGACCAGCGCAGCAGTCGGTCGGTCACGCCAGAGCAGCATGTTCGAAACGACGGCCGCGGCCACGTCGGTCCCGATCTTGGCCCCGTGAACCTGATGGATCGCCGCTCCGTCAGCCAGCCGCATGCCACCATTGTCCCCGAGGAGCGCGCGATCGCTCCCGGTCGTTGTTTACAAATCGGTGACAGTTCTCCTGCAGGTTACCGCAGAGCGCTGACCTGGGCGTTTGGTTGACCAAGGTAAACCAATAGCGCCGCCGGAAACAAATGTCACGGGAGCGTTCCAGTCCCGCCCGGATCTCAGCCAGCCAGCCGGCTGGAAGGTGACCTCAGCCAGGAGAACAAGATCGTCCAGTCCGAAGCGGACGACGACGACCAGATGGCCGAGTTGGATTAGCAAGCCTGTGGCCCCTGCTAACTATGTCCAGCCTGCTGCCCTCGCACCGGCGGCGGCAGAAGCCGCCGCGCAGGCCACCCGCCGCGACTCGATGCGCCAGGAGCGGCTCGTGAGGTGGACCGAGCGCATTCCGGCCGCTCTCCGGGAAGCCCACGCTCTGCACCCGGACGTGGAGCGGTGGGCCGCGAAGCTTGGCGACATGGAGTACCCCCGAAAACGAACGTGGCCGACATGCGGGAAGTCTTCGGCCCGACCGCGAGCTGGCGTCCGGGCCCTGATAGCTGGCAGCTGCAGTGCGGCGCTCCACCCTTGCGGTGGGCGCGGCCCGGCCGGGACAAGCCTGCGTGACGGAAGCTGCAGACCCAAGATCAAGCCGTCTCCAAGCCGTCAAACGACACCCAACTTCCACCATCGACAATCAGCGATGAAGACGATCGAGCAGGCCAAAGCCATTGGCCGCCGCGTTGTTCCAGGCCGTCATCAGTCCTCGCCATTGCAACGCCAAGTGGCAATTCTGAAATTCCTGGCGCTCTCATGCCACGTCGTCGACTACGCTGACCGTGCCCGCCTTCCCAAGAGAACTGAAACTTGACCTAATCATGAAGAACCCAGCGACCGAACATCGTTAGTCCGGGTAGGAGCCAAGGCATTCGAAAAACCACGCGGCGATGGCCTGACCTATGCCGTCGGGATTGTCTTCTTGGATGAAATGGATGCCGGGCCCGACGCTTACGGAAGTGAGGTTTTTGAAGGTGCCCTCGCACCAGCGCCGTATCGGCTCGGTGATGATCGCTCCGGGGTCCGCGTGAAGCAGCAGCTTCGGCAGCGGGCTGCGTTGAAGCCAGGTGCTGTAGGTATCAACGATCGCGAAGACGTCTGCGGGCTCGCCTGCGATGGGCAGCTCACTGGGCCAGCGCCACAACGGTAGGCGGTGCTCGGGCAGGAGATAAGGTTCGCGGTAGTAGTCCATTTCGGTCTCAGTCAGTGGACGCAGGACCGCCCCGGGCAGGACACGCTCGATCATCATGTTTTGCTCGATTAGCAGGTCCCATCCGATGCCGGGCGTGCGGAACTGCCGGAAGAGCTCGCCAGCTGGGCCCTCGAATTCTTCCCAAGAGTAGCGTGGCCGCACGTTGGCCTCCATGAACGCGATAGCCCGGATCCGGGCTTCGTGTTCCATCGCATAACGGAACCCGAGAACCGATCCCCAGTCGTGTAGGACCAAAGTAATGCCCTCTAGCCCCAGAGCTTCGATGAACCCTTCCAGGTAGGCGTAGTGATCATCGTATCGGTACCCGATGGCGGGCTTGTCCGAACGGCCCATGCCAATCAGATCAACGGTGATAACCCGTCCCAGTGCCTCAAGGTGGGGAATCACGTTACGCCACAGATACGACCATGTCGGATTACCGTGCAGCAAAAGGAACGGCCGACCTTCGCCTTCATCGATGTAATGCATGCGCGAGCCGCGCACCTGAATGTAGTGGGAAGCGAAAGGAAGGTCAGCGGACGGCACGTTAACAACTATGTCACACCCGCACGGCACCAAACTCCGCGCCAGGTCATGGCCTGTGCGTCTTCTGCGGCTCGCCCGATGGCCGCCTCGCAGGGATGAGAGACCCGAGATGGCCAGGCAGGTGGGAGCCGATCGCGCTGTGCGATGCGTGTGCCGTCGCGCCCGTCCCGTTCAGGTACGCGCTGGTGCTGGCATGCCTGCCCGGCGGCCTGGCAGAGCCCGCCTCGCCAGCACGGCGAAGATCGCCTTGAGCTGTTTCTGGGGCCAGCACCGGCACCGGAGCCACGCGGACCCTGGGCCGGGGAATGCCCAGCATGGGCGAGGTGGTCTGGTATTCCGCCGCGTAGAACTGCCAGAACAACCGCATCGTGTTGTAGAGCGTGCCGGAACCGGCCTGCTTGCGCTCGGCCTGCTGCCGCAGGAGGTAGCGCTGCATCCACGGTTTGGTGATTGAATCGGGTTCGTGGCCTTCGTGAGTGGCGTGCGGTCCTCAGGGCGTCGTGTGCGCGGTCAGGTCAGTGTTTCGGCCTCCGCCGTCATGTCGCCGCCTGCGTCACCAGTGTTGACCACGCCGCGCGGCTCAATCAGCATGACGGCGGTCTCCGCGTCTGCGCGCGGGCAGTGCTCCGTGCCCCTCGGCACGACGAACAACTCGCCAGGACCGAGCACCACGTCGCCGGCGCGCGTCTGAATCGTCAGCGCGCCGTCGATGACGAGAAACAGCTCATCGGTGTGGGCGTGCGCATGCCAGGTGAACTCCCCGAGTACCTTAACGATCTTGACGTCGTAATCGTTGAGCTCGGCGATGTTCTTCGGAGCCCAATGTTCACTGAAGCGCGCCAGCATCGAGCCGATGTTCACCGCCTCCATGCCATCATCTTCGCACCAGTCTGCTGAGATGAGGCCATGTGCACCGCAGTCCTCAGCATCGAGCCCGGCCTTCCCGTGCTGCTCGCCGGGGTGCGGGACGAACTCACCGACCGGCCATGGCAGCTGCCAGGACCGCACTGGCCGAGCTACCCCGACCTGCTTGGCGGCAAGGACCTGCAGGCGGGTGGCACCTGGCTCGCCGTCGAGCCGTCGCACCGGCGTGCCGCCTGCGTGCTCAACGGCATCGGCCTTTTGGCGCCAGCCGCGACACGGCGGTCCCGCGGCGAACTCCCGCTGCTGGCCGCCGCTGGCGAGTCAATCGACCGGCCAGGCCTTGCCGATTACGATCCCTTTCACCTGCTTGTGACCGAGCCAGGACTGGCAATCCTGCGCAGCTGGGACGGATCAGAGCTGACCGAGCATGAATTGCAGCCGGGCCTGCATTTCATCGTCAATAGTGGCCTCGCCAGCTATCTGCCCGAGACGGGCCGGACCGCAGCCGACTGGGCGGCAACCGGCTGGATTGGGTCGCAGTGGCAGGGTGCGCCGCCGCCAGACGGCCGCGAGCACGAGCTCGCGCGCACCGCGCACTTCCTCGGCCGGTTCAGCTCGGCGGTCAGGCCAGAACCTCACCCCAGCCAGCCCGTCGGGCAGGCCTGGGGTTCCTGGTTCTCGCTTGTCAACGGCGACGGCATCGGGCCAGATGACCAGCGGGCTTTGATCGTCCGCAGGGATCTGGGCAGCGGCCAAACCTGGGGAACGACCTCTGTCTCGCTCGTGGCGCTGGCACCCGGCTGGTTGCGCTACGACTTCACCGCTCATCCGGGCGACGAGTCCTCGTGGTACCCGGTGCTGTGAGCTCACCCCATCGACTTCGCGCCGTCGATGGCCTCCCTCAGGATGTCCGCGTGCCCGGCGTGCTGCGCGGTCTCCGCGATGATGTGCAGCACAACCCGCCGGGCCGACCATGACGTGCCAGCTTCGAACCAGGGTGCATCAGGCAGCGGCTGTGCGGCGTCCAGGTCGGGTAGGGTCCGCACCATCTCGTCGGTCTCGGTGGCCACCTG
>Ga0070707_100004217_pt1 | contig 13474 bp, 13 predicted proteins | sample KBSK5502metaG_FD_65468 | JGI IMG/M metagenome (GOLD analysis project Ga0070707, IMG submission 65468) | Corn, switchgrass and miscanthus rhizosphere microbial communities from Kellogg Biological Station, Michigan, USA - KBS K5-50-2 metaG | ecosystem: Host-associated > Plants > Roots >... | reverse complement strand
GATCCCCAGGAATATCGAGCGCGTTCGCCGATCAACTCCATCAAGAATGTGACGACGCCGATGATGTTTATCCTCGGCGAAGCAGATTACCGGACGCCGCCGGGCTCGGGCGGAGAACAAATGTTTCGCGCACTAAAATTCCGCAAGATTCCGACCGTGATGGTTCGATTCCCCAACGAATCACACGAACTTTCTCGCTCCGGTCAGCCGTGGCACCGCGTCGAGCGTCTACAGCATATTGTTGGGTGGTTCGATCATTGGCTAATGGGTACGCCCAAGCCCGAATACGAGGTAGCTGCACCAGAGGAAGCGCCGGCTAAGAAAGGCAGCATGCCGGCCAAATGACGAATGGCTTCGCCACGCTGAAGCTGTAGCCGACGTGTTTGGAAACCGAACGCCGCGCGTCTCAGAGAGACGCGGCTACAGAAGTCACGGACATCGAATTACGCTGGGCGAATCAGTTAACTCCTGCTTTGTCCCAGCAACGCGAAGATGGATTACGTGTGGGCGCTGGTCCCTGAGTTGAGGTGGAGTCGGAATCTTAAAGCCATGCCGGCCGTTTCCGTAACCGGCATCCACCAGATCCTCCCGGTACCGATCCGCCGGGAACGCCATGACATATTGGTCTCGATCCCAAAGTTCAATATGGACCTCAGCGTCCACGTCGTTTTTGTCCCAAATCCAGCCAGAAATTACCGTGCAGTCTGCGTGCTCGATTTTGCTGACAAAATGCGGCAGCGGCGCAGCGCCAATGCGTCCTGAAAAAATCAGCAAGCCGAAGCAAACAAACTGGAACGTAATGAAGGTAGCCACGACCCGCGAGACAAGACCCTCGCGCCAATAGCGGTGCACCTTGCTCCAGCGGGAAAAAATGTGGAACGCAGAGAGCAACACCGCCTGATAAAATCCGTAGACAATGTAGTGGAGCTCAGGGCCGTGCCAGAGTCCCATAAGTCCAAAGGCTAGAAAATAGCCGACGATCGGGGCGACTTCCTTATGCGCAAACCATTTGCCGCGCATCGCCGCGTAGAGAAAGCGCATGTAAACATGGTCGCGAAACCAAAATGAAAGAGTGATATGCCAGCGATTCCAGAAATCGCGGATATTCCGGGCGAGAAACGGTCGATCGAAGTTTTCCGGAGTATGGACACCGAAAAGGTAACTCAGAGCAATGGCGAAAGCGCTGTAGCCGGCAAAATCAAAAAACAAATAGAAGCTGTAGGCATACATGTAGCTGACCAACGCCCCGAAGCTCCCACTGCTGGCGGCTCGCTCCAGCCAGTATTGCTTAATCAGCGCGGCAAGGATGAATTTGTAAAAGAACCCCCGAAAAATGCGATGCACCGCGCCGTCGAGATCGATAAGGAATTCAGCGCGTGTGCGCTTCTTTCTCCATTCGCCTGCGAACCGTTGGAACCGGTCAATTGGGCCGGCTGAAATGGTTGGGAAGAAAAAAAGGAACATCGAGAAATCGAGTGTCCCAGGCAGAGCGATGACTTTGTCCCGCAGGCAAAATACGACATCCAACGCCCGAAACGTGATGTACGAAATTCCGAGAAAACCAAACTCGCTTCCCGGCGACACCACTGGAAAAAATTTGGACGCTCCAAGCGGAAGCAGGCTTGCCGCGACCGCAACATAAAATGGCCAGCCGGCCCGCGCCCCGCTTTTTGCAAATACGCGCACCGTTGCCCATTGCCAGGCGGCGAAACCGATGGCGATCCAGATTTCGCGAACTGCAAAATGTGGTCGAATGTCTAATGACCCGTGATACTGCACGATGAGCATCGCGGCAGTCACGAGGGTCGCCCAACGCCATCCAGCTTTGCCAAACAGACCCAGAATGAGCGTCGGAACTACTGCGTAAAGCAGCAGCCCAAAATACGTGAAATCGGCGTAGGGAATCACAGAGACTGAGCCAGCCGGGCTCTGTCGGCCTTGCCGTTCGCCGTCAGCGGAAAAGCATCGAGAAAAACGAATTTGCGCGGCAACATGTACACTGGCAGCCGCTCGGCCAGTTGCCGTCGCAACGACTGTGTTAGCTCAAAATGCGATGCCTCAATTGGGGTGCTGAGCACTACAAAAGCGGCGAGGGAATGGGCCGCGCCGTTCCGAATCACCGGGGTTACTACTGCGTCCCGTACAGAAGGCAACGCCAGAAGGTTTGCTTCGACATCGCCAACTTCGATGCGGTAGCCGCTGAGCTTGAGCTGCGAATCCATGCGGCCCTCAAAAAAAAGCAAGCCATCACGAAATCGGCCCTGGTCGCCGGTCCGATAGGCACGCTGATCGCAACGCTCAAAAAAGGCGGCTGCCGTAAGCCCGGGCCGCCCAAGGTAGCCTGGGCTAACATTTGGTCCCGCGATGACAATCTCGCCCTGCTCATTTGCTGGTAAAGTGTCGCCAGCTTCATTTACAACGAGGACATCGGTCCCGGGCGTCGCACGTCCCACTGGTAACGCGGAATACTTTTCCAAAATTGAAAGGTCTATCCGTACGGAAGTGGTAGCCACCGTCGCCTCGGTCGGGCCATACAAGTTCCATACTTGCGCTCGCGGGAAGCGCTCAAGCAGATGAGCCGCGGTTTGCGCGGTGAGTGTTTCGCCGCAGAAAAGAAAACGCCGAATGGATGGAAGCATCCCTTCAGTAAATTTCTCTTCAACCATGCACATTTGTGCAAATGACGGCGTAGAAACCCACGTGGTCGCGCCGGAATTTCCAAGCGCGCGGTAAAGCATTTTCGGATTTGCGACCAGATCGCGACCGATGCTGAAAAGAGTGCCCCCGGTAGCAAGGCTGCAATACAGATCCATCACCGAGAGATCGAACGAGAATGGCGCCGTATTCAGGAAGGTTTCCCCGAGAGGGACGAACTTCTGTTCCTCAAGCATCCATCCAACGAAATGCTCCAGACACCCAAGCGTAATGATAACGCCTTTCGGCTCTCCGGTGCTGCCGCTGGTGAACAATATGTAAAACGGGTCATCGCGCTGCGCGCGGGTAACCGGAGCAGGCGCGTCAACGCCGGAAAGTTTTGCGACCTCTTCCGGCGCGAGAACCAACGCAGGACGCGAGATTGCGAGAATTTTGTCGATCCGTTGCTGTGGCAAAACCGTGTCCAGCGGCACATACGGCCTGTGGGATTTTATCGCTCCCAGAAACGCGATGAGCATCTCCGGCTCTCGATGCCCCAGCACCGCGACCGGGGCGCGATCATCGCCGAAGCGTTTTGCCAGGTACGCCGCGAGGGCGTTTGAACGCCGGCGGAGCTCGCCATAGGTCAGCCTCTGATCTCCGCTGATGTGTGCGATTGCATTCGGAGCCGCAAGCGCCCAACGATCGATTTGTTCGATGAGATCCACTCAAAAACCCTGATAAACAAATGGCGGCGTCGAAAAGTCGCCACGACCATACATCACGATTAAGCCCACAATAATAGCGAGGTAATACAGAATAAGCAGCGTCCGCCAGAGCGCTGGATGTGCCCTGATCCAGCTCACGCGTTTACCTGCATCCGCCTCTCGAGATCAGCGATAATCTTGCGCGGCGTCTCCCAATTTTCGCGCTCGAATTCCGCCGGAGAGATTTTGAGACCGAATTCCTCCTCGATTCCTATCATCAACTCCACCGTCTTGATAGAGTCCAAAAGCTGGCACTCATAAAGAGGTAGCTCAAGGTTGGTGTGGACCTCGTCGGTTTCAGCAACCGAGGCCACAAGTCGTAACACTTTTTCGGGAAAACTGGTATTCATCACAGATAAATGGCGAACAGCATTGCAAGGCTGCGGATCGGGCAATAGACCATCGACGACCACTCAACTCCTTGGGACGCGTCCATGAAAAAAATCGTCAAGAGCACGATCGTAAAAGAGCCAACCTTCTTGCGTTAGATGCGTGTGCTGAGCGTCAAGGAACGCTGGGTCCTCGTCGTGGTCTTCAAACTCGATGAGCGCAAAATTGTATCGCTGTGCGAGGGCGCGCATTTTTCCGTAATAATTCTCGCGAGCCAACCGAGAATACCCCTGCTGATCATAAAACCGTCCGTCCATCGGCATGCTGAGAAGGAGTGGGCGGGCGTGAACCTTAGCCAGAGCGCGCAGTAACAGCTCTAGATCGGCCCATTCAGGTGCCGCATTCATGCGGCTAAGAAACAGCGGGTCGAGACGACCACGCGCCATCGATTCAACTTTCGCGGGCGCATTTTCGACTTTGGCTTGTGCGCGAATGCTGATCTCTCTCACGTTAGCGATGGGGATCGGCCGATCCGACCTTTGTCGCTGCTGTGCGAGAGCGGGCTTCGTTACATACAGAATATGCGCGACTGCCGCGAAGTGGTCCTGCAACTCCAAGCCGGCCGTGTATATCTTTCCAAACGGCAAGATCGCGCAGAAAATCAGCCGATCGAACCGACTCCCGGTGGAGAGTCGCTTCAGCGCAAACTCGAGCAAAGGGCTCCTTTCGAGCGTGCCCGGAAACTGCAGCATGCGTGAAGCGATATCTCGCTTAAGTTTGAAATCGACGGCGCTGCCGAACGTCAGTTCGCTCGCCGCCAACAGCGAGAAATTTCCTTCGTACCAATCCGTCTTCGTGGCGGGCATAAAGAACCAGACAGGCGAAAGTGATATTGCAAGCTTTCTGCCGCGCAGGTCCGATCCCAGAGCCGCGATCTTTTGCAAAATGATTAGCGAGGTCGCGCCAACTGTGCCGACTGGCGAAACTTGAAAGCCCGTGGGCGCATTTTGAAAAAATTTGTTCGCCCGATCCGGCACTCCGATCACTAGCTCGGAGCTACCGTAAAGCGGCAAGACCCTCCTGGCACGCGCAGCCGCTCGTTGAAAGACCATACCCTGGTTTTTGAGCTCAAATCGTTTGGGCGCAGTCCACGCAAGGGCGCGTCGTTCAAGATGAATCGCAGCCATTCGGCCAGCGAACAGGATCGTCGCAGCGACGCTTACGGCGATAACGGCTGAAAACAAATGCGGTGTGCGGGTTCGAGCGCGTCCCATGATGACTGCAGGTTATGCCCGCGAGTAGCGCCCCGCATGTGAGCCCAAGTATGAAGATCGTGTAGGATATTACCCTACACCGTGGGCGCATAGCGCATCCGCCAGGCGCATCAAGGCGTCGCTCTGATCAGCTCCGGGGCGCGCGCCCATGAAAGAAATCATCAAGGGCGCGGTCGTAATAGATCCAGCCTTTCGCATTAAGATGACTTTTTTGAAGGTAAAGAAAAGCGGGATCCTCATCGTGGTCCTCAAATTCCAGTAACGGAAAATGGTATCGTTGCACAAGCGCGCGAAGCTTTGCGTAATAGTGTTCGCGAGCAGAACGCGAGACGCCTTTCTCGTCGTAAAAATCGCCGGCGAGCGGCATACTAAGCAGCAACGGCCGAGCGTGAACCTTTGCTAGCGTGCGCAAAAGCAATTCCAAATCAGTCCAACCCGGGGATGCATTCATGTCCTCTCGAAATGCCTGGTCACGATAGCCAACCGTCCTTCCTTCGTTCGGACTCGAGGCTTTTGTGACCTTGTCCGCACCGGTGGCACTCTTGGTTCCGCTCACGTCCGCAATGAGCTTCGACCAATCGAGTGTTTCTGGATGAAACGGCGCCGCGGGCTTTATCTTATGGCGAATGCGGCTGGAAGCGGCAACATGATCCTGCAACTCCAGTATGATCGTCTGTAATTTCCCGACCGGCCAGAGCGCCCAAAAAACCAGGTGGTCAAGCGAACGCTCAGAAGCGAGCCTCTTCAATACAAATTCAAGGAATGGACTCTTTTCTAGCGTTCTCGGGTAGTTCAACATGCGCGAAGCGATCTCGCGCTTGAGTTCGAAATCCAGTGCAGTCCCAAATACCATCTCCTTCGCGGCCATCACCGAGAAATTTCCATTGTAGCCCTCGCGCCCGGGGTCGCGCGTTAAGAACCAAGGAGGCGAAAGTGAGATAGCAATCTTTTTGGCGCGCAAATCCGAACCCAGGGCGGCAAGTTTTTGCGACATGGTCAGGCAGCTCGCGCCTCCAGCGCCGACGGGCGAGATTTGAAAACCCGTTGGGGCGGTACGGAAAAAAACGTGGGCCCTTTCAGGCACCAGAACGGCGTTTAGTTCCGAGCTGGCATAAAGCGGCAGCACGTTTGGTGCACGTGCGGCCGCGCGTTGAAAGGCCAGGCCTTGGTTTTTAAGCGGGAACATCTCGGGAGCAGTCGATCGAACGGTGGCGTGTTCGAGGTGAACCGCCATTATTTCCGCGCCGAGCAAAACAGCAGCCACCAAGCCGGAAGCGATCAGTCCCGCAAACAAATGTGGAATTCCTCGCCTGGGGTGAGCTTTGGCCATGATACGGCGAAGCTATTCCCGCGATCTGGCGCTGCAATTGAATTTCATTTACGACGTAGCTCGACGATTGCGAGAACCGTTTGAAGGGCGACCGCAGACGCTAGCCACGACGGCCGCATCGCCCAGCTGGTTTTATTTGGATTTGCAGACTCGAGGATCGATACTCGATGTCGTTTAACAATTGGGTATTTTGGCATTCTTATGTTGTCCTCTTCACTTTGGCAGCGTTTTCAGCAGTACTTCTTGTATTACCGTGACCTTGGTTTTTCTCTCGACATCAGTCGGATGAAATTCCCCGATGATTTCTTCGGAAAAATGCAGCCAAAGATCGATCACGCGTTTGCGGGAATGCAGGCGCTGGAGGCCGGGGCAATCGCCAACCCCAGCGAGAAGCGAATGGTTGGACATTATCGGCTCCGGAATACCGTACTAGCGCGGACTCCGGAAATTCGCGCCGAGATCGAACAGACGATCGAACGCATCCAAACATTCCCAGCGGATATTCACTCCGGAAAAATCGGCGCGCGCACTTCGGTGATGAGCGCGGTGGATCCACACATCCGGGTCTCGCACGGCGAGGAACCGGCCGACGATCAATTTTCGCTGGCGGACTCAGATTCGTGAAGATGCACCCGACTTGGCAGGCGGAGCGTCTGCCCTACAATGGATTTCATCTGCCAGGGAATGACTCAAACGTTGTAGGGCATGCGCCTCGGTTGCCCATCTGGTAAATTGGATACGCGATATGGCGGAGCCGCCTTCTGAAGATCGAACCGATGCCCTGAAGGTTGCCTGGAGCGACGTTGTTGGTTTCATTCGCCAGCTAAGCCACGATCTTCGCAATCATCTAAATGCGATCGAACTGCAGTCCGCTTATATCACCGAATTGGAGCGAGAAGACGAACTCAAGAGCGAAATAAAATCCTTGCGTGAAATGGTCTCTGGATTGACCTCCGCTTTACACGCTCTTTCCAAGGCAGTCAGTGGCGTCAAACCCAATCTGATCCCGTACCGGGCGGCCGACTTGGCGGAAGATTTGCGCAAGAAAATCGATCATGATTTCTCCGGGCAAAGTGCGTCAATCACCTGGAACATTCAGGCCGGCGACGCGATGCTGAATGTTGATCCTCAGCTTTTGCAGGAAGCGTTTACAGAGCTCTTTGCCAATGCTTTCCGTCACGATCGGAACAAGGGCACCCTTGTTGCGACTGCCAGAATGGACAAGAACCGACTCCTTTTTACCCTTCAGGAGCCAAAAAGCCGATTTGACTTGCCCACTGAGAGCTGGGCGCGTGAGCCGCTTCGGAAAGTCAGCCAGGGCCATTACGGTCTTGGTCTCAATCGCACCCGCGCTATCGTAGAGGCTCACGGCGGCGAGATATGTGCTCACTATGATCCGAACGCTTCAGCGCTCATTACAACCCTCGCTCTCCCCGTTTCAAGTAGCTCTTCCAAAGATGCTTGAGTCGCGTTATTTCCCGCTTTTAACAAACGGGAGTCCGTTGGTCTTGCGTAATGCGAAGGCGGCCAATCCATGAAAACCAACAACCATCGTGTCCTGATCATCGACGACGAGCGCCCCGTGCTCATGACACTCGAGGCGTTGCTAAAGCGGCATGGTTATCACGTGGATACAGCACCCACGGCCTCTCAGGGACTCAAGTTATTACGGTCCAAACCTTCGACACTCGTTTTGCTCGATCTCCAATTACCCGACGCCGACGGATTAGAAACGCTCGAGCTGATCAAGACCGAGGTTCCCGAAACGCAGGTCATTATTTTGACGGCGCACGACTCGCTGCATAATGCCATCGAGTCGATTAAGCGCGGCGCGTTCCATTTCATCAGCAAGCCGTACGCGCCCGAAGAGTTGCTCAGTCTCGTGGAGAAAGCATTGGAAAAACAGTTCCTCTTGCGAGAAGCCGAGAAACTTCGAGAGAAGACCGAGCAACTCGAACGGCGTCTGGAGATGGCAGAGGCGCGGCCCACTCTGATTTTCAAAAGCAAACCGATGCACGAAATCGAGGAATTGATCAATGCAATGGCGCCATCAGATGCCAATGCTCTGATCGTGGGTGAGAGCGGCGTCGGCAAGGAGGTAATCGCCAATGCTATTCACGCCCGGAGCCGGCGCGCGGGAAAGCCAATGGTAAAGCTGAATTGCGCAGCGTTTCCCCAAACGATGATTGAGGGAGAGCTTTTTGGCTATGTGAAAGGTGCGTTCACCGGCGCGATGCAGGATTTCCCAGGAATGATCGCGGCGGCCCATGGCGGCACGCTTTTTCTGGACGAAATATCTGATATGCCCGCGGAGCTGCAGACGCGCTTTTTGCGCGTCCTGCAAGAACGCGAATATCGGCCCCTTGGAAGCACACAAACGATGAAAGCAGACTTTCGGGCGATCGCTTCGACCAATCGGCCAGTCCCACAGGCGCTTGCGGAGAACCGGCTGCGTTCCGATTTATACTACCGGTTAAACACGTTTCAAATTGAAGTGCCGCCACTTCGAAAACGGAAACAGGATATCCCCCCGTTGATTGCCGCGTTTGTGAAACAGTTTGCTCAGCAGCTCGGCAAACCCGAGCCGGACATTTCGCCAGAAGCGTTTCAAAAATTGCTCGATTATTCGTGGCCGGGCAACGTTCGCGAACTGCAAAACGCGATCGAATACGCCGTGGTGCTGGCTCGACAGGGAATGATTGATGTGAAAGAGCTGCCCGCAGAAATACAATTGCCAACCGCACTGCAACAAGCCGAGCTCGCCGGGCTACCGCGCTCGGGCGTCCGGTCCCTCGACGATCTTGAACGAACCGCCATTATTCAGGCGCTTGCTGAATGTCACGGGAATAAGAAAAAAGCGGCAGAACTTCTCGGCATTCAGCGCCCCACGCTCTACAACAAGATGAAGCGCTACGCGATCGAGTTGTAAGAAGGCGGCTGCAACAATAAAACCTCGCAATCAGGTTTTCTTCGGCGGGCAATCGCGATCTTCATTGCAACGCGTTTGCTCGCTGATCACGACTTCCAACTTTAATTCCTGGAACGCGAGGTGATCGTGGATCAGCCCAAGTAACTCAAGGGCGCGCGTGTCCGGCATGTGCGCGCAACGCAGCTCAATCCGAGCTGGTTTGCCAGCAAGCTCCGGATGTGTCTCTGCCATTTCACCGTCGAGCAGGAACGAAACGTAAGAGTTGAACCGCTCCTGCAACGCCAGCAATTGTTCGTCCGAGCCAACCCATTCGTTCGGCTCATTCATCACGAGAACGACTTCGCCGGTTCTTTTATCCTCCGCGATTACATCGACTATCCCTGTTCGATCTTTCATCATTATCATTCGATGTTCGTCACCAGCCGTCGCCAGCGGACACTCCTACCCCGCGTCAGTCCAACTTTCACGCACCACGGGTAAGCAGCGGTTGATATCCGCAGTAATGTTCACAAACTAAACACGCTAATGAAGAAAATTAAGACTAGATAAAGTCCAGGATGCGATTATGGGATCAAAGGTACAACGAGGGATGAAATATGGGCAGGAATATAAGAGCCATTGCAATATGTCTCAGCTTTTTAATGCTGGCGCCGTTTAGCACGGACACATTCGCCAAGGGACCAAAGAAGTCGCACTCACGTGCACCGAAGAACGCACACGCAGCCAGGGGGAAGAACTTTCATGCGGGCGCCGTATATGTTTTGACAAATCAGACTAATAATTCGGTGGCGGTGTTTCGCCGAGACGCGAAGGGCATGCTTACATCTGCGGGCCAATTTCCCACCGGTGGCGTCGGTAATCCGACCCCGCAACCTCCAGATCCAGCGACCGATCCGCTCGCTTCGCAAGGGGCTTTGCTTATCGGCCGCGGTAATCAGTTTTTGTTTGCAGTGAATGCCGGCAGCAACCAGATCTCGGTTTTACAGATAAGGAAAAACAGTCTGGATGTAGTTGACGTCGTTGATTCGGGAGGCATCCGCCCTATCAGCCTGGCGCTCCATGACGATTTACTGTACGTGCTTAATGAGGGAGGGACTCCCAACATTACCGGTTTCGAGGTCGAGGAGGACGGGACGCTGACACCACTGGCTGGCTCCACCCAGCCGTTGATAGGCGGCGTCGCTGGCGATCCTGCCCAAATCGGGTTTAGTCGCGACGGCGACCTGCTGGTTGTGACAGAAAAAAGCGCTAATCGAATCAATACTTACACGATCAACGATGATGGACTTCCGAGCGCACCGATAGACAATGCGTCCAATGGAATGACTCCGTTTGGCTTTGCGTTCAACAACGCCGGGACTCTGGTTGTATCAGAGGCTTTTGGCGGTGCGTTAAATCAATCAGCTGCATCCTCGTACAGTGCGCCTGACAACGGCATCCTTAGCGTGATCAGCGGTTCAGTGCCAAATTCTCAGACCGCCTCTTGCTGGGTGGTTATAACTAACGATGGGAAATTTGCCTTTGTGTCGAACACCGGTAGCGGCACCATCTCCAGCTACCGCATCGGCGCCGATAACGGATCGCTTACTCTGCTAAATCCCGTCGCCGCTACTACGGGAATGGGCAGCGCGCCAATAGATATGACTCTGAGCGTTAACAGCCGATTCCTGTTCGTGCTTCTCGGCGGCACCCAGTCAGTGGCTTCTTTTCGCATAGGCGGAGGAAATGAGAGCCTGACGCCGGTTGATACTGCCGGCGGACTGCCGTTCGGGGCACAGGGCATTGCCGCCAAATAGTTGCTCCCAACGAGCACCGAACGGCCAGGCGTGGAACCCGCCGATGTCGAAATCGGCGATGTCGATTGCATTGGCCAAAAAATTATCCCGACGCGACCGACGATCTGCGCGCGTTCCAAATAGTAGGGGCGATTGACCTCAATCGTCTTCGGGCGAACCTTGAGATCACCGTGGCAAAAACAAAACGCGCAGGTCGATTGACACTTCTCGGACGAAGCGAAACGAGGTTGCCCGCATCGCCGAACGAGGCGCGCCTCGAGACTTTTCCGAACCCGGCACCTCTCCGCAATTACCGGATTCATTTTGAATCGGATGATTTCACTTCCATTTGTCCAATCACAGGCCAACCTGATTTTGCCAGAATTGACATCGATTACGTCCCCGATCAGCTCTGCGTCGAAAGCAAGTCGCTCAAGTTTTACCTTGCGTCGTATCGAAATGAGCGCGCCTTTAACGAAGCGGTAACGAACCGCATTCTGGATGACTTCATCGAAGCTTGTGCGCCGCGCGAGGCAATCGTAACCGCGCAGTTTTCGGCCCGGGGCGGAATCGCACTCACTGTTCGTGCGGAGTATCCGGAAAAAACGGCTGGCCGTGAGAAGGAATGATGGTGTCATTCCGAGCGAAGTCGAGAATGGAGCGACTGGGAAGCCGCGACATGGACGGGGAAGGCCGTAGGCTGAGCGAACAGGAAGTGAGCGAATCAAATCCGTTCGCGAAACCGAGGGTATCTCGGCGGGATCCTTCGACCCCGCTTTGCTTCGCTCAGGATGACAGTCTACTAAGATGAAACGCTCAGTCGTTCTCTTGAGCGGTGGAATTGACTCGACGACAACGCTGGCAGTCGCAACCGCGGAAGGCTATGAACCATACGCACTCTCGTTCGACTACGGCCAGCGCCACCGAATCGAAACGGAAGCCGCTCGCCGCGTCGCGGACTCGTTAGGCGCAAAGGAACATCGCGTTGCAAAGATCGACTTGCGCATCTTCGGCGGCTCAGCGCTAACGGACGATGTCGATGTGCCAAAGAAACGATCTGGGGCAGAAATCGCGCAAGGGATTCCGGTCACGTACGTCCCCGCGCGCAACACAATCTTTCTGGCTTACGCCCTTGCCTGGGCGGAAGTGATCCCGGCCAGTGACATTTTTCTAGGTGTAAACGCTATTGATTACAGCGGCTACCCCGATTGCCGGCCGGAATTCATCGAAGCATTTGAGACCATGGCCAATCTTGGGACCAAAGCCGGTATCGAGGGCAAACACTTCCACATTCACACACCGCTGATCAAGTTTTCGAAAGCCGAAATCATTCGGAAAGCCGTCAAGCTCGGAGTCGATCTTTCACTCACGCATAGCTGTTACGATCCGTCACCGGAAGGTCTCGCTTGTGGCGCGTGCGATTCGTGTCTCTTGCGGCTCAAAGGTTTTCGCGAAGCCGGAACAAAAGATCCGATTCCTTACGCCAAAAAATGAAAGCCTTGTTCCGGATTTTTGATCTCTCGAAAAACGAACAGCGCGTCGTTCTCATTGTGATGTTTGTTTTGATCACGGTTGCCGTCATCGGATATGAACGCGGAATCCATAGCGTTCACCTTCGTCCTCCGGCTCCGCCGGAGGCCAAAACATCCCCAAGTCCGCCCCAAACCGAGGAGGCGCAATAGAGTCTATTCTTCAACGAGGCCGGGAATTCGACCGTAGCCGACAAAGACCGGACTGAGTTTGCCGTCGGCGCTGTTCGGTGGCGGCGGCATTTTGAAATCAAAAACGCTGACGCCAAAACGCTGTTTACCATCATAGGTGCGGCCGTCGCTTGATCCAAGCATGACGCGCTTTTTAGTCCGCTTTTCGCGACCCAGGTAAATCATGGTGTGCGTGATTGGCGGGTCGCGATCGATGTTGTAAGTGCCGCTCCAAAATAGCAAATCACCCGGCTTAAGCGCATCGAACTCGAATGAATCCTCGTGGCGACTCAAGACCGCATTGAAATTTCCCGCTTTGCGCACCCAGACATATTGCTGGCTCGAATCGCGCGGCACATCTTTGAACCCGTTTTCGGTCAGAAGGTAATAAATGAACCCTGAGCAATCCATCCCGCCGTTTGCAGGATCGGCTGAGCCGTATGTATAACCGAGATTCTGCTTTGTTAGCTCGAGGCCTGCGTCCAGAATTTGGCGAACTTTCGATGGATAGCTGTCGTAGCCTGAAATCTCATCTGGCGAAAGAGTCACGTTAGGCGCGCCTCTTTTTTCCCCAGCGGAACGCGGCGAACGCGAGGGGCTTGGAGTTTCAGTTGGACTTGAGGCCGGGCTTTCTTCGGGAGTGGCTGTCGGCGTCGGAGACGGTCGTTTGCGCTTTGATTTGGTCTTCGGGGTCGGACTGGGAGACGGAGTCGGCGAAATCTTCTTCCGTTTCGG
>Ga0070707_100004216_pt1 | contig 13475 bp, 9 predicted proteins | sample KBSK5502metaG_FD_65468 | JGI IMG/M metagenome (GOLD analysis project Ga0070707, IMG submission 65468) | Corn, switchgrass and miscanthus rhizosphere microbial communities from Kellogg Biological Station, Michigan, USA - KBS K5-50-2 metaG | ecosystem: Host-associated > Plants > Roots >... | reverse complement strand
GCGCGCGAATTGACTGCCAGGCATGCCGCGCCTACCGGTAGTTCTCGAACTGGAGCGGGACCGACTCGTCGAGGCCGCGGAGCCGGACGATCACCTTCTGGAGCTCGTCCTTGCTCTTGCCCGAGACGCGGATCGCCTCGCCCTGGATCTGCGACTTGACCTTCGGGAATTCGTCGCGGATCAGCTTCGTCAGCTTGCGGGCCATGTCGTCGGGCAGGCCGCGCCGGAGGGCGATCGCCTGGCGAACCTTGTTGCCACCGGCCGGTTCGACCTTGCCCCAGTCGAAGATCTTGAGCGACAGGTTCCGCCGCACCGCCTTCGACTCGATCAGGTCCTTGATCGCGGCAGCACGGTGCTCATCGTCGGTGAGCAGCGTCAGCTCATCCTTCGCCTGGGCGAGCTCGACCGTCACGCCCTTGAAGTCGAAGCGCTGGCCGACTTCCCGGCGAACCTGATCGAGCGCGTTGCGCAGCTCTTGCTCGTCGAAGTCGCTGACGACGTCGAACGAAACGTCTCCGGCCATGGGCCTCCCTGCGTTCGGCGATCGGCGGCGCGTCGGATCAGGCACCGCGATCTGGGATCCGGGGCAAGTATGCCCTGATCCACCGATCAGCGGTCGGCCAGCATCTCCAGCAGGAGCTCCCCGATGCGATAGCTGCGCCCGCCACCCATGACGAGCACGACATCGCCGCTGCGGACCTCGCGCGCCAGCCATGTGGCCGTCGCCTCGACCGACCCCGGCGCGGCCACCGGGATCGCCGGGTTCCGGCCGGCGACCGCCTCGGCCAGGCCTGCCGCCGAGGCGATCGTCACATCCGGATCGCGGCCGGCCCAGATGTCGGCGATCGCCACTGCGTCGGCATCGGCGAGGGCCGCGGCGAAATCGTCGACCATGGCCGCCGTCCGGTGGTAGGTCAGCGGCTCGTAGACCGCCCAGACGCGGCGACCCGGCGCGCGCTGGCGAACGGCCGCGAGGGTCTCGCGGATCGCCGTGGGGTGGTGGCCGTAATCGTCGAAGACCGCGACGCCGGCGACCTCGCCCTTGCGCTCGAGCCGCCGGCCGACGCCGGAAAACGACGCGAGGCCGGTAACGATCGTGGCGATGGGCAGACCGAATTGAAGTGCCGCCGCAGCGGCACCGAGGGCGTTCGTCGCGTTATGGCGACCGGCCAGCGGCAACCGGACGCGGACGGGCTCGACGAACCACGACCCCGACCTGAGCTCGATCGTCGTCCCGTCCTCCCCGGACTCGACGACCCGACCCAGGAGGACCGTGGCCGGCTCGCCCGCGATCTCAAATTCGGCGGCCAATTCGTGGACCAGCGCCTCCATTCGGTCGGCGGATCCGTCGACGAGGCGAGTGGCCACGATGCGACCCGGCCAGTCGCTCCGGAGCCGCCGAGCCACGTCGGCAGCGCCCGCATCTCCGACGTTGGCAATGACGGCCGGGCTGGCCTCGTGATCCGCGGTCCGGCGGAGCCAGGTCTCGAAGGCGTCGAGCACGGCGGCCCGGTCGGCGAATACGTCAGGATGGTCCCACTCGGCGTTCGTGACGACGGCCACCTTGGGAACGTAGGCATCGAAGTTACCGGCGTACTCGTCGGCCTCGACGACGAACAGCGGGCCATCGCCGAGCCGGGCGGTGGAGGTCAGGCCGTCGCCGGAGGGCTCGAGGAGCGCGCCGACAAAGGCCATCGGGTCGTTGCCGGCGCTCGCCAGGACGTGGACGAGCCAGCCGGCGGTCGTGCTCTTGCCGTGGGTTCCGGCAACCGCGACCAGGGTCCGGCCGAAGGCGGCATCCGCGATCACCTGCTGCCACGGCTCGATCGGGATGCCGGCGGCCCGGGCGGCGGCGAGCTCGGGATGGTCCGGGGCGACCGCCGTCAGGGCCTTCGTCACCGCCAGCCGCTGCGGCGCCGGATTGCCCCTGACATGGGCCGGATCGTGCTGCCACGCGAGCGAGATCCCGGCCGCCTCGATCGCGGTCGTGTATGGCGAGGGCCCGCCGGGGTCGCAGCCGTCGATCCGGCCGCCCGCCCACGCCCCGTGGAGGACGGCGGCGCTGGCGCCGGCCCCAGCCGCCCCGACGACGTGGATTCGCTCGCCGGGCAGAATCGATCGGGCCGGCCGGGCCGGAAGAAGCCCCGCGCCCGGCACCGCCGTGCCGGTCACTCGGTTTCGGGACCGGCGGCGGGCGCGGCCGACGCCAGAATCGGCGCCGAGCCGTCGGACGTCTCGACCCGGCCCAGGAGCAGCTCGAGGGCCGCGATCGCGCTGTCCCGCCGGTTCGCCGCCCGATCGCCCGACCAGACCATCCGCCGCACGTCGACGCCGTCGGCGTCGGCGACACCGATGTACGTCAGGCCGACGGGCTTCGCGACCGTCCCGCCGTCCGGCCCGGCGATCCCGGTCACCGAGGCCGCGAGCGTCGTCCCGAACCGCTCGCGGGCCCCGATCGCCATCGCCCGGGCGACCTGGGCGCTGACTGCGCCATGGGCCGCAAGAACCGCCGGATCGACACCGAGGAGGTCCCGCTTCGCCTCGTTCGAGTACGACACGATCCCGCCGACGAAGTAGCCGCTCGAGCCGGCGATCGCCGTCATCGCCGTCGCGACCATTCCGCCGGTGCACGACTCGGCCAGCGCAACGGTCGAGCCGGCCGCGATACAGGCGGCCTGGAGCCGCGTCGCGAGCTCGGTGAGCGGATCGCCGCTCATCGTCAGGAGCGCTGGGTCAGCGCCGGAGCGGCCGGTGGCTTGAACAGCCACGTCTCGGGAATGCCGCGCTTGCCGAGCGCGCCCAGCGACTGGCCGTTGAGGGTGAAGAACGTCGCGCCGGATGAGCCCGTCCGGACCTCGACCGAGGTCGCCCCGCTGAACGTCAGGACCTGTCCATCGCGGAACGTCTTGCCTGCCCGGCCCACCGTCGGATCGATCACATCGTCGACCCAGACCTTGATCCACGCCGAGCCGCCCTTGATCGTCACGACGAGATTGACGCCCTTGTAGGCGATCGAGATGTGGCGCGTCAGCGTGGCCGATTTCGCCTCGTTCGAGGCCGTCGCCGTGATCGTCCAGCGCCCGGTCGTGAGCTGGAGCGGGTTGGCGCTCGTGTCCCAGGTCCCGTCGGTGCCGACCGTGACCGTGATCGGGGCCGGACCAGGCGTGCCGGCCGGCGCCGAAGAAGCTTTGCCGTTCGTCGCCGACGCGCCCGCAACCGGTCCGTCGAACGTCGCGGTGACCTTGACCGTCGTGGCGTTGACGGCCGTGCCGCGAACCGGGATCGCGCCGTTCTCGAAGGTCGTTCCCTCGACCGGCTGGTCCAGCGTGAACGTCGGCGCCTCGACCTCGCTGATCGGCACCGTGATCACGACCATCGCCTGCTGGTCGGCGTGTTTGCCCGTGTCGGGATCGGTCGCGTCGATCTTGAATTCGTTGCGGCCCCGTCGAAGGTCGACTGTGAGGGTCCAGGCTCCGGTCGAGTCGGCCGAGGTCTGCCGCGAACCGCCCGCCATCTCGATCGTGATGGCGGCTCCGGGGATCGACGTTCCGGTGAAGGTGAAGGAGGTGGCCGTCTGGTCGAGCTCAACCGTCGCTTCGCGCGGGTTTGTCATCGTCAACGTCGGCGGCTTGGCGAACCGCATCACCTGGAGTCCCAGCCACGCCCCGACGCCGACGATCAGGATCGTCAAGAGGGCGGCGACGACGATGCCGGGCGAGAACTGGAGGCCCGGTCGAGGCTGGGCGATCGGCTGGGGGACGGTGAGGATCGGCCTCGCCGGGGCGACGTTTCCGCGCTCCCGCCGCCACTGGCCGACGACCTCGTCGGGATCGAGCCCGAGATAGAGGGCGTAGTTCCTGAGGAAGCCCTTCGTGTAGACGTCGCCCGGGAGCTCGGTGTACTCGCCGCGCTCGAGGGCGCCGAGGTAGCGGGCCCGGATCTTCGTGTCGCGCTCGGCCCGGTAGAGGTCGACGCCTTTCCGCTCGCGAGCGGCGTACAGGCGCTCGGACAGCGGCGGCGGGCGGTTGGCGGGCGGCGATCCGTCCCCATCGCGGTCGCGACCGGGCGACCGGTCGGAGTCGCGGTCGGGAAGCCGATCGGGATCGTCGTGGCCGGGCTCCGGGCGCGGCGGCACGAGACGAAGACCCTCGGTCCGAGGTTCGCTCGCCGTTCGTCGCGCGTCGTCCCGTGTCGTCATCGCGTCCCGTCCTCGTCGTCCGCAACCGCGCGCGCACCGGCGGCCGACCTCGACGCAGAGGATACCTCGTCTCCGTGACGGGTCCAGATTCCGGTCATGGGACCATCGTTCAATCGTCGGTCCCGTCGCCTTCGTCGACCGTCCGGAGCCAGTTGTCCGGACCGTAGATCTGACGCGGCGACGCGGGGTTCCGGGGATCCTGCGGCCCGATGATCCCGTACCGTTCGAGCTCATCCATGACCCGGCTCGCCCGGGCGAACCCGAGCTTGAGCTTCGTCTGGAGCATCGAGGTGCTGGCCCGCTGGGAGGTCGCGACGAGCTCGGCGGCCGGCACGGTCATCTCGTCGACGCCGTACCGGCGGAGCCAGCCGAACTGGCCACCGTCGCTGCCGCTGCCGTCCTCGGCGTCGCCGAAGGCGAGGATGTCCTCGTCGTAGAACGTCCGGCCGCCGGTCTGGTCAAGCCAGTGCCTGGTGATCTCGCCGACCTCGCGATCGCCGACGAACACGCCCTGCATCCGGACGGGCCGCGGCAGGTCGACCGGCTGGTAGAGCATGTCCCCGCGGCCAATGAGGTCCTCGGCACCGGGCGCATCGAGGACGGTCCGCGAGTCGATCATCGACGCCATGGCGAAGGCGATCCGCGACGGGACGTTGGCCTTGATGAGCCCCGTGACCACGTTGACAGACGGTCGCTGGGTGGCCAGGACCAGGTGGATCCCGACGGCGCGCGCCTTTTGGGCGATCTTGACGATCGGGTCCTCGACCTTGCGGCCCTCGCGCATGATCAGGTCGGCGAGCTCGTCGATGATCAGGACGATGTACGGCATCCGCTCGTCGGACGTCTCGTCGCCGGCCACCTCCGGCCGGCTGTTGTACGCCGCGATGTTGCGAACGCTGTGCCCGGCCAGGACCTTGTAGCGCTCCTCCATCTCGCGGACCGCCCAGTTGAGGACGGCCTTCGCCTCGTTCGGCTCGACGATCACGTGCTGGAGGAGGTGGGGCAGGCCGTTGTACGGGGCGAGCTCGACGCGCTTGAGGTCGACGAGGATCAGCCGGACGTCGTCGGGCCGGGCGTGCATCAGGAGCGACGTGATCAGGGCGTTCACGCAGACGCTCTTGCCGGAACCCGTCGCACCGGCGACCAGGAGATGGGGCATCTTCGCGAGGTCGACCGCAATCGAGGCCCCGGACACGTCGCGGCCGAGGGCGAACGTCAGCGGACCGGTCGCTTCGAGCATCTTGCTTTCCTCGACGAGGGCCCGGAACCCGACGATCTCGCTCTTCGTGTTCGGGATCTCGATCCCGACGACGTCCTTGCCCGGGATCGGCGCTTCGATCCGGATCGAGCTTGCCGAGAGGGCCATCGCCAGGTCGTCGGCCAGGGCCTCGATCCGCGAGAGCTTGACGTGATGCTCGGGCTTGACCTCGTACTGGGTCACGACCGGGCCGGAGTTCGTCTTGACCACCTTGGCCGGGATCGCGAAGCTCAGTAGCTTCTCCTCGATGCGTCGCTTGTTCGACTCGTGGTCGATCGGGATGCCGAGGAGGGGCGCCGGCCGGGCGTCGAGCAGGTCGATCGGCGGCAGCGTCCAATCGATCGCCTGGAGCGACTCGAGGGCGGTCGGCGGCTCGGCCAGACCGAGGGCCACGCGCCCGGCCGGGGCGGTCGCCACGCCTCCCGCCGTCCGAGCCGACTGGCGGGGGACGCCGTCGCCGATCCCGGTCCAGACGGTCTGGCTCATGCGGGCCGGGCCTCCCTGGGGCGCCGGCTGGTCGAGGATGCTCTCGGCAGGGATGCCGTTGGCGGGCCGAGGCTCGAGTCGCGACGGCGCCAGCGGCTTCGAGGCCGATGACCGATCGGGAGCCACCTCCTCGCGCTGGAAGGACGCCGCGGCCGTGGACCGCGTCCAACGTCCGAGGCCGCCGAGGGACCGGAGGACGGGTCGCAACAGCTCCTTGAACTGCAGGTTGAAGGCCACCATCAATCCGATCGAGAAGATCGCCATGCACACGACGAACGCACCCGGGGTCGTCAGGAGCGGCTCCAGGATGCCGGCGAGGAAGCGTCCGATCCGCCCACCACCGCGCTCAGCGTGAAACAGGTTGACGTGGAGCACCTCGAAGGCGCCGAGGAACCCCACGAAGGAGATGGCGATGCCGACGACCGTGGCGCCCCAGCCCGAGTTCTGTCGCCTGCCGGGTCCGACCTCGAGGTAGGCGCCGGCGCCGAGCAGCAGGAACGGGAGGATCCAGCGGCCCGTCTCGAACCACGGCGCGATCGAGTTGCGCCACCAGTCCGTCAGGGCACCCTGCCCGGGCAGCGCCAGGGCGATCAGGGTTACGGCCCCCAGGACGAGGAAGACGATGCCGAGAATCGAACGGGCGACCTCCGGTCCGACCGATGGCATCGGGATCGTCGGCAGGCCGGAGCTCGATCGTCGGCGGGGGTTGGAGCGGCGAGGCGGTGTCCGGCGCTTGGTCGCCACCGTCAGACCTCGACCACGACGGGGAAGACCATCGGGCGGCGCTTCGTCTGCTCGTACAGGTAGCGCGAGACCCCGTCCTTGATCTGGCTCTTGAGCAGGCCGATCTCGCTGATGTGATCGCCGGGGTTCCTGATCGAGGTCAGGATCCGGTCGATCGCCTCGCCCATCATCGGGTCCTGCTCGTTCTGGTGGACGAAGCCGCGGGTGATGATCTCGGGCCGGCCGACCACGTTGCCGGTCTGCTTGTCGATCGTCACGACGACCATGAACATGCCGTCGTTCGCGAGCGACTTGCGGTCGCGCAGGACGACCTCGCCGACCTCACCGACCGACAGCCCGTCGACGAAGACGTAGCCCGCTGGGACCGGCTGGCCGCGATGGGCCACGCCGTCGGTGTCGATCTCGATCGGTTGGCCGTTCTCGATGATGAAGACGTTCTCGGGGGCCACGCCGGTCTCGATCGCGAGGCGGCCGTGCTGGACCTGCATCCGGAACTCGCCGTGCATCGGGATGAAGTACCGGGGCTTCGTCAGGCCGAGCATCAGCTTGAGCTCTTCCTGGCTGGCATGACCTGAGACGTGTGCCCGCTTGATCGTGTGATAGAAGACGTTGGCGCCGGCCTTGAACAGGTTGTCGATCGTCCGGCTGACGTATTCCTCGTTGCCGGGGATCGGGCTGGCGCTGACGATCACCGTGTCGCCCTGCTGGATCTCGACGAAGCGGTGGTCGCGGTTCGCCATCCGGGCCAGACCCGCCATCGGCTCACCCTGGGCGCCGGTCGTGCAGATGACGAGCTTGTCGGCCGGAATTTCGTTGAGCTTGTCCTTCGCGACGATCGTCGACGGGTCGTAGGTCAGGTAGCCGAGGTCGCTCGCGATCCGGAAGTTCTGCTCCATCGAGCGGCCGATGACCGTCGTCTTGCGGTTGAACGAGGCCGCGGCGTCGAGAACCTGCTGGACGCGGGCGATATTGCTCGCGAAGGTCGCCACGATCACCCGGCCGTCGAGCGGCTCCATGATCTCGCGGAACGCCTCGCCGACCGTCCGTTCCGAGGGCGTGTAGCCCGGGTTCTCGGCGCGGGTCGAGTCGGAGAGGAGGCAGACGACGCCCTCCGCGCCGAGCTTGGCGAGGATCGCGAAGTCGGACAGCTTGCCGTCGACCGGCGTGTGGTCGAACTTGAAGTCGCCGGTGTGGACGACCACGCCGGCCGGCGTCCGCAGGGCGATACCCATCGCGTCGGGGATGGAATGGCCGATCCGGAACGCGACGACGCCGAACGGGCCGATCTGGACCTCGTCCCCGGGCTCGAGGGCGTGGATCGGGTTGTTGTGGAGCTTGTGCTCCTTGATCTTGTTGCCGAGGAGGCCACGGGCGAGCGTCGACGCATAGACGGGAACGCCCGGGAACTCGGGCAACACGTAGGGCAGGGCGCCGACGTGGTCCTCGTGGGCGTGGGTGATGAGAAACGCCTTGACCTTGGCCTTGTTCTCCTTGAGGTAGGTGATGTCGGGGATGACGAGGTCGATCCCGAACATCTCCTCGTCGGGGAACATCAGGCCGCAGTCGATCACCACGATGTCGTCGCCGTACTCGAACACGTACATGTTCTTGCCGATTTCGCCGACGCCGCCGAGCGGGATGATCCGGAGTGAGTGATTTGCGGTTGGCATGAGGGGGTGGTTGGTCCTTAGTGGAGCCTTTGATCAGAAGATGGTCAGATCCGCGGCTTGATCGGGCGTGGGCTCGGTCGCGAGCGCGAGGGCGGGTTCCAGGTCGGGGTCGGGTCCGGGCGACTGCTCGTGGTCGGGTCCGGGCCGCGCGGGCGGGGTCTGCGCGCGGCGGGCGCGTGCGTCGAGCAGGATCTGCGGGATGTGGGACGCATCCTCGAAGCTCTGCCGCTCGACCTCGGCGCCGCGGAGTGCCGCGGCTGGGTGGTACATCGCGAAGACGGTGGCGTCGCGAGCGCCAGTCGCCGGGTCGACGGCGCCGGTCGTGCCGTGGGCCTGACTGATCCGGGCACCCGGCATGAACCGGCCCATCGAATGCCGGCCGAGGGTCACGATGAGCGCCGGATCGAGGGCCGTCAGCTGGCGCTGCAGGTACGGGGCGCAGGCCGCGACCTCGTCCGGCTCCGGGTCACGATTGTCCGGCGGCCGGCACTTGACGACATTCGTGATGAAGACGTCCTCACGCCGCCACTCGATCGAGCCGAGGAGCTTCACGAGCAGGTCGCCGGCCCGGCCGATGAACGGTCGCCCCAGACGATCCTCGTTGAAACCGGGCGCCTCGCCGACGAGGACGACCTCGGTGTCGGGGCTTCCCTCCCCCGGCACGGCGTTTGTCCGGCCATTCGCGAGACGGCAGCGGGTGCACGTTCGAACCTCCGCCGCGATCGCATCGAGCGCCGCCCGACGCTCGACCGAGGTCACGCCGGGGCCCCGATCGCGGTCCCCTCCGCGCGGTACGGCGACGCACCACGGCCGGCCGCCGATCGCACCCAGCCGCGGTCCACGAGCACCTCGGCGATCTGGACCGTGTTCGTCGCGGCGCCCTTGCGGAGATTGTCGCTGACGACCCAGAACGCGAGACCGCGATCGCCGTCGATCGACGGATCCTGGCGAACGCGCCCGACGAAGATGTCGTCAGAGCCGGCGGCCGACGTCGCGAGCGGGTAGGTCGACGTCGACGGGTCGTCCTGGACGACCACGCCGTCGACGGCGGCGAACAGCTCCCGGGCTCGGTCCGGCCCGATCGGCGCGCGGGTCTCGACGTGAACTGCCTCCGAGTGGGCTACGAACACGGGGATCCGAACGGCGGTGCAGGACAAGCGCAGGTCCGGCAGGTGGAGGATCTTGCGGCTCTCCGTGACGACCTTCCACTCCTCCTTCGTGTAGCCGTTTGGAAGGAAGACGTCGACCTGCGGCAGCGCGTTGAATGCGATCGGATGCGGATAGACCGAGACGTCCTTCGGCTCGCCCGCGATGTGGGCCCGGATCTGGCCGTCGAGCTCGCGAATCGCCTCGCCGCCCGTTCCGGACACCGCCTGGTAGGTGTCCACGACGACCCGCTCGAGCCCGACCGCGTCGCGGAGGGCCATGAGGACGGGCACGAGCTGCATCGTCGAGCAATTCGGATTGGCGATGATTCCCGGATGGCCCTCGACGTCGTCCGGGTTCACCTGGCTGACGACGAGTGGAATCGACGGGTCCATCCGCCAGGCCGACGAGTTATCGATGACGGTTGCGCCCCGGGCGGCCGCCAGGGGCGCCAGCTCCTGCGACGTGGTCGCGCCGGCCGAGAACAGGGCGATGTCCACGCCCTCGAATGCCTCGCCGGTCGCCGCCTGGACCTCGAGCGTGCGCCCCTCGACCGAGATCATCCGGCCCGCTGACCGCTCCGAGGCGAGCAGCCGCAACTCGCCCACGGGAAACTCCCGCTCGAGGAGAACCTGGATCATCGTGCGCCCGACGACGCCGGTGGCGCCGACGACCGCGACGGTGAGGGATTGGCGTGTCATGTCGGACATGGCTCCGCTGTCACTGTCGCTGGCAGGGCACGCGCCGAGTATAGCAGCGGCCCCGGCCCCGGCCGGTCGATACCCCAGCGAATCCGGTCCTGCCAGATACCACTCCCGGTGGTCGAAGTCCGGCCCTTGCCACCGATCGATCGACCGCGAGGCCCGAATGAGCAGGAATTCGGGGCCCACAGCCGCATCATCGTGTCATCAACCACCCGCCATGGTCAGTGCCAGCAGCGACTCCGCCTGATCTGGACGCGGACCACGGGCGATGGTGAATGCCAGGAACGATTGGCAAATCGATGGGCTGCGCAAAGCCCGTATTGCGAAAAGCCGGCTGTCGGGCCGGCCCTTCGCGTTGATGCGGGTTTGAGCGATCAGCTACCGACCGGCGTCCTCGGGCGGATGGCGTCGCGGAGCTCCGCCTCCGACCTCGGAGATGGGATCATGAACCCACAGGCTCCTTCGCCAGATGCCTCTGCATCGCCGCCTTGCGGGACAGGTTGACCCGGCCCTGGCGATCGATCTCCATCACGACGACCATCACCTCGTCGCCGACGGACACGACGTCCTCGACGGTCGGGACGTGGTAGTCGGCGAGCTCGCCGATCCGGACGAGACCTTCCTTGCCTGGCAGGATCTCGACGAATGCGCCGAAGCCCATGATCCGGGTGACCTTGCCCAGGTACAGCGCCCCGACCTCGACCTCGCGCGTCAGGCTCTCGATCCATTGGATCGCCTTGCGCGAGTTCTCGCCCGAGACGGCCGCGATCTCGACGGTGCCGTCGTCCTCGACGTTGATCTCGGTCTGAGTCTCTTCCTGGATCTTGCGGATCATCGAGCCGCCCTTGCCGATGATCTCCCGGATCTTCTCCGGGTTGATCTTGATCGTGGTGATGCGCGGCGCGAAGTCGCTCATCGTGCCTCGGGCCTCGGGCATGACCTCCGTCATCTTGTCGAGGATCTCGAGTCGAGCGGCGAGGGCCTGCTTCAGGCCGTCGCGGATGATCGCCTCGTTGATCCCCTGGACCTTGATGTCCATCTGGAGGGCGGTGATGCCGTCACGGGTGCCGGTCACCTTGAAGTCCATGTCGCCGACCGAGTCCTCCTTGCCGAGGATGTCGGTCAGGACGACGAACCGGCCGTCCGGCTCGCTGATCAGGCCCATCGCCGCGCCGGCGACCGGTGCCGAGATCGGCACGCCCGCGTCCATCAGGGCGAGGGTCGAGCCGCACGTCGAGGCCATCGACGTCGACCCGTTCGACGACATGCACTCGGACACGAGGCGGATCACGTACGGGAACTCGTCGTGCGGCGGGAGCACCGGGACCAGCGCCCGCTCGGCGAGGTTGCCGTGCCCGATGTCGCGCCGGCTCGGGCCACGCATCGGCTTGTTCTCGCCCGTGGAGTAGGGCGGGAAGTTGTAGTGGTGGATGTACTTCTTCTCAGTCTTCGGGCTGATCGTGTCGATCCGCTGGACGTCCGACGACGCCCCGAGGGTCGCGATCGTCATCACCTGCGTTTCGCCGCGGGTGAAGAGGCCGGAGCCGTGGGCTCGCGGTAGCAGGCCGACCTCGACGGAGATCTGGCGGAGCTCGGTCGTCCCCCGGCCGTCCATGCGCAGGCCCTCATCGAGGGCCAGGGCACGGCACGTCTTCTTGTAGACGAGGCTCCAGAGGTTCTTGCTGATCCGGGCCTTGCGGCGCGCCGCCTCGAGCTTGGTCTTGGCGTCGTCCTTCGACGTCCGGGTGGTCCGGACCGAGTCGGCGATCTCGGTCTTGAGGGTCGCGATCCGGCCGGGCAGGTCGCCCGCGAAGCGGAGCAGCAGGTTGGCGGTCGCCTCGGCGTCCGGCAGCGCGCGATGGTTCTGGGTCAGATCGACCCCGAACACCCCGGCCAGCGTGTCGAGCTTGTAGTTTTGGAGGTCCGGATATCCCTCGCGGGCCAGCGTGAGCGTGTCCACGAGGCGGTCCTGGTCGAAGCGTGGGGCACCGGCCTCCTCGAGGAAGCCCAGGTCGAAGATCACGTTGTGACCGACGACGAGCGCGTCGCCGATGAAGTCGACCGCCTGCCTGGCCGCCTCGGCCGCGGACGGTGCCTTGGCGACGTCCTTGTCGGTGATGCCGTGCATCTGGGTGCCCAGGATCGGCTGGCTCGGCTTGACGAACGTCGACCAGCGATCGCTGATCTTGCCGCCCTTGACCTTGACGACCGCGACCTCGAGGAGATCGGCCATCTTCGGGTCGGTGCCGGTGGTCTCGACGTCGACCACGGCGAACTCGCGCTTGGCGTCGACCGTCGCGACGAAATCGAGGACGGAGCCGGTGCCCGGCTCGAGGTACGGGGAGCGCTTGGGCTTGCCGACAGCCTCGCGGAGCTGCTCCTGGATGTCGATCAGCGGCTGGAGCGCACGATGGCCGAAGAGGATGGCCTCGGCCATGACGTCCTCGGGCAGGAGCTTGGCGCCGGCCTCGACCATCATGATCGCGTCTCGCGTGCCGGAGACGATGAGGTCGAGCTCCGAGTCCTCGAGCTCGCTGTAGGTCGGGTTGACGACGAACTCGCCGCCGATCCGGCCGATCCGGACCGCGCCGACCGGGCCGGCAAACGGGATCTCGCTGATCGTCAGCGCGGCGGACGCGGCGACCGTGCCGAGGACGTCGGGCTCGTTCTCCTGATCCGTCGAAAGGACGGTGATGACGAGCTGGATGTCGTCCTTGTAGCCCTCCGGGAAGAGCGGCCGGATCGGGCGGTCGGTCAGGCGAGCGGCCAAGGTCGCCGCCTCCGACGCCCGCGCCTCACGCTTGATGAAGCCGCCCGGGATCTTCCCCGCGGCATACATCCGCTCCTCGAACTCGACCGTCAGGGGAAAGAAGTCGAGGCCCGGCCGCGGGTCGGAGCGGTTCGCGGTCCCGAGGATGAGGGTGTCGCCGTAGCGGACGGTGACGGCGCCGCCGGCGAGTCGGGCGAGCTTGCCCGTTTCGATGGTCAGGGCGCGGCCACCGATCTGCGTCTCGAATGTCTGAGACAAGGGAATGTTCCTCCTGGGTCGTGGAGGAGGTGCGACCTGCGGGCAGGTCAGCCGCCTACGCGTGGCTGAGCGTCGGATGCGAACGGACCCCGGATGTCCCGGGGTCCCGGCGGGTGACGCTAGCGGCGGAGTCCGAGCCGTCCGATGACGGCGCGGTAGCGCGTGTTGTCCTTCTTGATCAGATAGGCAAGAAGACGACGGCGCTGGCCGACGAGCTTGAGGAGGCCGCGACGCGAATGGT
>Ga0070707_100004214_pt1 | contig 13475 bp, 7 predicted proteins | sample KBSK5502metaG_FD_65468 | JGI IMG/M metagenome (GOLD analysis project Ga0070707, IMG submission 65468) | Corn, switchgrass and miscanthus rhizosphere microbial communities from Kellogg Biological Station, Michigan, USA - KBS K5-50-2 metaG | ecosystem: Host-associated > Plants > Roots >... | reverse complement strand
TTCGCCAACATGCCCGCGATGCTCGACGGCGGCAAAGTCGACATGATCGGGGTGCTGCCGCAATTCTCGAAAGGGATCATCGGCAACGACAAATACAAGGTGCTGTTCACCGGGCGCGACGCGGTCGGGCCGATCCAGGCAGTGATGTGGGCGATGCGGGCCGAGGTCATTGCCGCCAACCGACCGGTCCTGGTCGATTTCTTCGAGGACCACATCCATGCGGTGCGCTGGTTTCTCGACGAGAAAAATCGCGAGGCGGCGCTCAACATCACCGCGGCGGTCACCAAGCTGCCGAAAGCGGACCTCGCCTTCGCCTTTACCAAGGAAGATTTCTACCATTCCCCCGATGCACGTCCGGAACTGGACACGGTGCAGCGGGAAATCGATCGCGCGGTCGAGCTCGGTGTCCTGCCGCAGCGCGTAGACATCCTACCGAAACATGTCGACCTGTCGCTGATCGAGGAAGCCAAGAAGCGCATCGATGGCAAGTGATCAGGCGCATATCGTCATCGATCGGGTCAGCCATGAATACCGGCCGGCGCGGCGCCGGCCGGTCCTGGCGCTCGACGACGTGTCACTGGCGGTCGGCGATCGCGAGTTCCTCGCCCTGCTCGGGCCGAGCGGCTGCGGCAAGAGCACCCTCCTCTACCTGGTCGGCGGCTTTCTGCCGGTCGAGCAGGGCGCGATCAGAGTCGAGGGATGGCCGGTTGACGGGCCGGGTCCCGACCGCGGCATCGTATTCCAGCATTTCGCGCTGTTTCCGTGGAAGACCGTGACCCAGAACGTCCTCTATGGGCTCGAGAAGAAGGGTCTGCCGCGTGAGGAGCGGCTGCGGGTGGCGCAGGAATTCATCGAGCTGGTCGGCCTCCGCGGCTTCGAGGACAGCTACCCCGCACAGCTCTCCGGCGGCATGAAGCAGCGCGCCGCGATCGCTCGCACCCTGGCGATCGATCCGAGCATCCTGCTGATGGACGAGCCGTTCGGTGCGCTCGACGCCCAGACCCGCAGCCTGATGCAGGCCGAACTCTTGCGCATCTGGCAACGCTCGCGCAAAACAGTCATCTTTGTTACTCACGATGTCCAGGAGGCGGTGTTCCTGGCGGAGCGGATCGCGGTGATGTCGGCGCGTCCCGGGCACATCAAGGAAATCGTCGAGGCGCGGTTCGACCGCGACAATCCCGAGCTGCAGCGCAGCCGGCAATTCGTCGAGATGGTCGATCACGTGTGGAACCTGGTGCGCGGCGAGGCGATCCTTGCCGAGCGGAGCGGTGCGGCATGATCTCGGGGACGCTGTCGGCCATGACGAGCCGAATGCCGGCTGTCGTGCCGCGCTACATGCCGCTGCTGCTGTTGGCGGCCGGCTGGGAGGCGCTGACCCGGACCGGCCTCGTGCCGAAGGCCGCCTTGCCGCCGCTCGATACCGTGGCCATCGCCTGGTACGACCTCGCCTCCAGCGGCGATCTGTGGACCAACGGCGTCGCCTCGATGACGCGCGGCGCTGCCGGGCTCGGGCTGGCGATCGTCTGCGGCAGCCTGATCGGCGTTCTGATGGCCTGGTACAAGCCGATCCGCGCCACGGTCAACCCGATCGTCCAGTTCTTCTACCCGATGCCGAAATCGGCGCTGATCCCCGTCATGGTGCTGTGGCTCGGCTTTGGCGATGCGTCGAAAATCGTGCTGATCTTTGTCGGCTGCCTGCTGCCGATCACGCTGAGCGCTTTCAACGGCGCCCGCGGCACCGAGGAGGTGCTGATCTGGTCGGCCCGCAGCCTGGGGGCGAGCCGCGCCCGGGTATTGTGGGAAATCGTCATGCCGAGCGCGCTGCCGGAATTGCTCAGCGGCATCCGCACCGCGCTGGCATTGTCTTTCGTGCTGCTGGTCAGCTCCGAGTTGATCGTCGCGCGCCAGGGCTTCGGCTACATGATCGGCTGGCTTGGCGATGGCGGCGCCTACGACGCGATGTTCGCGGTGGTGTTGACCGTGGCGCTGCTCGGCTTTACCGCCGACCGGCTCTATCTGATGCTGATGCGGCGCATCCTGGTCTGGCGTGAGTAAGGGCGCGAATGACCGAGCTGAATACATCGATCGTCGCAAGACCTTTAGACGGGGTTCCGCCTCGACCTCGCGGCCGCCGCGGTCGGGCGCCGGGCCGGCGCGATCGTGCCGCTCCTCGTGCTCGTCGTCGGCTGGGAGGCCGCCTCGCGCAGCGGGATCGTGACCCCGTTTCTGCTGCCGCCGATCTCTGCGGTGCTGGAGCGGGTGTGGCAGGATGCGTCGTCGGGCGAGCTCGCGATCAACCTCGGGCAGACGCTGTTCCGCTCGCTCGTCGGGTTTGCGATCGCCGGGGTGGGCGGCGTCGTGCTCGGCATCCTGATGACGCGGCAGCGGCTGGTCCGCTGGTTCTTCGATCCGATCGTTTCGGTCGGCTTCCCGATGCCGAAGATCGCGTTTCTGCCGATCTTCATGCTGTGGCTCGGGCTGTACGATTTCTCGAAGATCTCGATGGCCGTGTTCAACGCGATCTTTCCGGTGATCATCGCAACGATCGCCGCGGCCGAAGGGGTGGATCGCCAGCTTCTGTGGTCGGCGCGCAGCCTCGGCGCCAGCGAGCGGCAATTGCTGCGCGAGATCATCCTGCCGGCGGCTCTGCCGCAGATCCTGACGGGATTGCAGGTGGCGTTGCCGATCTCGATGATCGTCATGATCGTGACCGAGATGCTGATGGGCGGCCAGGGCCTCGGCGGGGCGATGATCGCCGCCTCGCGCTTTGCCGATTCCCCCGGTGTCTTCGCCGGCATTGTCGAGATCGCGGTAGCCGGCCTGTGCCTCGTCAAAGGCATCGCCGTACTGCGCCGACACCTCCTGGCCTGGCATCAGGAAGCGCAGGAACCGACGACCGTTTGAGCAGGGTGCCCGAACCTATCGGTGGCATAAGCCTAAAATTTTGCGCGTAACGGGAACCGCGTCGGCGGCATGGCGTTCAGCAACACCCGAGACGCTACATGCAGGCACCGGGGAAGGAATGGCGACACCCTCGATCAAGACCCCACCCAGATGCCGTAAATAATTGATTAAACTGTCATTGCTGATAATATCCCGGCCATTGTTGCGCGACACGGCGAAACCTGCTGTCGTGCGGCGAAGCACCTTTCGAACGCTCAGCACCTTTAGATCCGTAAACCCGGCGGTCGCCCCCTGCGCGGCCCAACCGTGTTTCCGAGCCCCTAGGGAGGGAGTTGCGCATGGAGCCGACGGCTGACGGTCTCGTCGAGGTCACCACCTCCGAGAACCATCCGAGCGCCCCGGCTGTAGATGAGGCGGTAACGGCACTGGGCTCGAACGGGCACGTAGCGCCCGCGATCGACGGCGACGCCTTCAATCTGCATCTGCTCCATGCCCTGCAACTGGTGCGGGTCGGCGATTTCTCGGTGCGCCTGCCCGGCGACGCCACCGGGCTCGCCGGCAAGATCGCCGATACCTTCAACGAGATCGTCGCCGCCAATCAGCGGATGGCGCATCAGCTCGAACATGTCGGCCAGGTCGTCGGCCGCGAAGGCAAGACCCGCCAGCGCGTCAAGCTCGGCCTGTCGGATGGCGCCTGGGGCGAGATGGAGGGCTCGGTCAACGCGCTGATCGACGATCTGTTGTGGCCGACCAATGCGGTGACCGACGCGATCACCGCGGTGGCGCGCGGCGACCTGCTCCAGACCGTACGGCTCGACGTCGACGGCCGGCCGCTGCAGGGCGAGTTCCTGCGGCTGGCAACGATCGTCAATACCATGATCGAGCAGCTTGGCGTCTTTACCTCGGAGGTGACGCGCGTCGCGCGCGAGGTCGGCACCGACGGCAAGCTGGGCGGCCAGGCGCAGGTGCGTGAGGTGACCGGCGTGTGGCGCGAGCTGACCGAGAGCGTCAACTCGATGGCCTCGAACTTGACCGCGCAAGTCCGCAACATCGCCGAGGTCACGATCGCGGTCGCCAATGGCGATTTGTCGAAAAAGATTACCGTCGACGTGCGCGGCGAGATCCTGCAGCTGAAGGAAGCCATCAACACGATGGTCGATCAGCTGCGCTCCTTCGCCTCCGAGGTGACCCGCGTCGCGCGCGAGGTCGGCACGGAAGGCAAGCTCGGCGGCCAGGCAATCGTGCCCGGCGTCGCCGGCACCTGGAAGGATCTGACCGACTCGGTCAACGCGATGTGCGGCAACCTGACCGCGCAGGTGCGCAACATCGCCCAGGTCACCACCGCGGTGGCGCGCGGCGACCTGTCGCGCAAGATCACCGTCGATGTCAGCGGCGAAATCCTCGAGCTGAAGGACACCATCAACACGATGGTCGACCAGCTCAACGCCTTCGCCTCGGAGGTGACACGCGTCGCGCGCGAAGTCGGCACCGAAGGCCGGCTGGGCGGCCAGGCGGTGGTGCCCGGCGTCGCCGGCACCTGGAAGGATCTGACCGACAACGTCAACTCGATGGCCGGAAATTTGACGGCGCAGGTCCGCAATATTGCCGAGGTCGCGACGGCGATTGCCGGCGGCGATTTGTCGAAAAAGATCACGGTGAATGTGTCGGGCGAAATCCTGCAGCTGAAGGAGACCGTCAACACGATGGTCGATCAGCTCAACGCCTTTGCCGGCGAGGTGACCCGCGTCGCGCGCGAGGTCGGCACCGAGGGCAAGCTCGGCGGTCAGGCCAACGTGCTCGGCGTCGCCGGCACCTGGAAGGATCTGACCGAAAGCGTCAACTCGATGGCGTCGAACCTGACCAACCAGGTGCGCAACATCGCCGCCGTCTCGACCGCGATCGCCAACGGCGATTTGTCCAAGAAGATTACCGTCGATGTCAGCGGCGAAATCCTCGAGCTGAAGGAGACCATCAACACGATGGTCGACCAGCTCAACGCCTTCGCCGGCGAGGTGACCCGCGTGGCGCGCGAGGTCGGCACCGAAGGCCGTCTCGGCGGCCAGGCAGAAGTGAAGGGCGTCGCCGGCACCTGGAAGGATCTGACCGACTCGGTCAACTCGATGGCCTCGAACCTGACCGGCCAGGTGCGCAACATCGCCGAGGTGACGACCGCCGTCGCGCAGGGCGATCTGTCGAAGAAGATCACCGTCGATGTCTCGGGCGAAATCCTGGAGCTGAAGAACACGATCAACACGATGGTCGATCAGCTCAACGCGTTTGCCGGCGAGGTGACCCGCGTCGCCCGCGAGGTCGGCACCGAAGGGCGGCTCGGCGGCCAGGCGCAGGTGCCCGGAGTTGCCGGCACCTGGAAGGACCTGACCGACTCGGTCAATTCGATGGCCTCGAACCTGACCGGCCAGGTGCGGAACATCACCGAGGTCGCGACCGCGATCGCCAATGGCGATTTGTCGAAGAAGATCACGGTCGACGTGCGCGGCGAGATCCTGCGCCTCAAGGAAACGCTGAACACCATGGTCGATCAGTTGAACCGGTTTGCCGGCGAAGTGACGCGCGTCGCGCGCGAGGTCGGCACCGAAGGCCGGCTCGGCGGACAGGCGCAGGTGCCCGGCGTCGCCGGCACCTGGAAGGATCTGACCGACAACGTCAACTCGATGGCCTCGAACCTGACGGCGCAGGTCCGCAACATCGCCGAGGTGACCACCGCGGTGGCGCGCGGCGACCTGTCGCGCAAGATCACCGTCGACGTGAAGGGCGAGATCCTCGAGCTGAAGAACACGATCAACACGATGGTCGATCAGCTCAACGCGTTTGCCGGCGAGGTGACCCGCGTCGCGCGCGAGGTCGGCACCGAAGGCAAGCTCGGCGGCCAGGCGCAGGTGCTGGGCGTCGCCGGCACCTGGAAGGATCTGACCGACAGCGTCAATTTCATGGCCGGCAATCTGACGGCGCAGGTCCGCAACATCACCGAGGTCGCGACCGCGATCGCCAGCGGCGATTTGTCGAAGAAGATCACGGTCGACGTGCGCGGCGAGATCCTGCTCTTGAAGGAAACGCTGAACACGATGGTGGATCAGCTGCGTTCCTTCGCGGCCGAGGTGACCCGCGTCGCGCGCGAGGTCGGCACCGAAGGGCGGCTCGGCGGCCAGGCGGTCGTGCCGGACGTCGCCGGCACCTGGAAGGATCTCACCGACAACGTCAACTTCATGGCCGGCAATCTGACGGCGCAGGTGCGCAACATCGCCGAGGTGACCACCGCGGTGGCGCGCGGCGACCTGTCGCGCAAGATCACCGTCGACGTGAAGGGCGAAATCCTCGAGCTGAAGAACACGATCAACACGATGGTCGATCAGCTCAACGCGTTCGCCGGCGAGGTGACCCGCGTAGCGCGCGAGGTCGGCACCGAAGGCAAGCTCGGCGGCCAGGCCGTGGTGCCCGGCGTCGCCGGCACCTGGAAGGATCTGACCGATACCGTCAACGTCATGGCCGCCAATCTGACCGAGCAGGTGCGCGGCATCGTCAAGGTCGTGACTGCGGTGGCCAACGGCGATCTGAAGCAGAACCTGACCGTCAAATCGATGGGCGAGGTCGCGGCGCTGGCCGACACGATCAACAACATGACGGACACGCTCGCCACCTTCGCCGATCAGGTCACCACGGTGGCCCGCGAGGTCGGCGTCGAGGGGCGACTCGGCGGCCAGGCCAACGTGCCGGGCGCCGCCGGCACCTGGAAGGATCTGACCGGCAACGTCAACCTGCTGGCGGCGAATTTGACGACGCAGGTGCGCGCCATCGCCGAGGTGGCGACGGCGGTAACGCAGGGCGATTTGACCCGCTCGATCCAGGTCGATGCGCGCGGCGAGGTCGCCGAGCTCAAAGACAACATCAACACGATGATCGACAATCTGCGGCTGACCACCGACCGCAATACGCAGCAGGATTGGCTGAAGACCAACCTCGCCCGCTTCACCAACATGCTGCAGGGGCAGCGCGACCTGGCCACGGTCGGCCGCATGCTGCTGTCCGAGTTGGCGCCGCTGGTCAATTCCCAGAACGGCGTCATCTATCTCGTCGAACCGGAAGGCGCTCTGCGGCGTCTGTCGGCCTATGCCGACACCGATATCGCCGGGTCGCCGGAGCGCCTGCTGCCCGGCCAGGGATTGGTCGGGCAATGCGCGGTCGACGCCCGCCGTCTGCTGCTCAGCGAGATGCCGGACAACGTCGTCCCGATCGTCTCCGGCCTGTTCGAGATCCTACCGAACAATCTGATCGTCCTGCCGGTTCTATTCGAAGGCCAGGTCAAGGCGGTCATCGAACTGGCCTCGGTGGGGAGCTTCACTGACCTGCAGATCTCGTTCCTCGAGCAGCTGACCGCCAGCATCGGCATCGTGCTGAACAGCATCGAAGCGACGATGCAGACCGAAGGCCTGCTGACGCAGTCGCAGCAGCTCGCCACCGAATTGCAGAGCCAGCAGCGCGAATTGCAGCAGACCAACGAGCAGCTGGAGCAGAAGGCGCAACAGCTCGCCGAACGCAATGTCGAGGTCGAGGCCAAGAACCAGGAAATCGAGCAGGCGCGCCGCGCCCTCGAAGAAAAGGCCACCGAGCTGGCGCTGACCTCGAAGTACAAATCCGAGTTCCTCGCCAACATGTCGCATGAGCTGCGCACGCCGTTGAACAGCATCCTGATCCTCGGCCAGCAGCTCGGCGACAACCCGGATGGCAACCTGAGCGCCAAGCAGGTCGAATTTGCCCGCACGATCCACAGCGCCGGCACCGACCTTCTGAACCTGATCAGCGACATTCTCGATCTATCGAAGATCGAGTCGGGGACGGTGACCGTCGATGTCGAGGACATCTTCTTTACCAACCTGGTCGACATGGTGGCGCGGCCGTTCCGCCACGAAGCGGAGAGCCGGAAGCTGACCTTCGACGTGCAGCTCGACCCCAAGCTCGACCGCGCCATCAACACCGACTCGAAGCGCTTGCAGCAGGTGCTCAAGAACCTGCTGTCGAACGCCTTCAAATTCACCGAGCATGGCGGGATCAAGCTCAGCGTCTACCAAACCGCCAGCGGCTGGAGCCTCGACCATCCCGTGCTCAACAGCGCCTCCGGGGTAGTCGTCTTCGAGGTGTCGGACACCGGCATCGGCATCCCGCCGGAAAAGCAGCGGATCATCTTCGAGGCGTTCCAGCAGGCGGACGCCAGCACCAACCGCAAATACGGCGGCACCGGCCTCGGGCTGGCGATCAGCCGCGAGCTCGCCAACCTGCTGGGCGGCGAGATCCAGCTGCGCAGCACGCCCAACATGGGCAGCACCTTTACGCTTTATTTGCCGCTGCGCTACGCCGGCACCGGCGCCGGCAACCGGCCCGTCCCGCCGCTCGGGGACATGCAGGTCAGCGCCCTTGCCCTGCAGCCGGCCCGGCTGGCCGAGCTGCCGGTCGAAGCGGTGCCCGACGATCGCCAGAGCATCGAGCCGGGCGACGCCTTGTTGCTGATCGTCGAGGACGACCCGCATTACGCCCGCATCATCGCCGATCTGGCGCATGACCAAGGGCTCAAAGTGCTGGTCGCGATGCGCGGCACCGAGGCGCTCGCGCTCGCCCGCGAGTATCAGCCGACCGCGGTTTCCCTCGATGTATTCCTGCCCGACATGCTAGGCTGGACCGTGCTGAGCCAGCTGAAGCAGGATCCCGCTACCCGGCACATCCCGGTGCAGGTCGTGACGCTCGACGAGGACCGCCAGCACGGGCTCGCCCGCGGCGCCTTCTCCTTTGTCAACAAACCGAGCACGACCCAGGATCTCGAAGCCGCGCTGACGCGGATCAAGGATTATGTGAAGCCACGCCGCAAGCGCCTGCTGGTCGTCGAAGATAATCCCGCCGAGCAGCGCAGCATTGCCGAGCTGCTCGGCCACGACGACATCGATCTGGTGACGGCGGGTACCGGCAAGGAGGCGCTCGCGGCGTTGCGCGACCAGGCGCCCGATTGCATCGTGCTTGACCTGCGGCTGCCCGACATGTCGGGGTTCGAGCTGCTCGAAGCGATCCGCGACGACGCGGCGCTGAGCGACATTCCGGTCATCGTGTTCACCGGCCGCGAGCTGTCGCCGGAAGAGGACGCTCAGCTCCACACGATCGCGCGCAGCGTCGTCGTCAAGGGCGTCGAATCGCCGGAGCGATTGCTGGACGAGACCGCGTTGTTCCTGCATCGCGTCGTTTCCGACCTGCCGGAAGAGAAGCAGCGCATGATCGAGCGCCTGCACAGCTCGGATGACGACCTCGTCGGCAAGACGGTGCTGCTGGTCGATGACGACGCGCGGAATATCTTCGCGTTGAGCAGCGTTCTGGAACGGCGCGGCATGCACGTCTTGACCGCCACCACGGGCAACGAGGCGATCACGCTCGTCGAGTCGACTCCGGATCTGGCGATCGTGCTGATGGACATCATGATGCCGGAAATGGATGGCTATCAGACGATGCAGGTGATCCGGGGCAACCCGGATTTCCGGCGCTTGCCGATCATCGCGCTGACTGCGAAGGCGATGAAGGGTGACCGCGAGAAATGCCTCGACGCGGGCGCGTCCGATTACCTGGCGAAACCGGTCAACACCGAACAGCTGCTGTCCGCCCTGCGGATGTGGCTGCATCGCTGAACCAGCGACGGGAGCGCGCCTCGTGGGTGCCGAAGAAAAAGTCAACATTCTGCTAGTCGACGACCAGCCCGGGAAGCTGCTCGGCTATGAGGTGATCCTCAGCGAAATTGGGGAGAACCTGATCAAGGCCGGGTCGGCCAACGAAGCGCTCGAACAGCTTCTCAAAAACGATGTCGCCGTCGTGCTGATCGACGTCTGCATGCCCGATCTCGACGGGTTCGAGCTGGCAGCGATGATCCGCGAACACCCGCGCTTCCAGAAAATGGCGATCATCTTCGTCTCGGCGATCCAGGTGACCGATCTCGACCTGCTGCGTGGCTATGCGGCGGGCGCGGTCGATTATGTGCCAGTGCCGGTGGTCCCGGATCTGCTGCGTGCCAAGGTGCGCGTGTTTGCCGAGCTCTATCGCAAGACCCGGCAACTCGAGACGCTGAACGCCGAACTCGAGCGCCGCGTCGCCGAGCGGACGGCCGAGCTGGCGCACACCAATGCCGATCTGGAGCGGCGGGTCGAGGAACGCACCCGCGAGCGCGAGGCCGCGCTTGCCCAGGTGCACGAAATGCGGAAGGTCGAAAGCCTCGGTCAGCTGACCGGCGGCGTCGCCCATGATTTCAATAATCTGCTGATGGCGGTGCTCGGCAATCTCGAGCTGGTGCGCAAATTCCTGCCCGACGATCCGAAGATTCGCCGGCTGATCGACGGCGCGATCCAGGGCGCCGAGCGCGGCGCGACGCTGACCAAGCGCATGCTTGCCTTTGCCCGGCGCCAGGAGCTGAAGCCGGAAACCGTCGATGTCCCGAACCTGGTCGACAGCATGGTGGAGATGCTCCGCCGCTCGCTCGGCCCCGGCATCCAGATCACGACGGAGTTCGAACTGGACCTGCCGCCGACGCGGGTCGATCCCAACCAGCTCGAACTGGCTCTGCTGAACCTCGCCCTCAATGCGCGCGACGCGATGCCGCTCGGCGGCAAGCTGACAATCTCGGGGCATCGCGAACAGGTTGCAATCGGCGACGTTCCCGGGCTGGAACCGGGGGAATACGTCTGCATCACAGAGCGCGACACCGGCGAGGGCATGGACGAGGTGACGCTGAAGCGCGCCACCGAACCATTCTTCACGACCAAGGGCGCCGGCCGCGGTACCGGGCTTGGGCTGTCGATGGTGGACGGGCTCGTCGCGCAATCGGGCGGCGCGATGCGGATCACCAGCCGGCAAGGCGCGGGTACAACCATCGAATTGTGGCTTCCAGTGTCGGAGGCCAAGGAAGTGGCGCGGCCGCGACCGACCGCACCGACGCTGGTCGAGGAGAGCCGTTGCTGCCGGGTGCTGGTCGTCGATGACGACCCGATCGTGCTGGCCGGCACCGCCGCCATGCTGGAGGATCTCGGGCATGTCGCGACCGAGGTCGAGTCGGCGGAGAATGCGCTGCAGGTCCTCCAGTCCGACGCCAACATCGACCTGGTGATTACCGACCATGCGATGCCGGGCATGACCGGCACGGAGCTGGCGAAGCACATTCGGCGCCACTGGCCCGAATTGCCGGTGGTTATCGCGACCGGTTATGCCGAGCTGCCGGGCGAGCTCGACGCCGGAGTTCCGCGGCTGTCGAAACCCTACCGCCAGCAGGATCTGGCGGCGTTGGTGATCCGGCTGGTCGGCGAACCGAATGCCGAACCAGCGCCGCTGAATGCCGCGGTCGGTTAGGCCGGAGCGTCAGGCGTCGGGCTCGAGGAAATAGGTTTCCATCCGGCCCTTGCCCTTGACCTCGAGCGCGCCGCGCGGCTCGAAGCGAAAACCGTCGCCGAGGCTCTGCCGGATCGCCGCCGATACATGGATTCGGCCGGGCGCGCCGTAGCTTTCCATGCGCTTTGCCGTATTCACGGTGTCGCCCCAGACGTCATAGACGAATTTGTGCGTGCCGATCACGCCGGCGATCAGCGCGCCGCTATGGACGCCGATGCGCAGCTGCAATTTTTCACCAAAGCCGGCGGCTGCAGTTGCGGCAGCCTCGCGCATCGCCAGTGCCATCTCGGCCACCGCCGCGGCATGATCGGGCCGCGGTTGCGGCAGCGGCAGCCCGCCGGCGACCATGTAGCCATCGCCGGTCGTCTTGATCTTTTCGAGGCCGAGCCGGGCAGCCAGCCCATCGAATTCGGCGAACAGACCGCCCAATAATTCCACCGTCCGCTCCGGCGGAGAGCGGGCCGCCAGCGAGGTGAAATCGACGAGGTCGGCGAACAGGATCGTCGCGTCGTCGACGCGGTCCGCGATGATGGTCTCGCCGCGCCGCAAACGGTCGATGATCGTGCGCGGCAGGATGTTCAGAAGGAGCGCTTCCGAGCGCTCCTTTTCGGCGCGCAGCTCCTCGGCGATCGCGCGCTCGCGGTCGCGCAGCCGCTTTTTTTCGAGACAGGCATTGATGCGGGCGCGCAGCAGAACCGGGTTGAACGGTTTGGGCAGGTAATCCTCGGCACCCGCCTCGATACAGCGCACCGTGCTGTCGAGCTCGTCGAGCGCGGAGATCATGACGACCGGGATGTCGCGGGTGCGTTCCTCGGCCTTGAGACGGCAGAGCACCTCGAAGCCGCTCAACCCCGGCATCATCAGATCGAGCAATACCAGATCGAAATTGCCGGTATCGGCCAGCCCCAGCGCCGCCGCACCATCCGCGGCTTCGGTGACCAGGTGGCCATCGCGCGCCAGGCGCCGCGACAGGAGATCGCGATTGGCGGCGTTGTCATCGACCACCAGGACACGGCTGGGTTGGGTATGCCGCGCCGGCGCCTCGGCGGCACCGATCGGGGCGATGCTGCGCAACACATCGCGCACGATATCGGTGGGCGGCGTCGCAACGGGCTCGCCCGACTTCTCGCGGAACGCGACCAGCCGATCGATGTCGGCGAGCAGGCGCTCGGCGTGGTCGAGCACCGTTCCGAGGTCCTTCAGAAAGGTCTCGTGTCCGCCGTCTTGCGCCTCTTCGAGGAGCAGCTCGCCATAACCCTTGATGGCATTCAGCGGGGTTCGCAGCTCATGACGCAGCCGACCGCGATGCGTCTCTCCGGCGAGACCATCCGCCTCATCAACCGACGTGCCGTCAACGATCCCCTCGATTAACGAGAGGAGCTGGGCCGCCGCGGTGCGCATCTTGTCGAGATCGGGAATGAAATCGTCGAGGCCGTCGCGCCGCGCGTCCTCAAGGAGAATGTCGACAAAGCCGATGATGCCGGAGACCGGAGCGGCGAATTCCTGCCGGACGAAGGCGGCAACCGCCTGGTCGAGGCGACCGGTCGCGCGGGAGCCGGTCACCGTCGCCCCGCCTCACGCATCTCAGCCCGCCGGCCCGGGGCGCCCGAGCAGGGCTTCGATCTTTTCGAGCAGCCGCGCCAGCTCGACGGGCTTGGTATCGTAGTCGTCGCAGCCGGCCGCCATCGCCTTCTCGCGGTCGCCGGTCATCGCATGCGCCGTCAGCCCGATGACCGGAATCGCCTGCGTCGTGCTTTCGGCTTTAAGCCGCCGTGTCGCTTCCCACCCGTCCATCACCGGCAGGCTCATATCCATCAGGATCAGATCGGGCTTTTCCGCCTCGGCCGCGACCAGCCCCTGCTCGCCATCGACCGCGGTGACGATTGCATAGCCGCGCCGGGCCAGCCTTCGCGACAGCATGTCCCGGTTCATCTCGTTGTCTTCGACAATCAGAATCTTGGCCATTTCTGCTTCTTTCACGCGTTCGTTCAGCCCGCGGCGAGCGCGCTCTTCGATCGGGTCAACCGGGCGACCGCCTGGCGCAACACGCTGGCGAGATCGTCCGCACCCTTTTCGATGATGTCCCGCGTCCGCCCGGCCAGCAATTCGCGTTCCGCCGCGCCGAGCTGCTTGGACGTCAGGATAACGAT
>Ga0070707_100004212_pt1 | contig 13479 bp, 12 predicted proteins | sample KBSK5502metaG_FD_65468 | JGI IMG/M metagenome (GOLD analysis project Ga0070707, IMG submission 65468) | Corn, switchgrass and miscanthus rhizosphere microbial communities from Kellogg Biological Station, Michigan, USA - KBS K5-50-2 metaG | ecosystem: Host-associated > Plants > Roots >... | reverse complement strand
CTTCCTTCATTATACCCCGTTTTCCATCAATGTCAACAAGGTGCAGGGGAGCCTGGTCACTATGGCTCCCCTGCTCATCTGGGAGATCGGATCATCGCCAACGATCTACCTCCCTCTAAGACCTTTGCGCCACGCTGAAGACCCGCCGCGGGTCGGGGACGCCTTTCAATATTTGTTCCCCCCGGTCGGCGAACAAGAGGCCGGATCCCGCAAGGATGTCCCGCACCGTTGCGGACACCAGGATCTCATTGCCGGCTGCCAGCGCCGCAATCCTTGCCGCGATGTGAACGGCGATCCCTCGCAAGTGATCGCCAGATCGCTCCACCTCACCGACGTGCACGCCTGCCCGCAGCCGAAGGCCAAGACCCTCCGCCTCCCGTTGAATCGCCTCCGCGCAGCAAATGGCGCGGATCGGGCCCTCGAACGCCGCCATGATCTGGTCGCCGATCAACTGTGCCCACAAAACTGCGCGCCGCTTTCGGCAGGGGACAATAAGAAAAGCCACAGGCTCTTCCCCGTGGCCAGGCGCTTACCAGCTGGGCTTAAATGTTACGAGAGCAATGCGTCCGGACGGGTGACGAGCATTGCGTAGAAGACCATGACCAATCCTCGCCACCCCCTTCCAGATGAAGAATTCACAGCACCCGTCCTCGCATCGGATGGCGGGAATGTCAAGAACGAACTGGCATTCTGATCCATCCCGAGAACAAGCCGCGTTCACGAGGTTCCACGGTTCAATGACCGGCGGGTGGCGAGACGCACCGTCCCTCCGCCGTATTGTAATAGTTCCATGGCGGACAAGAATGGGTGTCGGTCGGAGCATAGGTCTGTGCGTGTGCAGGCTGCAATATACTCATGGCGATTGTGCCGGCGGTCAACAGTGCGGCGAGTAGGCGCCTCATCATCGGTGTCCTCCCCGATGCTAGTCACGCGCAGGACTCAGTGTCCCGGGAACACCTGTCATTGGGAGCATGCGTGAATACTGGACCCCATCTTCAAGTTAGCGCTCGCTGCCCTGAAAGGCAACGGCGAACATGTGGTTTTTAGGCCATGCCCGACTGATAGCGGCGGGCAAGCGTCGGCGTGTTGGCGCTCTTCAGCACTGCGCGCTGCACCTCTTCGAGCCGCTCAAGCAGCGACGCATCCTCGAGGCCGGGGATGCACATGATCTCGCCCCGTGCGAATGCGGCGAGCGACGCGGCGACCACGTCATCCGCCGTCATCCTCGGCATCTTGCTGAGGTCCATCCCCTGCACCGTATGGAACTCGGTCGCGACCAACCCCGGGAGACATACCTGTACACGAACGCCGGTGCCGCCGAGCTCGCCCGCAAGGGCTTGAGTAAAGGCCACCAGGAATGCCTTTGCACCTGCGTAGACCGTGCGGTGAGGCAGCGGGTTTGGCGGCAAGGACCCGCTGAGCGCGAGCAGAGACGCAACGTTGATCACGCCACCCGCGCCGCGACGGACCATGCCAGGCAGTCCCGCGCGGGTCAGGCGTGCAACGGTACGGACGTGGACGTCGATGAGTTGATCGACGTCCCGCGGTTCAACCTGCACGAACGGGCCGTAACGACCGAACCCGGCGTTGTTGATCAACAGCACCAGCGACTCATCACCGGCGACGTGCGCCTCTACCTCCGCGAGGGCGCCCGCGTCCGTGAGGTCTGCGGCGAGGACCTCTGCGTGCGTGTCCGCCTCGCGTCGCAGCCGCTCGGCCAATTCCTCCAGGCGCCCGCGCCGGCGCGCGACCAAAACAAGGTCGTATCCATCGCGCGCTAATCGCTCGGCGTAGGACGCCCCGATGCCAGAAGATGCTCCGGTAACGAGCGCACGGGGTCTCGAACCAGAACTCGACATACTCCCGTCCCTCCCGGATCTCACTAAATGAAGTGCTAGTGTCTGAAGTGCCTGATTCCCGTCGTGACCATCGCAATCCCGGCCGCCTCCGCCGCCGCAATCACCTCCGCATCCCGCACCGATCCGCCGGGATGGATGATCGCGGTCACACCGACCTTGATGGCCTCTTCGACCGCATCCGGGAATGGAAAGAACGCCTCGGATGCCATGGCCGCGCCCCGCGCGCGCTCTCCCGCCTGCCGCGCCGCCAAGCGCACGGGTTCCACTCGGTTCATTTGTCCGGCGCCGATCCCCACCACCTGGCGGTCCCGCGCCAGGACGATGGCGTTCGAGCGCACGTAGCGGCAAACCGTCCACGCAAACCTGAGATCCCCCCATTCGCGTTCGGTGGGCGCGCGGGAGGTCACGACCCGGAGACCTTCCTCAACCAGATCGATCCCGTCCCTGTCCTGGACCAGCAAGCCGCCACGAACGCGACGCAAATCCAAGGCTCGGACATCCGCCGGCGGAGCCGCGTCCCCCACCACCATCAGCCGTAGGTTCTTTTTTCGCCCAAGCACCGCCAGCGCGTCCTCGGCGAATTCGGGCGCGATCACTGCCTCGAGGAACGTCTCGGCGACTGCCTCGGCGGTCGCGGAGTCCACGGGGCGGTTGAGCGCCACGATGCCGCCGAACGCGGACATGGGATCCCCCTCTCGCGCGTGGAGGTACGCCTCCCGGAGGGTTTCGCCCGTGCCGACGCCGCACGGGATGGCGTGTTTGACGACAACCGCGGCGGGATCGGGGAACTCCCGAACGAGCTCGAGCGCCGTGTCCAGATCGTAGATATTATTGTAGGAAAGTGGCCGCCCGGAGATCTGCCGGGCGGTCGCAACCGATGACCCCGTGCTCCCTGGCTCGCGGTAGAACGCGCCGCGCTGATGGGGATTCTCACCGTACCGCAGGTCCTGGATTTTCTCAAACGCCAGGATGAGATGCTGGGGAAAGGCGTCGGCCCCCGCCTCCAAATACCGAGCGATCGCCGCATCGTATCCGCTGGTCCTGGCGAACACTTCGCAGGCCAGACGCACCCGCGTCTCCCGACCCACCGCTCCCGTCCGGCGGAGCTCATCGAGCACTCCCTGGTATTGCTCAGCCCGGCTGACCACGACGACGTCTTCGAAGTTCTTCGCGGCTGCACGGAGGAGCGTCACGCCGCCGATATCGATCTGTTCGAGGGCAGTAGCGAGATCCGCCCCGCGCGCGACCGTCGACTCGAACGGGTAGAGCGTCACAGCCACCAGATCGATCGGATCGATTCCGTAACGTGCCAACTCCGCGAGGTGCTCCGGGTTACTGCGCACGGCCAGGAGCGCAGCGTGCACGTTGGGGTGGAGCGTTTTCACGCGCCCGCCGAGAAGTTCGGGGAATCCTGTAATCTCGCTAAGATCCGTGACCGCGAGGCCTGCATTGCGCAGGCTCACCGCAGTCCCCCCCGTCGACACGATCTCTGTCCCAAGATCAACCAGCCCGCGGGCAAACTCGACGATCCCCGTCTTGTCCCACACACTCAGCAGCGCACGCCCGATCGTCATCGCGCCTCCGCGGCCGACCCGGACACCACCGCAGGAAGCACCTTCACACGGTCCCCCTCGAGCCGGAGCCGCCGTTCGGCGAAGAGCCGCACCGCCGCCGGATACAGGCGGTGCTCTTCCTTTGCCACGCGGGCGGCGAGCGTCGCCGAGGTATCGCCCGCTTGGACGGGCACGGTGGCCTGGGCGATGATCGGCCCGCCATCGGGGACCTCGGTGACGAAGTGCACGGTACAGCCGGTGCTTGGCACGCCCGAGGCAAGGACGGCTAGGTGGACCCGTTCGCCGTACATCCCCTTCCCGCCGAACGCCGGCAACAGCGCCGGGTGGATGTTCATGATGTGGCCTGGGAACGCAGCGACGAACTGGGCCGAGAGGATACGGAGGAATCCTGCGAGGCACACGAGCTCGACGCGGTGCATCACCAGTGTTTCCCGCAGCGCCGTCTCAAACCCGTCTGCCGACGGATACGCCCGGTGGCTCACGACGACCGCCGGGATCCCGGCGGCGCGGGCCCGTTCCAAAGCGAACGCCGTGGGCACGTTGCTGATCACGACGGCGATCTTCGCCGGGAGCTCTCCACTGCGACACGCGTCGATCAGGGCTTGCAAGTTCGACCCTGTCCCGGAGACGAGCACCCCGACCCGCAGGAACTCAGCCACGGATCTCGATGCCCCGTGACCCTACCAGAATGTCGCCGACCACCCAGGCCCGCTCGCCGGACCGCTCGAGATGCGCCACGGCCGAATCCGCCTCCCTCCCCTGCACGACCAGGAGCAGACCGAGTCCCATGTTAAAGATCCGGAACATCTCTTTCTCGGTCACTTTTCCCCGCCGCTGGATCAGCGTAAACAACGGCGGCACTGGCCACCGGCCCCGGTGAATGCGGGCCCGGGATCCTTCCGGGAGGATGCGAACGAGATTGCCGGGGATCCCGCCGCCCGTGACGTGGGCGATCCCCCGGATCTCAACGCGCTCCCGAAGCGCGAGCACAGGCCGGGCATACGGCCGGTGCGGCCGGAGGAGCGCGTCGCCGAGCGATTCCGGCAGCTCCCGCGGACGCGCAGCGAGCGCCCGGCGCGCCGCGACCCTGCCCGGAGGGAGCAGCGCCGCGCGGGCGAGTGAGTACCCGTTGGTGTGAAGGCCGTCGCCCGCAACGCCGATGATCACATCACCGGGACGGATCGCCGCCCCCGTGATCACCCGATCCCGCTCGACGGCGCCTACCGTGCAGCCCACGATGTCGCTCCCGTCGCGAGCGTAGACGCCGGGCATCTCCGCCGTCTCTCCGCCGATGAGAACGATCTCCTGATCACGGCAGGCCTGCACGATGCCCTCGATGATCTCGGTGACCACCTCCGCGACGAGCCGGCTGGCGGCGATGTAGTCGAGCATGAAGAGCGATGTGGCGCCCTGGCACAGGACGTCGTTGGCGCCGTGGGACACGATGTCGGCACCCACCACCCGCCACCGGCCCGCGATGTCGGCGACCCGGACCTTGGTCCCCACCCCGTCGATCGAAGTGACGAGGACCGGATCCCGGTAGCCGCTGAGGCGAAAGAGGCCGCCGAACCCCTCCCCCGATCCCAGAGTCCCCTCTCGGTGCGTCGAGCGAATACGGGGACCCATCGCAGCGAGGACCGCGTCCTTGGCGGCCCGATCGACCCCGGCGTCGCGGTACGTAAGCGGAAGAGACGACTGGCGCGCCACCAGGACGCTAGCCCCGAGGCACTTCGAGTGCGCGCCGGCCGGCTTTCGCTTCCGTGGGTGTCTCCGTCGGATAGCGTCCATTGAGACAAGCGAGGCACAGGTCGCCCGCAGGCAGCTGAAGCGCCCGCACCAGCCCATCGAGGCTCAGATACCCCAGGCTGTCGGCCTCGATCGACCGGCGGATCTCGTCGACGGAGAGACGCGACGCCACCAGCTCGCCGCGGCTGCTCGTGTCGATTCCATAGTAGCAAGCATTGAGAATCGGTGGGGAGGAGATCCGCACGTGGACTTCGCGGGCGCCCGTGTGCCGCAGCATCCGCACGATCTGCCGGCTCGTCGTTCCCCGGACGATCGAGTCGTCGACAAGGACGATGCGGCGCCCGGTGATGACCTCCCGGATCGGATTGAGTTTCACGCGGACGCCAAAATCCCGCGACGACGGATCGGGCTGGATGAACGTCCGGCCGACGTAGCGGTTCTTGATCAGCCCGACCTCGCAGGGGATCGCGCTCTCGTCCGCATACCCCATCGCCGCCGAGGTGCCCGAGTCGGGGACCGCGATCACGGCGTCGGCGGGGGCGGGGTGCTCTTTCGCCAGGAGGCGGCCCATGCGGCGGCGGACCTGGTGGACATTGTGCCCCTCGAGCACGGTGTCCGGCCTGGCAAAGTAGATGTGCTCGAATACGCAGGCCGCCCGCTTCTCGACGGAGAGCACCTGGATGGCGCGCACGCCGCCGGCATCGGCGATGAGCAGTTCCCCCGGGCCGACCTCGCGCACATATTCCCCACCGATCTGATCGAACGCGCAGCTCTCCGAAGCGAACACGGTCGCACGGCCCACCCTTCCCTCGGCGAGCGGGCGAATCCCGTTGGCGTCCCGAAAGGCCAGCACCCGGTCTCCGACCATCGCGACGATGGTATATGCGCCGCGGATCCGCTGCATACAGTGGGCGACCGCTTCCTCCAACGTCCCCGCGCGCGAGGTGGCGATCAGCTTGGTGATCACTTCTGTGTCGGAGGTGGCGCGGAAACAGTGCCCCGCCGCTTCCAGTCCGCGCCGCAGGGCGGGGGCGTTGATCAGGTTGCCGTTGTGGGCAAGCGCAAGGACCCCCCACGGAGTCTGCTCGAGGAATGGCTGCGCGTTCTCAATCGAAGCGGAGCCCATCGTCGAGTAGCGGACATGACCGACCCCAACGAATCCGTGCAGCCTGGCCAACCGCTCGGGGGTGAAGACGTTGGCGACGAGTCCCATGTCCTTCACGAGGTGCGTCCGGTCTCCATCGAACGTCGCGATGCCGGCGCTTTCCTGCCCCCGGTGCTGCAGCGCATACAATCCGAGATGCACGAGGGGCGCGGCGGCAACCCCCTCCGTACGGATCCCGAAGACGCCGCACTCCTCTCGCAGCTTGTCGATGGGAGGATGCGTCTCGAAGTCCGTCAAGCCGCCGCCTCGCGGCGCCAGACGCGCGCGAGGTCGTGGACGGCCGCATCGATCCACGGACCGTGGACCCCTGCACCGTCCGCGCCGATCACCAGACGGTCTCCGCCGACGGATCCCAGGACCTGTACCGGAACCGCGAACCGCCTCGCCAACTGGAGGAGCGCAGACAGGTTGAGCGCGGGGAGAGATGCCAGAATCCGTCCCACCCCTTCTCCAAACAGGAGGACGTCGGATCGTTGACCCTGCGCGGGGGAGAGCGCGACGCTCGCCCCCCGGGCGCCGATGATGCAGCACTCTGCCAGGGCCACGGCGATCCCGCCGGCGGCGCAGTCATGCACGGAGGAAACGAGCTGTTGGGCCACGGCTTCCGCGACGCACCGGATCAGGGCGGCCGTGGACGCGAGGTCAGGCATGCGGAGGCGGCCCGCGGCGACGCCGTGCAGGGCGATGAGGTACTCGCTGCCGTCGAGTTGGGGACCTCCGCCGCCGAGCAAGACCACGACGTCCCCGGAGGACCTCCAGCCGGCCGTGGCGTGGCAGCGAACGTCGTTGAGAACGCCGAGCATCGCGATGACCGGAGTCGGGAAAACGGCATCGTTCGACTCGTTGTAGAAGCTGACGTTCCCGCCCACCACCGGCACCCCGAGGGCCCCGCAGGCCTGGGCGATGCCCTCGACCGTCTCGCGGAACGTCCAGAACACTTCGGGTCGTTCCGGGCTGGCGAAGTTGAGACAGTCCGTGACCGCAACCGGGGTCGCTCCGGCGCAGGCGATGTTTTGTCCGGCCTCGAGCACCGCCAGCGCCCCGCCAATGAGCGGATCGAGATAACAGTGCCGGCCGTTGCCATCGACGGTCAGGGCGAGCCCGCACGGCACGGCCTCCTTGAGCCGGAGGACGGTCGCGTCCGATCCCGGCGGCACGACGGTGTTCGTCTGCACCATGTGATCGTACTGCCGGTACACCCACCGCTTGTCCGCGATGTTGGGCGCAGCGAGCAGGGCCAGGAGCGCGGGCTGCGGCGGGGCGATCGGAAACGTGAGGGGATCCACGCGGCGGACGGCGGCCAGATACTCGGGCTCTCGCGCCGGAGGCGTGTAGATAGGCGCCTCGACGAGGGCCCGCGGATCCAGCGAGACGACCGCACCTTCCCCCTCGCGGACCACAAGCAACGGGGCCGCCGTGACGCGACCGATCACGACCGCCTGCAGACCCCATCGGCGTCCGATCCGAAGCACCTCGTCTTCGCGCCCCTCGCGCACTACCAGGAGCATGCGCTCCTGCGATTCGCTGAGCAGTACCTCCTCCGCCGACATCCCGGCTTCGCGGCGGGGTACCTGGGCGAGGTCGACGTCCATGCCGACCCCGCCGCGGGCCGACATCTCGCACAGCCCGCACGTCAACCCTGCCGCGCCCATGTCCTGGATGGCCACGATGGCACCGGAGGCCAGCGCTTCGAGGCTTGCCTCGATAAGCAATTTCCCGGTGAACGGATCCCCCATCTGCACGGCGGACCGATCCTCGGGATCGCCCACCAGTTCGGTCGATGCGAACGAGGCGCCGTGAATCCCGTCACGTCCGGTGCGCGCGCCAAGATAGATGATCGCATTCCCAGGCCCGGCGGCCCGGGCAGTCGCCAGCCGGTCGGCCCGCACGATCCCCAGGCACGCGACGTTCACGAGCGGGTTGGCCCGATAACAGGGGGCGTACATGATCTCCCCGCCTACCGTTGGGACCCCGATGCTGTTTCCGTACGCGGCGATCCCGGCGACGACACCATGCTCCAGGGGGATGACCTGAGCATCCTCGGGCGGACCGAACCGAAGCGAGTCCAGCAATGCGATCGGACGGGCGCCCATGGCCAGGATGTCGCGGATGATCCCCCCGACGCCTGTGGCGGCGCCGTGGAACGGCGCGATCGCGCTCGGATGGTTGTGGCTCTCCATCTTGAAGACCGCGGCCCACCCGTCCGCGACCAGGACGGCGCCCGCGTTCTCCCCGGGCCCCTGCAGCACCCGCGGGCCGCTGACCGGGAGACGGCGCAGCACCGCTTTTGAGTGCTTGTACGCGCAGTGCTCGCTCCACATCACCCCGAACATCGCGAGTTCGGCCCGGTGAGGGGCGCGTCCCAACCGGCGCTGAATCTCCGTGTACTCCTCAACGCTCAGTCCCGTCCCGGCGAGGACATCGGTGACCGGCGCGGCCCGCTCGACCACCATCTTCACCTCACCTCCACGCCGGTCGCGGTGGGAGCGCGCCCGGCATGGTGCCGCGCACCGATCCACCGGGCCACGGACTCGAACACCAAACGGCCGTCCTCGCCTCCCACCAACCCTTCGCTTGCCCGCTCGGGATGCGGCATGAGCCCGACTACGCTCCCGGACGGGTTGGCCAGACCGGCGATCGCGTCGGTGGAGCCGTTGGGATTGGCCCCCGGGACAACACCTCCGGATGGATCGCAGTACCGAAATGCGATCTGACGATCCGCGGCGAGCGCCGCGCGCATCGCGGCGTCGGCGTAATAGTTGCCCTCCGCGTGGGCGATTGGGAGCCGGAGCACCTGTCCCGCCGCGAGCGCGCAGGTAAATGGGGTGTCCACGCGTTCTGCGCGTACGCTGACGAACTCGCATCGGAACTGTCCGCTCGCGTTCCGCCGCATCGCGCCGGGCAGGAGCCCGGCTTCGAGGAGAACCTGAAACCCGTTGCAGATCCCGAGGACGAGCCCGCCGCCGTCCACATACCCCCCGAGCGCGCGGACTACCGGCGACGTCGCCGCGATCGCGCCTGCGCGAAGATAGTCGCCGTACGCGAACCCACCGGGAAGGATGACCGCATCGAGGCCGGTGAGTTCCCGCTCTTCATGCCAGACAAATTGCGCCCGCATCCCCATCACGTCGCGGACGGCATGGAGGGTATCGGCGTCGCAGTTGCTTCCCGGGAACACGACGATCCCAATGTCCACGAATCGTTCCTCCCTCAGAGGACGTCGAAGCGGTATTCTTCGATCAGCGTGTTGGCCAGGAATCCTTCGCACATCCGGCGCACCCGCTCGTCGAGCCGGGCATCGTCGGTGAGTTCGACCTCGAAGTACTTCCCCGCACGGACACCGCGCACGCCGCGATGGCCGAGCGCGTCCAATCCTTGCTGGATGGCCTGACCCGGCGCATCGAGCACGCCGGGTTTGAGCATGACGATGATTCGAACGCTCCGGACCTGGGTGCTCTGCGCCGTCTCCGTCTCCATCCTCCTCCCTCACTCGGCCGGCAACGGCCGGCCGGTCAACCGCCGGTACGCTTCGAGGTACCGCGCCCGCGTCGCTTCGACGACCTCGGGTGGGAGCGGCGGGGCGGGGGGGCGTTTGTCCCACCCGGTCCGTTCCAGGTAGTCGCGGACGGCCTGCTTGTCGTAACTCTCGGTCGATCCCGCCTCGGCGTACGCGCCCGCGTCCCAGAATCGCGACGAATCTGGGGTCACCGCCTCATCGATCAACACAAGGTCATCGCCGTCGAGCCCAAACTCGAACTTCGTATCCGCCAGCACCAGGCCGCACCGTTCCGCACGGTGGGCCGCTTCCCGGTAGATCGCCAGGCTCGCCTCGCGCAGCCGCTGTGTCAGGGGGCCGCCGACGATCCCGGCCATCTGCTCCTCGGTGATGTTTTCATCGTGGCCGGAGGCCGCTTTCGTGGCCGGCGTGAACAGTGGTTCCGGCAGGCGGCTGCCCGGGCGAAGCCCTGCGGGGAGGGGGACGCCACCCACGCCGCCGGTGGCCCCATACTCCTTCGCCGCGGACCCGGCGAGATAGCCGCGGACGACGCACTCGATGTCGACCCGGCTCAGCTTCCGGACGATCATGGCGCGGCCGTCGAGGAGCGCCCGATGCTCCCGGAGGTGGGAAGGGAACGCATCCACATCGGCCGTGAGGAAGTGGGTCCGCACGAGCCCCCGCAGGTGCTCGAACCAAAACGCAGACAGGCTCGACAGGACCCGTCCCTTGTCGGGAATGCCGGTGGGAAGCACGACATCGAACGCAGAGAGGCGGTCGGTCGCGACGATCAGCAACCGATCACCGAGATCGTAGACATCGCGCACCTTCCCCCGTGAGTACCGCGGGAGATCGAGATGCGTCTCCATCACGACTCGCGCCTGTCCACCCGCCACCGCCTCACGCATCAACGCGTCCTCCCTTCCGGGTTCGGGATCCGTGGGACCCGCCCGCCGCCGGCACCTCGGAACGTCCCCCGAGTCCGACGCGCGCAAAGATCTCGTCGACGTGGTGGAGTGCGTGGGTCCCGTCGAAGCACGCGTCGAGTTCGGCATCAGGAAGCGCGCCCGACGCGCGCAGCAGCTCGCGGAAGCGGCCGTGGCCGTCCCACGCGCGCATCGCCGCGGACTGCACGATTCGGTACGCGTCGTCCCGCGACAGCCCGTGGTGGATGAGCGCGAGGAGGACGCGGTGGGAGAACACCAAGCCGCCGGTCCGTTCGAGATTCTCCGCCATGTGCTCCGGGTACACCCGCAGCCCTTCGATGACGCCGGCAAGCTTGCGCGCCATATAGTCGAGCAGGGACGTCGCGTCCGGGACGATGATGCGTTCGACGGACGAGTGGGTGATGTCGCGCTCCCCCCACAAGGCGATGTTCTCGAGCGAGGCCACCGCGTGTGCGCGAACCACCCGCGCCAGCCCCGCGACGCGTTCGGAGATGATGGGGTTTCGTTTGTGGGGCATCGCAGACGACCCGGTCTGCCCCTCGCGGAACGGCTCCTCGACCTCGCGGAGCTCGGTGCGGGCGAGGTGGCGGATCTCGGTCGCGATCTTTTCCAGCGTTCCCGCCACCACCGCGAAGTGGGTCAGGTACTCGGCGTGGCGGTCACGCTGGAGGATTTGCGAGGACGCGGGGGCCGGCTTGAGTCCGAGTCGCTCACAGACAAACGCCTCAACCTCAGGGCGGATGTGCGCGAACGTCCCCACCTCCCCCGAGATCTTGCCAACGCCGATGACCTCGCGCGCCCGCTGGACGCGTTCCAAGCCGCGTCCGACCTCCGCGTACCATAGCGCGACCTTGAGCCCGAACGTCACGGGCTCGGCGTGCACCCCGTGGGTCCGCCCGGCCATGATCGTGTACCGGTGAGCATTGGCGAGCGTTCCGAGCGCTCGGTGCAACCGAGTCAGCGCCTCCGAGACGAGGTCGGCCGCCCGAACCATCAGAACCGACAACGCCGTATCGACGACGTCCGACGATCCCAACCCCAGATGCAGGTAGCGCGCGTCGTCGCCAACGGTCTCCCCCACGACCCGGAGAAACGCCACCACGTCGTGCCGCGTCTCCCGCTCTTCGATTTCGTCGATCCGCGCGACGCTCGTGACGCGGGCCCGCTCCCGCAGCCGCCGCGCCGCCGCCTCCGGGATCATCCCCAGGCGGGCCTGCGCCTCCGCGGCCAGAAGCTCGATCTCAAGCCACGTCGCAAACTTCGTCTCCGGGCTCCACAGCGCCGCCATCTCCGGCGACGTGTAGCGCGGAATCATGCCCAGCCCTCCTGGCAGTAGATCATATCCGCGCGGGCCGGCCCCACGCCGACGAGCGCCATCGGAACACCGACGATCTCCTCGATCCGCCGAAGAAACGTCCGCGCCTCGACCGGAAGATCCGTCAGGTGGCGGGCGTGCTGGGTCGGGCACACCCAGCCCGGCAGGTCCTCGTACACGGGCTCGACCCGGGCCATCGCCGCGGTGTGCGGAACCGCCTGCACGGTCCGGCCGTCCAACCGGTAGGCCACGGCTACCCGGATCGTCTCAAAGGTGTCGAAGACGTCGACCTTCATGACGGCAAGGTGCGTGAACCCCGCCACCTCCGCCGCGAACCGCGCCGCCACCCCGTCGAACCATCCGCACCGCCGCGGCCGGCGGGTCGTGGCGCCGAACTCCCCCCCGAGGTCGCGGATGCGATCGCCCACCCCATCGGTGAGCTCGGTTGGCATCGGGCCCGATCCCACCGCCGTCGTGTACGCTTTGGCCACCCCGAGCACGCGCGTGATGCGATAGGGAGGAATTCCGGCTCCCGCGCTCGCGCCGCCGGGCAGCGTCGTGGACGAGGTCACGAAGGGGTAGATCCCCCAATCGAGATCGCGCATCACGCCCAATTGCCCCTCGAGCAGCACCGTGCGGTCGGCTCGAAGGGCCTCCTGCACGAGCGGGTGCGTGTCGGTGATGTAGGGCCGCAGTCGGTCCGCCCACCGCTGGCATGCCGCAAGCAACTGGGGGAACTCGACGGGCTCGTGCTGATACACGCCTCGAAGCAACGCACTTTTCCGCTCTGCGAGATAGCGGAGCTGCTCGGTGAGGTGCCGTTCCTCCTGGAGATCTCCCAGCCGGATCCCGATCCGCCCGGCTTTGTCGCTGTAGACGGGCCAGATCCCCTGCTTCGTCGTGCCGTGGGGGTTTCCGCCCCTCGCGGCCTCTTCGAGCTCATCCGTCAGAATGTGATGGGGGAAGATGAGATGGGCGCGGTCCGAGAGCCAGACGCGGCCGATCGTCGGCATGCCCACGCGTTCCACCTCGGCCACCTCGGCGAGGAAGATCTCCGGGTTGACGACGACGCCCGGACCGATCACGCATTGCGCCGCGGGATGAAAGATCCCCGACGGCAGCAGGTGGAGCCGGAACGTCCCGAGTTGGTTTTGGATGGTGTGCCCGGCGTTGTTGCCGCCGTTGTACCGAATGACCATGTCCGCGTGGCGAGCGAGCGTGTCGACGACCTTTCCCTTCCCCTCGTCACCCCACTGCGCGCCAACGACGGCCGTCACAGGCATCAGCGGGTCCTTCCGTCCGGCTGGGGAGGGACCATGCCGGGCTCTCCCTTCGGGGTCAGGCGCGCCGCCTTTTCTTCCACCTCGCGCGCGAGCC
>Ga0070707_100004211_pt1 | contig 13479 bp, 11 predicted proteins | sample KBSK5502metaG_FD_65468 | JGI IMG/M metagenome (GOLD analysis project Ga0070707, IMG submission 65468) | Corn, switchgrass and miscanthus rhizosphere microbial communities from Kellogg Biological Station, Michigan, USA - KBS K5-50-2 metaG | ecosystem: Host-associated > Plants > Roots >... | reverse complement strand
CAGGCCCGTGCCGTACGCCAGGACCATCGTCACCGACGACGGCGTCCCCATCGACGCGGCGCACCTGCCCGGCGACAAGGATCTTGGCATCGTGCTGGCGCACGGGTTCACACTGAACTGGCAGCGGCCCGCGGTCTGGAAGGTCGCGACCAGGCTCAACAAGTTCGGCGGCGTGGTCACCTTCGACTTCCGCGGCCACGGCAGGTCGGGCGGTGTCTCGACGCTCGGCGACAAGGAGATCAAGGACGTCGACGTCGCCGTCGGATACGCCAGGGAACTCGGCTACCAGCGGGTCGTGACGCTCGGGTTCTCGATGGGCGCGTCGGTCGTGCTCCGGCACGCGGGGCTGATCGGCGACGTGGACGCGGTCGTGTCGGTCAGCAGCCCGGGGCGCTGGCATTACCGCGGCACCCGGCCGATGCGGCTCGTGCACCTGGCGATCGAGAACCGGACCGGCCGGATGATCACGAAGGCGATCCTGAAGACGCGGATCAGCAACGGCAAGTGGGACCCGGTGCCGCTGCCCCCAGACGACGCGGCCGCGCTGATCGCGCCGATCCCGCTGCTGGTCGTGCACGGCGACAAGGACCATTTCTTCCCCGTCGATCACGCGCAGCGGATCTACGACGCCGCCAGCGACCCGAAGGAGCTGTGGATCGTCCCCGGGTTCGGCCACGCCGAGTCCGCGACCGGGCCGCAGCTGATCCGCAGGATCGGGCGCTGGGTGCGCGGCGCCGTTGGCCTGGAGGCGGCCGCGCCTGGCAAGGCGACCGGCAAGGCGCCCGCCACGACCGTCGACATCGTCCGGCCTGACGACGGTCCCGTCGCCGTGGACGGGGTCAACCGCCTGAACCGCCCGGCCTAACTCGGGGCGCTCCGGACAGAACGGGCTTTTAGAATCGCGTTCTATTAGGCTGAGCGCAGGCGGCCCGCGTGCCGATCTCGCCGCGCTGGCCGGCGTCGCAGGGCGCACGACCTATCCCGGGAGGACCCGTGGCGTGGGATTTCTCGACCGATCCGGAATTCCAGCGGCAACTCGACTGGGTCGCGGAATTCTGCCGCACCGAGGTCGAACCGCTCGACCTGGTTTTCCCCGGCGCCGCGTACTCGCGCAGCCCGAAGGCGAAGGCGCTCGCCGACCCGCTCAAGCAGCAGGTCAAGGACCGCGGCCTGTGGGCGCTCTTCCTCGACAGGGACCTGCGCGGGCCCGGCCTCGGGCAGCTCAAGCTGGCCCTGCTCAACGAGATACTCGGCCGGTACCGGTCGGCTCCGGTGGTGTTCGGGACGGCAGCACCCGACACGGGGAACATGGAGATGCTCGCCGCGTACGGCACGGATGAGCAGAAGAGTCGCTGGCTGCATCCGTTGGTCAATCAGGAGCTCTTCTCGGCGTATTCGATGACCGAGCCGCAGGGCGGTTCGGACCCGAGCCTGTTCAAGACCCGAGCCACCCGGGACGGCGACGAATGGGTGATCAACGGCGAGAAGTGGTTCACCAGCGCCGGGGCGCATGCCGACATCATCTTCGTGATGTGCGTCAACGGCATGTTCGTCGTGCCCCGTGACGCGCCTGGGGTGGAGATAGCCGAGCAGCCCGCGCTGCACAATCACATTAGGTACAACAATGTCCGCCTGCCACTCGATCACCTGCTCGGACCCGAGGACGGCGCGAAGGTGCTTGCGCAGCGCCGGCTGGGCGGCGGCAGGATCCACCACGCGATGCGCACGGTGGCGCAGGTCAAGCTCGCGTTCGACATCATGTGCGAGCGGGTGCTCAGCCGTGAGTCGCACGGCAAGGTCATCGCCGAGCACCAGATGGTCCAGGAGGCGATCGCCGACTCCTACGCCGAGATCAACATGCTCCGCCTGCTGGTCCTGTGGACCGCATGGACGATCGACAACTCGAGCACGAAGGAAGCGCGGACGCAGATCGCCGCGTGCAAGTACACCTGCGCGAAGGTGCTGCGCGAGGTCAGTTACCGGGCGCTGCACATCATGGGCTCGCTCGGCACTACGGACCTGACGCCGCTCCAGGCGATGTGGGCGGCCGCCCCGGCGATGGCGATCGCCGACGGCGTGGACGAGGTGCACAAGGTGACCGTCGCCCGCAACGTGCTCAGGGGCTACGAGCCGCACCCCGGCCTGTGGCCGACCGAGTACATCCCGGCCAAGCGCGAGGAGGCAAGGAAGAAGTACGCCGGCCTGATCGCCGCCGATCCCGACCTGGCGGCGTGGGCCGACGCGGCCGCCCACGGTCGGCCCGGCAGGCGATGACCATGAACGTCACGGACCGCGTCGCGGTCGTCACCGGCGGCGCCAGCGGCATCGGGCGCGCGCTCTGCCTCGCCTTCTCCGAACACGGGGCGGCTGGGATCGTCGTCGCGGACGTCGACGCGAACGGTGCCGCGACGGTTGCCGAGGAGATCGACTCCCGCGGGCAGAAGGCCATCGCGGTGCCGGCCGACGTGTCGCGGGAGGCCGATGTCCAGGCGCTGGCCGCCCGGGCGGAACAGGCGTTCGGGCGGATCGACGTGTTCTGCTCCAACGCCGGCATTATCGTGGCCGGCGGCGTCGAGGTGCCCGACGCCGCATGGTCGCGCATCTGGGCGATCAACGTGCAGAGCCACGTGTACGTCGCGCGCGCGGTCCTGCCGGGCATGCTGGCCAGGGGTGAGGGCTGCCTGGTGATCACTGCCTCCGCCGCGGGCCTGCTGACCCAGCTCGGGTCCGCGCCGTACGCGGTGACCAAGCACGCGGCGGTCGCATTCGCCGAGTGGCTCGCCATCACCCACGGCGACCAGGGGATCGGCGTGTCCTGCCTGTGCCCGCAGGCCGTTACCACGAACCTGGGCGCGACCAGCATGCGCGAGGTGGGCGGCATCGACCTGCCGCAGGCCCGCGACGGCGCGGTACCCTCGCAGGACGCCGGGAGCGTGTCCCGGCAGGCGGCGGTGGACGGAGTCCTCACCCCTGAGCAGGTCGCGGCCAGCGTGATCGACGGCCTGGCTGCGGGCCGCTTCCTGATCCTGCCGCACCCCGAGGTAGCCACGTACGAGCGGCGGCGAGCCGAGGACCGGGACCGGTGGCTCGGCGGCATGCGCCGCCTGCAGGCTCGACTGGGCGGAAAGGGCTAGCCGATGGCGCAAGGCATCAAGATGGCCGAGGTCACCGACTGGCTGCTCGGCCACGTCGACGGCCTCGCGGCTCCGCTGCGCTTCGACCTGATCTCGGGCGGCCGGTCCAACCTGACCTACGCGGTCACCGACGCCGCTGGCCGCAAGATCGTCCTGCGTCGGCCGCCGGTCAGCCACGTCCTGTCGACCGCTCACGACATGGCGCGCGAGTACCGGGTCATCTCGGCCCTGCGCGATACCGACGTGCCGGTCGCGCCGGCGCTGGCGTTCTGCACGGACGAGTCGGTGAACGACCGGCCGTTCTACCTGATGGAGTTCGTCACCGGGCACGTGCTGCGCGACGTCACAGGAACCGAGGCCGTGCTTGACCAGGCGCACAGAAGGGTGGCCGGCGAGCAGCTGATCGACGTCCTCGCCGCCATCCACCGGGTCGATGTTGACGCGGTCGGCCTCGGCGACTTCGCTAGGCGCGACGGGTACATCGAACGGCAGCTGCGCCGCTGGCACGGCCAGTTCGGCAAGTCGCAGGAGCAGGCGAAGGAGATCGGGGTGTACCGCCCCGTCCCGCTCGTGGACGAGGTGCACCAGATCCTGACGGACCGGCTGCCGGTCCAGCAGGGCACCGCGATCGTGCACGGTGACTACCGCCTGGACAACACGATCATGTCCGGCGAGGGCCGGATCATGGCCGTGCTCGACTGGGAGCTGTGCACGCTCGGCGACCCGCTGGCCGACGTCGGCACGCTGCTGGCCTACTGGGCCGAGGATCCTGGCAGGCGGGGGCCGTCGTCCGCGGTCGCGACCATGGCCCAGTCGGCGGCCACCGGCCTGCCTGGCTTTCCTGGCAGGGCAGAGATCGCCGCCAGGTACGCGGCAAGCTCCGGGCGCGACCTGTCGAACATCGGCTTCTACATCGCGTTCGCGTACTGGAAGCTGGCGTGCATCTTGGAAGGCGTGTTCGTCCGCTACGCGGCCAACGCGATGGGAGCCGGCGCGTCGGACGCTGACGTTCTCGGTCCGGGGGTCGAAGACCGCGCCCGCCGCGCGCTCGAGGCGCTGCAGGCCTGACGCCATGGCCGTCAGGCAGGGGTGAGGCGCCTCGTGCGGGCGGGCTGGGTGCGGGTGGACTGCCATCTGCATACGGCGGCGTCGGGCGACGCGGTGACCACGCTCGACCAGCTCGCCGAGCGGGTGGCGCGGGAGAAGATCGACGTCATCTGCATCACCGACCACAACGTGACCTCCGCGGCGATGAAGGCGGCCGCGGTCGGCGGCCTCGGCGGCGCCCGGGTGATCGTGGGGGAGGAGATCAGGACGCGGGCGGGCGAGGTGATCGGCCTGTTCCTGACCGAGCGGATCCCGTACGTGCTGCCGGCCGCCGAGGCGATCGGCCGGATCAGGGACCAGGGCGGGCTGGTTTACCTGCCACACCCGTACGACCCGGCGCGCGGCAGCCTCGGCGCGGAGGCGGACCGGCTCTGCGCCGCCGGCATGGCAGACATCGTCGAGGTGTTCAACGCCAAGATCGCCGACCAGTCGCTCAACGCCAGGGCCGGCGAGCTCGCCGCCCGCTGGGGGCTGTCGGCCGGGGCAGGTTCGGACGCGCACGACCCGCCCGGGGTGGGCGCCGCCTACCTGGAGATGCCCGACTTCGACGGGCCAGCCAGCTTCCTGGCATCGCTACGGAGCGCGCGCGTCGTCGGGGAGTACCGCGCGCACGCCCCGCGGTTCACCGCCTAGGAGGCCGCCGGCTCCGCGCTGGGCGGTAAGGTTCCGGAACGGTCCGGGCGTAGCGTGTGCTCCGCGAGGGAGCCGTTGCATGCATGCGGGGCAGGCCGGCCGGTTACGGAGGTCACGGCGCGCCGCGGGCGCCTGGCGTCATCGATGGCTGTCCTCCTCGGCGGGTGGCCACCTCCACGCTGGCTGTCACCGCGCTGTTCAACCCGATGCGCCGCCGGGTGCAGCGGATCGTCGACCGGCGCTTCAACCGGGTCCGCTACGACGCCGAGGCGACCGTCGCCGCGTTCGCAGTCCGCCTGCAGGACGCCGTCGACCTGGACTCGGCCAGGATGACCTGACCAGGGCCGTTCGCGCGGCATTGGAACCCGACCGCGTATCGGTGTGGGTGAGCGAACACCCGGTGAGCTAGTTTCAGCCGGCTCCGCGAGCCGCTGCCCCGGCTAAGTGGCGCGCTTGTAGGCGCGCACGGCCAGCGACGCGAACACGATGAAGATCCCGGCCAGCCAAGCGATGCTCTTCAGCATGTCCGGCGCGACCGGCTGGTGCCCGAGCGCCAGCGCGCGCATGGCGCCGATGACGAACGTGACCGGCTGATTGTTGGCAAAGGCCTGCAGCCAGCCGGGCATCGTGGCGATCGGCACGAACGCGGAACTGACGAACGTCAGCGGGAACAGCCAGATCAGTCCGAAGGACTGCACGGACTCCTCATCGCCTATGGCCAGGCCGGTGTAGGCCGCGATGCAGCAGATCGCCAGGCCGAACACGGTCGCGAGGATGATCATGGCGATCGCCGGGACGACGCCGTTGGTGAACCGGAAACCGACGGCGTAGCCGACGGCCACGATGATCAGAATCGTCACCAGCATCCTGACTGTGTCGGCCACCAGGCGCCCGGCGAGCACCGCGGAGCGTGCCATCGGCATCGAGCGCAGCCGGTCGATCACGCCCTTCTGCAACTCCTGCGCCAAGGCGATCGCCGTGCCGAAGCTGGCGAACGCCGCGGTCTGCGCGATGATCCCTGGCAGCAGGAACTGGACGTATCGGCCGCTCACCGGAATCGCGCCGCCGAAAACATAGCGGAACAGCAGCACGAAGATGACAGGCTGGACGACGCTGAAGAAGATGTAGGCGGGCACCCGGTACCAGACGATGAGGTTGCGCCTGGTGATCGTCAGCGTGTCGCTCACCGCCCACCGGGCTCGCGTTGCCGGGCTCGGCCCGGTCTGGTTGAGCGCTGTCGGCGCTGCGATGGCGGTCATGACGCCCTGCCCCTCCTGCCTGTCGCCGCCTGGTTGTCGGCGGGCTTCCCCCTGCGACGGCCCCGGCGCCTGCCGCTAGCCTGGCCATCTTCCTCTGCGGCGTGCCCGGTCAGCGCGAGGAACACGTCATCGAGCGACGGGCGCCGCAGCGCCAGCCCGCGGGTCACCACTCCGGCGGAGTCCAGGCTGCGGACAGCGTCAATGAGGGCGTCGGAGCCGCGGCTCCCGGCGCCGACGCTGACCTGGCCGGTGTCGGCGTCGAGGTGCGGCTCGCCTTCGCCGAGTGGCTTAATGGCCGCGACCGCGGCATCGATCATCGAACGGTCGGGCACCACGAACTCGAGGACATCGCCGCCGATCTGGCTCTTCAGCTCCTCGGCGGTGCCTTGCGCGATCACCAGGCCGTGGTCGATGACGACGATGGAGTCGGCCAGTTCGTCGGCTTCATCGAGGTACTGGGTGGTCAGCATGATCGTGGTGCCCTGGGCGGCGAGCGACCTGATCACGTCCCACATGCCCAGCCGCGACCGCGGGTCAAGGCCGGTCGTCGGCTCGTCGAGGAACAGCACCTTGGGCTGGCCGACGAGACTGGCAGCCAGGTCGAGCCGGCGCTGCATGCCGCCGGAGTACGTCTTCGCCTGGCGGTCGGCGGCGTCGACGAGGTCGAACTGCTCGAGCAGTTCGACCGCGCGGGCGCGCGCATCCGGCCAGCTCAGGTGGTACAGCCGACCGACGATCTCGAGGTTCTCGCGACCGGTGAGCTCCTCCTGGATGGCCGCCGACTGACCGGAGAGCCCGATCGAGCGGCGCACGGCAGCTGGATCGCGTAGCACGTCGTGGCCGTCGATGACCGCTCGGCCTCCGTCCGGCAGCAGCAAGGTCGTCAGGATGCGGACGGCGGTCGTCTTGCCCGCGCCGTTGGGGCCGAGCACGCCAAGTACCGTTCCGCGCGGCACCGCGAGGCCGATGCCGCGCAGGGCGCGCACTTCGCCGAACGATTTCGTTAGACCCTCTGCGAGAATCGCAGGGCCAGAGCTGACTTCTGACAACGGCATCCCCTCGCAGATCGCCCCGAACAGCGCGCACGCGCCCGAAGAACTTACCTGCCGCGTGAAGCCGGCGCAAATGGATTCGCTACGGGCGGACCGTCACCAACATCGCGTGTGATTGGACGCAGCACGGCAACGGTCAGCCGAGGCCCGTCACATAAGTCGCCAGAACCCGCAAGAAGGCGGCCTGATCCGGGTCCTCGGGGACGCGGATCGGGTGTGCCGAGCGGCCGCACGGCACGGGGGCGCCGTGCGGCCGCTCTTGCGTGGCTCTGCATCGGCCAGGGCATTGTCGGGTACGGTCCGCAGATGCCGCTGCAATGGGTCGGGTTGGCGCTGGCGTTCATCTCCGCGGTCGTCACCAACACCGCGTACTCGCTTGAGCACGACGCGGCGACGGCACTGCCGCCGCTGTCGCCGCGTAAGCCGCTGCACTCAGTGCGGTTCCTGATACGAGACCGGCGATGGCTCGCCGCCTTCGGCGCGGAGACCGCCGGATGGCTGATGTACGTGGCCGCGTTGCGGCTCGCTCCGCTGGCGCTGGTGCAGGCGGTGGTCGCCTCGGGCGTGGCCGTGCTGGCGTTCGCGACGGCGCGCGGGCATCCGTCCCGCCTGGCCAGACGGGAGCGGGTCGCCGTGGTGCTCGCGCTGGCCGGGCTGGCGCTACTCGGGCTCTCGCTCGCCGGCTCAGCCGCGTCGGACCGCCATCCGCCGGTCGCCGGGATCGTCGTGTGGCTGGCGGCCTGCGGCGCGGGCGGGATGCTGCTGATCGCCACGCGGACGAGTTTCGCGAGAGCCGCGTCCCTCGGCATGGCCGCTGGCCTGCTGTTCGCTGACGGCGACGTCTCGGCGAAACTGGTCGGCTACGGCGGGCTCTGGCTGCTCGCGATCGTCCCGCTGATCATCGGGTACGGCGTCGGGACGAGCGTGCTGCAGTCGGCGTACCAGCGCGGCGACGCGCTGACGGCGGCCGGCCTGGCGACAATGGTGACCAACGCCGTCCCGATCGTCGCCGGGTTCGTGCTGTTCGGCGAGAACCTGCCCGGCGGGCCGCGGGCGGTGGCTCAGGTCGCTGCGATCGCGTGCCTGGTGCTAAGCGCCGTCGCGCTCGGCCACCCGACCGCGCGTCCGGCCCGCGAGCCGGCCGCGGGCCGGACTCCTTCATGATCACGGTCGATCGACGTCGCATCCGGCCGAACTTTCATGATCAAGGCGGAACCGACCGCGCCATTTAACGTCAATCAACCACGATCATGGAAAACTGGGCCAATGAACAGCGCGAGGCAGCGAGAGCGGTATGGGGCGCGCGTCCGGCTCGTGTTCGGCGCCATGGCACTGGTCCTGGGCGCGACCGCGCTGCCGGCCGCGGTCGGCGCGACGGTGGCCCGGGCAGTTGGCATGGTCGGACCGGCCGCGGCCGGACCGGTCGGGACCGAGCGGGCTGCTCTCCTGGGTGCTCCGCTCACGCGGCCTGCGGTGCCGCGTCCGGGTCCCTGGACTCCGTGGCGGCCGGTCATGCAGGGTGGCCGGTGGCGGCCGGGGGTCCCGGGACAGCCGTGGGTGACCGGGCGAAGCACGGTGAGCGCGCAGGGGCCAGGCAGCGGTCCGAGCGTGCCCGGCGCGACCGGGTGGCGGGTGCAGCGGACGCCGAACCCGGCGATCCCCAACGGCGCCCTGCAGGCCATCTCGTGCAGCGGCCCGGTGGCCTGCACGGCGGTGGGCGGGTACCAGAGCGGCGGCGGGCCCGTGCTCGCCATGGCTGAGCGGTGGAACGGCCGCCGCTGGCGGCTCCAGTCCGTGCCGGTCCCGGCGGCCGCGATCTGGAGTCAGCTGTTCGGCGTCTCGTGCACGTCGGCCGGCGCCTGCGTGGCCGCGGGCTACTACTTCAACCGCGCCGGGCGCGTCCTGACCCTGGTCGAGCGGTGGGATGGCAGGAAGTGACAGGTCCAGGCCGCGCGCAACCCGTCAGGCGAGGCCGCCGCCGGCTTCTTCGCCGTGAACTGCTCGTCGGCGCGCGCCTGCTTCGCCGTCGGCGCTCAGACGAGCACGTTTGGCAAGACCGTGACGCTCGCCGAGCGCTGGAACGGCACGCGCTGGCGCATCCTGCCGACCCCGAACCCCGCGCGCAGCCAGGGCAGCGAGCTGCTCGGGGTGTCGTGCAGCGGCCCGCGCGCATGCACGGCGGCCGGCAGCTACGGCAAGGCGTCGGGTCAGGGCGCCCCGCTGGCCGAGCGGTGGAACGGCACGAGCTGGCGCATCCAGGCCACGCCCGCGCCCGCGGGCTCGGCCGGCAGCGGGCTCGCATCGGTGTCCTGCGGCTCCGCGGGCACCTGCATCGCGGTCGGCAGCTACTTCACGCCGCGCGGCCGGAGCGTGCTGCTTGCCGAGCGGTGGAACGGCGCCCGGTGGCGGATCCTGCCAGCCCCGCGCCCTCCGCACACGACGCAGAGCGAGTTCCTCGCGGTCTCCTGCACCTCGGCGCGGGATTGCACCGCCGTCGGCGCCAAGCTGAACCAAGCCAGGACGGTGCTGCCCTTCGCCGAGCGCTGGACAGGAACCCGCTGGCTGCTCCAGCACACCCGGGTCCCCGGCCGCAGCGTGGGCAGCGCCTACGTCGCGGTGTCCTGCGTCTCGTCGAGCGCGTGCACCGCGGCTGGAAGCTTCCAGACCCGCGGTGCCATCCTCACCCTGGCGGCCGCCAGGCGCGGCGGGCCGTGGCGCACCCAGCCGACCCCCAACCCGGTCGGCACCAACGGCGGCGTGCTTGACGGGGTGTCCTGCTCGTCGGCGAATGCGTGCACGGCCGTCGGCGGCTACACCAACAGCGGCGGCCGCGGGGTCGCGCTGGCCGAGCGCTGGAACGGCAAGGGCTGGCACATCCACAGCACGCCAGCGGAAGGCACTTTCGCCACGCTCGTCAGCGTGTCGTGCCCGACGTCGGCCGCCTGCGTGGCCGTCGGAAGCCGCTTCGCGGCCGGCCGGGAAGTGCCGCTGGCCGAGGTGTGGAACGGCACGCGCTGGCTGGGGACTGCGCTACTGCAGATCAAAGCCGGCGCCCTGGCGTCGGTGTCCTGCACGTCGGCGACTGCCTGCACGGCGGTCGGCAGGAGGGCGGGCCAGGACGCCATGCTCGCCGCGCGCTGGAACGGCACGAGCTGGACGATCCAAGTGACCCCGCACCCGCCGGGGGCCGGCCAGCTCGCCGGCGTATCGTGCGCGTCGGCGAACTCCTGCGTGGCCGTCGGCAGCGACTTCTCCGAGATATGGAACGGCACGAGCTGGAGCTACCAGGCCACAGCGACGATCACGGGCAGCCAGGGCATCGACCTGACGGGCGTGTCCTGCCCGGCGGCGAGCGCCTGTACCGCGGTCGGCCTCTACTTCACGGCGACGCGCGGCCCGCTGACGCTCGCGGAAGTGTGGAACGGCACGGCGTGGCAGAGGCAGCCGACGCCCAACATTCACGGCGCGCAGCGCAATGACCTCGCGACCGTCTCGTGCGCGTCGGCTAGCTCGTGCTCCGCGGTAGGCGAGGAGGCGGCCAACGACTTCGCGCCGCCGCAGTCCTTGATCGAGCACTGGAACGGCGCGGGCTGGAGCATCCAGGCCGCGCCGAGCCCGGCAGGCCCGACGCTCAGCGAGCTGTTCGGCGTCTCGTGTCCGTCCGCGAGCGCCTGTACGGCAGTGGGCCTGTACGCACTGCTCAACGGGCCCGCGCTGACCTCCGCGATCGCCACCAGGTAAGCCGTTCGCCGCGCCGTGGCTTAGCCGGGATCGGGTGCCGTATGCGCCAGGTCCGCGGGGAATTTAGGGCATCGTCCCAATGCGCTGGCCAGGGCCTTAGCGGCAGATTGGCATACGCCGGGGGATGTCTCGCGGACAGGCCGTGAGGCCGTCGGCACGAAATGGCGCAATGGCGACCGGCACCGCCCCAGCGGCGCCGGTCCGCAGATAGGGGCAGAAAACAATGACGCCCGGAGTGGCTGCGGCCTATCTCGGCATGATCATTTCGCGGCCCGCGACCGCCGATGTGGCCGGCGGCAGGTCGCGGAGGGCGCATCTCGGCCGGCTGGCCCGCGCGATCGCCAGCGCAGCGCGGGCCGACGCAGGCGGCGCGTGGAAGAGCGACCCGAGCCTGATCGAGAACGACTACTTCCGCCTCGTGAACCAGCCGCGCGGTTAGCGCAACCTTAGGTGTAGAGATAGCGCTTAGATGTAGAGAAAGTGTGTCCATACGACGCAAAGCCTTCGCCTAAGCCGTTTCGCTACATTTAACGCGGGCATGGCCGCCCGCTTGCGGTGTGATCGTCGGTTTTGAGCGCTTCGCGCTCGCGCGAAGTGTCCGGGTTTCGTGAACCGGCCGCGCGGTTAGCGGCGGATGCTCGCGCCGGTGGCGCGGTCGAAGAATTGCATCTCGGCGGCGTCGACGGCGAGCGCGGCCGTCTCGCCTTCGGCGATCTTGGTCCGCGGGTCCGCCTTGGCGACGATCGTGGCCAGCGACCTGACGTCGTCGGCGCCGCCGTCCTCGCTGACGTGGGCGGCCGACCCGATCGCGCCGTGCAGTTGCACCTCGGAACCGAGTTCCTCCCGCAGCCTGATCGGCAGCTCGATCACCGGCCAGGAACCGCGGTCGTGGATCAGCGCGGCGTCGTGCAGGTGCTCCGGCCTGATGCCGAGCACGACCTCCCCGCCCAGGTGCCGCTCGAGCGCCGGATGCTCCCTGACGACCTCGGGCGGCACCGCGAGCCGGTGCGGGCCGAACGCGACCACGGGACCGTGCTCAAGCCTCGCGTCGATGAGGTTCATCGGCGGCGAGCCGATGAACCCGGCCACGAACAGGTTCGCCGGCCTGCGGTAGAGCTCCTGCGGCGCGGCGACCTGCTGCAGCACGCCGCCGGAGATCACCGCGACCCGGCTGCCGAGCGTCATCGCCTCGGTCTGGTCGTGCGTCACGTAGATCGTCGTCGTGCCGAGCGCTCGCTGCAGCTGGGCGATCTCGGCCCGCATCTGTACCCGGAGCTTGGCGTCGAGGTTGGACAGCGGCTCGTCCATCAGGAACGCCCGCGGCTGGCGGACGATCGCTCGTCCCATCGCGACCCGCTGCCGCTGGCCGCCGGAGAGCTGGCGGGGCCTGCGTTGCAGGTACGGCTCGAGCTCGAGGATCCTGGCGGCATCGGCCACCCGCTGCCTGATCTCGGCCTTGGACACGCCGCCGCGGTACTTCAGGCTGAACGCCATGTTGTCGTAGACCGACAGGTGCGGGTAGAGCGCGTAGCTCTGGAACACCATCGCGATGTCCCTGTGCCGCGGCTCGACGTCGTTGACCGGCCTGCCGTCGATGCTGATCGTGCCAGAGGTGACGTCTTCCAGCCCGGCGATCATCCGCAGCGCGGTGGTCTTGCCGCACCCGGACGGCCCGACGAGCACGAGCAGCTCGCCGTCGCCGACCGCCAGGTCGAGCGACGTGACGGCCGTCGTGCCGTCGGGGAACTGCTTGGTCACCGCGTCCAGTTCGATCCGCGCCACGAGCCGAGCTCCTTACTTTCCCATGCCGAGGGTCAGGCCCTTGACCAGGTGCCGCTGGAAGATCAGGTAGACGATGATCGCGGGGATCGCGCTGATCAGCGAGCCCGCCATCAGCGAGGGAACGCTCGTCGTCCGCCCGGTCGACAGCGTGGCCAGCCCCGCGGTGATCGTCCGCTGGCTCGTCGGCAGGAAGAACAGCCCGACCAGCAGGTCATCCCAGATCTGGATGAACTGCAGCACGGTGATGGTCGCGACCGCGGGCAGCGACAGCGGGATCGCGATCTGCAGGAACGTCCGCTCGTAGCCGAGCCCGTCGATCACCGCGGCCTCGATCAGCTCGTCGGAGATCCCGCGGTAGTAGGTCGCCATCAGGAAGGTGGCGAACGGCGTGCCGAGCGCCGCGTAGACCAGCACGGCTCCCGTGTACGAGTTGGTCAGGTGGACGTTCGACAGGTTCACGAACTCGGGGAACAGGATCGATTGCAGCGGCACCATCAGCGCGGAAACCACGAGCAGGAAGATCATGCCGCTGCCCCGGTAGCGCAGCTTGGCGAACGCGAAGCCCGCCGTGGTCGAGACGACCAGGATGATCGCGATCGCCGCGACGCAGACCACCGTGGAATTGAGCAGCTGGCCGGCTACGGGCAGGTTCGCGAACAGCTGCCGCCACCCGCTCAGCGAGTGCCCTGACTGCCTGTCGTACTGTGCCTGGCCGCGGAACGCGTTGTCGACGATGTACCAGAACGGGTACAGCATCACGACGGCGACGAT
>Ga0070707_100004210_pt1 | contig 13482 bp, 12 predicted proteins | sample KBSK5502metaG_FD_65468 | JGI IMG/M metagenome (GOLD analysis project Ga0070707, IMG submission 65468) | Corn, switchgrass and miscanthus rhizosphere microbial communities from Kellogg Biological Station, Michigan, USA - KBS K5-50-2 metaG | ecosystem: Host-associated > Plants > Roots >... | reverse complement strand
ACTTCGTAACGACGAACTTCTTCTTGGCCGAGGTCACCGGGTCGTAGCCGTCACTGCTGGCGTAGGTGGCGGTGGGCTGGTACGTGCTATCCACGGGTCCCGTGCGGCCGGGGGCGGACGGTTGCGGGCCTGTGCGTAATGTTCAGGGGTAAAGCAAGGGCGGCCGCGACCCACTGGTCGCCCTTGGACGGCCACAAGCCCGGGAGAGCTCCGATGACATCCACGCAGGACGCCGACATCAAGCCATCGCTAGCCGCGCTCGTGGACAAGCACGCCGAACGGCTCGACGCGGCGCTGGCCGCGATCGCCGGGCGGGGTTACTGGTCGGCCTACCCCGAGTCGCCGAGCCCGCGGGTGTACGGCGAGGGCACGGCGGAGGCCGGGAAGGCCTCGTTCGAGGCGCACCTGGGCAAACCGTTCGGCCTGGGCCAGCCGGGGGCGGATGGGCAGGTCGGCGGCGAGGTGTCGCCGTACGGCCTGGACCTCGGCGTCAGTTACGAGCACCTGGGCGCGGACGCGCTGATCGCCGCGGCCACCGCGGCGCTGCCCGGCTGGCGGCCGGCCGGCCCGCGGGTCCGCGCGGCGGTGTGCGTGGAGATCATCGACCGGATCAACGCCCGCAGCTTCGAGATCGCGCACGCGGTCATGCACACCAGCGGCCAGGCATTTGTCATGTCGTTCCAGGCCGGCGGCACGCACGCGCAGGACCGGGCGCTGGAGGCGGTCGCCTACGCCTACGCCGAGCAGACCCGGCACGCCGACACCGCGGTGTGGGAGAAGCCGCAGGGCAAGCGGCCCGCGCTACGGATGGAGAAGACGTTCACCCCGGTCTCCCGTGGTATCGCCCTGGTCGTAGGGTGCACCACGTTCCCGACCTGGAACGCCTACCCGGGGCTGTTCGCCAGCCTCGCCACCGGCAACGCGGTGATCGTCAAGCCGCACCCGGGCGCGGTGCTCCCGCTGGCCATCACGGTGTCCGTGGCGCGCGAGGTGCTCGGCGAATACGGTTTCGACCCGAACCTGGTCCTGCTCGCGCCCGAGGCTCCCGGCGAGGGCCTGGCCAAGGTCCTGGCCGTCCGGCCGGAAATCAAGATCGTCGACTTCACCGGGTCCACCGCGTTCGGCGACTGGCTGGAGGAGCACGCCCGCCAGGCCCGGGTGTACACCGAGAAGGCCGGCGTGAACATGGTGCTGATCGAGTCCACGTCCGACTACGCGGGCATGCTCGCGAACCTGGCGTTCTCGCTGGTGCTTTACAGCGGCCAGATGTGCACCACGCCGCAGGACCTGCTGGTGCCCGCGGAAGGCATCGAGACCGACCAGGGTCATAAGACCGCCGCCGAGCTGGCCGCCGACCTGGGTGCGGCGATCGACGCCACGATGGGGCCGGACGCCCAGGCGGTCGAACTGCTCGGCGCGATCGTCAATGACGGGGTACTCAGCCGTCTGGATGCGGCCGCCGCGCGGGCCACCGGGGCCGGGCGGGTCGCGGTGGCGAGCAGGGCCATCGGGCACCCAGGGTTCCCCCATGCCCGGGTGCGGACGCCGCTGGTCGTGCACGCCTCCGCCGACTCGCCGGAGATCTCTGGCGAGTGCTTCGGGCCGGTCTCCTACCTGGTGGCCACCCCCGGCGCGCAGGCCTCCGTGGCCCTGTTCCGCCAGCTCGCCGAGGCCAAGGGCGCGCTGACCGCCAGCATCTACTCGACCGACGAACGGTATCTGGGCGAGGTGCGGGACGCGGCGCTTGACGTCGGCGTGGCCCTGTCGGAGAACCTCACCGGCGGGGTGTACGTCAACCAGACGGCCGCGTTCTCCGACTTCCACGCGACCGGGGCGAACCCGGCGGCGAACGCCGCCTACACCGACGGCGACTTCGTGGCGGGCCGGTTCCGCGTCATCGGCTCCCGGCGCCACCTCCCCGCCCAGTGAAGGGCTTGCTGCTCTAGGCTCACCCTTGACGTCGGGGCGGTGCGCGCGTTCGGATGCGGGCGCCGCCGGCTGGTGGCGAGCAAGGTCGGGGCGGGAGCGGTTACTGCTGGCCGGCGGGCCGGGCTTCGTGCTCGTGGCGACGGTAGTGCTGGTCGTCGCGCTCACGCCGGGGACCGCACCCGGCTGCCAGAAACGCAGCGTGTGGGCCTCACCCTCGGCTCGCAGCCAGTCCTCGAACCAGGTCGGCACCGGGCCATCGGCCCGCCGGGCGAACACGGCCAGCCGTGCGAACAGCTCATCGTCCAGGTGGCACGCCACGCACCACGCGGCCAGCACCTCATCTGTCGGCGGGCGCTCTCCGGTTTCGGCTTTGGCGACGACCGTCCGGTCAAACCCCAGCTTGGCCGCCAGGGCGTCCTGGCTGCTGAATCCCGGCCCTCAGCGACCGCCGGGGCGCGAGCGTACCGGCCACCCGCGCGAGGTTGTATGGGCCGTGCTTGCCTTTACTTCACCTATGAATCTCTGATTTAGGTGGTGCGGCTGGAGTTGGCACGCTGTTCCACTTGCTGAACGTGAGTCTAAAATGACCTGGGTCGACAGCCTCCAGCGGCAAGCACTCCGGGGTTGCCGTAACGATGATATAGGCGCCAGGATCGTAACCACCAGCCATCATCTGCAGTGCGGGCTGACCGTGGAAAGTCGTATGAATGGGGTTCGAAAAGAGGTCGTTCGCCATGCCCGTCAGGGTGCTAAGCGTCCACTTCGGGCCCATATCACGGATAAGGCCGGCCGCTCGGGACCGTGGGTAGATCGCATACTTGCCGCAGAACGGCGAACAGCCGGTGTGGTGATAATAGGCGGCGAGCGCTGAGGTGAGCTTGACATACATCTTTCCGCCGACGTCGATAACGGACATAGGGAAGCCATCGTCGTCGATAAAGCCTGCCATCTGGCCTGACTGAAGCAGACTAACATCGACTTTGATCCTGAAGTGCGGCCAGGTGTAGCTCCCCTTGACATGCACACTCTTCGCCCCGTTGAGCACCGAGACCACATGGCCTTGCACCTGGTATGCGGTCGTTGGGATTGCTGGCTGCGCATTCGTGATGGCCCGGCTCGTTGCCGGGCCTCCCGGCTGTGTCCCCGCGCCGCCACATCCGGACAGGGCCGCTGAGAGCAGGCCGGCCACCAGCGCGGGAACCAGGAGCTGCCGTTGGATATTCATCCCGATCGTCCGATCTGTCACCGCAGAAAATCAGCAGACGGTAGCACATGCTCATTTGGCGCCGCAGGGACTATCCCGACCTTTTACACGCCTCAGATGCGCGTTTCCGCGAGCACCTGATCATGCTCAATGTGCTGAGCGGCGGGCCAGGAGCGTGAGCAGGTCATAGACGACGGTCGCGGCGGCGATCGAGGTGATCTCCGCGTGGTCGTAGGCCGGCGCGACCTCGACCACGTCGCCGCCGACCAGATGCAGCCCGGTCAGGCCGCGCAGCACGGACAGCAGCTCACGGCTGGTCAGGCCGCCGGATTCCGGGGTGCCGGTGCCGGGTGCGAACGCCGGGTCGAGCACGTCGATGTCCACGGACAGGTACACCGGCAGGCCGGCGGTCCGCTCGGCGATCGTCTCTATCGTCTCGCGCACGCCCATGATGTCCACGTCGCTGGCCCGGATGGTGCGGAACCCGAACCCGGCGTCGTCGGCCAGGTCGGCCCGGTCGTACAGCGGGCCACGGATGCCGATGTGCACCGAGTGGTCCTCGACCAGGAGATTCTCCTCGAAGGCGCGGCGGAAGATGGTGCCGTGCGTGATGGGCGCGTCGAAGTAGGTGTCCCAGGTGTCCAGGTGCGCGTCGAAATGGACGAGCGCGACCGGCCCGTGCTCTCTGGCCACGGAGCGCAGCATGGGCAGGGCGATCGTGTGGTCCCCGCCGATCGCGATCACGGTGCGGCCGCCGGTGACCAGTTCCGCCGCGTGGGCGCCGATCTGCTCCATTGCGGTGTCGATGCCGAACGGGGTGACCGGGACGTCGCCCGCGTCCACCACCTGGATCTGCCGGAAGGGGCTGCAGTCCAGTTCGACGTGATGCCCCGGGCGCAGGTGCCGGGACGCCTGGCGGACGGCCATCGGGCCGAACCTGGCCCCCGGCCGGTACGACGTCCCGTTGTCGAACGGGACACCGAGGATCGCGACGTCGTACCCGGAGACCCGGTCGATCTCCGGCAGCCGGGCGAACGTAGCCGAGCCCGCGAACCTGGGCACCAGGCGGCCGTCCACCGGCCCGGCCGGTGGCCGTGGCGCGGCGAAGCCTTGGCTCTGCTCTGGCATGGGAGGCCTCCTGTGCGTGGGTAGCCGGCGCCGGGGACGGCCGTCAGGCCCTGGTGCGGGTGACGCCGCCGTTGGGCTGGAGTATCTGGCCGATCATCGCGCTGCCTCCCGGGCCGGCCAGGAACGCGACGGCGCCCGCGATGTCCTCGGGGGTGGCGAGGCGCCGCACCGGGATCTGCTCGCGGTACCGCTGGCGCATCTCCTCCAGCGTGATCCCGGCGTCGTCGGCGTCCACCCGCAACTGAGGCGTGTCGATGAAGGACGGCGCTATGGCGTTGGTGAGGATTCCCTGCGGCCCGAGTTCCCGGCCAAGCCCCTTGGTCAGCGCGATCAGCCCGGCCTTGGACGCGGCGTAGGCGGTGGCGTTCGGGTGCCCGATCACCCCCCATCCGGATGTGATGATCACGATGCGGCCGTGCCCCGCGGCGCGCATGCCGGGCAGGACCGCCTGGATCAGCCGGAAGTGGCCGGTGAGGTTGACGTCGATCTGGTGCCACCACTGATCCATGTCGGCGCCGGGGAACGGGCTCATGGCCATCGCCGCCGCGTTGGCCACCAGCACGTCCACCCGGCCGAGCGCATCGGCAACCGCTCGCGCGATGGCGGGCGCCGCCTCCGGCGCGGAGATGTCGGCGGGCACCGCGAGCCCGCCGAGCTCGGTCGCCAGGCCGGTGAGCCGCTCGTCCGCGGCAATGTCGTTGACGGCGACCGCGAATCCTTCGGCAGCCAGCCGCAGCGCGGTGACCCGCCCGAGTCCCTGCGCCGCCCCGGTGACCAGCGCCACCCTGGGCCCAGGCCGGCGATGGTCCGGCGTAGTGTCCGCAAATGCGCCAGCCGCGGGCCGGCCGGTCCCGTCCGCCGGCATCAGATCACCGCGCCCGCGTTGGGCGAGAGCACTTCCCCGCAGTACATGGAGCCCTCGGTGGCCAGGTAGTAGACGGCGCTGGCGATCTCGCCCGGGGTCACCAGCCGGCCCAGCGGCAGCGTGGCCAGGTACGCCGGCTCGCGCCACAGCGAATCCGGCGCCAGCAGCGGCGTGTCGGTCGGGCCCGGCGCCACCGCGTTGACCCGGATGGCGGTCTGGGCGACCTCCATGGCCAGCGACTTCACCAGGCCGAGCACCGCGCCCTTGGCCGCCACGTAGTGCAGGTCGGTGGCGCTGCCGGCCAGCGCAAGCTCGGAGGAGATCGCCACGATCGACCCCTCGCCCCGCGCCAGCATGTGCGGCAGCACCGCGGCGAACGTGTTGACCGTGCCGCCGAGGATCACCGCGAGCATCCGGTCCCATTGGCCGTGGCTGATGTCGGCGATGTCGATGCCCTCCTCGTAGTACCCGGCCGCGGTCACCGCGAGATCGATACGGCCGAACCGGGCCGCCGCCTCGTCCACGGCGGCGGTCACCGCGGCACGGTCGCGGACGTCGGCGGTCACGGCCAGGTCGGCGTCGCTGTCCCGAAGATCAATGGCAGCAATACGCCACCCGCCATCGCGGAGCCGTTCGGCGCAGGCGGCGCCGATCCCGCTGGCCGCGCCGGTGATGACGGCGACGGGGTCGGTGCCGTACTCCGTCACGCGTCCTCCGCCTCGGCCGCCACGGGCGCCGCACGCTGGACCGGTCCGGCGGTGCCGCGGCCCCGGCGGACGTTCCGCAGCGCGATCAGCCCGCCGAGCGCACCGAGCACCACCGTCATGATGATGCTGCCCCAGTTGAGGTACCACTCGCTGTTCACCGGCCTGGGCCACAGCAGGTTCACGATCTCGGCACTCAGCCAGACCACCGCGATCGCGGTGACCAGGCGGATCCAGCGCGCGCCCCAGGCGTCGTCGGTGGGCGACTGGCCGCGCCACTGCTTGTAGCCCAGCGCCAGGATCGGCAGGTAGTAGGACAGGATGAAGCCGAACGCGGAGAACGACACGAGCAGCGCGAACACCTTCGACGCTCCGGCGAAGATCAGGCCTCCGGCGATCAGGATGGTCAGGCCGATCGCGTACCTGGGCAGGTGCTCGCGGCCGGAGAGCCTGCCGAGCAGCTTGTCGCCGGGCAGCAGCCGGTCCCTGGCGCTGGCCCAGATCGCCCGGGTCACCGCCGTCTGCACGGCGATCATGCTGGAGGTGAACCCGATCGCGAGCGCGATCAGCAGGGTCCGCCCGGCCCCGGAGCCGTAGGCGTGCTCCAGCGTGGTGGCGATCGGGTTGGGGTCCTTGCCCGAGACGGCCGCGGACATGTCCGGGATCGCGAGCACGAGGCCGAGGCAGGCCAGGATGACGAGCAGCCCGCCGACCGCGAGCGACAGGATCACGGCCTTGGGCAGCACCTTGCGGGATTCCGCGACCTCTTCGCCGATGGAGGCGGCGGCCTCGAAGCCGATGAACGAGTAGGCGATGTAGGCGACCGGGAGCAGGAACGGGCCGAACAGCCAGGCGGTACCGTGGCCGGTGCCCCCGGTGTTGAAGATCACCGACAGCGGGTTGATCCGGTGGGCGATCAGCAGGGTGAGCCCGATGCCGGCCGACGCGACGAGCTCGCAGGCCAGCGCGATGTAGATGAGGCCCTTGAGCAGCCGCCCGCCGAAGAGGTTCGCCGCCGAGCCGAACAGCAGCACGGCGATGGCCACCAGTTCCACGGTCGTCTGGGACGGTGCGTTCACGCCCGCGGCCGCGAGGATGTACGGCGATGCGGTGATCGGCAGTACGGCCAGGGTCAGCGTGAGCCCCCACATGTAGGCCCAGCCGGTGAACCACCCGTACGTAGGGCCGATCAGCTCGCGCGACCAGGCGTAGACGCTGCCCTGCAGGGGCCATTTCGACACCAGGTTCCCGAACACGCCGCACACGAAAAGCTGCCCGATCAGCACCAGCGGGAAGGCCCAGAGAAAGGCTGGCCCGGCCGCGATCAGGCCGATCGCGAAGACCGTGTAGATGCCGACGATCGGCGACAGGTCGGCGAAGGACAGGCTGAACGCCGAGCGGAACTTGAAGTCTCTGACCGGCTGCCGCTCCAGCGGGTCCTCGGTGATCAAGCTTTCTGTCATGGGGGTGTCCTCTCGCGGGCTTGCGTCAGTCAGGGGGGCGGGCGACCCAGTAGGCGCCGGTGGGGATGACCGGCGGCGGGCAGTGGCGCGGCGGCAGGTTCAGCGACGCCGTGTGCCTGGCCACCTCGGCGACCGTGGTGATCCACAGCCCGTCGAGGCACTTCATGCGTTCGATCAGCAGTTCCAGCGCGTGCGCGCGGGACGGGCGGCCGGACAGGAACGGGTGACAGGTGAGTACGAACGCGGCACCGAGCCGGTACATCGCCTCAAGCTCCAGCGTCCACATCTCCAGCGCCTTGACCGGGCTCTCGATCAGCCCGGACCCGGTCAGGCCGGGCAGGTAGGCGTACTGCTCCCAGTCGTCCAGGCCCCAGGACACGGGCACTTCGGCCAGGGTGGCCCCTGCCCCGACCGCGAGCAGGTAGGGGTGGTCGGAGTCCATGAGGCTGGAGTCATAGCGGAAACCGCGCTCGGCGAGCAGGCCCGGGGTGTGGTAGTTCAGCTCCCACATCGGGGCGCGGTAGCCCTCCGGGCGCACCCCGGCGACGTCCCACAGCGCGCGCAGGCCGAGGTCGAGCATGTCGCCCTCGGTCTTGGCGTCCATGCCGATGGTGTTCTCGTGGAAGTAGCTGTGGTGCGCGATCTCGTGGCCCGCCTCGGCGATCTTGCGCACCACCTGGGGGTAGCGGTGCGCCGAGTATCCGGGGACGAAGAAGGTGGCCGTGATGTCGTGCCTGGCCAGCAGGGACAGGATCCGGGGCACCGCCACCAGCGGACCGTAGGACTGGTGGCTCATCGGGGTCATCCGGTGCACCGAGCTGATGTCCGCGGTGAGTATCGCCGCCTCGGCGTCCATGTCGAACGTGAGGCAGGCCGCCGCGGTGAACCCGGCCGGCCAGGTGATCGGTTCGGGCGGCACTGCCGGGCTGGCGAGCGGTTCCGGGCTGGTCATGGCTGGCTCCCGGGCTGGGCTTTGCCGGCCAGGATAGAGATGATCATGGAGAGGAATCATCGGACCAGGGCGCAAAACTGAGGACGCCGTTCATACTGGGGTATGAGCACGCGAACGGGGCAGGTCAGGGCGTTCGGGGGACCGCCGCGATGGCGATAACCGTCGGCGAGCTGATCCTGTTGCCGCACCTCCAGATGCGCCTGGTCGCCGGGGAGAACGGCCTGGACCGGGAAATCACCTGGGTGCACACGTCCGACCTGCCCGAGCCCTGGGCGTGGCTGGGCGCCGGGGAACTGCTGCTGACCAACGGCACGGGGCTGGCGCCCGAAGCGGCGGAGCAGGCGCGGTTCGTGGACCGCCTCGCGGAGGCGGGCGCCAGCGGCCTCGGCATCGGCCTGGGCATGTCTGGTCCCCCGCTCACCCCGGCACTGCTGGCCCGGGCCGGGGAGCGCGGCCTCCCCGTGGTGACCGTGCCCTACAGCATGACGTTCACCACGGTGGTCCGCGCGGTGGCCGACGCCAACGCCAGGGAGGAGTCGCGCCAGCTTGGCCGGGTCGCGCGCGTGTACGAGCTGCTGCGCACCTCGGTGCTTGCCGGGCGGTCCGGGCCCGAGCTGTTCCGCAAGCTCGGCCAGGAACTGGGGGCGCGGCTGCTCCTGGTGGACCCGGCTACCGGGGACTCTGTGTTCGGCGACGGCGAGCGCACGTCGTTCGCGCGGTCCCTGACCGCCAGCTACGCGATGCACGCGGGCGCGGTCCCGGGGGTGGCCCGGCTGACCCGCGACGGCGCGGCGCCCGGCGAACAGGGCGCGGTGGCCGTGGCCGTGCCCGGTGACCCGCCGGCCGTGCTGATCGCGGAACCCGTGGGCGGGCCGCTGCCCAGCCTGGTCCTGCTGCACCACATCGCTACCGGCGCGGCCCTGGAGATCGCCCAGCTCACCGCGGACCAGGACAGGCAGCGCCGGCTCGGTGAGCAACTGCTCAGCCGGCTACTTGACCGCCGCATCGATCCTGGGGTCGCGGAGCCGCAGATCGCGGAGGCGGGGCTGGACCTGCCGGTGAGCGTCCTGGCCACGGCGCGGGCCGGGCCCGGGGAGACTGGGGCCGGGCTGCACCGGGCGCTGACCAGGTCCCGGGTCCCGCACCTGGTGCTCGCCAGGGACGGGATGATCCAGATCGTGCTCCCGGAGAGCGCCGTGATCCCGGGGCTGGCCACCGGCCTGTCCGCGATAGGTGCCAGCGGCCTGATCGGCGGCGCGGGCCGGCTGCCGGAAGCGGCGCAGGAAGCGCGCTGGGCACTGGGCGCTGCCGAGGCCGAGCAGCGGGGGCTGGTCCGGTTCGGTGATGAGACCTCACTGCTGCCGCGCAGCGCGGCCGAGGCACAGGCGGTCGTGTCGCGGATCCTCGGGCCGCTGATCACGTACGACGCCTGCCACGCCACCGACTACCTGGGGACGCTGCGGGCCGTCCTGGATCACGACCGGTCGTGGCAGCTCGCCGCGCAGGCGCTGCACATCCATAAGCAGACGCTCGGCTACCGGATCCGCAAGATCGAGCAGCTCACCGGGCGGGGCATCGCCCGGACCGAGCACCTGGCCGAGTGGTGGTTCGCCCTGCGCGCCCACGACCTCCTCGACAGCGGCCAGGCGGCCCACGAACACCCCTGATCACGGGCCACCCACCACCCCAGGGTGGCGGTGACAGATCCGAAGGATGCTCACGGCTCGCTCCTGGCGGCAGGTCGCAGACCGTTACCCGGCCAGCGGCGACGGCAAGGTGGCGGCGGCTCGTTCGGTTACGCCCCGCGCGGACGGGGCGGCGAGGTAGACCACTCGGTCATAACGCGGCCCGGGACCGGGAGGGGAATCGGGGTAGTAGTGATGCGATCCTCACCAGGGCGCGCTTGACCAGCGCGGACCTCACCAACGTGCGCCTGGCCGCCGCGGACCTCACAGGCGCGATCCTCATCTACGCGATCCTCAACGGCACGCACTTCGAGGGCGCGAACCTCACCGGCGCGCACTTCGACGGCGCGAACCTTCAATTCGTTAACCTCAGGGACGCCAACCTGACCAGCGCGAACCTCTTCGCCGCGGATCTCCGCAGCGCGACCCTCAACGGCGCGCACCTCAACGGCGCGGACCTTCGTAGCGCGGACCTCCGCCGCGCGTACCTCAATCGCGCCGACTTCACTGGCGCGGACCTGACCAGCGCGGACCTCACCGGCGCGTATCTCACCTCGCACACGGCTGGTGAAGAGATCACTGGCCCGAATCTCACCGGCGCGAACCTTTCCGACGCCCGCTGGCCGCTGGAAGCCGTCGTTCCGGCGGGCTACCAGCGAGACGCCCGCTCGGGCCGCTTGAAGCAGGCCGACATTGACTTGGGTGGCACGCCAGACTAGCGACGGGCCTCCGAAACTCCGACCTCGCGGTTTACGCGCCTCAAGGGGCGCCGGTACTCTGACTAGCCCCGCTAAATCCGCCCGAGTGCCGACGTCGACCCGCGATTCCTGAGAAATCAAAGGTTGAGGTTGCGCCTGGCCGTCGGGGCACAGCACGCCCAGCGCGGCAGTCACAACGATCTTGGCGTCCCGCTCAGAGAACCCGCCTTCGTTGCGCACCCGCCACCCGACCCCACTGTGCGGCTACTGCGGCCACTGCCCGCCGGATGACCGTGGAGCTGGTAGCCGACCCTGACGTCGACGCCTACCTCGGTGGCGCCACTATTTGGCGTCCTCCGATCAGATGCTGCCACGCGGTCGATGAATGCTCGGCGGCCTCCCCGACAAGGGTTTGAGCTGTCGCCCCCAATGTGCTGGCGATCCCGGCGAGATGATCCGAAACGCTTGCGCCGGTACTGCCGGGTGGGGCAAGCGATGCCAGTCCCGACGCAGCAGCGGCCCTTGCCGAAAGCCCGCTAGCTACGGCCGCGGCACTCAGGTCGGCTGCCGCGGCGGCTTGATGGTAAACGATCGCTGCCGCATCCGCGGCTCCCCCCACGACGTGACCAACGAGCCCCCGCTGATCAGCCATCTCCCCGCTCTTTCCACTTAGCGAGCTCAGCCAACGCTTGCCGAGCCTTCTCGACGGTCAGCAGCGCGGACTGGATGGCCGGATCTTCAATGACTTTGCGACATGCGCCGATCGTCGCCTCATCATTGCCCGCAGCCATCTCGTCGAATCCAGCGCGGCGTGCGCTGAGCCGATCGCCGATCTTCACGATTCGGCGCAGGTGCCACTCGGCAGACTCCACCCGTATTCGCGTGCCAGCCAGCGTGCTGATGGCAACATCCGGCGGGACGCTCACCTTCGGTTCGTCGATCGGTTCGTCTGGCATGCGCTTTCCTGCCCCCTTGACGTGTGCGCATCGGTGGATGCTTCGTGCAGCCTTGCCTCGAGGGCGGTAGCTGCATCATGATCGATGTGGTCTACTACTGGCTCACCGTCGTCGCCACGTAATTGCTCTGTACCTAAATGGCCTGGCATCTGCAGGACTGCTGTGTAGAAGCTGTGTAGATCGTATGGAGATCTTCACTTGTCACGCCCGCGCCTGAGGAGGACGTACAGGACAGTCCCGTCCCCCTCGGTGAAGGTGTAGCCGGTCCCGCTGTAGACATAGGCCTTGAGGCCGACCGCCGCGGGGAGGTTCGCAGCCGAGGTCGCCGCCCGCACCGGAGGCGCGAGCGGAATCGTCACGATCACCGCCGCGAGCGCTGCCGCGGCGGCCATGGTAGTCCTGGCCCGGCCGGTTAAGATGCGCCTCGTTCCCACTTGCCACCTCTGGTTGCCGTCCGCATGTGCCAAGCATCCCAGCCAATGTCAGCCTCGGACAGCGGCTCGTCTGCCATGCCCGGTCACGATGCCGCAGCAGCGGGCAGGGTCCAGCCGGTGGCGCGGGCCCAGGCCTCGGCATCGTCGAGGATGTCCAGGATGACGCCGGTCTTGGCCTCGGTGTAGGCCCAGCGGTCGTCCCGCCAGGCGGCGGCGGCCGCGCGCTTGCCCGCGAGGTAGCGGTCCGCGGCCGCCGGGTGCGCGCGGAGGTAGTCGCGGAACAGCAGGTGCTCACGTTCCCAGCCGCTACCGGCCTGGCACACGTGCAGGTGCAGTTCCCTGGGCTGCTCAGGTAAAGGGGAGAAGTACCGGTGGACGTCGTCCCTGTTGCTCAGTTGCAGGCCGGCCGACTCCAGCTGGGCGACGTAACGCGCCTCGTCGGCGATGTCGGCCACGCTGACCTGGATGTCGATGACCGGCTTGGCGGCAAGCCCGGGAACGGATGTGGAGCCGACGTGCTCGGCCCGCAGCGCGGTCGCGCCGAGCGTGACTCCGACCCTGTCCCGCCACCGGGCAAAACGCCGCGGCCACTCCGGGTCATAAGGCACCAGAACGATGGGGTCGCGGGCCCGCCGCTGATGAGCGACGGGTCTGTAGCCGGGGATGAGCACAGGCGTCGCCGCACTCGTCAGGGCGGCCCGCTCGGCCTCGGGCAGTTCGCGAATGGCGATACCGCGCTGCCGTGCGGCCAGCCGGTACAGGTCGATCCCTGTCACCCGCGGCCCCTCCGCCTCGCGCAGCTCACGCCAGGCCGCCACCGGGTCGCTGATGTCGCTGACCCCGGCGGCCGCGAGCCGCCGGGCCAGGTCAGGCGGCTCCGGAGCATCGCAGCCCGGGCCATCGTCCAGCGCGGCACCCCCGGGCGCCGGATCCGGCGGGTCAGCCTGCACGGGTCACAGGTTACGCGGGGACGCGCTAGCGCCAGTCGTCGATGACGTAGCTGTCGCTGTGGCTGTAGCCCGCCTCGTTCGGCCTGTGCATGGTCACGCCCTGCATGCCGACGCGGAATCCGCGCTGGGCAAGGGCCTTCCATGCCTTGTCCCGGCCGGCGTTCGCGCCAACCGCGAGGCCGGTGGCGCCCTTGTCGGCGGCCAGCCGGTAACAGGCGTCCAGCAGCAGGTCGAAGTGCCGGGCGGCATGCTGGCCCGGCCGCACCGCGCCGAACTTGACGTAACAGTTCCCGCCGCCCGCCTCGGTGCCGGCGCCGAGGTGGCAGATGGCGACGCCCTGCAGCGTGGCCGTATCGTCGATCAGGACCACGTCACCCAGGCCCTGGCTCAGCACCGACTCGATCTCACGGGTGAGGTCGAGGCCCGGGTAGACCGCGCCGGTCAGGTCGCGTACCGCCGCGAGGGCACCCGGCCGGTCCCCCACGGCGAGATCCGACATCCTGGTGCCCGGGTG
>Ga0070707_100004205_pt1 | contig 13490 bp, 8 predicted proteins | sample KBSK5502metaG_FD_65468 | JGI IMG/M metagenome (GOLD analysis project Ga0070707, IMG submission 65468) | Corn, switchgrass and miscanthus rhizosphere microbial communities from Kellogg Biological Station, Michigan, USA - KBS K5-50-2 metaG | ecosystem: Host-associated > Plants > Roots >... | reverse complement strand
CTTCGCCCTGGCGATCTGGGACCGGCGCGACCAGTCCCTCTTCCTCGCGCGCGACCGCGTCGGCAAGAAGCCGGTGTACTACGCGCAGCTGCCGAACGGCGGACTGGTGTTTGGCTCCGAGATCAAGGCGATCCTCCAGCACCCGGAGATGAAGCGCGAGCCGGACCTGCGCGCGATCGACCAGTTCCTCACCCTGCAGTACGTCCCCTCGCCACAGACGGCCTTCCGCAGCATCCAGCGCGTGGCGCCCGCGCACTGGCTGCGCTGGCGGGCCGGACGCGTGGAGACGCAGCGCTACTGGCGGCTCGACTACGAGGACAAGTTTCAGGAGCCGGAGGCCGAGCTCGTCGAGGAGCTGCGCAGGCTGCTGCGCGAGGCAGTGAGCATCCGCCTGGAGAGCGAGGTGCCGCTCGGTGCGTTTCTCTCCGGCGGCATCGACTCGAGCGCGGTGGTCGCCTTTGCGGCGCAGGAGCTCTCGCATCCTCTGAAGACGTTCTCGATCGGCTTCGAGCCGTCGGCCTTTGACGAGTCGGAGTACGCGCGAATGGTGGCCAGGAAGTTCGCCACCGATCACGAGGAGCTGCGCGTCACCGCAGGCGCGCCTGAGCTGATCGACGACATCGTGTGGCACTACGACCAGCCATTCGGCGACTCCTCGGCCGTGCCGTCGTTCCATGTCGCGCGCATCACGAGGCCGCACGTCACCGTCGTCCTCAACGGCGACGGAGGCGATGAGAGCTTCGCCGGGTACGAGCGCTACCGGCGGCTCAACCGCGTCGCCGCCTACTTCAAGCTGCCCGGGGCGGCGCGCATGGGGCTGCAGGCAGTCGCCCGTCAGGCCTCGCGCGTGATCCCGCGGGGAAGGCGCTACTTCGAGAACGGCGTGCGGGACCCGTACGACGCGTACTTCGCGTCGCTGTCGCACATGAGCTCGGTGACGAAAGAGTGGCTGTGCGAGGACTCGTTCCTGCAGCAAGCGTCGCGCGAGATGGCGCCGCCGCTCGCGCACCTGCGCGGCAGGGCGCATCGCTCGCTCGTCGACAGCATGCTCGACGCCGACGTCAACCACTATCTGCCGGACGACCTCCTGGTCAAGATGGACGTGGCGACCATGGCGCACTCGCTGGAGGCGCGCTCGCCATTCCTCGACCAGAAGCTCATGGAGTTCATGGCCCGCGTCCCGGCCCGGCTCAAGCTTCGGAACGGGACCAGCAAGTACCTGCTGAAGTCGGCGCTGGTCGGCGTGCTTCCCGACGAGGTGCTGAACCGCCGCAAGATGGGCTTCGGCGTGCCGCTGGGAAGCTGGCTGCGCGGCAGCCTGAGGGAGGTCCTGGTCGACACCGTGCTCTCGGATCGCGCCCTCGCCCGTGGATATTTCAAGCCGCGGGCCGTGCGCGAGATGGTCCGCTCGCAGCTGGGCGGCAGCGACGTCTACAAGTACACGCTGTGGGACCTGCTGATGCTCGAGCGCTGGCACCAGGTCTTCATCGACCGGGCGCCGGCCATCAGGGAGCCGCTGGCGACCGCCCGCTGAGCAGCTCCTCGTAGATCGCCTCCGTGGCGGCGATCATGCGCTCGGTCGAGAACTCCTTCGCCATGCGCTCGCGCCCGGCTTCGCCCATGCGCCGGCGCTCTTCGGGGTGCTCGATCATCCACATGATCGCGCCCGCCATCGCGTCGACGTCGCCGAACGGGACGAGGCGCCCGTGCACGCCGTCGGCGATCAGCTCCAGGACGCCGCCGACGGCGGTCGACACGACGGGCACTCCTCGCGCCAGCGACTCCATGACCACGTTGGGGAACCCCTCCTGCGACGAGCCGAGCACCGTGAAGTCGAAGCCCGACATGAGGTGGGGGGCGTCGGGCCGGAGGCCGGCGAAGACGACGCTGCGTTCGAGCCCGAGCTCGCGGCTCTGCGTGACCAGCGCGTTCGCCTCGGTGCCCTCGCCGATCAGCACCAGGCGGAAGTCCGGATGCGCCTTCGCCACCAGCGCGACCGCGCGCAGCACCTGGGGGTGGCCCTTGTAGTGGCGGAGGTTCGCCACCATGGCGGCCGCCGCGCCGCCCCCGCGCCACTCCGGCGGGAGGGCTGCACGCTGCCCCGGCGGGGGCACGTCGATGCCGTTGTAGACGACGCGCGTGCGCGCACGGTCTAGGCCCTCGCGGGCGATCGCGTACTCGCGCACCGCCTCCGAGTTGCAGATCTGGAGGTCGATGAGGCGGTTGGCGACGCGGCCGATGGGCAGCTGGACGCCGCTGAACACGGTCAGGCCACGGCGGCCCGCGACCATCACCTTCACCCCGGCCATGCGTGCCGCGACCGCACCCAGGACGTAGGCCGCGGGCAGGTAGCCGTGGACGAGGTCGGGCTTCTGCTCGCGGAAGACTGCCGCCAGCGCCCGCAGCACCCGGACGCCCTTCATGACGCGTCCGCGGACCATCCTTCCCGTGACGCGCTTCAGGTGCAGCTTGAACACGGGGACGTCGTCCGCCAGCGCCGCCTCGAGCTCGCCGCCGCTCTCCAGGACGACCACGAACAGCTTGAACCGCCGCCGGTCGAGACCGTTGGCCAGTCTTGTGAGCTGGGTCTCCGCGCCGCCCAGCTCCAGGTTGCCGATGACCAGCGCGACCGTGCGCGGGCGGGGCGCGTCAGTCAATCGCGAGGCCGTTCACAGGTCACGGCAGACTAACAAACGGGTGCCGGCGAAGCCGCCGGAGGGACTCCTCCCATCCTTTTGGGGCCCCCACGCCGAAGGCGTGGGGACGGTTCGGCGAAGCCGGCGGAGGGACTCCTCCCCATCCATGGGGAGGTGGCGCGAAGCGCCGGAGGGGACGCCGCCGGAAGGGCCCGGAACCGGCTGATAAACTGCCAGCGGTGCCCCCTCTCACGTCCCAGCAGCGCTCGGGCGCCGACGAAACCTATCGCCGCCCTGGCTACCACGGCCCGGCCACGAACGGCCGGCCGCACGCCCGGTTGAAGTCACGCCGGCGGCGCACGCGCGCTCGCAACCGGTTCATCGCCCAGGCGCTGGTCGTGGCATTGATCGTCGCCGGGCTGGGGATCACGGCCCTCGGTGTGGTCGCCTATTCGACGGCGCGCTCGGTCGAGTCCCAGGTCATCGCGGAGTTCACGGCGGGCCAGGCCCAGCTGGAGAAGGGCAAGGCACTGCTGACGAAGGCGACCAAGGACCGCAGCGTCGCCGAGCTCGAGCAGGCGCGGACAGAGTTCAAGGGCGCGCGCAAGCACTTCAGCGCCGGCCCCGAGCTGCTGTCGCGCAACCTGGCGACCGGCGCGGCCTCGTACCTGCCCCTGCCCTACGTGTCGCCGCGCATCAGCGCCGTGCAGAACCTCGGCGTGATGGGCACCTCGCTCGCGGACGCTGCGCTCATCGGGGTCGACATCGACGCCACGCTGGTGAGTCCCAAGCCTCAGGCGGCCAAGGGCTTTCTCGGCGTCCTCGGCGCCATACAGCCACAGCTTCCGGCCATCAAGAAGCAGCTGACCACCGCCCACCAGGCGGCGCTGGCCGTGGACCCGAGCGTGCTGCCCCAGTCGCAAGCCGGGGCGCTGCAGAAGGCGATCGCGTCCATCGACAAGGCGCTGGCAAGCCTCGACGAGCTGGCCACCCTGCTGCCCGTCGCGGGCGACATCCTCGGCGCCAACGGCGAGCGCACCTATCTGGTCGAGCAGGTCGCGCCGGCCGAGCTTCGCGCCGGCGGGGGCTTCGTCGGCAGCTTTAGCATCGTCAAGGCGGACGCGGGGCAGATGAAGCTCTACCGCACGGGGAACATCGGCGCGGTCGAGTACCCGCGGCCCAACCGCGGCCAGCCCGGCTACGTCGCTCCGCCCGGTCCGCTGCAGCTGTTCATCGGGAGGAGCAGCTTCGGCATCGCCGACTCCAACTTCTTCCCGGATTTCAAGACAAGCGCGAAGTGGGCCGAGTACTTCACACCCAAAGAGCTCAACGTCAAGCCCGACGGCGTGATTTCGATCGACCCTGACGTCATCGCCGCGATGCTGCTCCTGACCGGACCCATCAAGGTGCCCGGCTATGACATCACGGTCGACGGCAAGACGTTCACGTCGTGGCTGTTCGAGCAGCAGTACGCGCTCCAGAACATCAGCGGGACGAAGAAGTACATCTTCAGCGCGATCGCGAAGGTGCTCATCCCGAAGATCACGTCACTGCCGGCCAGCCGGTGGCCGGAGCTGATCACGGCCTTGAACGACCTCGCGAGCAAGCGCCACCTGCAGGTGTACTTCAACAACGACGCGGCCCAGGGGATCATGGAGAGATACGGCTGGTCGGGGTCGCTGAACCCGCACAACGCGACCGACTTCATGTACGAGGTGGAGTCGAACTTCAGCGCCACCAAGACCAACCACTTCCTCAGCCGCGCCTACAACGTCGAGCTGAGCGTGGTCAAAGGCAAGCTGCACCACGTGGTGACGATCTCGCTCGTCAACAACATGCCCACCGGTTACGAGGGCGGCAATCTATACGGCTGCTTCTTCCGCCTGTACGTGCCGGCGAGCGCGACCAACCTGGCGACCCTGCTCCCGCTCTCGCAGCGGGGGCTGCCCGACGACACGGTGCCTGCCGGCTACCAGGTCTTCCAGGGATGGTTCGAGATCAACCCCGCCCGCTACACCGACCGCACCCTTTCCTTTGCGTACGACACGCCGTGGGCGGCCACCGGCAGCCACGAGATCTACTGGCAGAAGCAGCCGGGAACGGAGTCGGATCGGATCACGGTCACGTGGCGCAGCGGGGGCAAGAGCTACGTGACCTCCGGCACGCTGGCGACCGACCGCAAGATAGTGCTCGCGCCGGGGTCGGTGACGCTGGTCCCCGGGCTCGCCGGCTCTGCGGTCGTGCCCTCGCTCTCGCTGTAAGCGAGCGCCGCTAGCTCAGCGTGTACGTCGTGCCGTTGTTGTAGGCGTCCCAGCGCCCTGCCGAGTTGCCGGCGGCGCCGCCGCTCTGCGCGTCCTTCACCCAGATCGAGAAGCGGTACGTCCCCGGCGCGAGGCCGGTGGTGTTCCAAGTGAACGTCGCGTTCGTCGAGTAGTCCTGCACGAGCTGGTAGCTGGTGGCGCCTGGCGCCAGGAGGGCGAAGCGGTAGAGCGGGCTCGGGTTCGGACATCCGGCGCCGTTCGCGGTCACGGTCACGGTCGTGCCGGCGGCCTTCGGGCTGGGCGGCGACACCAGCACCGTCACACCGGTGCATGACTTGAGTGTGTAGACGGTGGCGTTGTTGTACGCGTCCCATCGCCCGGCGCTGTTGCCGTAGACGCCCCAGCTGCTCACGTCGCGAGCCCACACCGAGAACCGGTACGTGCCCGGCTTCAGCCCGGCGGTCGACCAGTTGAACGTCGCGCTGCTCGAGTACGCCTGCACGACCTGGTACGAGGTGGCCCCCGGCGCAAGCATCGAGAAGTTGAACAGCGCGTTCGGACATCCGGCAGCGGTCGCGCTGATGGTGATCCCCGCGCCGACGCCCGCCGGCGACGCCGGGGCGGCGGACGCGCCCACCGAGGTGCACGGCTTCGAGGTCAGCTGGTAGACGAAGGAGTTGCTGTACACGTCCCACGTGCCAGACGCGTTGCCGTACCGGCCAAGGCTGTTCGCGTCACGAGCCCACACGCTGAAGCGATAGCCGCCTGGCTTCAGACCGGTGGTGTCCCAGGCGAGATTCGCGTCGGTCGCGTAGTCGCGCAGCAGCTTGTAGGCGGTGCTGCCCGGCGCCTGGACGTAGAAGCGGTACACGGGGTCGGCGTCCGGGCATGTCGCCGCGCCGGTGACCGTGACCGCCGTGCTCGACAGCTGCGGAGAGGGTGGGCTGGCCGAGACCGACAGCGCGTAGCAGCTCTTGAAGTAGGTCGAGATCGTCGACCACAGCTCCGGCGAGCCACCGCCGTAGTCGAGGGTCCAGAAGCCGACGCCGCGCAGGTCCAGGTCGTTGACAAGCTTGTAGCGGGCGGTCAGCGTGGCCGCGTCCGACCAGTACATCTCACGCCAGCAGCCGAGGCTGAGGTCGTACCAGGTGTCCCACCGGTCCTGGCCGATCACGTCGGTGGCGTCGCGGTGGACGCGGAACGTGCCCGGTTTGACGTCGGGCGAGGTGGCGACGGCAAGGGCTTCGATGTACGTCGCCGCGGTGAGGTAGCTCTGGGCCACCGCGTGGGCGGTCGCGCTCGCGACGCAGGCCACGCGTCCGTAGTAGGGCTGCCCCAGGATGACCTTGGCCCCTCCAACCACATTCTTGTACTGGTTCATCGAGTTGGTGTCGTTCCACCAGTAGCCCGCCTGCGGCGAGACGGGCGCCAGGCAGAACTTCGGGCAGTTCAGTGGGGAGTGCGACTGGTTCGCGTAGTCCATGTCGTAGGCCATGACGAAGAACGAGTCGACGTAGGGGTTGAGGGCGGGGATGTTGAAGAAGCCGTCGCTGCCCATCGCCGAGCCGGAGTACGTGTCGATCGACAGGTAGTACGAGGCGTTCACGGCGTCGAGGCCTGCGCGCATGTCCTTCGCGAGCCGGGTGACCAGGGCCTGGTTGCTGGTCGGCGTCGTTGGCGGGGTCGTGTTGCAGTTGGCCAGCGACCCCTCGTAGTCGATGTTCACGCCGTCGACGCCCTTGGCCTGGACCTCGGCCACGATCTGGGTAACCGTCACCTGGTCGTTGTAGAGGGCGTTGCACTGGTCGGCCCGGGCGCTCGGCGCTGTGATGGCGACCACGACCTTGACCCCGTGCGCGTGCGCGGTGCTGACGAGCCCGGTCAGCGTGGCGGAGTTCCAGATCGTCCAGCTGGTGTCATGGATGACGCCCCCGCTGGCGGCGATGTGAAGGGCGAAGAAGGCGACCGTGGACAGGTCGTCGAAGTTCCAGCTCGCGTAGCCGACGTTGGGATCGGCCAGCCTGCCGGCGAGCGCAAACCCGAAGATCTCGCGGATCGGGCGACCCGTGGCGACGGCCGCGGCCTTCACGGGTGCGGCGGTGGATGCGCCGCCATCGTCGGCCGCGCGAGCGGCGGGCGTGGACGCCAGAAACATGAGCAGGAGCGGCGGCAGACAGAGCGCCCGCAGCCAGCGGCGCACGATCACCCGGAGAGCCTACTGGCGCGAACCGTCTCCGCGTAGGAGACAGTGTTAAGAGCTGTAAATGGCTGCCTAGACCGTGGTGTCGGCCTGCGAGTCGATCAACGGATGGTGCTGGGAGAGCTCGCTCTGCCGACGCCGGTGGTAGCCGGGGTCGGCCGTCTTCTCGAAGAGGCGGTCGTATGGGGTGAGTCGCAGCCGAACCAGCGTGCCGAGGGCGTTGATGCCGTCGAGCCACGTGAGCTTTTTGCCCTCGGCGCGGCTGCGCGCGTAGTAGCGGATCGGCACCTCGTGGATCCGGTAGCCGAGGCGCAGCGTGCGCGCGGTGATGTCGGGCTCGATGTCGAACCGCCGGCCGCTGAGGTTCAGCCGCTTCCAGAGCTCGGAGCGCAAGACCTTGTAGCCCGTCTCCATGTCGGAGATGAAGCAGTCGAACAGGACGTTGACGGCCTGGGTCACGATGGTGTTCCCGACCACGAACCAGAAGCTGAACGCGGTCTGGCCGCTGAAGCCGCGCACGCCGTAGACGACGTCCGCCCGGCCTTCGATCAGCGGCTGCAGCAGCCTCGGGTAGTCGCGCGGGTCGTATTCGAGGTCGGCGTCCTGGACGAGCGCGAACGGCATACGCAGCTCGGCGACGGCGCGCCGCAGCGCGGCCCCCTTGCCCTGGTTGGTGCCCTGGCGAAAGGCACGCACCCTTCGGTCCCGCGCGGCGAGACTGCCGATGACCTGCCACGTGCCGTCGGTGGAGCCGTCGTCGACAACGATCACCTCACCGACCTCCGGCTGCTGCAGGACGTGCTTGAGGATGATGCCGATGGTCCGCTCCTCGTTGAAGGCGGGCATCATCACCGACAGGTTCGCTCCGCTCGGCATCTCGAGGGCCAACTCTAATCCGGTGCCTGCGCGGCGCAGCCGCGGAAGGCCTCACGAACCCTTCGCCTAAAATGCTGCGAATCGTGTGCGGCATCGCCGGGGTCCTGGATTGGGAGCGGCCGCCCGAGACGGCGATCGTCCAGCGGATGATCGACACCCTTCGCCACCGCGGTCCCGACGCCGAGGGGGTGTGGGCCAGGGGGCCAGTCGTCCTCGGCCACTGCAGGCTCTCGATCATCGACCCGAGGCCAGAGGGCAACCAGCCGATCAGCGACACCAGCGGCCGTTTCTGGCTGACCTACAACGGCGAGATCTACAACTTCCAGGAGATCCGCGCCGAGCTCGAGTCCGCCGGTGCGAGGTTTCGGACGAGGACTGACAGCGAGGTGATGCTCGAGGCCTACAAGAAGTGGGGCGTCGAGTTCGTGCGCCGGCTAAACGGCATGTTCGCCTTCGCGCTGTGGGACGAGGACCGCTCGCGGCTCGTGCTCGCCCGCGACCGGCTCGGCAAGAAGCCGCTCTACTTGCGGCGGCTGCCGAACAACGGTCTCGTCTTCGCCAGCGAGCTGCACGCGCTGCGGCTGCACCCGGCGGTTGACCAGCGCGTCTCGGCAAAGGCGGTCGGTCACTACCTCTCGCTCAACTACACGCTGACGCAGGAGGCGATCCTCGAGGGAGTCTCCAAGCTGCCGGCGGCCACTTACATGGTGGTCGACCGCGACGGCGCCGGCCCGCCGCAGTCCTACTGGGACCTCGCCAGGAGCTTTCGCGAGAAGCGAACGTTTCGGTCCGAGGCGGCGGCCGCCGAAGAGCTGGTCGCCCTGCTCGACGACGCGGTCCGCCTCCGCCTCATCAGCGACGTGCCGCTGGGCGCGTTCCTCAGCGGTGGCGTCGACTCCGCGGTCGTGGTCGCGTCGATGGTCACCCACGCCAGGGCGAGCCAGACGCACACGTTCAGCATCGACTTCGAGGAGAAAAGCTACTCCGAGGTCGACGCCGCACGCGAGACCGCGAAGGTGCTCGGCGTCGACCACCGCGACCGCCGCGCGGAGATCGACGGCCGGGCTTCGCTGGAGGCGATCCTCAAGACCGCGGACGAACCGTTCGCCGACAGCTCCATGATCCCGACGTACTTCCTCGCCAGGTTCGCGCGCGAAAGCGTGACGGTCTCGCTGAGCGGCGACGGCGGCGACGAGGTCTTCGCCGGCTACGACACGTATGCCGCCGACCGCCTGCGTCACGCCACGAGGTGGGTGCCGAGCTGGGCAACCGGCGGCGCCGAGCGGGCCGTCAGCGCCTTGTGGCCGGTCAGCTACGACAAGGTCAGCACCGACTACAAGCTTCGCCATTTCCTCGCCGGCCACCGTCTCGGCGCCGACCGTGCGCACTACTCGTGGCGCGAGATCTTCACCGCCGAGGAAAAAAAGCGCCTGCTGCGGCCGGAGTGGCGCACCATCGCGGGGGCCGACACGTTCTCCGAGTTCGCGCCGCACTTCGAGGCGGTGCGCGGCTGTCACTACCTCGACCGCGCGATGTACGCGGACATCAAGACGTGGCTCGTCGACGACATCCTGGTCAAGGTCGACCGGGCGACTATGGCGCACGCGCTCGAAGCCCGCGCGCCCATGCTCGACTACCGCGTGGTGGAGTTCGCCGCGTCGCTGCCCGTCGACTGGAAGCTGCACCGCCTCACGAAGAAGTTCTTGCTCCGGCGCAGCCAGCGCGGACGCCTGCCCGCGGCGATCCTCGACCGGCCGAAGCGCGGCTTCGGGGCGCCGATCTCCTACTGGCTGGACGGAGTGCTCGGCGACGCCGCGCGCGAGATCACGCAGGACCCATCGATGGCGCAGTGGTTCGAGCCCACGGAGGTCGACCTCCTCTGGCGCGAGCACCGAGCGCGACGCGCCGACAACGGGCTCAAGCTGTTCGGCCTCACGTGCTTCGGGCTGTGGCTGAGCAACCAGTGAGCGTGCCGCCCGCTCGGCGGACCCCCGAGTGGCTGGAGCAGTGGCGGCTCTTCGAGGACAGCGAGCGGTTCCTGTTCGAGGAGTGGATCAAGCCGGCCACGCTCGAGGATCTTCGGGGCAAAGACGTTCTCGAGGCAGGCTGCGGTGGAGGCCAGCACACGGGATGGATCGCCCAGGGCGCCCGCTCGGTGACCGCGGTCGACCTCAACACCGCCGGCCTGGCGCGGGAGCGGAACCAGGGGCTCGCCAACGTGCGGTTCGTCGACGGCGACATCGCGACAATCGACCTGCAGCGGCAGTTCGACGCCGTCCTGTGCGTCGGCGTCATCCACCACACCGACGATCCCGACCAGGCGTTCGCCAACCTGTACCGGCACCTGCGCCCCGGCGGGCTGATGATCATCTGGACATACTCGGCCGCCGGCAACGAGGCGGTGCGGTGGTTCGTCGAGCCGGCGCGCAAGCTGCTCTTCCGCCATCTTTCCAGGCCCGCGCTCGTCAACGTGTCGAGGGTGACGACCGCGGCGATGTATCCCGTCGTCCACACGGTCTACCGCGCTCCCTTCCTCTCGTTCCTGCCGTACTACGAGTACTTCGGCAACTTCCGCCGCATGTCCTTCAACCGGAACGTGCTGAACGTGTTTGATAAGCTCAACGCCCCACAGACGCGCTTCACGACCGAGGCGAAGTGCCGAGAGTGGTTCTCGCCGGACCGGTTCGTCGCCGGCACGATCTCGATACGTCCGTACAAAGGCGTCAGCTACAGTCTCAACGGAGTCCGAGTGTGATCAGTCCCAGCCCCGTCGCCGAGAAGCGAAAGATCAACGGCGCCAAGTCGGACGTCGCGCGGGTCTCGGTGATCATCCCGGCTTACAACGAGGGCGAGGTCATCGAGTCGACGATCGAGCTCGTCGAAGGCGTGGTCAAGAACGCGAAGATCGACGCCGAGATCATCGTCGTCGACGACGGGTCCAGGGACGGCACCGGTGTCAAGGCCCAGGACCGCGGCGTGCGCACGCTGCGACATCCGCACAACGTCGGCTACGGTCGCTCACTCAAAGACGGCATCGCCGCCGCGCGGTTCGACACCATAGTGATCACCGACGCCGACGGCACTTACCCGATCGACACCATCCCGAAGCTGCTCAGCGAGTACGCGCAGGGCTTCGACATGGTCGTCGGCGCGCGGACCGGCAACTTCTACCGCGGACCGCTGCTCAAGCGGGTGCTGCGCTCGGTGCTGAAGTTCCTGGTCGAGTTCACCGCCGGTCGCCGCGTGCCGGATGTGAACTCGGGCTTGCGGGTGTTCAGCCGGACCGCCGCCATGTCGTACTTCTCGCACCTGTGCGACGGCTTCAGCTTCACGACATCGATGACGCTGGCGTACATGATGACCGGCAAGTTCGTGACGTACATCGAGGTGCCGTACCACGAGCGCGTCGGCAAGACCAAGGTGAAGCTCTTCCGCGACGCGCTGCGGACGATGCAGTTCATCGTCGAGGCGATCCTCTACTACAACCCGATCAAGATCTTCATCCTCATCAGCTTCGCGTGCGGGCTGCTGGGCGTCCTGTCGCTCGCGATCGGGTTCGCCGCCGGGGTGCTTGGCCTGCAGATCGCGGGCGCGGTCCTGCTCGTCACCACCGTGCTCGTGTTCTGCCTCGGCCTGATCGCGGTCCTGCTGAAGCAGATCATGGACCGCTCGCAACCGGCGCCCCGCGGAGACGTTTAGGGTAGCCACCGCTTCAGCGTCGGCCGCCGTCCGGACCCGCCGCGCCCTAGGCATGACCTCACCGGCCCGCGTCGCCGCCGCCGTGGCCGCCCTGTTCGGCGTCGCCTCTTTTGCGCGCGACGCGATCCTGGTCCTGCGCAACGGTTACCTCACGTCACCTGACACGGCGGGCTACCTGACCGGCAGCTGGCTGCGGTCGCGCCCGTACCCCGTAATGGCGTGGCTCACCGACGCGACGCACCATCCCGAGAACCTCGTGTGGCTGCAGCTGGTCCTCGGCGGCGCCGCCACCGCCGCCCTCGTGTGGCTGCTGTGGCGAAACCACCGCGTGCTCGCGGTGCTCGTCGGCGTTTTTTTCGTCCTCGACTTCGGCTGGGCGACGCACGACCGCCAGCTCCTGTCGGAGGGCCCGTTCGTGAGCTTCAGCGTGCTCAGCCTCGCGGTGCTCGGCTATCAGTACGAGCAGCGGCACCGCGTGGGCGCGTGGGGCCTGGCTCTGGCCGGGATCCTGTTCGCCTGGACGTGCACCATCCGGCCGTCGAACCTCTACCTGCTGGCGCCCATCGCCGCCTTCTACTTCCTGTTCACGCGCTCGTGGCGCAAGACGGCGTGGCTCGCCGCCGGCATGATCGTGCTGCTGCTCGCGTCGGCCTGGCTGACCCTGGTCCAGACCGGCAAGTTCCGGATCAGCGGCGGCACGGGCTACTTCGTCGCGTTCCCGCTCTTCTCGTACCAGATCTTCGGCCCGGGCAACGGGCCTGTGTCAGCGCAGCTCGACAGCACGCTGCGCGCGTGCGGTGCCGATCCCGACTACGCCGGGGTCAGCATCCTCACGAGCAACGACCACATCTGGGGTCACTACATCCCATGCCTCCAGTCCGAGGGCTGGAGCGTCGACCGCATCGACCAGGACTTCACCGCCGCGTACGAGGAGGCGGTGCCGAGGCATCCGGCGGAGTGGTTTCGCAGCTGGGGAGGCTGGTTCGTGATCGGGCTCGGCTATCCACCGCGCGAGGGGATCAAGCTCGCCGCCAAGGCCTTCGAGCACGTGCCGGTCGTGGGCCGCGCCCTGCAGAAGATGCTGCCGAGCTACGGCGCCGACGCCGACCTGTACCAGGCGATGAGCGGAGCAGGAAGCCTGTCGTGGCAGTACGTGGTGGCTGTCCTGGCCGCGCTGCTCGTCATCGCGGCGCTGTTCTGGTCACGGACCGGCGGCACCGTTCGCGTCATCGCCTTGAGCGCGCTCACGCTGGTCGTTTACGTCTGCGCCACTGTCCCGGCAGGGCACGTCTTCCTGCAGCGCTACGTGGAAGTCATGAGCCCGATGCACGCGCTGGTCGTCGCGGTGCTGCTCGTGATCGCGGGCGAGTTTGTGTACCGGTGGCGTTACCGCAGGACGTAGACGGCGGAGCTGTTGTAGGCGTCCCAGCGACCGCTGGCGTTACCTGAGGCCCCGCCGCTGCTCGCGTCACGGACGCGGACTGAGAAGCGATAGGAACCAGCGGCGAGCCCCGTCGTGTTCCAGGTGAATGTCGCATTCGTGGAGTAGGCCTGTCCGAGCGTGTAGGCAGTCGCGCCCGGCGCCAGCACCCAGAACTCATAGAGGGGGTTGGCGTTCGGACACCCGGCGGCGGAGGCGGTCAATGTGACCGAGGTGCCCCTCGTCGCCGGTGAGGGCGGCGACGCGGAGACAGAGACGGCCGAGCACGAGGTCAGGGTGTAGGTAAGGGTGTTGTTGTAGGTGTCCCAGCGTCCGGCGCTGTTGCCGTACGCACCTGCGCTGCTTGCGTCTCGCGCCCACACCGAGAAGCGGTACGT